>Ga0114923_10001462_pt1 | contig 16409 bp, 7 predicted proteins | sample SumtaG_FD_89578 | JGI IMG/M metagenome (GOLD analysis project Ga0114923, IMG submission 89578) | Deep subsurface microbial communities from Indian Ocean to uncover new lineages of life (NeLLi) - Sumatra_00157 metaG | ecosystem: Environmental > Aquatic > Marine > Oceanic > Sediment | place: near...
CAGTCATCGAAATATCATTATAATATAATAAAAGTGAGATCTATATGAAAAAAATATACTTATTATGCAGCATCATCTTATTTTGTGCCTGGTCATCGGTTGCGTTGGCTCACGTACCAACCAAAGCACTTGCCCAAAACAAAGCAACCATCTCTCCGATGCTTAAAAAAACTATGCCCGGCGTAGTCAACATCGTCAACCAAGGCGAAATAGAATTATCCAACGATCCATTTTTAAAGCGCGAATTAAGCAAATATCCTGCGTTTAAAATGTTGGACAAAAAACATTTTGTGAGTCTTGGTTCCGGAGTAATTATTGATGCAAAACAAGGTTTAATCGTAACCAACGCACACGTGGTTAATTTATCCAAAACCTTAACCATAACATTAAATGACGGCAGACATTTTTCTGCCAGAAAGGTCGGCGTGGATAACGAAACTGATATCGCAGTAATTCAAATCAAAGCCAAAAATTTAACCGCGATCCCGTTTGCCGATTCCGATAAATTACAAATTGGCGATTTTGTAGTGGCGATCGGTAGTCCATTTGGATTAAAACAAAGCGTAACTTCAGGAATTATCAGCGCATTAAATCGCAGCAATTTAGGTCTAGAAAAAATCGAAAACTTTATTCAGACGGATGCACCAATCAATGTCGGCAACTCTGGCGGTGCTTTGGTTAACACACAAGGACAATTGATTGGGGTCAACACCGCACTTATGTCACCTGATGCAGGCGGTGGCAATATTGGAATTGGCTTTGCAATTCCATCCAACATGATACGTAGCATCGTTAAACAAATTTTAGATTTTGGCAAAGTGCATCGTGGTTTAATGGGAGTTATAGTACAAAATTTAACCCCAGATTTGGCGCAAGCATTTAACATCCCGGATCAAAAAGGCGCGGTGATTTCGCAAATCGTTCCATTTTCACCTGCGGCTAAAGCAGGTCTTAAAATCGGTGACATCATCACTAAAATTAATGATCATATAATTCAATCCAACGATGATGTACATAACCTAACTGGCCTATTGCACATTGGTGAAACCGCTAATTTAACCATTTTGCGTGATAAAAAATTAATGAAAATATCGGTTATCACTGCGGATCCAAAAATAAGTAAAGCACACAGTATAGAGGCTCAACCATTTTTATACGGTGTATGCCTTGAAAATTTTGCGGGACAAATTACCAACCATGGTTCTGTACAAGGAATTCACGTATTAAAAGTTGATGAATATAGTTCTGCGTTTGTTGCAGGTTTACATCCAAATGATGTAATTGTATCGGCAAATCATCAGGCAGTAATTTCGGTTAAACAATTAATGAACGTAGTAAAAACTACCAAGGATCATCTGATGTTACGCGTGTTACGCGGACCGGGCGCGATATTTATTGTTATAAAATAACTGACATTGTAAATGAAGAAGGAAAAATTGGGAGTAAAGATAAATTACCTTACGATAGCTGTGAGTGTAAATTACGTTCTATGGAAGTTATCCCGGAAATCGCGAAGCGATTATCCGGGATCTACGTGAAGCGTGAGGGGATTTTATTTTAGTCCTTTAGAATATAGATTCCCGCTTTCGCGGGAATGACACGGTGTAGAGGAAAAGGGAAATTCATGTTACGTAAGAAACTAACTGACATTGCAGATAAAGAAGGATGATGTTGGGTTTTATTGAGATTTAGCTTACGATGGCTATGAGTGTGAATTACGCTTTATGGAAGTTATCCCGGAAATCGCGAAGCGATTATCCGGGATCTACGTGAAGTTAGGAGAAATTTTGTTTATGGTTGTCTGGATCCCGCAGGTCTTGTCCACGGGATGACAAGTTAAAAGGATAAAACATGTTACGCAAAAAAATAACCATTGCTTTAATTATCATAGGAATTTTAGCTTTAGCCGCCTGGTTTGGTTATCGATATTTTATGACATTGATGATCGCTAAATATATGGCGGCATATAAACCACCACCTACCGTGGTGCAAATCCAAAACGCAAAAAAACAAACTTGGCAGCCAACCATTAAAGCCACCGGTTCGTTATCTGCCGGCGAAGGCATTACGGTAACCACCGAAGTACCTGGAAGAATCACCAAAATTTTCTTTAAATCTGGAACTTTTGTCACCAAAAACACGCCATTAATCCAGCTTTATCAAAAAATTATTCAAGCGCAATTAGACAAGGCCAAATCACAATTAGCATTAGATAAAGCTAATCTTGTAAGATTCACCGCTTTATTCAAAAAAGGATATTATGATAAAGCTGATTTAGATAAAGCAAAAGCGCAAGTTGAAGGTGATCAAGCTGATGTTAATCATTCTCAAGCACAACTTGATCAAACCACGATTAAAGCGTCATTTAGCGGCCGACTTGGTCTTCGACAAATTAGTTTAGGAGATTATTTAAATCCAGGTAATCCAATCGTGGATTTGCAAGCGATTGATCCAATTCGTGTTGATTTTAACATTCCAGAAATTTATTTAGGTCAAATTAAAATTGGTAATAAAATAACCATCACTTCACGCGCGTTAAAAGATCAAACTTACACTGGAAAAGTTTTCGCACTTAATTCAAAAGTCGATCCAAACTCCCGCATGCTGGGAATGCGCGCCCATATACCAAATAAAAACCACTCATTAGTTCCAGGAACTTTTGTTGAAGTTACCGTTTACCTTGAAGATGCACAAACCCCAATAGTCATTCCGCAAACCGCGGTATTATATTCGTTAGAAGGCAGCTATGTATATTTAATGAAAAACCATAAAGCCGTCAAAACTCCAATAACTTTAGGACAAAAATTAGATGATAACCGCATTATTGTTGCCAAAGGTTTGCAGGTTAATGATCCAATAATTATTGGCGGTCAGGAAAAATTACATGATAATGATGCAGTGATGACCAGCACAGAAGCACAACAGATGACGCAAAAACAAAAGAAACATTAATTGTAGGGGCGCGGCGTGCCGTGCCCAACAACAACACGCGACAAAATAACTATGATCTTTACCGACATCTTCATCAAACGACCAATATTCGCCACCGCAATCAGCCTAATGATTCTGGTCGTCGGTATCGTATCTTTGACTAAACTAGATATTCGCTTATTTCCAAAAATTGACACTCCGGTTATTAACGTACAAATAACTTATCCCGGCGCCAACCCAGGCTTAATGGAAGGCTTTGTCACCACTCCAGTTGAAAATGCGATTGCCTCGGTTGAAGGCATTGACTATATCACATCGCAAAGTTCTCAAAGTACCAGCTCAATTAACGTAAACATGAAACCTGGCTATGATCTTGATATTGCATTAATTAACGTTTCTAACAAAGTCTCCTCGGTACGTTGGGAATTGCCTAAAGAAATTGAAGATCCAGTTGTTAGCAAAGCAGCATCCGGAGGTTCTGCTACTCTATATTTAACCTTTAAAAGTAACGCTATGTCCGCCGAAGCGGTTACTGATTACCTAATTCGTGTAATACAACCACAACTACAAATGCAACCTGGAGTAAACAGCGCAGATATCCTTGGCGAACGTAAATATGCGATGCGTGTTTGGCTAGATCCAAAACTTATGGCAGCGCATAATGTTACCGCCCATGATATTTCTCAAGCAATTTATGCTAATAACGTACAATCTGCTGCCGGCCAACTTAAAGGAAAAATGCAGCAATATGATGTTTACGCCAATACCGATTTAACTACACAAAAAGAATTTAACGACATCGTTATTCGCAACGATAACGGTCGTATTATTCGCATCAAAGATATCGGCAAAACAAAATTAGGCGCGCAAAGCACCGATGTTTCGATTTTTATTAAACACGACCAAGCCACATTTATGGAAATCGTGTCGAAATCTAATGCCAACCCGTTAGATGTGGTTAAAGCGATAAAAAAAGTGCTTCCTAGCATTAAGGAGCATTTGCCGCAAGACCTGCATATGTCAATTATGTACGACGTTACTAGGTTTATTTCTTCTTCGTTAAAAGAAGTGCGACATACAATTATTACTGCGGTAATATTTGTATTTATCGTAATCTTTTTGATGATTGGATCATTTCGTTCAATTTTAATTCCCGTTGTCACGATTCCCTTATCAATCATCGGCGCAGGTTCTTTGATGCTGTTATTGGGTTATTCGATCAATACGTTAACTTTATTGGCATTTGTATTAGCGATCGGTTTGGTGGTTGATGACTCCATCGTCGTGTTAGAAAATATTCATCGCCATCTAGAAGAAGGACTTCCCCCTTTCAAAGCGGCAATTGTCGGTGCACGCGAAATTGCTTTTGCGGTAATCGCGATGACATTAACTTTAGCTGCGGTTTACGCGCCGATTGGATTTATGACCGGCCTTACCGGAAAACTATTTTCTGAATTCGCCTTTACGTTGGTCGGCGCGGTATTATTTTCCGGATTTATCGCGCTAACCTTATCTCCGATGATGTGCTCAAAATTCTATAGCGCGAATGAAAATTTACAAGCAGGTTTTGCAGGTTTTGTTAACCGAACTTTTAGCAGCTTAACCGCCGGATATCGCGCAGCGCTACAAACAACCTTGAAACTTAGGTATCTCGTCGTAATTGTTGCCCTATTAATTTATGCTTCATGCTTTTTCTTTTACACTCATATCCACCAAGAACTAGCGCCGCAAGAAGATCAAGGTGTAATTATGGGAATTGTCCAAGGCCCTGCTGCTGCAAACTTAAAATATATTGAACAACATACCAAACAAATCATGAAGATCTACGACTCTGTACCCGAAATGCAAACTTATGGAATTGTTAATGGATATCCATTCGGCCTAAATTCATCGATTTCATTTTTAATCTTAACCCCATGGGATCAACGTCATCGTACCGCAATGGAAATTCAACAAAATCTATTTCCACGCTTTTGGTCAATCCCTGGAATAATCGCCTTCCCTACCAGCCCGCCAATTTTGCCTGGGACTTCAAGTCTTTCGCCAATTGATTTTGTACTAAAAACTACCGCAGATTATGTAACGCTAGAAAAATACACAGAAAAATTCCAGCAAGCGATCGAAAAATGGGGTGGTTTAACTAATCTTAATGTTGATTTACATATCGACAAACCACAAGCTGACGTTGAAGTTATGCGAAATAAAGCCGCTGATCTTAATGTTAATATGAATGAAATCGCGGCAAATTTAAATGTATTTTTAGGTAAACCAATAACCACGCGATTTAATCTGCAGGGCCGCAGTTACGAAGTTTTACCACAATTATATGACAAATATCGCACCATTCCGGATAAATTGAATAACTTGTACGTACATACCGGCAAAAATTCATTAATCCCTCTGGCGAACGTTGTCAAAGTAACGGAAAAAACCGTACCGCGCACGCTAAATCATTTTCAAGAATTACGTTCCGCCACGATTTCAGCAAACCTCGCCCCGGGCGTAACTCAAGGCCAAGCGTATGATTACTTACAACAACTGGCAAAAAAAATCTTACCGAAAAACATTCAGGTCGATACTGCCGGCCAATTACGCCAATACGTAACCGCATCCGGCAAAATGGCAGGAACATTTCTCTTTGCAATAATTTTTATTTATTTAATTCTTGCGGCGCAATTTGAAAGTTTTCGCGATCCATTTATCGTAATGTTGAGCGTACCGTTATCCATCGCTGGCGCGTTATTAGTTTTAATGGTGTTTGGCGCAACCATAAATATTTATACACAAATCGGTTTGGTTACCCTAATCGGCTTAATCACTAAAAATGGAATCTTAATCGTAGAATTTGCCAATCAGCAGCAAGAAAAAGGCAAAGAATTTTTAGAAGCGATTTTAGATGGCGCATCCTATCGATTAAGGCCGATTTTAATGACCACCTTCGCAATGATTTTAGGCGCAACACCTTTAATATTCGCGAGCGGTGCCGGTGCGGTCAGTCGGCATCAATTAGGTCTGGTGATCGTTGGTGGCATGAGCTTCGGCACGTTTCTCACCCTCTTCGTCATCCCTACCGCTTATTATTTATTCGCAAGCAAAAAAGCCAAAGACGAAAACATGGAAAAAATGTTAAAGGAAATTAACTGACATTGTAGAAAAAGAAGTACGATCTTTGCGTAAAGCATGATTATCTTAACGATAGATGTGAGTGATAATTACGCTCTATGGAAGTTATCCCGAAAATTTGCCGCAAGCAAATTATCCGGGATTTACTGCAAGAATGAAGCAGGGTGTCAAGGCCCTTCTGTCCTCTGAAAATGAAAGCCGTCCCTGGCCTTCAAAACTGAAGAATTACTTCGCCTCATCTAAAGGCACAATGGTCGCAATCGCATGCTTATAAATCATTTGTTCATTGGAATTACTTTGTGATTTTAAAAAGATTGCATGCTCATCAAACCCGGTAAACACGCCTTTAAGCTGAATACCGCTGATTAAATAAACTGAGCCGAATTGGCCGCCTTCACATAGGTTATTTAAAAATTCATCTTGAATGTTTTTCTCTTCTGCCATTTTTCTTTACTTCTTTCTTTATTTCAATGAATTACAGAATTTAAGTTATTATAATAGACAATTAATTGGAATTTTGACAGTAATTAATTTCGGAAAATTTCGTAAGACTTTGGCCATATTAAAATGAAGCCAACTGGAATATGGATCCCCGCTTTCGCGGGGATGACACGGCATAGAGATATTATTTTTCTTCTTCCTTTTCAATCTTTTCCTTTTCGACTTCCTCTTCAATTTTTTCTTCGGCTTTTTCTTCAACCTTTACCGCTTCCTCAATTTTTTCTAGCTGCTCTTCTACTTCTTCTTCAATTGCTTTTTCTTCCGCTTCGGCTTCAACAATTTCTTCAGGCGTTTCTTTGACGGGCGGAGCAACCGCTTCTTCAATTGCTTTTTCTTCCGCCTCGGCTTCAACAATTTCTTCAGGCGTTTCTTTGACGGGCGGAGCAACCGCTTCTTCAATTGCTTTTTCTTCCGCCTCGGCTTCAACAATTTTTTCAGGCGTTTCTTTGACGGGCGGAGCAACCGCTTCTTCAATTGCTTTTTCTTCCACCTCGGCTTCAACAATTTTTTCAGGCGTTTCTTTGACGGGCGGAGCAACCGCTTCTTCAATTGCTTTTTCTTCCACCTCGGCTTTTACAGCCTCTTCCGTTGAGCTTAACGCTTTCGCCAAAGCTTGTTCAATTTCTTCTGCTGCTGCTTCTTTAGCTTCTTCTTCGGAAATTTCTGGTTTTCGCATCTTTGCCAATTTTTCTTGATGATAGGTAAAACCGGTACCAGCCGGAATTAGGCGCCCAACCATAACATTTTCTTTCAAGCCGCGGAAATAATCCCTCTTGCCATTTACCGCAGCCTCGGTTAATACGCGCGTGGTTTCTTGGAAGGATGCCGCCGAAATAAATGATTCCGTCAACAACGAAGCTTTAGTGATACCCAATAAAACTGGTCCAAATGTTGCTGGTTTTTTACCCTGCTCGATTAATTTATCATTTTCATCTAATAATTTACTTTTTTCTACTTGTTCATCGCGCAAAAAATTAGTATCTCCCGGATCAACAACTACGACTTTACGCAACATTTGCCGCAAAATAACTTCCAAATGTTTATCGTTGATTTGCACACCTTGCAAACGGTAAACATCCTGCACTTCGTTAACAATATAATTTGCCAACGCACCAACGCCTAGTAAACGTAAAATATCATGTGCCGAAGGTTCACCTTCGGCGATTACTTCACCCTTTTCAACTTGTTCACCTTCAAAAACATCTAAGACGCGCCATTTGGCAATTAATTCTTCATACACCGTACCATCCATTGCGGTAATCACCAGGCGTCGCTTACCTTTGGTTTCTTTACCAAAAGTTACGATACCGCTAATCTCTGCTAAAATCGCAGGATCTTTCGGTTTACGCGCTTCAACCAAATCCGCAACCCGTGGTAAACCACCAGTAATATCACGCGTTTTGGAAGTTTCCTGTGGAATTTTCGCCAAAGTATCTCCAACATTCGCTTGCGCATTATCCTCCACCATAACCATCGCATGCGCCGGGAAAAAATAATGCACCGGAATCGAAGAACCAGGCAAACAAACATCTTTACCTTTTTTATCCACCAACTTAATCATCGGTTTTAAATCTTTACGCGAAATACCTTTTTGTTTCGGATCGATAATAACAATATTGGTCAAACCAGTTATTTCATCAGTTTGTCGATTCATGGTGGCACCTTCAACCATATCAACAAACTGAACTTGACCTGCAACTTCAGTAATAATTGGATGCGCGTGTGGATCCCAGGTTGCAATAATTTGCCCACCTTTCACTTGATTCTCATTACCAACGGTTAATACCGAACCATACGGTACTTTATAACGTTCTTTTTCTCGGCCTTGCTGATCAAAGATCACCAATTCACCAGAACGTGATACCGAAATAAACTTACCATCTTTTTGTTGCACCACCTTAAGATTGTGTAATCGAACCATACCGTCAGATTTTACCTGGACATTATTAATCGCCGTAGCACGTGACGCCGCACCACCGATATGGAAAGTACGCATGGTAAGCTGCGTTCCCGGTTCACCAATTGATTGCGCCGCAATCACGCCAATCGCTTCACCAATATTAACTCTATGTCCACGCGCCAAATCGCGACCATAACAAGCGGCACAAATTCCATAACGGGTTTCACAAGTAATTGGCGTACGCACTTTAATTGAATCAACCCGTAATTGTTCCAACTGATCAACCAATTCTTCATCCAATAAAGTGTCCATTGGAATTAAAATTTCTTTCGTTTCTGAATCCAAAATATCTTCGGTAATTACCCGACCTAAAACACGTTCGCGTAATGGAACTACCACGTCACCACCTTCAACCAACGAAGTTAAAACTAGTCCTTTTGAAGTTCCACAATCTTCTTCAATAACTACTAAATCTTGCGAAACATCTACTAAACGTCTAGTTAAATATCCTGAATTCGCGGTTTTTAATGCGGTATCTGCCAAACCTTTGCGTGCACCGTGAGTTGAAATAAAATATTGCAGAACGTCCAATCCTTCACGGAAGTTCGCCGTAATTGGCGTTTCGATAATTGAACCATCCGGTGTTGCCATCAAACCACGCATTCCGGCTAATTGGCGCACCTGCGCCGCTGAACCTCGCGCACCTGAATCCGACATCATGTGAATTGAATTAAATGATTCTTGCTCAACCATTTCTCCTTTGGCATTTTTAACTCGTTCTTTGGCTAAATGTTCCATCATCATCTTACCAACTTGTTCGTTGGTGCGTGACCAAATATCAATCACCATGTTGTAACGTTCACTTTGTGTTAACAAACCTGAGGCAAATTGACGTTCAATTTCTTTAACTTCTTCTTCAGCCGTATTAATCAAATCTTCTTTTTCCTTTGGCACCAAAAGATCATCAATACCGATTGAAATTCCCGCTTTAGTCGCATAATAAAAACCGGTATACATCAAATGATCGGCAAAAATCGCTGTAGCCTTCAAACCAACTTTACGATAACAAGCGTTAACCAAAAAAGATATAGCTTTTTTATCCAAAGTCCGATCGATTAATTCAAATGGCATACCTGCAGGTAAAACTTCGCGTAACAATGCGCGTCCTACGGTCGTTTCCACCAACTTTCTGGTTTCAATTTTGTTACCATCTTCATCAAATTCCGTGTCCGTAATGCGCACCTTAACTTTAGCTTGCAAAGCCACATGACCACAATTATAAGCACGATGTACCTCAGCGGTATCTGCAAAAATCGAACCTTCACCCTTGGCATTAACCCGCTCACGCGTCATATAATATAAACCTAAAACAACATCCTGAGTTGGTACGATAATTGGTTCGCCATTTGCTGGAGATAAAATATTATTCGTCGACATCATCAAAGCACGCGATTCAAGTTGTGCTTCAATGGTAAGCGGCACATGCACGGCCATTTGGTCGCCGTCGAAGTCGGCGTTATATGCAGTACAAACCAAAGGATGCAATTGAATCGCTTTTCCTTCTACCAATAAAGGTTCAAACGCTTGAATACCTAATCGATGCAAAGTAGGCGCACGGTTTAATAACACCGGATGTTCGCGAATAACTTCATCAAGAATACTCCAAACTTCTGGCGTTTCGCGTTCCACCATTTTTTTCGCTGCTTTAATCGTTGAAGCCAATCCTCTAAATTGCAATTTACTTAAAATAAATGGCATAAATAATTCCAACGCCATTTTTTTCGGTAAACCACATTGATGTAACTTTAAAGTTGGCCCCACCACAATAACCGAACGACCAGAATAATCGACACGTTTACCTAGAAGATTTTGACGAAACCGCCCTTGTTTACCTTTTATCATATCGGATAATGATTTTAATGGCCTGCGATTAGATCCAGTCACTACCCGACCACGACGACCATTATCAAGCAATGCATCAACCGATTCTTGCAACATGCGTTTTTCATTACGCACAATGATGTCCGGCGCGTGTAAATCTAACAAACGTTTTAAACGATTATTACGATTAATTACTCGGCGATATAAATCGTTAAGATCTGAAGTGGCAAAACGTACTCCTTCAAGTGGCACCAACGGGCGTAAATCCGGCGGTAAAACTGGTAACACCGTCATAATCATCCATTGTGGCTTATTCCCCGAACTACTAAATGCTTCAACCAACTTCAAACGTTTGGTAAGTTTTTTAAGTTTGGTTTCCGATTTGGTTTTTCCCATTGCCAAACGAATATTTTGCGCTTCTTCTTCCAAATCAATATCAGATAATAATTGTTGCACCGCTTCAGCGCCCATGCGCGCTTCAAACTCATCACCATATTTTTCAATCGCGCCTAAAAAATCTTCGTCAGATAATAATTGGCCACGTTCTAACTCGGTTACGCCCGGATCAACCACCACAAATGATTCGTAATATAAAACACGCTCAATGTCACGCAACGTCATATCCAATAACAAACCAACTCGCGAAGGCAGAGATTTTAAAAACCAAATATGCGCAATTGGGCACGCTAATTCAATATGACCCATACGTTCGCGACGTACTTTAGATAAAGTAACTTCGACCCCGCATTTTTCGCACACCACCCCACGATGTTTAAGCCGCTTATATTTTCCACATAAACATTCGTAATCTTTTACCGGCCCAAAAATTTTCGCACAAAACAATCCATCACGTTCCGGACGATGCGTACGATAATTAATGGTTTCAGCTTTTCTTACCTCACCAAATGACCACGAACGAATCTTATCTGGCGCGGCAATACTTATCCAAATACTATTAATATCTTGTTCCGGATGTTTTAAAGAATGTAGCAAATATTCCAATGTCATACCCTCGCGTTAAATCGTTACTGTAGGGGCCCAGCGTGCCGTGCCCATTCATAACAGGGCACAGCACGCTGTGCCCCTACTATATTTATCATGTTCGTTCGATTTCTATATCCAAACCTAACGAACGAATTTCTTTAATCAAAACATTAAAGGATTCCGGCATACCAGGCGCCATTCCATGATGTCCATCAACAATATTTTTATACATTCTAGTACGCCCTTTAATGTCATCAGACTTCACCGTAAGCATTTCTTGCAAAGTATATGCTGCACCATAAGCCTCTAACGCCCATACTTCCATTTCACCAAAACGTTGTCCACCAAATTGAGCTTTACCACCCAAAGGTTGTTGCGTTACCAAACTATATGAACCTGTCGAACGAGCATGCATTTTATCATCAACCAAGTGATTAAGTTTTAAAATATACATATAACCAACCGTAATTGGTGTATCAAATACTTCTCCAGTACGTCCGTCATATAAACTCGTTTGTCCACTAAGCGGTAAATCGGCTAATTCTAACATAGCTTTAATTTGTTCTTCAGACGCACCATCAAATACGGGCGTTGCCATCGGCACACCTTTACGTAAATTATTGGCTAACTCCATAATTTGTTTGTCAGTTAAATCTTTTAATGGTAATTTATTTTTAGCGTTTTTATTATAAATTTCGGTTAATAAATCACGTACTCTTTTCACCGACACTTTAGCTTGTAACACCGCATTAATTTTTGCGCCAAGGCCTTTTGCCGCCCAACCTAAATGCGTTTCTAAAACTTGCCCAATATTCATTCGCGATGGCACACCTAAAGGATTTAACACCACATCAACTGGCGTTCCATCTTCTAAATAAGGCATATCCTCAACTGGAACCACGATTGAAATAACCCCTTTGTTACCATGCCGACCCGCCACTTTATCACCAGGTTGCAAACGTCTTTTCACAGCCAAATAAACCTTAACAATTTTTAACACACCCGGTGCCAAATCATCTCCTTGCACAATCTTTTTATTTTGTTCAGCAAATCTATCATCATATTCTTTTCTTAATTGTTTAATTTGTTCGGAAGCCAAATTCAATTGTTTTTGCGTTTTCGTATCTTTCATATGAATATCAAACCAACGATGTGGCGAAACTTTATTTAAATATTCTTGCGTAACTTTACTGCCTGATTTTAGTTTTTCTGGACCTTTAGACGCAATTTTATTTAATACTAATTTTTCAATTCGATGAAAAATATCGTTTTCACAAATTTTAAATTCATCATTAAGGTCTTTTTTGATTTTTTCTAATTTTGCCTCTTCAATTTGTAATGCGCGCGCATCTTTTTCGACACCATCGCGCGTAAATACTTGCACATCAATTACCGTACCCGTCATGCCCGTTGGAACACGTAACGAAGTTTCTTTAACATCAGAAGCCTTTTCACCAAAAATTGCGCGTAATAATTTTTCTTCTGGAGTTAATTGCGTTTCACCTTTTGGCGTCACTTTACCAACTAAAATATCACCCGCAGAAATTTCTGCGCCTAAATAAACAATTCCTGATTCATCAAGTTTAGCCAATGCATGTTCGCCAACGTTTGGAATATCCGCAGTAATTTCTTCCGAACCTAATTTGGTGTCGCGCGCGATACAAGTTAATTCTTCAATATGAATCGAAGTATAACGATCTTCTTGCACTACACGTTCTGAAACTAAAATTGAATCCTCAAAGTTATAACCGTGCCAAGACATAAACGCAACTAACATGTTTTGCCCTAAAGCCAATTCACCCAAATCTACCGAATGACCATCTGCTAACACATCACCCTTATCAACTTTATCGCCAATTTTTACGAGAGGCCGTTGGGTTACACAAGTATTTTGATTGGAGCGCATATATTTAACTAAATTGTAAATATCAACGCCAGATTCATCACTTGAAGTTTCTGCATCATTAACCCGAATAACGATACGGCTTGCATCTACAGAATTTACTACTCCGCCGCGTTGTGCAATTAACGTAACACCTGAATCTTGCGCCACTAATCTTTCGATCCCGGTACCAACTAAAGGTTTTTCCGCACAAATTAATGGAACCGCTTGACGTTGCATGTTTGATCCCATCAAAGCACGGTTGGCGTCATCATGTTCTAAAAATGGAATTAATGCTGCCGCAACCGATACAATTTGTTTCGGTGAAACATCCATAAACTGAACTTTATCGGTGGCCATATAAGTTGATTCATTTTTATAACGACTCGGCACAAATTCTTCAGTTAACATGCCTTTATTGTCAAGATCCACTTTAGCTTGCGCAATGACATAATCCCCTTCTTCAATCGCAGAAAAATAACTAACTTTGTTGGTTACTTTATCATTAATTACTTGACGATAGGGTGATTCCAAAAATCCATATTCATTACAACGTGCATACATCGCCAACGAATTAATTAATCCAATGTTCGGTCCTTCTGGAGTTTCAATCGGACAAAGACGACCATAATGGGTTGGATGCACGTCACGTACTTCAAAACCAGCTCTTTCACGACTTAAGCCACCAGGACCTAATGCGGAAACACGACGTTTATGGGTAATCTCAGATAATGGATTGTTTTGATCCATAAATTGGGACAACTGACTTAAACCAAAAAATTCCCGAATTGCTGACACAACCGGTTTAGAGTTTAATAAATCTTGCGGCATTAAATCTTCTGCTTCCGCTATATTAAGACGTTCTTTAACTGCACGTTCAATTCGCACCAAACCAATCCGAAATTGATTCTCCGCCATTTCACCCACGCTACGCACACGTCGATTACCAAGATGATCAATATCATCAACATCATCTTTACCATCACGAATTGCAATCAAAATTTTCATCGCAGCAAGAATATCTGCTTTATCTAAAACCCCAGAACCGATTAATTCTTCACGGCCAACTCGACGATTAAATTTCATTCGTCCAACAGATGATAAATCATACCGATCTGGCGAAAAAAACAAATTGTTAAATAAATTTTCTGCAGCTTCTTTGGTAGGCGGTTCACCCGGACGCATCATCCGATAAACTTCTACCAACGCTTCCAACGGTGTTCTGGTAGGATCAACCCGTAAAGTATCTGCAATATAAGAACCATGATCAAACGCATTAACATAAACTGTCTGCAAAGTTTCAATTTTCGCGTCGATTATTTTTTGTAATAATTCTTCGGTGATTTCATCATTAGCATGAGCCAATACTTCGCCGGTTTCTTTATCGATAATACTTTGTGCCAAAACTTTACCATACAAATAATCATTAGAAACTTCTAATTTAGTAATTTTAGCTTTTTCAAGTTCGCGGATATAACGAATAGTAATCCTGCGGCCTTTTTCAATGATTACTTTGCCGCCACGTCCTTTGATATCAAATTCAGCAATTTGTCCTTTAAAACGTTCCGGAATAAGCTCCATAATCCATTGGTTTTTCTTATAATAAAAATTTTCTCGTTCGAAAAATTCATTTAAGATCTCTTCAGTTGATAAACCAAGCGCACGCAACATTATGGTTGCTGGCAATTTTCTGCGACGATCAATTCGCATATACAAACAATCTTTAGGATCAAATTCAAAATCCAACCATGAACCTCGATAAGGAATAATACGAGCAGAATATAATAATTTCCCAGAAGAATGTGTTTTACCTTTGTCATGATCACAAAAAATACCTGGGGAGCGATGCAGCTGCGAAACAACCACTCGCTCAATTCCATTAATGACAAAACTTCCTGTGTCTGTCATCAATGGTAACTCACCCATATATACTTCTTGTTCTTTAATATCTTTTACTTGTTGATTTTTACCCCGCGCTTCTTTATCAAAAATTATCAAACGAGTTTTAATGCGTAGTGATGCAGAATAAGTTAAACCACGCATTTTGCATTCATGCACGCTAAAAACTGGTTTATCCAAAGTATATCCAATATACTCTAACTTCGCCCCACCCGAAAAACTTTCAATCGGATATACCGAACAAAAAGCTCCATGCAATCCATGTTCACCGCGTTTATCAAAAGGAACTTCTGCTTGTAAAAACTTCTTGTAAGAATCACGCTGCATTTTCAGTAAATGTGGTGGATCAATTACATCATGCAATTCACCAAAAGTCTTACGAAAACGCTTTTTTTCTGTATTAGTAAATTTGGTTAGAACCATTTATAACCTCGATATAAATAAATGTAGAATCGGAATGCCCCATGCATGGGCACGGCACGCCGTGCCCCTACACTATTTGATCTCAACTGTTGCTCCAGCTTCTTCAAGCTTTTTCTTGATTTCATCAGCTTCAGCTTTAGCAACCCCTTCTTTAATATTTGTAGGAGCACTTTCAACTAAATCTTTAGCTTCTTTAAGACCAAGACCGGTAAGTGTACGAACTACTTTAATTACCGCAATTTTGTTTGCACCAAAGCTTGACATGACAACATTAAACTCGGTTTGTTCTTCTGCTGCTGCGGCTTCACCTGGTACTTGCGCTGCAACTTGCACCGCCGCTGCCGCGGCGGACACGCCAAATTTTTCTTCCATGTCTTTAACAAGCTCTACTACATCCATAACACTCATATCAGATATTGCTTGTAAAATATCTTCTCTGGAAATTTTAGCCATAATCATTTTCTCCTGTTAAAAAAATTTTTGTTAAGCAGCTTGTTTTTTATCACGAACCGCTGCCATAATGCGTACCAATTTTGCATGTGGTTCCGCCATAGTACGAACAAATTGTGTAACCGTTGCCTTCATTACCGACATTAACATCGCAATTGCTTCATCACGTGATGGTAATTTAGCAATCGTGTTGAGTTCACTAACCGGTAATAATTTACCATTAATCACTAACGCTTTAACCTTAAGCATTTCGTGATCTTTAACGAAATCACGCACAAGTTTAGCCGCAGCTCCAGGTTCTTCTTGAGTAAACGCAAAAATTAATGGCCCAGCTAACGCTTCATGCAAACACGCAAAATCGGTGCCGGAAACAGCGCGTCGCGCTAAAGTATTACGTATTACACGCAAATAAACACCCATTTCTCGAGCTTTGCC
>Ga0114923_10001463_pt1 | contig 16409 bp, 16 predicted proteins | sample SumtaG_FD_89578 | JGI IMG/M metagenome (GOLD analysis project Ga0114923, IMG submission 89578) | Deep subsurface microbial communities from Indian Ocean to uncover new lineages of life (NeLLi) - Sumatra_00157 metaG | ecosystem: Environmental > Aquatic > Marine > Oceanic > Sediment | place: near...
CTTCTCTACCTGACCTTTACCGTTAGCTTTATCAGCATTCTTCCTAAGTGCCTCAGCCGATTTAAAATGCTTAACCGTGGCGTCATCAACCACCATAGTAAGGTCATCCATAGGCCCAACATTGGCCATCAACTTCCTCATATTAGTTTGATTCTGACCGGTCTTCTTCGTCAACCTCTTAGCTGTATCTTTAACAGAAGCGCCACCGAAAAGGGAGCCATTATCCATAACTATATTTAAGGTAGTCAACTCCATATTCTTTGTATTATTGATGGAGTTCTCAATTTTAATAACTGAGTTAGCTGGCTTAGGAACAACCTTATCGATAACACTACCTTTCTGAGCCATACCAAGTATATTTCCAGCTGGTTCCTGTGCAGACCTAGCGACCCTTTGCTGCTCAGTCAAAGCAACACCTATCTTTGAGTTATAATTCGACCTAACATCAATCAACTTTTTCTGTTTATTAATAGCTTCAAGGGTACCGACAAGTTTATTTTGGTTTTGCACAAGGGAACCCAACTCCTCAACAACCTTCTGGGTGCCATCATCCAACCCTGATAAATTCTGAGGGATAACTTTACCTTTCGACATAAAAGGCTTCAATGCTTTCGACAAATTCCTAACTACAGAAAACACATTAAGGGTAACAATGTCGGTGGCGAGGTCAACCAATACCTCCGCCGTACCTTCTGAAACATCCGAGAAGGTTTTCTTCAGCGCGTGAAGGGAGGGACTCTGCCCCGGCGTATCCGCACCAATAGCCTTATCAATAGTTTCACCTATCGTCTCCCCGGCTACATTTTGATAATACTCACCGTAGGTCGTGCCGAAGCTCTCCGAGTTAACAGCACTTTCCTTAGCAGATTTAATGGCAGAGAGAGGAGCGCCTAGATAATTGCCTTTGTCCCAGGCATCCTGGCCTCCCCAGAAAAAAGCATTGTTTACATTTAATTGACCGACGAGATTCATAGCCGCTCTCTTGGCGAACTCAAGCGCCGAATTGTCTTGGGTAACCTCAGCAGGACCGAGTTGATAGAACTTACCCTCCTTCGACTGGGTGACCCTAGCGCCGTTCCTATGTTTACTAATCTCACCGATAGGTACATACTTCGTACCGTCCCAACCAGCCCTTTCACCTGTCTTTTTATTCTTGATAATTTTCGTTAGGATAGGCTGTGCGTCCTTACTTGTCTCAAGGACGTGGCTGTCAGGGTCAGGAAATAATTTCTTAAGCTCCTCAAATTGTGTCTCAGCGGCAGGCATAAATACCATAGCTATCTCCTATTAATTACAAGGAACCTCTTGTCTTACAATCTCTCCGGTGTCATAAGTAACATAGCCTTCAGTGCAGGTTCTTGTACTACTGAAGGAACAACTCGTCAAAATTGAACAACAAATTAAACATGCCAATAGCATTTTCATAATAATCTCCTATCTTTCAATTATTGAACAGTAGGTTATTCTACTTCCCACTCATCACCTAGCGAACTCGGATCAGGTGGAAGAAAAGTTGTTCCTTTAACAATTATACGAGGGAAGGTAGGGGCTGTATCTCCACCAAAGATGCCTTGATCCTTTCCACCTTCATAAATAAACTCAATCTCTGGCCAGAAGTGCGCCTGCCTTATTAGGTTAATCCTCTCCTGTAGCTCAATCAAAGGTGCATCATCATTAAGGGAAACAGAAAGAGCATGTGCCCTTTGTATCTCCTCATTCTCCCATTTACTCAAATCATCAAGAGATTTAAAACCCCTCTTCTGTGCGTCATTAAAGGAGGTTTTCAATTCATTCTTCAACTCTCCTTGTAGCCTTTGCGAATCAAGAACAGTGTCAATGTTAGCCAATCTAGCCTGCAAGTCACCCGCTGTCTCAGCAGATGCCAATGTTCTAGCATTAACCGCTGCAACATCAAGGTTCTTAGCCTTAGCAAGAATACTAGCCGATGTTGTAGCAGCAGCCTTAGCACCAGAAACTTCAGCCAACTTATCTTTATTCTCAACCTGAGCCTGTATATTAGCCGCGGTTGTTTTATTAATTTTATCCAGGATAAGGTCCATAGTATTGGCGTCACCAAGTACCGCTCCCTCAGCAGCGCCGGTGGCTCTTTCTCTGGCAGTCTTCCTAATAGCACCAGCAGCCTCCACCTGTCCAGCAGCGGTGCCTTTGGCCCTTTCCTTAGCAACGACACCAGCAGTTAGGGCCTCCCTGGTTGTTTTACTCTCAGCGACTTCCTGCGCCCCTGCCTCTTTTCCAATGACACCAGCCTTAGCCTTAGCAGCCGTAACAACCCCTGTCGCCTCCATAGCAGCGTTGAGATTATTGGCGGCAATCGCTATAGCCTCGGCGTTACCAGTAGAAAGAGCGGCGATATAAGCCTCCGTAGAGGTCTCCAGCCCACCCTTACTAGCCTGCTCTAATTGATTCTTCAATACAAGTTTGCCAAGGTCAGCTTTCTGTTTCCTCTGCTCCGCCTCCCTCTGTTGAATCCCACCAAAGAAGCCAGTCGAGACAGAAGAGAGAGCCTCCGCCAACGCCTGTACGTTAGATTTCGCATTAGGTAATGTTATAACAGGTCCAGCCATATCTTACTCCTTAGGTTAAAAGGTCAGCTAACAGTTGGGATCCTTTCTCGGTGCCAACAAACTGCCCAGCAACTTGCCCAGCAACCGGCAATAACGTAGAAAGGGTAGATGGAGTAGCTGGCGTAATAGCCGTACCAGTTGTATTCAACCCAATAGCCGCCAACAACTGTGCTATATCCTCATCTTCTATATCCCTGATCTGCCCACCACTAGAAAGTAGCGATTGCAGTTGCCCTATCAAATTCCCAGAAAGACCAATCCCTTGAATACCTCTCCCAAGTTCAGCCTCACCAGCACCAAATGCAAACTGTGCATTCCTATCGGCAGCCGACAATCTCTCACCAAGCAATGCCTGCGCAGTCAATGACCTATTCGCCGCAGACTCAGCGGTTTGAAAAGCCAAAGATGACCTACTCTGCGTCAAGGAATCAATTAAATCCTCTCTCGCCGCCTCCTCTGCGCTAATCCTCTCAGAGCCGCTAAACCTTCCAGCGAATCTCCTATCCAATCCAGGTATAATATCCTCACTGAATTGTTCCTGCAGCGGCTGAGCAACATTAGTCTGGAAGAAGTCCTCAAAGTCAGTAGCCTGCCCTGATAAAAGCCTCTCAAGTGTAGCATTACCAATACCTTGGGCATTGGCAAGAGGTGATCTAAACGCAGTCTGTAACTCCTGAAAATTACTAATAGCCCCCGCTCGGTCGGGTGAGAGTAGGCCACTCAATAACTCCTGCTCCTTACCAAATATACCACCTTCCCCACCGAATATCTTTTCAAGGCCAGTTAAGGATAAACTTTCTAACCTCTGCGCTGCTGGACCAGGAGCCTGTCCGCCAAACTCTGCGCCTCCCTGTGTTAATAGAGGAATTAATTGCTGATTAAATAATTGCTGTTGTGCTCCAGATAAAGTGGAGAATTGCTGTGTTGAAGCCTCCTTCGCGTCACCGCCAAGAAACCCACCAGCAGCACCTCCTGCCAGCGCCGCGAGAGGATTTCCACCACTACCAAAAAATCCACCCAATCCACCACTCACCAACCCGCTTAAAGAAAAACCCATAAGCTACCTCCTTACCATCCACTCTCTTCGTTAAATAAAACACCAGCCCAGATAAGTGAAAAACCACCACCTACGCCGCTAAATCTATACCTTGCAGTAATTCCAACAAACTGTTTAAAGACCCTATATCTAGAGTAAGTACCAGTTAGAGAGACCGTCTCTAAGGTTGCCCAAGTAACTCCCCTATCAACACTAGCCTCAATAATTACACTCTCTCCCTTAGTGACAAACTCAATCATATCCAATCTAAGTTTAGCCGTAGGTGAGTCAAAGTCCTTAGTCTCAAGGGAGAAAGGAATACTAGTTCCTCCATCCGTAGCGGACACAAAGTCATATTCATAAATCTGTTTAGGCTCATGACCACAGAGAAGGATGGTAGGGGCGCCTACCGCTAAACTTTTAGAGCTCCACTCCCACTGCTGCTCTACCCATGACCCTTCCAACTCAGCCCAGGTCTTGGCTGTTTGTAGCCTATAAGTACCGAACCCCAACACATTATGTGTCAACGTCCTAACGCTCCATTTCTTCTCAACAATGGAGTATTTTATAACCGTATTCGGTTCATCCTCAGAGGCAGAGGGCAAAACAAACCACGCCTCATCAAGCTCAGAGACCAAAAGAGCAAAGCTCAGACCTAACTTAGAGGTATTAGTATCACCATCCTTACTAAAGAAGTCTGAAAATATCTTAGGGCTAATATCATCGATACTAAAACCACCATCGTATCTAAATATCTTGGTTGAATCCATGATAAGATGGTAGGTCTTAAGCCCAACACCCGCATTGACAGCTACCATACCATCGCCAGAAACCATCCTCTGTATATCGAATAGTTGGTCTTCAGAGCCAACATAAGCCATCCTATAGATAGCTGCATCCTTATACAGTATCTGATACGGCCCCAACTTTAGCGCGGATTGTAGCCAATTCTCCTCCTCAAGTAAATCCAGGAACCCAGCATTACCAGTTACCCACTCCTCTGTATCTGCTGTATTACTCCACCTCACTCTCTGTGGGTACCTAACACCAGATTCAATAGTGCCAAGGAGGCAAAGATGATTGGTATGTATAAACAAAGACCTCGCTACTGTGTCACCACCAGGGAGACCGGCTAAATCCTCCACCGTAGAGGTATCATAAACCTTCACTTGGTCATTACCATTAGTAAAGATAACCTTATTCTCAGCAGGCCAAATAACATAGGTAACCTGGTCAACCTCAGTACCAATGAACAAAGCAGCCTCCTCTATAGGAGCACCATTATCCACATCTTGCCCTGCAATCGTCCCTGTATCGAATGTTATATGGGTTCCATCAGGGATGGCGCCTATCACATCACGAAACTGGGTGCCATCATCCAACGTAACACCCGCATATTCACCAACTTGAAAGCCAGTAGAATCGCCAACAACGAAATTCGCAACAGGTCCAGCCTGTGCGCCAGTAGCAGTCGTAGAGGTTCCGTTAGAAACAAATTGCCATTCATTCGCAACCCATTTATAGAAGGTTAAAGAAGTTATTAAAAGAAGCTCAGAAGAACCAGTAGTTTTCAAAAACTCAATGATCTTCTGAGGAAAACCCCTAACTGCGCCACCGAAAACAGAATAGCCAGTATCAACATTTACCTTCTTTTTATCGAGGGAGATGTTAGAGAGGGCAGGTGATTCACTATCACCTATCATCCCCGCAGATACATGGGTATTGAGTCCACCAGCTAATGAGGGTAAATGTTTATAGGCCATTATTTTGCCTCTTCTGTTTTAGAGCCAAGGGTATCAATTTCAAAATGAAAATCGAATTCAAGGAAACAAGCGTTACCTGTAAATGTATCGGTGGCCTCAGAGGCGCTTTTCCTTGTTAACCTACAAATCAACACCGCGCTTATGAGTTGGCTGCTACCCGTAATAAAAGCGAAGTCAGCCTGTTGATGTTTTAACGCCACACCATCAGCCGCCACCAACGAATCTATGGTTGTAGTGGCACCAAAAGTTCCATCGATATTTGCAACTGTATACTCAAAGCTCCAGAAGACATTGCCTGTATTAGTACTATCAGGAGACCAATGCACATGCGGTTCTATATCTGTCCCTTCCTTATACGTATGAGGTATTTGTACAACGAAATGAACCGATTCATCATCAGCATTTGAGGTATCGAATTTATAGGCAAAGAGACCACCAATGAAACCCTCAAAAGCCGGTTCACTCTGTGCGGCATTAAGCTTGGTGTTCTGTGCTGGGACTCTAATATCATCCCAAAGAGCACCACTGGGCGTAGCAGGTAGAAACCCAGCCAATCTATTTATCTCCTCAGCGTGTGCGGTCCTTATCGCAGCGATAAGCCTCGCCAACGTAACTACCTCATTATAAGCACCAATGTCAAGGAAAGCTGACCTATTAACGTCAAGAACTGGTGCTGTTTCCGATAACCTTTTAGTCATTACTTACCCCGTATACATTATATAAGCTAATGCATAGAACTTAGGAATACTAGCAGTGCTACCGGCAGCCGACCCTGAACCAACGCCGCCAGTTAAAGGATGATTATGTGTGTCATTATCAACTGAACTAGCAATAGCCGTAGAAACAGAACCCGTAAAGATGCCACTGCCACCACTACCGCCACCAAAGCCCTTTGTGATAACATTATGTTTGTGTGTGTCATTAGCCACCGCTAAGTTATCAGTGTGTGTGTGGTCAATCATGGTATGGCTACCACCAGTATCTCCTACATCCCTCGTCCCGCTGCTATCTGCATCCGCATGGATAACGAATCTATCAGTTAGGTTAGGTGTACCATTATTGCCATCACAGATAACCCAACCACTAGGTATCGTAGCGATACTGTCTGACCATAGGATAATCTCACCGACTATCCTCGACACCACATTGATAACCCCCTTAGAGGTCAACTGAATCTCGTTATCGTCCTCATCAAGGTAATGTAATTCAGCTTTATTATCAACATCCTTGCTATAGATAAAACCTTTATCAGCAACTGCTGTAGGTTTCGATATAGGCGCATGTAGGGTGATTTTCAAATGCTCCCCATGCTCAGCATCGGTGCCAGCTATATCAAAATAATGATCAAGGGCGACCCTCTCCCTAATAGCATCTTTAAACCCCCTAATGTCACTAGCCCCAACAGAAGCCTCGTCGTTATCCGCAGGGGTTGCATCAAAGGGAGCGTCCCAAGTAATTGAATGTGCCATTAGTAATAACCTCCACTTTGTGGGTAGTAGGCCGGGATACCAGTGAATGGATTCAACCAGTAATCCCTAACTCTCTGTTGTCCTGAACCGATAGGTGACTCAAAGTCTGAAAACTTCTTATCCTCTTTAACAGCCTTACCCATTAAATTAGTAGCTATTGCAAACCAACTATTTGCTTTTTCCTTCTCTCCAAGGCCATGAAAGGCCCAAGCCATCGCAAGAGCAATAAGGATATCATCCTTCTCTTCCAACTCAGAAACAACATCTGAATCGGCGTCAAAGGCTGTGACATACTTAGCCCTCCTTATCTTATATGAATACGCAGCATCCGGGATTCTATACATTTCCAAAACATTCTTATAGAAAGTATAATGCGTAGGCCTAGCCGTAGTTAAAGATGAGGTTAATGGAACTTGCTGGTCCCATTTCCTCAACGGTATATAAATCAGTTTTCTACTCAAAGTGCCATCAAGTAACCGAAAGGAATATATATCCCTCGTCCTCGTTTGTAAATCGATAGTACCGGTGTCTGCCACAGTCGAACCAGAAACAGTCTCCTTCATTTCCATAAAGGTATGGTTACGACAAATCTGTACCCTTGCGAAGTTGAGGAAATTAACCAACCTATCATCCAAGTCGGTTCTACTAGCAAGATTCCCTCTAAGCTCTGTCTCCAGTTGCGACCGTGTCAAATCACCCATTTTTCTTACCTCAATCCAACTGCGATAAAACTAAATTCACCAACATCGGTACTATTCGCAACTTCAGTACCGGCGGCAGACGCGGTGGTTTCACCATACGCCATACCAACTACATCGTCAGTTGCGCCAACTCCTGCGGTTGATGTAGGTGAGACAAATGCCAACCTTTCGTAGGTAGCAGCTGCATCCTCATCGAAGTAAAGAGCAACACCAACAGAGGCGGCAGAAGCATCGGCCTTAATGCGTAGCATATTACCGTCAGAGAGCATTACAAGGGCGTCATGTGCTATAGCCGCCATCAACCTCTCATCAGCATTAGCGCCGTCCTCATCAAAATAAATCTGTACGCCTCCAGAAGCAGCAGAGTTGTCATCCTGAATCAGGAAGGTAGCACCACCATTAGCTATCGTGCCGGAGCCATCAGTGCTGGTAGGCGATACAAACTCTAAGTGTCCAGTGAAGGAGCCCTGCTCGTGTGCCTCGTCAATATGCGCGTAGACCACTACATGGGTACCAGCTACAGAGTCATCATCCTCTATGTTCAGAGGAGAAGCGTTCTTACTAGTCGTGGAGGTTGTTGCATAAAAAGCGTGGAAAGCTTCATCGGTAGGATCCCATCTGATAAGGTAACCATTGTCGGAAAGGCCATTTGCTATGACCTGATTGATAGTCCCAAAGAGGCCGGTTATCTCGGTGACCTCAGCGGCAGTTTGGTGATATAAGGTTAAGTCGGCAGAGCCAGTTATCATCCCCAGGTCTCTGGAAATCCTCTGATTCCTGGGCATATCAAGTGTTACGTCGATTGTGTAAGCCATTTTTATTCTCCCGTTTTCCCACCCTCGACAGGTGGTGTCGTTTTTGGCGTCATCATATCCCGCAACTCCTCCGGTGTTTTATCATGATAGGTAACAGCCTCGCTGTAAAGGGATGGACCAGGGTCCTCATACCCTTCATACATCAACGCGTCTCTCCAGGTGGGATCACCTATTTGATAGGCATATTCAATCCAAAGAGAGAAGACTCTAGCCTGAGCTAGGTCGGTTGTTACATATTGTGACGCATCCGTTGGCGCAAAGATATTATTCAATTTGTCCTCTAAATCTAATTGGTGACTAGTACACTGCCACTCATTAGACTTAGGAAACTTTTTCTCATACTCCGTACAGGCCCTTTTAAGGATAACCTCAGCATCAGGAAACTCCTTCATAACCGCTTCCTTAGCTATCCCATGATAAAGTTGACCTTGCTCTAGGGTATCCCCGTAGATAAATCCATCATATCGTGCCTTTGTGTAATTCCTAACATCACAGCCGCATTTTGATGGCAGTTGAAGTTTAATCATTAAATCCCGAAGTTTAAAAAGATCAAGCACCGTCTGCTTCTGTGGGTCCTTATTGGTGTAGATAACAGTTTTCCAACAACTCATACAGGCTGAATGGATGAAACCAAGATTATCGAAGTAAACATCGTGCCAGAGAAGGCAATCTCTATTCAAACCATGTTTGACGAAAAACCAAGGGGCAGCGATACCACCAGGCAGCACCCTAACTCTCATTTTATTCCCAGCAGTTGGCTCAATCCCTTTGTTACTAACCAACTTATTTACCAACGCAATGATGGAGGGCATTTCATTCCAAAAATCATTGTACATTAATGTGCCTACCCTACCACTACCCGCTTTAACTTTCTTCAAAAACTTTTTATCGTTGATATCCAGTGACATAATTAACCTCGCAAACTATGAAAGTAAAGGGGGGCCGTAACCCCCATAATTAATGATTACACACCACCTGTAGGGTGCATTAACATAACGGAACAGGTGTTGGATGAAGCAGCAACAGTGACTGAGAGTCCAACCACTGTGTCATTACCACTATCGGACGTACTCAAACGACCCGCTGTTGATTTGCTAGTAAAGACCTGAGCGTTGGTAGCCGCAGTCGATCCACAAAGAACCGCAGAAGCTGGCCCTCTAACCTGAAACCAACCATACTTACTGGCGACAACCGCAGCCTGTGCGATACCAATTCTATCACCATAGATTATACTAGTGCCGGATGGCAAAAGAGTCGTGGCATAACTTTCATTAAATTGAACGACCGAACCAGCAGCGACAGACGCTACACCGAGAAGGAACATATACTCCTTATCCCCTTCTCTCCGAACAGTGCCTATACTGTCTTTATCAGTAGTCGCTACATCTGTTAACTTCGTTGCAAAAATACGTTTCATTCCACTTGGCATTTTATTACCTCCTTAAGGTAAGCCTCGCAGGAGAGTGTTCAATAATTGATCGCTCTCCTACTATTTTTTCAAGTAGACCGGTGACTATCGCCAGTCTTACGGTGTATCTATACCATACAGAATACCCTGTGTCAGTGATCGTGTTACTATAAACTGACAAGCGAGGATGATCTGAGCCGCCCTATCGTTGACCTGATCGGGGATAGCCTTCCACTCCGTCATATCAAAGTTCATCATAGGATCGAAGACGAAATACAAAAAGTTTGTATTCAGAAAATACATCCTGGTAGATGCACAAGCAGGGCTCCAAACCAATGGAATCCCTTTAAACTGAATGTTCTCAAAACCAGCATCGCCAAGCTTCTTATTGACGATTACCTTCTGCTCCATTGTCTCATCCTCATAGAACTCATAAGGAGTTTGAGCAGTCATGATGATATCAGGAGAGTCCATAACGCGGCTCTTCCGACAGTCATTTAACATCGTTCTCATTTTTGAAAGACCAAAGACAGAAAAGGAAAGGCCAGTCATCGTCTGAGTTTTATTTTTGAACCATGTATAGGTAGATCGATCAATTCCACCAACAGTGTTATCGGCACCTTCATCAACAAGGTCCTGTAAACCATTCATAGAGTCGCCACTCTGTAAGCCAAACAACTGTGTCTCAAGGGTGTCAATCATGGAGTTATCGGTGTTATTCATAGTAGCGTTCATCAACTTAATGATAGCTGCCTTCCCACGATTCTGCTGATCGTCAACCCCAAAGCGAACGATGGAGCCTGTCAAGTAAGCCCAGTCCCATTTACTCTCAGTTAGGAATTGATAGTCGTTCAAGGTAACAGTTCCACCTCTACCGATCCACTCAACATTATCATTTTTGGCGTATTCCAGAGGCTCCATAATAAATCGATGGCCCTCTTCTGTTCGGAATTTACCTTTATCTTTCAGCCAAAACCAAAAAGGCGTGGCGGTAAAGATGTTGTCATGTACGCTACCTTTACGCAGCTCCCATGTGGTTGTATATAGATTATCCAGATTTTCAGTTAACTGAATGGCCATTTTTTACCTCCTTATTATTCATCACCGAACACTTGGGCCCAAGCAGATTCAGCCGCTTGACCAGCATCCATTTTTTTTGACTCACCATCACTGCCACTACCGCCGCCAGGATGCAGACCACCAAAACCTTTCTTTTTCTTCTCTTTGTCTTTATCCTTATCATCCTCAGGGGCATACTTCTTATCCATCTCCTTTGCCTTGTCTGGATTTTCACCTTTAGCCAACATATATAATCTCTGAACAGAAGCGTTTGGCATTTCCTTATGCAGCGCAAGAATCTCCTGGTTCCACTCCCCCAGGTCTTTAGCGCCTTTAGCCAGTTCTTTAACCTGACTAGCCACATTAGTATCGTTCTGTGTTTTTTCGAGATTACCTAATTTAGCTAAAATATCCTTACTAGATGCGCCGGTCTTCTCATCAATTACCTGAGCTACAATGCCTAAAAAACCAGCCCTATCCATCTTTTCCAAATCTGGCAAATCGTCGAGTACGCTTTTTTTCTCCTCTTCCTCCTCTATAGCGGGAGCCTTCAAGGATTTAATTTCGTTACCCAATGCTGCAATAGCCTCGCCATAACCGCCTAACGTCTCAGTGATCTTGGCTAGAACTTCGCCAGTTTTATCACCGCCTTTATCATCATCTTTAGCATCATCGTCCTTATCATCGTCCTCACCGTCGCAGAGAGACATAGGCCCTACATAATAGAAACTCTCCTCTTCAAGAATCTCACTAGGGTCATTGATATTCCAACTAACTTTGCTGTAAATTTTTCTTCCGTTTTGCATTAGAATCCTCGCGCTAATTTAATTGTTTTAACTAACTTCGTCCTAGCAGCAACCTTAACAGCCTTGTCTTCCACCACCTTTCTCTCGGCGACTTTCTCAGGCTCCCTTGCCTCCCTAAGACATTTTTTAATTTCAATGTTTCGTTGCCTACTTAGTTCCCTTGCGAACCTTGCTCTAAATCGACCATTCATCTTTGCATAGTTGACCAACCTAAAGGTTGTAAATACACCTTTGTAAGGATCAAACACCGCATGAATTTCGATCTTCTCAATTTTTTTCTTTGGCATAGTTAGACTCCTAAATAACCGTCATCGTATTTAGCGTAGCAGCCGTTCTTTTTACAAGCCTCCCTCAACTGCCCCCTTGAATTAATCTCTAAAGGCTCAGGGCCGATATGCTCCCATAAACCTCCTGGAAATACAATAGTTTTATTCTTTCCTATGCCAGGAACAATCCGTGTCTCCCCTCCACACGCCTTACAAAGCATTAAACCTCTATCGGCTATGGAGGAAAAGTCTTCAAATTGCTCATCGCATCTAGTACAATTATACACATATAATGGCATATTGTCAATCCTTATTTTGTAGGCCCATCAATCCCAAGCCTCTGTCCTTGTTGCATAACCTGGCCAAGTTGCCCAACATTTAAGGGGGAGGAAGGAGAAGCGCCTGCATCTTGCGGCAGCCCCCTCATTAGATCGTCGTAGTCCACCCCATGTAACTCCCTCAAAAGGTACTGTGTCAATTTGATTGGATCAATCAAGGGATTCTCCTTCAAAATATTATATACACTTACTGCTTTCGCCTCCCTAGCACCCCTCGTCGCAGGTGCGGTTGTATCAGGGTCAACCTTAATTTCATAGCTACCCTGAGATAACATTTCTCCGGTAAATTCAACCCACAAGGGAACGCCCCCAGGACCGGAGATATCTATAACTTCCTTCTCACTCCAATGATTAAAGATAACGCGGTGGATAGAACTATAAACATTAGTAATCATATCGGCTAAAATGTCCCTCCTCTCATCAACTCTAATCTCGGAGGATAACTGAACAATCTGAGCCTCTGTTGCAGTCGAACCACTCTTTGCGTTGAACTCGCCAAATTGGTTACGAGAAAAACCTATCTGTTCTCTAACATCATTCTTTACTAATTCACCGGAGGTGTATAGATCATTAGGCACAGCGCCTGCTTGCATAGGCTTAACTGCATTAATGTCATTGACCCATATGGTTGAACCAACCCCCTCATCGGTCATTTTAGCCACTTCTTCCTGACTCACACCACCAGTCTGTGCGAGGATCTTAATCAAACTCAATCGCCTATGCTTCATAGATTGTGTCCGAATCTCATTAATCTCCAACTGCTGTGGTTCAAGAATAACTGAGTCAGGCACCCCCCAAAACACCTCATCGTCTTCATTAAAGACGGCATTGTAGATAGGAATATCGCCGTACCTCTGAAACTCATCATCCTCCACAAACAAAGGTTTATCCAGTCCCTCGGCAAATACAATAACCCTACCGTATTGCCTATCTCTAACTTCGTAAAGGACAACCTGCTCCTGGATTTGACCCAATCTATCCGCAGTAGATGACACCCTGGTTGGCGTCAAGTCACTGGTGTTTTTAAATCTAGGATCAGCCTTAACATCATCGTAATTCCTATGAACTTCATGTGCCACCCAGGGACAGTTATTATATTCAGAGGTCATATTCGGCACAATTATCTGCCCTGTTGGTATACGCATAAACCAAGGCATATTATCCATAACCGTCTTGTTGTACTCAACCAACCTATTACCTCTAACAACAGGCGCATCAACAGCCTCACCATCGGTTGTGGGTGTAGGGGTGTACTGCGCACCAAAGCCAACCTTACCAAAGCCAGTGCCAAACATAAAGGTATCCTGGACTATCTTTTTAATCTGCCTCTTTAGCCCCATCTGTCTAGCGAGTTTATTATCCACTCTCTCTAGGATTTTGGCGAAAGCGGCATTGAGGGGGCCAGGCTTACCTGGGACGATAGAGATACCAGGGTTTCTAAAGTAAACCTTAGGGACGACAGTTCTAACCATTGTAAAGAACATATTGAGAGGCATTATACCTGCACACCAATTACCTCTATAGTAACTTCTCCACACTGGCCATCTAATCTCTTTGGCATATTTTTTCCTAAACCTCTTGCCTAGCTCAATTTGAGATAGCCAATAGTCAAGGTTTACCTTCTTTGTATTACTTCCCATTATAGCCACCCCATCTCCTTGAGTTCAGCGATATCCTCCAATGTATTTGACGATATAGGTTCCCCTACAAATTTCCCAAACACATCAATATTTTCCAGCGTTCTTGTAACTCTCCTTTCACACTCTCTAATACTTCTACCTCTCGCTGTAGCCCTAAGAATTAACTCCTCGCCACTAGTTAAGTAACCGTCGCCTTGCTTGTAACAACCGTATAATAAAAGATGCTTTTCATTATTTCTGTTTATCCCTAGGATAGGAGAACTATGTACTTTGCTCCTGGAACTAAGATCAACAGAGATAAGGTAATCATCTGTAAAGGCTATATTTGGCTTTCTCCCTTTACATGCATCATGCAACAGCATACCAAAGTCAGTCTTCAACCCCTCTGGGAATAGATCATAGCAGGAGGATAAACCAACATCGATACCTGTATAGTACAACTTATCATGAGCTACGCATTTAATGGCGACAGGGCCAAAGTACTTGGCGTTCTTCAATGCCTTCAATAACTTCTCATTAAGTTTTAACTCTTTACTTTTAACTCCAACACAACCACCCTTACCAGGGAGAACTACATAGCTATCACCAACCGCAGTAAAGCCATTGAACCATTGAACTAAGGTAAATTTAATACCCGGCTGCATCAACTGTACTGTGAAGGAATCATCGACAGTTTTTAAGAGCCAATTAATTATTTCATATTTCTCGACGGAGATTGTCTTACCGTGGGCCCTGACTATAACATTTTCTTTGGGGCGAGAGCAGGAATCAAATTCATCCTTATTCATATATCTCTTAAGGGAAGGAATGTCTTTATACCCACACTTCCTCATCAACTCATATTCCTTCTCTTTGTCTTTCGGCAGCATACTCTCGATGATATTTATGCCATAGATAGGTGTTCCTTTCTCCTCAAAATACTCAGCTTTATCTATGAAGGTAGGCATATCGGTAATGATAAAGTCGGCCCATTGGACATTAGGTACCCAGGAGTCAACCATACTAACGCAGCCAATCCCTGCCATACCTGGATTTTCAAAATAAACCTTTACGCTGTGTGTGGATTGGTTTAACTTATTTGCAAACCCCAACAGCCTTATATCATACAGGATAAATAAAATTTTCATTCCGTCGCCTCTTCAATTATTACCGCTTGTTGTTTTATAGGAAAACCTTCTGACTTCCCATGTAGTTCCATTATGATGGCGCCTAGGCTGAATGGGTCAACCTTAACTTTATCATCGACAGTTGTGGTTGACATAAGCATTAAAGCCTTATTGTAGCCCCACAACATCATGGCTAACCCAATGACACTATCATCCATTGACCCCTCCTCAGCAGACATACTACCATTTGGATGCTCAATAAAGGTTGATAGTTCATCCCTCGCCAAGGTGCTATATATCTTAAACCCCTCCATAAGGCCAGTCCTTAGGTGACCGATAAAGAGTGGTTTCGTCTTGACTGAGGTATTGGTACCTTGTGACATTAATGGATTGTTTGGATTGACTTTTGGATCCTTCGCCATGAGGTGCGGTGGGTAGAGTTTCATCAATTTATAGAGAGTCAGGATACCATGGTTGTTTCTCTCAACATCTAGGAAGGCCATATTGAAAAGCCTACCCAATGCATCGATCTTATGCGCGAAGGTAGCAGGATCAATTCTATTAGAAACCCACTCACCAACCTGTTCATAGGTCTCAATGCAACCAACCTCAATAACGCTGTTATCTTTCCCTACACCACCGCCAACATCGGCGCCGATTATATAATGATACTCTGGCCGTGGATGCCTTGAGTGTTTATAGAAAGAAAAAGTCCCCGTCTTCTCTACCTTAACCCATTCCTTCTTATCCCTAAAGTCAACCTTGGAGAAGATGGAGGTGGAGGTAGCTTGAAAACACTCGTCAACGGTCATTGGATACTCTTGCTTGAAAAGGCCTAAATCCCAATCTTTATCCTCTAATTTCTCCCTTCGAAATTTAATCTGACCAGCCGTTAGGATACCCTCACCATAAAGGACATCCTCCTCATACTCAGGGTCAAGAGTCTCCTCGATTTCTTTTATCTCTTCAGCGGTCACCGCTAAGTCATACTCAGGAAATTCGTGCCAATTAAAAAAGGCAACATAATATTGGGTCTTTTTCTCCAACGCCCGCATAACCCTATTGCAGTACCAGTTGTGCCCATTCCCAGTTGACTCTAAAATGATAGTGCCGGTTACTGGAACTGAATCGGATAGACCCGAAAAGAGTTCCTTTGCGCCCTCCCAAAAAGCAACCTCTGAGCAGTGCAAGTCGGTGATTGTATCGCCACGTCCAAACTTTTTCGCCCCTGCGGTTCCTATGTAAAAGGTACTATTCGTCTTTTCAAAGAACAACTCATCGGCAGAGTCGGTGGTTGTTATTGGCTTAGGGCCTCTTAGATTTTTGATATAATATTTAACCCTTTTAAAGAGCCTCTTTGTGGAGTCCCTATCATGGGAGATAACAACCGCCCTGGTGTTTCTTTTAGACATACAAC
>Ga0114923_10001464_pt1 | contig 16405 bp, 39 predicted proteins | sample SumtaG_FD_89578 | JGI IMG/M metagenome (GOLD analysis project Ga0114923, IMG submission 89578) | Deep subsurface microbial communities from Indian Ocean to uncover new lineages of life (NeLLi) - Sumatra_00157 metaG | ecosystem: Environmental > Aquatic > Marine > Oceanic > Sediment | place: near...
AATTGCTGAAGGCCACGTTGGGAGAACTCCCCTAGCATGTCGTCGGTGCTACCCTTGTAGTTTACAGCCCACTCAATTACCCGGAGACAACAGTTAATCCACCGCTTGTACTCTGTAATATCTGTGGTTGTCAGTAGGTGCCGGAACTCCAACGTCCCAAGGTCAAGAAGTCGCAGCGGATTGAAGGCGGTGTACTTGTTGATTCCGTAACGGAAAGCCCTCCTCCTCACTGTGTCCCTGCCTAGCTGGTTACAGTCTCGCAGCAATTCAATGAGTCCCTTACCCAAGCCGGGGTCGTCAACCCACGGCACGGCAAAGATACTCTCCCATCTGTCCTCACCTGCCAACTCAAAAAGCACAGGCTCAATCATGGGATACAGAACCAGCACCTTGAACAGTTGTTCGTAGGTCAGGTCCCGCACATCTACGTGAACGTGCATCGAGGTACGATACGATACGGTGTTCTTGTTCTCGTGCTTCTTAATCCATGTTGACCACTCCTTTACTGCTCGGGTCAGGTAAATACCACCCTTAGGCCCATTGGTGAGGAACTCCACGCCTTGGTTCCTTAGAGAACCATCGTGCGTCAGATTCCAGTGCTCGCCGGGCGTAGTCTCACCATCCCAGCCCTCAATCTCTATCTCCAACCCCACCGCACGTGTCTTGGCAGCCCACTTAGCGGTGGCCTTGACTTCCTCGGGAGGTTTCAAGTGTAGATCATCTCTGATCAGCGTTGATACATCCATATCTTTATCTGCCTCCTATGAATCTTCCGGGCATAACACCTGCTGCGAAGTTCTCCATCACTGGCATACCAGCGCGCATCTGTCGCACGTGAGCTTCCAGTGCATCCTCTGGCTCAGGTTCCGGTACTGGCCACACCTTTATGTAGTCCCGCGCTCCTTTCTCGGGCAGGTGCGGTGAGTTTGTGGGAAGAAAGTACGCCACCACATTACGCAGCTCCGACACGGTGATGTGACACCTCTCAAACAGATCGGGATGGCCCTCAATCCTGTCCAGCATAGCGAGAGCTTCCTCCTCTCTGTCCTCGGGGATGCTGTAAACCTCACCCATGAATGTGCCAGCACCACCATCATGGTGTACGGCAGCGGGGAAGGGGCCAAGGTTGAGCAATGCTCCTGCAACCTTGGCATCACCCATCCATTCGGCACCCAGGTCTAGTAGTACTTGGTGTCGTGGCTGGCCCTGTTTCAGAGTTCCGTATACGAAAATATGCATGGGTACCCCCTTGATATTAACACGAACTCGTTGACTGCTCGCCCACACACTCCCCAAGGGAACATACCATGACATACAGGGCAGCCTCTCCTATGGAGGGGGGTGACCTTCTTGGTAGCGGTGGACCTCAGGGGGGTGAATGCCCATAACTTAAACAACGTGTCGTCAGTGTGCATGTATCCTCCTTACTCAGACAGTCTGAGTTAGTCTACCGGGCGGACACCCATGGAGATGGCGTCCTTGTTACGACGGCACGAGACACAGGTTACTTCGGCGGCACTTCCGGCGCGCTGAGTAATGTATTTCCCATTGGTGTAAGTGCCAGCACTACACTGGAACTTGGTGCTGTAGTAGCCAGCCTTCTCAGTGTCCAGCTTCTTGCCTGAGGGCATTAAGTGAACGACACGGCCTTGCTCGCTCTTGCCAATCCATACAGCATCGCCGGGGCTGGCGTCACTGGGGGGGTTGACCACCAGATCAAGGGTTTTCACCCAGTCAATCACTTCCTGGTTCACTTCGTCTTGCTCCAACACACAGGCAACCAGTCCTTGGGCCACGGCCAGAGGTACGTCACACTTGACACCCGAGGTCACGGGTACTTGCTTGGTCATCAATGTCATCATGCTGGGAACGCTACTCATTACAGATTCTCCTGTGCCAAACGCTCTTCAATAGCTGCTTGGTAGTTCTTGCGGGTTGTGCCCCTCATACCGGGGGCCGTGTTCACTTCACAAATTTCAGCGTCACCGTTGGGGTACTGAAACACATCCACTCCACCGTGATTGAGGCCACAAGCCTTGACTGCAAGGAGCGCAATCATCTTGGTCTGTGCCGATGGGTTGATGTCTTGCCGGGCATAAATCCACCCGCCCTTCAGGTTGCGAACGTCCATGTTCACTTCGTCAATACCACGTGCCTTCATCTTCTCAGCACCAATCCTCTTCTTCATGGTGCAGTCGATGACCTTGCCACCAAAGACATTGACCCGGTACTCATCACGATCAGGCTTGCCCACAGTGTAGAATGCTTGATGCTTGGGTACACGCTGAGGCTCCTCCTGCTGGAGTGGGCGAATAACTTGGATACCTTGGCCCTTCTTGCCGTTCGCGGTGCCTCTACAGTACACTGTGTTACCTTCATCAAGCCATTGCTGTGCCCGTCGATGGTCGAGTGTCCACGGAATGATAGGCACCTCGGCTTCTCCTAGTACACCGAAGCACTTGATCTTGTCGGCTGCATTGGCTCGGAACTTAGGCTGGTTCAGCCACGTGTGCCTGTCCTTCCTGAACCACTTAGGCCATGAGGCCCGACCGTAATTGAAGATCAGTCTCCGTTCGTTGACGTTACCATGGGCAGGGGGCTGAGACTTGCTGACACACTCGCAGCCAAGGTCTTCAGCCAGTTTCCTGCCGTGGCCGGGCGCGTACGCCCGACCATCGACACGGTACACAACGATAGACGTATTGGTGATAGGCCAAGTCAGTCTTCCGTTAGGCAATGGCATAGCTCACTCCATTGTCACTGGTCTTCCAGTTGGCGATCAGCTTCAGGCCCCTGTTACCTGAGAACCGAGCAGCACCACGGCGAGCATCAGCAGCCCGGCCATAGGTTTCCACGCAGGTACCATCCACGTTGAATGCAAAGAACGTACCGTTGTTCGCAGGCTTGATTGTGTATGTAACTTTCATTGGAACTTCTCCTTCTCACGTTGAACTAAGTCCTCATAAGGGGACTCGATTTTAAATGTGCCGTCATACGTACCGACGAACACACCATTCACTTGCACTGTTGGTACCGCATACTTAGCCGTTGCAGCTAGGCACAGGTGCCGGGTTAGTGGTACGCTGGCGCACTTGGCAGGGTCAGCGAGCTTGGCGAGGGCCTTCTCCAAAGAGGGGAAGGGGTCGCAGTTGAAGAACTGAGCAAAGTGCTTCCACTCAGGTCGGGGATAGCCCAACAACACGCGGGCCATGTCGTGCCCCAGTACGGGGTTGAATTGGAACACATCAGGACAGAATCCTTTACGCCACTGGCGTTTGGACTGACGTGTAAGGTAACAAGCGAACTCTTGCTTCGCCACCTTCAACAGATAGTACCCTGTAACCGGTGGGATATGGTCGTACTGCTTGAACGCCTGCGCTACGGTCAAATCAGGAGCCTTGTCACTGAAGCCAACGCTGTCCCGATCATCGCCGTAATGCACAGCCACTACCTTGTTGTCGCTCCGCCTCCTAATAACAGAGGACTTGTAAGCCCAGAAGTAATCTTTGACTGTTTTCTCTCGTTTGTCCATCGGTTACCATTCTCCTTCAGGTTCGCCTCCAATCACCTCGGCCTCTGCTTCGACCTCGATCTGCTCAATCTCGTTGTAGTAGTCCTCATGGTTGTCGTTCTTCTGCTCGTTGACTGGTGCTGCATACCACGCGTCACGCAGAGTATCGGGGGTTCCCTTCAAGATGTCCTTGCTGTACAGGTCAGCCTCGTAAGACCCGTAGGTGGCCACGTGTTGGAGGTTGTACCACTGGGTATCAAGATACCACGACAGACTCTCGTCGGGTGATACCTTCACCCAATCCAGCAGCAGGTCCAGGTTATTGAGGAACCCTTCGAGCTGAGCGTCCGGGGTGAACATGATGCTACTGCCCGGTGTCCGGTACTCGGTGCCATACTCCTTGCGCCGGAACACACCGAACTTGCCCTGATAATCAGAGCGCATACCGGGTTGGACTTCACGAGATGCCACCCGTCCCGCGCTAATGGCTAGGTCACACAGCTTGGCAATAGCTTCCGACGGTAGCATATCCTCATGCCCGAAGTGGAAGTGACCGCCGACGATACGCCTACGCTTCAGCCAGTTAGGGCCGGGCACGGGCATCGCTGCGTTGTTGTAGGCGTTCTCGTCCTCGTCACACCCAACGATCAATGAGTCAGGCCACTCGTCAAAGGTACCCTTATCGAAGACAGCATGATCACCTTCCCATAGGACAACATCCTTGCCGAGAAGTTCCTTGGTCGTAGCCAACGCACGCTCACGTGTCTCATTACGCATGGCGATGAACTCGGCGACGGTGCTGACAACAGGGGTGCAGAACTCCAATGCTGCCCCGTCACGTTGTATTGAGAAGCCATCCCCCACTGGGTGGGGCTTCTCCTTCGTTCCCTGTAATCCTACACCAAGGAAGTGCAGGGCCTTTCCGTCCTTGTCTTTCGCCAAGAACTCGGGGTCGCTACCCCTCGCCGTAATCATAGTCATAACGTAAGTACCTCTCTCATGAACTCTTTCTTCTGTGCAGGCTTGACATGCCCTGCTCTACTGGTTGGTGACCGGATCACGGCCTCTTGCTTCGGACCTAACTCAGACCGTCTGAGTTCTTCTTTCAGTGCGTCCTTTCGTTGTGCGTTGGTGGACCACGCGTTGCCTTGTCCTGCCATCGTCACCTGTTCGGTGAGTATGTGTTGCAGGAACCCCTTGCTGTCGAAGTCGAAGCAACTCTCAATGGCAGCTAGGTTCGGGATGGTGGTGTCACCTACATCAAGGCGCAACACCAGCTCCTCTTCAGGATCAACCTCCATGCGGAAGTCAACCAAGGTGAACGGATGTTTTCCATCCTGACTATGCAAGAAAGCAATGGTCTGCAAAGCCTTCCTGTCACAGTCACCCCCAACAGACAGCCAGGGTGATTGTTCGTTCAGGGTGTGTAGTTGGCCCCGAATACGGTAGTAGTAGGTCTTCACTTCTTCATATGTCATGTCGAAATCCTGCTCCTGCAAGGGTGGAACTGCGGGACAACTTTCGTAGCATCGCGGACGATACGCGTCGTAAAAAGCGATTACCACTACAGCTATCAGCATTGCAATGATAGAGCCTGTTAGTATCAGTGTCGTAAGCAACATACCTCCATACTCCTTTGGTGAGATACACGTGCACGTACCCGTCACGGTACTGGTTCACATGAGAGCTGGAGTCGAAGCCTCTCACTGCGTGCATGTGTTCGTGTACAAGGGGGGTGAGACGTTCGGCAAGACGCCGATCATGCTCACTGATACCCGCTGTGCTAGACTGTAACCTGCCCATTGAATTCTCCTGACTTATGTCGTGATGTGATAAGGGAGCTGACTGCTCCCGCCTGTTGAGCGATGTTTGCACGCTCCCTCATACGCTTGTGAAGATCGTTGTCGATACCACGCAGAGTGATCTCAAGTTGGGCGCGCAGATCAAGCAGCTCTTGGTCTGACTTACTGTACAGTGCTGATAGGTATATCATGCTGCTTTAGCCCTCATGATCTTGAGCTTACGAACAGCCGGGTCCGCATTTTTTCGGGGAGGCTTGGGAACAGCGGCCTTCTTCACGCGCTTCTTCTTCACAGCCTTCTTCTTGGCAGGCTTCTTCAGCTTGCGCTTGAGCTTGGCATCCTCGATCTTCTGCTTCGCCTCTTCACGTTTGAGCTTGGCAGCATGAGCAATCTCCGCCTTCTTCTGTGCCTTCAGCAAGTCGTCAGCTTCCTTCTTAGCTGCCGCCTTTTTGTCGGCTGTTTCCTTGGCACGCTCCTTGACGTTAGCAGTCTCGGCCTTGCGGTACTTGGCAACGTCCACATTGTTGTACCATGAGGGGTCCAAGCACAGGCTACCATCGGGGCCATCAATAGGCTCCTCTTCACGGGCGTGGTTAGCACGCTTGACAAGAGGATTGTCTTGTGGGTCCTTGTACTTGTCCTCGTGCCTCATCTCCTGTATCTTCTCACCGTACCCATAAGGGTCCTCAATCATCTTGCCGGTGGGCTTGCTCTCCTGTGGCACATACACTTGGGGGTGAGGGAGGGGGTCCATGTTACCCACCACCCCGAAGGATGATCCCATGATAGCACCGAGCAGGTTGGGAGGTACCCACCAGCCATAGCGAGGCCACGAGGCATCCCCCATGTGCATACTGTTCTGCCACGAGGGTAGTACGTAGAACCTGCCGAGGTCTCCATACAGTATGGACCTGCGGAGCAGATACTCCATGAGGAACAGCCGCCCCATGTACCCACTACCAGGATTGTCAAGCACATCATCGCCATACTCCTTCTTGACACCCGCAGCCGCATACCTGCCGCCCTTGTTCTTGGTAGTGCGGGCAGCAATCAGGGGTGGATCAGAGAAGGTCTTGCCGATCTTGATCATGCAGGCTGCCATCTCGTCGTTGTGTACCAGCTTGGGCATGTCGTTCAGCGTGACGGCAGTGCTGCCAGCCCACGTACGACTCGTGATCTGGATGTCGTAGATGTTAGGCTTAGCACAGCCGAAGCTGTTCACAGAACCCTTGGATACAGCAACAACGTGCTTGTTTCCATTGTGATAAAACTCGTGCCCTTTCGCGGGGCTTTCACCGTAATGCATGCTACTTATCCTCCCAGATTTCAAGGCATCGAGGCAAGGCGATGTGTCCGTACATCACCACCTGAATACGGACGTTCCGCATCTTGCCGTTGCCCAGCTTCCGTCGCTCGATCTCATACCGAGTGCCGAGGTAAGTAGGCGCTGTATTCTTCACACCAGTACCGTTCAGGCTACGGGCAAAGAATCGTCGGGCTACCGCAGTTGGGTGCGGGCCTGTGGTCTTCACTGGTTCCTTGAGGGAACCACTCTTCATCACGTAACGGTGCTTCATGATACACTCCATAACTCAGACTGTCTGAGTAAGAGTGGGACGACACACTCACAGTGGTGTCGCATGACTGTACTACGGCAGAATAATGTATGCAGGCGCTGGCTCCGGCAGCCCTGCGTTGGCGAGGAGGCGGTGAGCCTCCGAAATGCTGTGGCTGGCCCTGTCGTTCGCCTCGGAGTGCAGCCGACGCATCTCAGCAACACGGTCACCACGCTCGGCCCAGTATAGGTACAGCTCGTCTCTCTTACGGTGGCGGTAACGGTTCACACTGTTCACTCGTGCCACCCATAGCACCTTAGCTCGTAGGCTTTGTGAGATGTTCCACATTACACTTCTCCTTCCATGAGTTCATGGATCAGTTCAAAGAAATACGACTGGCACCTGTTGTCCTTGTCAAAGAACTCGGGGTGCGGCTGGAAACACAGGCATCGAGTCGTTGGATACTCCACGACTTCTGTGTCTGGCTCACCCACCAGATCAACGAGGTTGATGAATTTTTGGGAGGGGGCATCCCACCACAACGCAGTATCACTGAGGTTGGCTTGGGCGAGGATCATACCAGCAGGCGAGGCCACCATCATCTGGTGGTGCGTGCTACTGACATCAATACGCTCGTCACTGTCCAGATCAACCAGCTTGTGCGTACCACCTATAGCGTGGTTGTCACAGTGCTGGATCATGGTGCCGCCGTTCATCACGTTGAGAAACTGACCACCACGACAGATACCAGCCATAGGCTTCTTGCCTACGTGGTTCTCGAAGATTACCCGTTCCTCCCAATCTCGTTCGACACTGTTGCCTGTGGATGGATGGGCGTTGTGCCCATAGTATCGGGGGGTAACGTCCTCTCCTCCCGTAAACTGAAGGAGATCGGCCTTGTCAACATTGCCACTGATAGACCACCCGTTCGCCACATACATATCACGGTAGGCACCGCCCCCACCGCCAACGATAAACACAAAGGACATAGCATCAGTACCTCCGAAGTTTGTTGTCGGCGTGCTTCTTCGCGGCCTTCTTGAGCTTCTTGAGAACCGTGATCATCTCACCCAGGTTCTCCTCATTCACATCATCCAGAGTGGTGCGCCATTCCTCGGTGCTAACCTTGATGGCGAAGTCACTGGCGTAATCAGGGCCGACGGCCTTGAGTTGTAGGCAACCAATGTTGTACGTGTTTTTGCTGTCCTGTTTCATATCAGCTTTCCTTCTTCAGTTTGTTGGCCACATCAATGATGGTGTGGATGGGACCCTTCAGTTGGCCGAGACCATACCAAACGGCAGAGAAAATCAAGAGGTAAACGATGGGCGTTGCCGTCCACTCAGCAAGGAAGGCTGAGGTACCATGCACGTAGTCAATGGTGATGGACACCAAGCGATCTGATGCACCCAACACAGATTGATCTAACTTCTCCGCTACGGCAGCCAGAAACCATATTACGGCAACAGCCATCGTGATGGCGGGGAGTACATTCATTTCTATCCCGCCATACTTCTTCTTACGGAGCACGTGTGCCTTCAGAGGCAGAGTCTCGATGAGCCAGTCCATTTGCTTGGGGGCTAGGTTGTCGAAACCTACCCTGTTGAGCAAGACACCAACTGTGAGGCCGAGTGTCCCGGCCAACACAAAGTATGCAATCAGGGCATACCCTGCGACGAAGAGCGCAACGTACACGCCATAAGCAATGATTTCAAACATTTCAATACTCCTAACTCAGACAGTCTCAGTTAAATGCCACTCAGCACACAGGAGAACAGAGCATAGTTGCAGGCATTCGGCTCAACCATGATCCAATCGTGCTTCTCCATACATGTTCTTGAAGGACCGTGCATCAACGCTGTTGCCAGCATCATATAGAATCCACGGTCACGGGCTATGTCCTGACGCAGCTTGACGAGCAGAGTATTCAGCCCCTTACCACGCCAGTCCTCACGGACCCATGCGCCGTGCGACACGGCTATCTGTTTCGATCCGGGGAAGGCAGCGATGGAGAACGAGGCAAGTACCCCGTTGGCCAGCTTGTTTGCATCCCAGAATTCGTACTTGTCACCGACTTGACTGAAGGCAGCTTGCACGCCTTGTTCGTCGAACCAGTTCAGTATCTCATGATAGCTCATTACAAGTTCTCCTCCAAGGTGTCAGCGCAGGTCTCGGTGTCGTCAGCCAGATACTGCATCTCCTCCAGCTTACCGACCTCATTAGGACACGTGGAGTCAGCATCCTCAGCAGCATCCACGATCCGCTCCAGACGCTCGTACTCCTTCTGGTACTTCTTGCTCCGCCTGCGAAGCTCTTTGATCAGCTTCTTGGTCTTCATGAGTCACACTCGTCGCACTGGCACGTACCAGCATTACGCTGACCGTCTTGTGCTACCGCAGCACACCACTCCTTGTGGGTCATAGACTGGCCGGGGTGTTCCTTGGGTCTGTCTGCGCTGAACCTAAGCTCCACCGTACCAGAGACTCCCATGATGTCAACACGAAGCTCGCGGATGCGCCACGTATTCACGAGCCTCATGTCCTTGAAGTAGAGGGCCTTGTGGTCCACGATTGCCACAAGGTCACACTCCCCTGAGACACACGGATACAAGCCATCATCCAGCATACTAATCACGCTGGTTAGCAGACGACCTTCCCGCACTGGTGGGGTGACGCCTATGACAGTACCGTTGACGCTACTCATACCTTGTCTCCTTTCTTCAGCCCGTTGAGGGTACGCTTACAGCAGAAGATGTCGAGGAACCTGTAACGGTCATCCTCCACCTTCATGCCCTTCAGTGTGTCGGCCAGCACTTCCTCATTGAAAGCGTCTTTCTTCAGGGCAGTCTCTTCCCTACATACCCTACTTATAAGAGCACGAGCGGCCAGTAAAGGAGTGGAATACCAACTGGTACCATCATTCCAACGACCGTTAACTCCATAGATAAACATAATACTCTCCTTCAGATTGAGAAATCGAACTCTTTCAGCTCACCGCAATGTTTGCAGTTTCGGATAAACCCAGTGCCTCTGTTCGCCCCGAACCGGGTATACGTAACGGACTTGTATTCCTCCCACTTGTGGTTACATGGGGGAGGGCGAGGGGAGGGAAGTCGCCAGTACCCGAGGAACAGCAGGGATAGTAGTCTAAGCATTGGGACTCTCCTTCTCTAACTCAGATGGTCTGAGTTGTAAGACCGCACATGCGATCAAGATGGTTAATACGGCTCTGATGTGTACCCAGTGGTACTTCATAGTCTCATACACTCTTCAATGGTGCCGATGGGATCACAAGGAGGACTCTGCTCTTCAAAGCCTCCCTTGTGGACGATAGTATCGGGCAGTCCTCGACAGAAGATGTTGACAGCACCGTCCAAGTACCCCCCCTCACACACATAGGTCGCGCTGATACAGCGAGCAGCAACCCACGGAGCCTCAGCTCTTATGTGAGGGGGAGGTAGGAGTGGACAGGTCAATACGATGGTTGGAGAAGGGTGGACCACCTGCGGGATACCAGATGAATGTGGCCTCACCGCAGTTGATGCAGGTGGACCCAATAGGATAACTCAGAGTGTCTGAGTTAGCCGCACGGGGGTACGCCGCCCACACCAATAAAATAAGGAGTACCATGCAGCCCAGTGGGGACAAAGTGTACATATACTTGCGTCGTTTCATCCTCGTCCTCCCATAGCCTTAGCATGAATGAAGTCGAGCAGCAGCGCCACCTTGGTAGGGTACACCACCTTCTTGAGGCAAGCATTCAACACGCCAGGCTGATGCAGCAGCTCATTCGCTGTCTTGAGCAGCACTTCCACGGCGGTTGCCGCTTCCCCAACATTCCAGTCATCGAATTTGCTTTTCATCATCTACACTCCTCGGGGGCGAATGCCCGTCGTATGAACTCTTCATAGGGACAGTACCGCTTGACCGTCGCAGCCCAGAAGCTGCGGTTCTGCTCCCACTCTAGCTGGGTCATGTCAGGCTCCTGCTCCAGAGCCAAACGATCTTGTTCGTGCTCCCACACATCAGAGCAATATCCCCCCACGCACATGACAGCGCACATGACCATGATACCTGCTATGTAGTAGGTTATCATTTCAGTAGTACCTCCAGCCAGAGTACGGCACAGCAACCAGTGACCACGATGCAGGTCACGGCTGTCGTGAGTTCACGAACAAAAACGTGATGCTGCTCAGTGACACGCCGCTTACGCTGAGTCTCGGCGTAGGTCTGGAGCTGCACGTTGAGTACGGTATTAGTCATGATCTGAATCCTCCTGCGCTACGACGGATTCGAGGGCTGCGACTATGGTATCAGCTACACGCACCTCCTCCTCCACACAGCGTACAGCTCGCTGAGCATCGACCAGCTTATGCCTGAGTTGCCCACGAACGTCTTTTTGTTCTTGCAGGAAGTATCGTACTGACAGGAAGCTACTCATCGCCTGTACTCCTCAGCAGCCTGAGTCCATTGGGATTAATCTCGTACTCCACCGCCATGCGGCTGTTACCAACAACTGCCATCTTCCCTACTGTCATAGGCCAGTGAGGAGGTGCAGCAATGTCGATGGTGGTGAAGCTCTCGATGGTGTACTCCCCTGACTTGTAAGCGACAGGGACACGAACCACCAAACTCTCCCCATCCTTGAGGGTTACTACTTGACGGGTTGCTTCAACTTGCATCAGCGGGTACTCCTTCGTTATTCAGACGGTCTGAGTTAGAACGGGAGGTCATCATCGAAGTCCTCATAGACGGGAACAGGGATCATGGGGAACATGTCATGGCCTCGGACCATGCCACCCCTGATGTCACGGATACCAGCAGCACAGGAAAGGCTGGTCTTGATTGTCCAGCCATCAGGTGACTGGTAGGTGAAGGCAGAGGCACCGGGATACTTGCGGTCCTTCCAATCATCACCCTCGGCATACACGGCAGCTAATCTGCGCCACCGATCACTGAGGATAGTGATGGTGTCCGTCTTTGGTGGGACACGCTCTTTCCAGCGCATGGCATTGCTCATCTTGATAACCCCATGCTTCTCGCGGTACTCATGCTCACGAACACCTGCCTTGATCTTCTCAGGTACCGCATCGCAAACCCGCTCATACTCAACCTCGATCTGAGCGTCGATCACCTTGCGTTCCTCAACGTCAGCCTTGCTGTTACCAGCAGGGTACGGGCCGAGTCCCATAGCGTTGGCTATGGCAGCTCGCATGATCTGACCTTTCATGACCTCACTCCTATTTCAACTGCCAATGGACCGAACTGAAAGTCCAGCCCATAATCCCACCAATCCCCGCCGTTGTACATGTTGCGTATATGTAAGTACCAACACCAATCAGGCCAATACCATATAAGCATAGCGTCGAGGTATATCATCGCATACACCGTGGGATCAGGACGTACAGTACCACCACTACAACGAGGACACCCGAGTAGAGCAGGACATCACCAGCCCGGCGACAGTTCACTTGCGCCACCAGAACAACTGCTGCTCCAGTTGGTGGTTCATCCCCACCATCCATGCCCAACGGGTACCCGAGGGAACCATCGCACTGAGACCGGGCATGGTACCCGGCACAGTCTTGAACGTGGTGTAGACTTTGAGCCTACCTAACCTGATATTCATGCTGAGTTCTCCCATCCAATGACATTACGTTCACCATCCATACGCTCTGCTTCACCGTAGAACGCACAACGCCAGTGTGTACTGATGTACACCCTAGCATTCATCTGCCGTTGGTGCTCTGCGGTTACGTTCCCTTTCGGGACATACCGATCACACCATACCCGGTTGATGGGGCCTGACTTGTAGGTGGCACAGGATGCTAGCGTGCCAACCAAAAGAACCGCACATATTATGCGGGTGTTCATTTTATTCCTCGCTACTCAGACTGTCTGAGTTAAGATAGTTTGCCAAAGCAACGGCACAGGTGATGACCCATGCCGTGCCGAGAAATGACCCAACGATTACCCAGAACATTGTCTAGGCTGCCAGCCAGGATGAAGTTGTACCTCTTGCATCATGCGAGACACTTGATCTCCCTCCGTGAAGTAGATGGTAACGTAACCCTTCCATCCCGGAAGAGGCGCATCATCAGCCAGCACATTGATAGGCTGGTCGGTGTTACCCTTGAACCACATTCTACGCATTGTCATAATACCTCCACCCCACGCTTGACCAGCACTGAGTTGCCGTTCTTGCCAGTGACACGGTAACGGTTACGCTTGCCGTTGCAGGACTCGGAAGGGAAATTGAACGCAGTAGGGAACCGTTCATCCTGCTGCCATGCCCGACGTTTGGCCCGGTTAGCAAAACGATTGCGCCACACTCCTGACACATGCTCCCTCTCAGTCTTGCCGTGCCTTACACGGTTCAAGGTTCTGTATTGTTCGTGATGCTTGGTCATGCTGCTGTACTCCTGAAGTGGGTGCTAATTCAGACCGTCTGAGTTAGCTGATGAAACTGGGTACTACCATACTGACCCCATATTATAATGAGTAATGCCCCGCTTGTCAAGCGAGGCTGATACCCACAATCAGTTGGCTATGGTTGCCGTGATGTGCCTGATAGGACATGCAAGGCACACGCTACCACGCACATGCCTACCCACATGACGCACCAGCACACCACGAACAACAGGTACCCATCCAGGGTTTCAGGATTCATGACCGTCCATCCAGAACATGGTCGCAAGACTCGGCCCATGCCTGACCAAAGCCAGTATGCTCGGCCTTATGTCCACCCACGTTACGGGTGCGGGTCCAGTGGCGCTCGTCATGCCCCTGTACACGCTGGAGTGTCACATCTACACGGTGGACCTGTCCTTGCTGCGCCAGCACATGACACCCATTGAAGATGTCTTGTCCCATCCTGCAAGCCCGGTCAAATGCTATCCCGGTCTGCGGCTCGGCCCATACTTCCCCAAACCATAGGCTATCACTGGGGTCATCATTAGGTGAACAATCTTTGGGTCGGTCCCAAACTTCTATCAGTATCCGGTAGGACATAACGCCCTCCTGTTATCGTGCGGGTTGCACGTGGTAGCGCACTCATGCAGACACACGCTACACCGTGTAACTCAGACGGTCTGAGTTACCTCAGTAGTTCAGCCTAACAGTGACCCGCGCCTCGGGATCATGCAGACTCGCGGTAACATCAGTCATGTTGAATACATCAGACGCTGAGAACGCGGTCACGTTGTACGCCTCCATCCAATCAATCAACTCGAACTCCCAAAGCTCGACAAAGCTCCGGTCCACAAAGAAAATGATGGTCTTGATTTGCATCGTTCTATCCTATGTTGGTCCATGCTAGCCCGCCAGCACACGGGCTAGACTGGATCAACTCAGACTGTCTGAGTTAGACCACGGTCAACGTGGTGCGGCTCACCTCGCGCCCATGCTGGTCGAACAGTATCGCATTGTAACGGGCGATGGGACACGGTTGCTCGGCAGGTGGCGCACCGTTCTTGATGCAATCATCAAGCTCGGACTCGTACCATTTTTGCCTCGCTCTCTCCCATTCCATTGCATCTGCATCAGATTGGAAGTCGTATGGTTGGCCATTTGTCATGGTCAGGCGGAACACTTGCTTGTCGGTACTCATATCATCTCTCCTTTGCAATCATCAGTTGTCCACCAGCGAGGTACTGCAGGACAGGGGTCTTGCCAGTGTTATCCCACCTTGCACAGAATTCCACTGACTCCTCGGGAACCTGAGCCACGCGGGCTATCGCGCCTCGCTCAGTGTGGGCTAGTACTGGTCTAACACCAGCCCGGTCGATAACGTCAAATGTATCCATGTTGCGGTACTCCTGCTAGGTTGATCGGAGTCAATCCCCTGCCGAAACAGGGGACTGAGTTCGGTCAACTCAGATGGTCTGAGTTATCAGGCAGCGGCAGCTAACAGGTCAGTCAGTTGCGACGGCTTGGTATCGTAGTGCTTTGCAGCTTCGGATGCGCCGGTCATGACGGCCAGCAAGGTTTGCAGTCCGGCAAGGTCATCGAGCTTCTGACTGGCGGCCTCGATTGCCCGGCATTGGGCAGCGACTTGCTCGCGTGCATCCACGAGGTCGCGTTTGTCATCGGTCATCTGTTCCCGCCGATACTCGTCTTTTGCCAGCTCAATCAGCTTGCGCCACGCACGATAACTGATCGTATCGCCTTCATCGGACTTGGCACTTGCTTGCGTCGGATCGACTGCCAATGCCAGACCGTGACACGCCATCTGCCAAGCTGAGAGAAGATTGCCGATGGGCATTCTTTCGTTGGCAACGATGCCATACTGGGGTTCGGCACGTTTCCGCGTCTGCATGTTGGTGGACTTGATTTCCTTGCTTGACTCGCGCAACACATCAAACGTCTGAAGGATTGCCTTGTCGTGGTCTTCACTGATGTCTATCTCAGTCCACGTTGCAACTGCAAGCTGCATCACGAAAGCCGTCACTGTATCCCGTTGCGTCTGGACCTTGATCTGGCCAGCAGATGCGAGCCGGGAAGTGTTGGCGATTGCATTGATCGTTGCAGTCAGTTCAGCAATTGTCGGTTGCTGTTCGGGTTGGTCTTTCTTGGTTGCTTTGTTGGTCATGGTCTTCTCGTATCTCTTGGTTGCTCACAGCAAGCGCTGGAGTGACTCGAACAATACGCCCATGTCCCGGACATTGCAACGCTTGCGAACCCTGTGGATTGTACCTACCCGTTCCCGCGCTACTCAGACCGTCTGAGTTATGCCAATAGCCTGTGAGCTTGCTTGTGCCTTGCTGCCTGTGGTGTGCCATGTCCTGCCATGCGTGGGATGTGCATATCTCTTTACCTGTGGCCGAGGCGAGGAGGGCAGGAAACGAAAATCCCCTCGTGTGCAAATAAGGAACCGTGCATGCGCGTACCCGCCCCCCACCTGTTGCGCGTGCGTGCGTACATATGTATATACCCCCACTCTCTTACAGAAGCCCCCCCAAAAACATTCGTAGAAGAATCAGCCACTTGGAAGGATACTCACACGAGGCAACGACAGTGCTGTGGCACTGTGGCCCACCTCCGGTGGGTCTGCCGACGTGAGTATTTTTTCGCTCGCTGCGCTCGCACTGTGGCCCCGAGGGGAACTTTATTGGATTTGAGCTGTCTAATTAGTGGCTACCTTTTTTATTCGAGGGATTTATCATGACAGACATTATTGGTCTTGGGACCATAGAACAAGCAGAAGCCAAGAAGATGGGAGAGAGGGTTTCCGAGGGGAAACGCAAGGCCAAAGCACTGCGTGACAAGCGTCATCTACAGTACCTGAAGGACAAGGCCACGGCGAAGATTCAAGGAATCTCTTGGTATCAGAAGATGTGGCCGGGTATCATGGGGAGATACCGGCACACACGGAACGAGATGAAGGCGAGGTTTCGCAAGAAGCTCAACAAACTCGCGTACCTCAGGTGGGGTATCATCGAGCCGAGGAAGGGTCAAGGACACTTCGCGAGGATACACAGTGATTGGCAGATCGTCATGAATCTCATTGCCATCGGGTGGAACCCGACATCAGGGGCAAT
>Ga0114923_10001465_pt1 | contig 16404 bp, 10 predicted proteins | sample SumtaG_FD_89578 | JGI IMG/M metagenome (GOLD analysis project Ga0114923, IMG submission 89578) | Deep subsurface microbial communities from Indian Ocean to uncover new lineages of life (NeLLi) - Sumatra_00157 metaG | ecosystem: Environmental > Aquatic > Marine > Oceanic > Sediment | place: near...
GCGGTTAAAACAAACCTTTCTATATCTGGGCTTGTTTGATTCTACCACTTTGCCATCAGTCCGCCAAATACTATGGGGACCGGTTATCCTTAATTTCATAATAACGCTTAACTCATGTTGTTATCTCCACAAGCCCAAGACTCGATCCGGGATACAGTGGGTTCTGCTTTCCCGTGAGGACTTCCACCTCCGATTTTTAATGCACATCGTGGCGCACCGCACTTTATATCTTGTCAGAAACAGTCCAGATTTAGGACAATTCCATTGGCGGACGTAATTTTTCGCTAAACTGTGTGGTTACGCGTTTTGGCGGAAAGCATTTTTTTTGTTTGCATATAAATCCTTTTTACAGTAGAATGATTAACAATACAAAAAAAGGGAGGCAGATGCCAAATGGGTGATTATGAAGCATATTGCGTCAAATGTAAGGCCAAGAGAGAAATGAAAGAGGGCAAAATTGTAACCAATGACAAAGGCCGCCGTATGGCCAAGGGGCTCTGTCCGGAATGCGGAACAAAGATGACAAAATTCCTTAAATCTATTAAGTGAGGAAAACCTCAAAATCACAGAACACCAACAGCTAAACCAGAGTGATGATAGAAAAATAAACTCACTTACTCAAAAAACCCTTGCAGTGAGTTCAGGAAAGGGCGGAGTTGGGAAATCGATCACCGCAGCCAATCTAGCGATATATTATGCTAAAAAAGGGCTGCGCATCGCTTTACTCGACATTGATCCTCTTTCCGATATTTCTACTATCATGGATCTCCCTGAAGCTGAAATATTTATTCAAAGTGCCGACCCTGAAAATCATCAGGACAAGCTGGCTGACCATGTAATCAATCTCTTCAATAACCTTGATCTGGTTTTTCCGGAACCAAAGCTGAAAGGCAGGGCCAGTGTAGAATTATTAAAGAAGATATTCGGCCGTTTTATCACTGAATTTGACCGCAACTACGATCTGCTCATCCTGGATATGCCTGCCGGCAGCAATTATGAGGACAACTTAGCCTTTCTCCCCTTCATACACACCCTGATCCTGGTGACCAATCCCGAACCCACGGCTCACGCCTCTGCGGGAGCCTATATTAAGAAAGTTTTAGCCCTGCAGCCGGAGAGGATGATTAATATATGGCATAACCGATACTCCAGAGAAACTTCTTTGGATTTTAATCCCAGAGATGTAGTGGGAAATTACAATAAGAATGTTATCGCTGAAGAAAAACTGACTGTAGAAAGTTCCACAAAAGTCAGAGATTTTGCCTTTATACCAGAAGATCCTTCAATGAACCTGCTCAGGGGAAATCCTAATATCTCCGCAAATATTTTGTATAATCTGTTAAACACACTTGAAGCCCTTCAGGAAGAAAGAATCCATTCTGAACCTCTTTCCATGAGTCTTTCACCGAAAACTGAAGAACTCGTGAAATATTATATCAGCCACAATAAGAAAATTGAGAACATCGACACTTATATACAGGAACTGGGTTCGTACTTGAAAAATCTGGCAGTAATAGCCGGTGAAGGAAGTTTATTAGCTGATATTGAGGTTGCAGAAGTTTTTTCTCATGAGCAGAGTAATAACCTTAAGGCCTATGTTGAGCGGGTGCAAAACGACCTTCTGCGGCAGTCAATAATCAGGCTGATCTCCCTGGTTGAAGAGAAAAAGCAACAGGCAGAGAACTCCAATCGAATTTTCTTGGTAGGCGCTCCTGCATTTTCAGATAAAATACTTGATCGGGAGATCAACAGCTTATTAATCGAGATAAGCCGCTTACCATCTTTAAATCCTACTCTGAAAAACCTGGGAAGCGTTCTGCTTTTTTATTTTGCACTATACAAGCTTTTCCAATCTGAAACAGTAGTAGCCCTGATCAGCGGTTTTATTCCACAAAGAGAGAACAACAGGGGGATGAAAATACGCAACCGTAAGCGGCAGATCAGGATATTAATAGAAAAAAATCGCCGTTATCAGCAGCAGTACTATAGGCTAATTAAAATGCTCTACTCCATAATTACTAAACAACTGGCCACAATAAGCCGGGCTTTCCATCTGCAGAACCTGATTTTCAGAAACGAGAAAAACGAACCTGCGAGCAAGGCATACTTAACCCTGTTAACCAATTTTATCCATGGAATCATCTACGGCGGTTTAAGTATAATCATAGGTTTTGATTACCGCCCGGCTTCAATCGCTTTTCAAAGGGGAGCGGAAAAAATCCTCAAGCTTTTAGAAGCCGGCCCTGTGGACGGAATGGAATAGGCCGGTCGGCAGCCGGTCTAAAATCGACATAAGAATATATTATTATCTTCACAAAGTGCTTTTTTTCCGATATATTAGATGAAGGGAGGGACAGCTGTTCATGATAGAAAAATACATACACGGCAACAATATTATTGAGCTTGACGGCGAAACCAAACAGGAGCGTCAGCGCCATTTACGTGAAATCCTTAAAAACCTGGGCTGGAGGTTAGAAGACTTCATCCAGCAGGAAAAAGCGGATTATAAAAAATAAATAATCTCTTATACCTTTGATGCTCACCCTGTACAGGGAGAGACATTACGTGGCCGTGGGCCGCGACTGGAATTCGATTTTCCCGGGAATCGGAAAAGAACACTTCGCACCCTACTCCACCAGTGAAGAGGATCTCTTCTGGATACAGAGGATACCGGAGGATTGAACTCCTTAAATTGCGGATAGCCTCGACCGGAAAATTAACTGGGGCAATAAACCAATTACCTTTTTATGCTTATCCTTTTTCTCTTATTTTCCAGGCTTCCGCAGCTTCACCTTACCGGATGTGCTGCGTTTTAAAAACTCCTTTTTCACTCTCTGCCATTTCAATTCCGAAGTGGAATATAGAAGTAAATCAGCTCCCTGCAAGCCGTGACCGAGACCCACAGCAAACAAACCGCTATCCTTAAGCGCTTCAATTCCAGCCTGGGCATCTTCAATCCCGATACAATTCCTATAGGAAATATTAAGTTGATCCGCTGCAGAAAAAAATATTTCCGGGTCAGGTTTGCCCATACATATTTTCTCGGAATCTACAATTACATCAAAGTCCTTTTCAAGCTGCAGGCGCTTAATAACTTCCGGAGCATTGCGGCTGGCTGAAGCTAAAGCCGTCTTTACTCCTTCCTTTTTCAATTCCTTCAAAAGCTCAGCTATACCGGGAAGAAGGTTCTGCGGATTAATTTTATCAATCAAATTGAGATAATAACAATTCTTTTTCTCTGCAAAATCCTGTTTCTTTTCCCTGGAAAAGGAGAGCTTATTATGCTGTAACAAAATCTCCAGGCATTCTTCCCTGCTCACCCCTTTGAGCTTTTTATTCAGTTCACGGTCGAAATCGGCGCCGATCTCCCTGGCGATCTTCAGCCATGCCTGGTAATGGTATTCAGCGGTGTCAGTCACAACGCCGTCGAGATCAAATAAAACCGCTTCAGGTAGTGCTGATAAATCAATTGATACCTGCTCACCCTGATGGAGAGTTAGAAGGTTTTTTTCATGCTCAATTACCAACACAGTACCGGTAAGCAGTATATAAGCAGCTTTTTCCCTGCAAATGTTAACCTGCAGCAGGCAATTTTGAAAACGCAAAGAAAATTGCAAACAAGGCCATCCTGCCGGAAGATGGGGATTGAAAGAAATCTTACCCTCACAGGTTCGCATTCCGGCGAATCCGTATACTATTGACAGCCAGGTTCCCGCCATAGCAGCCATATGAATTCCATCCTGCACATTACCGTAAATATCATAGAGATCCATTCTGAGGGTCTTAAGGAAATAACCGTAAGCCAGATCACTATAACCCAGCTCGGAAGCTATAATACTTTGAATACTTGGAGCCAGGGATGAATCTCCTGTGGTAAGAGGATCATAGTAATCGAAATTGCGTTTTTTCTGGGCTGTCCCGGAACGGTCGCCAAGCAGAAAATCGATCAGCACGATATCCGGCTGTTTTAGCACCTGGTGGCGATAGATTACCAGTGGGTGGTAATAAAAAAGCAGGGGGTACTTGTTTTTGTTATGCTTAAAGTTCCAGAACGGTTTTGCTAAAAAGGAATCATCCTGAGGATTAATGCCCAGCTTTGTATCAAATGGGATAAACATAACCCGGGCTGCTTTTTGCCATTCAACAATTTCTGCATCTGTGAGATTTATCTTCTCGGCAATTCTGCCAAAGGTTTCCGGTTGATCTTCTCTTAACCGTGTAGCTATCTCTACAGCATATTCCAGATTATTTCCGGCCATCAAATTGGTATAGGTATTATTATTTACTAAAGCGGTGTATTCATCGGGACCAGTCACACAATTCAGGCAGAACGAATTATCTTTTGATGGAATATAGTCACCCAGATCAACCCAGAATCGCGCTGTTTCAAAGATTATTTCTGCCCCCCGGCTCAATAGAAACTCAGTATCCCCCGTAGCTTCCAAATATTTCCTTATGATATAGCTGATATCAGCGTTAATGTGGTATTGAGCCGTTCCTGCCGGATAGTAGGCTGAAGCTTCTTCCCCATTTATAGTCCGCCAGGGATAAAGCGCTCCTTTATGACCAAGCTTCCTGGCCCACCAGCGTGCTTTATCTAAAATATGAAAACGGTATTCAAGCAGCCGGCGGGCGATTTCCGGATTAGTATAGATGAAAAAAGGAATAACATAGATCTCAGCATCCCAAAAATAATGTCCTGAATAACCTTCACCAGTTAAGCCTTTGGCCGGAATACTTGTTCTGCCGTTTTTTCCGGCAGACTGAAGTAGCTGGAAAATATTAAAACGAATATTCTGCTGTAATTCCGCTTCCCCCTGAACAATGATATCACTTTCCTGCCAGAATTTATCCAGGTAATGACACTGTTCAGCTAAAAGACTCTCAAAACCCCTTTCTCTTGCTTTCAGCACTGCATTGCGGGAAAGGCCTGGTAGATCTTCAGCCGGGAAATCCACTGATGTATAGTAAACTAGATACTTGGTCAACCTGGCAGTTTCTCCCCTTTCCGCATTCATGGTGAACCCCACTTCCAACTGCTCAGCGTTAACAGAAGTTTTTGTAACACCAAAATTTCTGCAGACAAGATTATGACCCATAGCGCAGACTAAGCTGAAATTGGAGTTCTCAGTTTTATGACTTAGTGCATTAAAATTCTCTTCCCGGATGATTTCCTGCAGCGTGAGCGACTTTTCTTCCAGTTTAACACCCACACGCGGGTCACCTCCTGCTGAACGATTCTCCACACTGCCATCAAGCAGGGAATAGAACTGGAGTTCGGCAGCCTTGTTTATCGGCTTTACTGAATAGGAAAAAAGGGCCAGATGTTTATTATTCAAGGAAACAAAACGCTTTATGGTGATCAAAAGTTCTACCCCGGAAGTTGATCGCCATTCAATTTCCCGCAAGAGTAATCCCTGCCGCATATCTAAAACCCGCCGGTAATTAAGCAGAGTACCCGAATTAAGGCTAAATTGTTCCTGATTCACCAACAACCTGATGGTCTTGCCATCGGTAACATTAAGCATGGTCTGGAAGTTTTGCGCAAAACCATATGCGTTTTCGGGATAATTTATGGATGATGATTCATAAAATCCATTCAGGTAGGTGCCATTAAAAAAGCAGGGTGTTCCTTCCTCAAAATTGCCCCGCATACCGATATAACCATTACCGGTAGCAAAGATAGTTTCACTTTGAGCGAGCAGTTCAGGATTAAACTCACTCTCTATGATCTGCCATTCTTTAAAAATATAAGGGCAGCTTGCCGCTTCCATATCCGCCGCCTATCCCTTTATACTTTCGCAACTTTGCCGTCTGGCAATATGGGTGGGCAGTGTAATTCGGTTATTGGGGGGGTACCTGTTATTAAGCTGGTCGATCAATAATTGAGCTGCCTTAGCCCCCAGCATAGGGGCAGGAACGGACACGGTGGTCAGCTGCGGATTTAAATAGCGGGATGCAAAATCATCATCGAATCCGACAATAGATATATCTTGCGGAATAGATAACCCCCTATCTTTAACCGCTTTCAGCACACCGTAAGCAATAACGTCATTGCCGGCAAAGATCGCTGTGGGCAGCGCCTTTGCCGCAAGCAGTTTCCGCGTAGCGTGATAGCCGCTTTCCTCTGAAAAATCCCCCTTCAGTATCCATTCTTCCCTGCAGGGAATATTTTTCTCGCTAAGCGCCGAACGGTATCCTCTCAGCCGCTCCTGGGCGGCATAATAATCAAGAGGAGCGTGTATAATCATGGCGATATCTCTATGACCCAGCTCAATCAGATACTCTACAATCTCCTTAGCCGCTTTAAAATTATCAATATCCACTTGCAGGATCTTTTTAAGCGCCAGGCTGCCGATGACCACTAAAGGGAATTTTGCCGCTATAATTTCCGTTAAACCCTGATCATGATCATGAGTATTCAACAAGATCACCCCATCCACTTCATCTTTACTTGCCAATTCCAGATAATTTGCCTGTTTAAGCCGCAAAGGCTGAAGCACAAGCTGAAAACGATTCTTGTTCAACACCTGGGCCATTCCCTCAATAAGCCCGACTATATAGGCATCGCAAAAAACTGAATGGGTATGACAGATAAAAAGCCCTATCGAATAATGCTTGATCATGGCTATCTTGCGGGCTCTCTCATCAACCATGTATCTTAATTCTTCAGCAGCTTTAAGCACCTTCATGCGGGTCTCTGCCGGAATATTCTTACCGGGGGTGTTGTTTAAAACAAAAGAAACCGTTGTGCGCGACACTCCTGCCCGGAATGCGACATCTCTTGAAGTTGCCATTTTACGTTTCACTTGCTTGAACTCCGCTTAACTGATCTTAATTCCTCAAATCAGCCCGCATATCATTTCGCTTATCCTTTAACCGCGCCGGCAGTTAAGCCCGCCACAATTTTCTTCTGGAATATAAAGACCAGCACAATCAAGGGAATAGTAACGATTACCGCGGCGGCCATGATCTCGCCAAAGGGTTCCTGATGTGCTATCTCACCGGTAAAGAGGGCTATAACCACCGGCACCGTACGGGCAGTGGGTTCAATAGAGGTAAAAGTTAGGGCAAATAGATACTCATTCCACGCGGCGATGAATGCAAGCAGGCCGGTGGTAACTAACGCCGGGGCTGTTAAAGGTAAGAGTATCAGATAAAAACTCTGGAAAGGCGTTGCCCCATCAACCTGGGCGGACTGCAGCAGTGAAGTGGGCAGGCATTTAAAAAAAGCAGTCATAACCCAGACTGTAAATGGTAAAGTAAAAAGCATATAAGAGAGTATCATACCGGGGATGGCTGAAACCCCCAGGGTTCGTATAACCGCATATAGCCCGGTAAGCACTGCTACCTGTGGGAACATGGTCATAGCCAGGATAAGATAGAGTGAAGCACTCTTTCCCCGGAAGCGCAGTTTACCCAAAGCAAAGGCGGCAAAAGAACCGATCAGCAGAGCGAGGGTTGTTGTGGAAATGGCTACTATAGCGCTGTCCAACAGACCTCTGGCAAATTTCCTATTCCTGAATACAGCCTGATAATTTTGCAGTGTAGGCGAAAAATTATTATCTACCGGATGCTCAGGAACCAGAGTAGCCGGGGTCATCTGTAACTGGGCTTCTGACTTAAGCGAAGAATTAATTGCCCAGTAAAAGGGGAAAGCCAGATAAATAAAGATTACCACGACCAGTAGATAAAATGCTCCGGAATTCAACACCTTCGATATTTGCTTCTTATTCATTTGAATTTGCCCCCCCTATTGCTTTGATATACAACAAGGCAAAAAGAAATATTAAGATAAAAACAATTACACTTGCTGCAGAGGAATAGCCCATGGCCTGGTTGTCGATCAATTGGTAATAGATAAAACTGGCCAGTGAATAGCGCTTCTGGGCCAGAACAATCTGAAAAACATCAAAAACACGCAATGCATCGAGAGTCCTGAAGACAAGCGCTATGGCGATTGTGGGCCTGAGCATGGGAATGGTAAGAGAGCGGAATTGTCTTAATTTTGAGGCGCCGTCCACCCTCCCCGCTTCATACATTTCCTGAGGAATCAGCTGCAGGCCTGCCAATAAGAGCAGGGCCATAAAGGGGGTAGTCTTCCAGACATCAATGGCCACCATAACCCACAACTGATAGGCTTCAGAGGTAATAAAAGCCACCTGGCCATTGCCAAGGCCGAGCATCTGCAGAAAGACATTGATAAAACCTACCCGGGTGGAGGCAAACATCCAGGCCCACATGCGCGAGGAGACTGCAGTCGGAATTGCCCAGGGGATCAGCATGACTGCGCGCATTAAGCCCCTTCCCTTGAATCTTGAATTAAGAACAAGGGCAATACCGAGCCCCAATATCACTTCAACAATTACGGAAACAACGGTAAAGGTAATTGTGTCAAACGCCGCATAGACAAAGGCGCGATCAGTCGCTCCCAACACCAGGCGTTTGCCAAAAAAATCAAACTGGAGAACCTCTTTATAGCGCCTGGGCTCTCTTGGCAGGATCTTTACAGGCCGCTCATAAATGATTTTGCCGCTATCTCTGTCGACCGCGGGCTGTCCGCTGCCCTCATCTATAACCGGGGGCAGTTCCTTTACAGTCAAACTTAAGAGTTTTCCATAATTCTTAAAGCCAATATAATCGGCCTCCCTGGCACTGGCAAACACCTTATTGGTAAAGCTGTTGACAAATACGGAAGCCAGCGGGTAAAAAGCAATGACTACCAGAATAACGAATGATGGTATAAGCAGCATATAAGCCAGACGTGCCTCATATTTTACTATTTCAGCCTCACGCCGTATCATTGGGGCTCCTTTTTTTCAATGGTCAATAAATAATGAGCATCGGGGGAGAGAGAGAGAGATCCCCCCCCCGATGCTGCAATATTCGACCACAAAACCTCAAACTACATCTCAGGTTTGCCCGCAGGAAAGCCCAGCAGGTCTTTTAGATCAAGCTCGAGTTCTTCTAAAGCAGTTTGACCGTCTTTCTTGCCGGTAAGCACGGAATGTACGGCTGTAAAAAAGGCAACCGAGGTTTCGTTGTACTTGGGCGCCGTAGCTGTGGAAGGACGCGCTGCAGCATTGATAAAAACATCATACAGCTTTATCATAAAAGGCGCTGCCTTTTCAATATCCGCGTCCTTATACAGACTCATGTAAGTCGGGTTATTGCTCCCCTCAATCGCTTTAAACTTCTGTTCTTCTTTACCGGTCAGCCAGAAGACAATTTCCGCGGCAACCTCCGGATTCGCACTATACTTGCTCACTCCCAACTGCCAGCCGCCTAAGGATGCCGAGCCGTGTCCTGACTTGCCCGCTGGCAGAGCCGATACATCAAACTTACCCTTGATCACACTGTCATCAGCATTACCCAGTCCATAAGCATAGGGCCAGTTTCTCATGAAAGCCGCATTACCCGCCTGCCACATATTCCTGGCATCTTCCTCGCCAAAACCGGTAACTCCGGGAGGCGAAATAGTGCCCACCCAGGAAGCTGCCTTATCAATCGCTTCCGCCGCCATTGGATTATTGATGGTTATCTTCTTAGAAGGACTCACAATAGTACCGCCGCCATTGGAGTGGATCCATTCCAGGGCATCGCAGGTTAATCCTTCGTAAGCATTGCCCTGCCAGACAAAACCCCAGAAATCCGGATTTGCCGCTTTTTCGCCGGCCATTATCTTTTTAGCAGAGCTCTCCAGCTCATCCCAGGTTTTCGGGGGAGTCAGACCATACCTGGCAAGCAAATCCTTACGGTAATAAAGCATGCCCGCATCGGTAAACCAGGGCATGCCTTTCAGAGCGCCGTCAACTGTATTGTTCTCTACGATTGACGGGAAATGTTCCTTGACATGCTTTTTGGCACCATATTTATAGAGATCAACAAAATGCTCAGCCAGGTCACCGGGCCAGATTACGTCGATCATGTAGATATCCAATTCCGGACTCCGGGCTTCAAAGAATTGCAAATAAAGGCCAAGGCGGTCTGTGGCCAGATCAGGAGTATTCAAGGCAACTATTTTCACATTTGGATATTCGGCCATATAGCGATCAGCCTGCTCGATTAACAGTTCATACTCGGTGCCCACGCTGCCGGTGGCAATGTTTATGGTTACTACCTTGGCCTCTTCTTCCTCCTTTTCCTTTTTAGCGCATCCAACCATAACCAAGTACAAAGTCGTAACCAGCAGGATGACACAAAAAATAAATAATCGTCTAATCTTTTTCATTTTTTTTAGTTCCTCCCTAAGGAATTTTTATTTTTTTCGCGATACCCTTCTATATTCCCACCTCCTTTCATACCGGGTCCGCCTGGTAAAAGTTTTGCATGGTAAAGTTAAATTAAGCCTGTTATTGCATTTGAATTTACCATTTTCCGTGTTAGTTACTCGTGTTAGTAACACTATAACAGATATTCAAATTCACTGCAACAATTTTTATTAAAAATTCAGCTAAGCTGGATTAAACGGGCCTCAAAGGGGCGTAACCTGAACTCCCTGATACTATTTGGGTCAACCACCTGGTAATTACCAAGCAAATGCTTTTCACTCAGGTATTTAATATCAGCAGGAAGAGTAAAACCAGAATCAACAGCTCCAAGATTTAGAATTACCAGAAATCTTTCCTGATTGAAGCTCCGTAAGTAGGAAAAAATATACTCATCATCTACAGAAACCGGATGATACTCCCCATAAATCAAAGCAATATTTTCATTCCGCAATTGAATTAATTTCTTATAATAGTGGAAAATCGAGCGCTCATCATCGAGAGCCTGTTCGACATTAATCTCTTTATAATTATGATTTACCTTAATCCAGGGAGTTACCCGGGAAAAACCGGCATTCTCACTACCATCCCATTGCATAGGTGTCCTGGCATTATCCCTGCTCTGCCTGTGGATTGCCTTCATAATCCTTTCCCGGTCCCGATGGTGTTTTAAGGAGTCATTGAAATAATTAAGGGTTTCAATATCCCGGTAATCATCAATACTATTAAAAGCCACATTAGTCATCCCGAACTCTTCACCCTGATAAATATATGGAGTCCCCTGCAGGGTGAGCTCCAGAGTGGCTAACATCTTGGCCGATTCTTCTCGATAAGTGCTGTCATTACCGAATCGGGAAACAGCACGCGGCTGGTCATGGCTCATCAGGGAAATGCTGTTCCAACCCCTACCCTGCATGGATAGCTGCCATCCATTAATAATCCTTTTAAATTCAGCCGGCCTGAAGGCAATAGGGTTCCACTTTTCGCCATTCCCATAATCGATTTCCATGAGATCCAGGGGAAATATCATATTTAGTTCATTACGCTCTTCAGCTATATACTTTAAGGCTTCATCGGTACTGGTTTTTGGGCATTCGCCGACTGTCATTACATCATACCTGCTCATAACCTTATTATACATTTCCTGCAGATATTCATGAATGCGGGGTCCATTGAGAAAGTGACGGCCGGCAAATACATAACCCTGCTGACCATCATCAAGTGCATCGGGCAAACCGGGCGTTTTGGAAAGCATATTGATAGTATCCATACGAAAACCATCGATCCCCTTATCCAGCCACCAGCGCATCATTTTATATATTTCTTCCCGCACTCTGCTGTTTTCCCAATTCAAATCAGGCTGCTTATTGCCGAAGAGATGGAGATAGTACTCTCCTGTTCTATCATCGTAATCCCAAACAGAACCGCCGAACCAGGAAAACCAGTTATTCGGTTCCCTGTCATTCTTGGCAGGGCGCCAATAGTAAAAATCTCTGTAATCATTCGTCTTCGATGCTCTGGACTTAATAAACCAGGGATGCTCATCAGAGGTATGATTAACCACCAGATCCATGATCAGTTTCATCTCTCTGCTGTGCATTTCATAGATCAACTCTTCCATATCAGCCATGGTTCCGAATTCAGCCATAATAGAATAATAGTCACTGATATCGTAACCATTGTCATAGTTTGGAGATTTATAAACCGGATTAAGCCAGACAATATCGGCGCCCAGGTGCTGAATGTAATCCAATTTCGCCAGGATGCCGCGAATATCCCCAATTCCATCGCTATTGCTATCCAGAAAGCTTCTGGGATAAATCTGGTAAACTACCCCCTCTTTCCACCATTTATACATAATAATCCTCTATCATAAGCGCCAGCCTTTCCGGCAATTTTTATTGATTTACCGAATAGCCAGGTTTTATATTTTTAGATAACGGATTTATAAATAACCGAAATACTCTTTCGGCCATCCATTTTCGCTACCAAAGGTTTATCAAGTCTGACATGAATGAAGTACCGGGACCTGGAAATCTTACTCTGATCCTTTAGCCACTGCCAGTCAATAAAATTATTATATGAATCATAGGGAATATCAAAATAACCGATGTTCATGGAGGTTACGTTATGAAAAAAATGAGACCCTAAAGAGGGATCGATCCTGTAATCCTTGAGCCCAACCTCTACAATAATATGGGCGTTTGAAATATGAGACCAGAGAACAGGTATTCCCAGCCAGCGGTCCCTGCTGCCCCACCTGCCCGGACCGATCAGCAGGTATTTCCTCTGCTCCTTTTTCATTGCGGTATTCAGTTTTTCCAGTTCAGCCGCCATTTCCACGGTTTTTGTCTTATCAAAGCTGTCGGGATCCACATAGATTATGTCATAAAGATTATTTATCAGGCCATTACCCATAGCTTTTTCAGTATAGAGAAAAAGCTCATCTCTGTTGATTTCTGCAAAATCAAGATTGTAATCCTCTACATTACCGAGAAGATGCTTAATCTGCAGAATGTAGAGGCACGGTTTTTCCTGCGCGTCTTTATTCAGATCCACAGTGAATTCAATTTCAACCGAGGTCCCCATTACGGACCTGATCATCTCCATAACCATCTTCAGGGCAGAGCCAAGAGGAAAATAATCATATTTCAAAATATGGGCAAAGTTTACAATCTTTGGTCCCTGGTAAGAGGAACTCGCGTGCATGCGGTTATTTTGCTCATCCCAGACCGAAACACAATAATCGAGGGTTCCATCCTCCTCTGCCTCACTGATATTTAGACGTAGAAGAGAAGCATCCTCTCCACCTAACAGGTTAAGGCTTTTCTCTTCCATGTTTATAGCATAGAAACTGGTCTGAGAATTCTTGAATTGATCATCGGGCGCCAGGAAATCAAGTTTAGGATATTCGGGACAGAAGCGGTGGGCCATTTCACCATCAATTACGTATTTGCCAAAACCGAAACCGATAACAGCAATTCCGTCTTCCGGTTTTAAATAAGAAACAGGGTAATAGTTATATGACTGGGTAACTCCGGAGAAATGCGGATAATAATGATCACCGTAACGATTTCCCACTGCTTCCTGAATGAGTACAGCCATTTTCTCCTGGCTTACCTTATAATCAATAGCCTCAAAATAAGATCCGGCCGCAGGAGAAAATACAGAGGCGTATACCAGTTTAATGGCCTCCTCCAAATGGTGCAGACGTACATTTATTTCCGGGTGGCTGTTGGGAAGCAGGAAAGTATCGTAGATACCGGAAAAAGGTTGAGAAATAGAATCCTCAAAGAGGCCTGATGAGCGGACTGAAATGGGATAGTGAATATTTTCCAGGTAAACTTTTAGTTTTTTTCTTAACGATGGGGAAAGCCTCCCTTTAAGCGCAAGCTTCTTTACCTCAAGGTAGTCCCTTTCTTCGTTAAGCAACTTCTCAAAGTGATTTTGCTCGATGAAATAATCATATTCCTCAGTACCGATTATTGAAGTGGGCGGAATACTGATATTAATCTCCGGAAGGATTGTTGCGAGATCCCAGTTCTGAAACAGCATATTAAGAAAGGCCATGCCCCGGCCTTTACCGCCCAAAGAGCCCTCGCCCATGCGGATAACATAGCTCTCCTCATTTATTATAGATTCATCGTAGAATATTATCTTTCCCTTTGTTTTTTCCTCATGAACCCTCCGGCAGACATCAATAAGATGTTTGCGCAGCCCCTCCGGAGTGGGGAAATCACTTACCAGGACCGGTCTTAAACTCTTAGCAATTTTAATCTCTCCCCGTGCCATGAGCCAGCTGGAGAAATGGTTTCGGTCAGCATGATAAACCAGTGATTCATTGGGAATTGTCTTTAGAAGCTGCCTGAACTTCTCCATGGATTTAGCCTGCCCTATTTTATTCCCCTGGTTGTTGCGGAAAATAAAGTCGCCGAAACCCAGGTATTTGAAGATGAAATCAGTCAGATCCCGGGAGAGGTTGTCGGAGTTCTTATCGATGAAGATGGAGCTTTTTTCTTCAGCCTGCTTTGTCATAGCCGGATCAGAAGACTGCAGCACAGTGGGCAGATCTTTGAGCTTATTCTGTATATGATCTATAAGCTTAAGCCCGGCTGTAGCATCGACCGTACTATCAATGGTGAATTGCACATCCGCTATAGCACAGAGCAGGTACTCCTCATATAGATCGATAATTGCCAGGGCTTCTTCATAGTTTTCCGATACCAGCACTTTCGGCCGGGCGCGCATTCTGAGCAGTTTTTTCATTTCATCAAGATGTTCATCTGCAATCAACCGCTGGGTCTGTTTCATGATTTCGCTATATAAGATGGGTAAATAACGTGAAAGATAGCGGATGGAATCCTCTACCAGGAGGATGACCCGCACCAGGCCTATTCTGGTATCCTTAATTACATTAATCCTGTCCTCTGTATACTTGATCATGGCCAGGAAGATTTGAGCATCACCATTCCATACAAATATCTTATCAAAATATTTCCAACGCCCCCTTCTGTCGGTTACCAGCCTGATATCCGAGTTGTCGTTCAAAAGGAGAAGCAGCGGAATTGACGGCTTCAGATCTCTTATCTTCTTGCCAAGCTCATATGGGGTCATCTCATCAATACGCATGGTAAGAATGACCATGTCAAAATGCTTTTTTGTAAGCATATCCAATGCTTCCTCGCTGCAGGAAACACTGGTAATGCGCGGCGCTGTAGACAGATTAAGCTGGTAATACTCTCCAAATATCTTCTCGCTCAGCTTGTCTTCCTGTTCTAAGATAAAGGCATCATAGAGTGTAGCCACCAGCAGGATCTCACGAACCCTGAACTCCATAAGATCGTGATAGATCTCGTTATCTGTCTTGTATTTGTGAATTGATTCTGAAATCTCTTCTCTCAGCAATTTAAGGCTCCCGTTCTAACAAATATAAAAAAAAGCCGATGAATATTCCACCGGCTTTCTCTAAGTTTAGTTCACTTGAGCCTGATTATACTAAGCCCTGATCGATCATGGCGTCGGCCACCTTCTTGAAGCCGGCTATGTTGGCGCCATTAACATAATTAATGAATTTTCCGGAGTCGCCATACTCCCGGGCCGCCTGGGCGCAATTCTTGTGGATATTAACCATAATCTGATGTAGCTTTTCATCCACCTCTTCACGGGTCCAGTTAAGACGCATACTGTTCTGGGACATTTCCAATCCGGAACAGGCAACTCCGCCGGCATTAGCCGCTTTACCGGGGCCGAAGAGGAGTTCCTTCCCAAGTATTACTTCAACCGCCCCAGGTGTTGAAGGCATATTTGCGCCCTCAGAAACACAGGTACAGCCCTTTTCAATTAAGGCTTTAGCGTCATTTTCATCGAGCTCATTCTGTGTAGCACAGGGCAGAGCAACATCTGTAGTAGTAAGCCCCCACGGTCTCTTACCTTCATAGTACTCGCCGGAGGAATATTTTTCACTATATTCCTGCACTCTTCCACGGCGGATGTTCTTGAGCTCCATAATATAATCCCATTTTTCACCGGATATGCCCTCTTCATCCACAATTGTGCCATTGGAATCGGAAAGGGTTACTACTTTACCGCCTAACTTATTCACCTTCTCGGTAGCGTACTGTGCTACATTACCTGAACCTGAAATTGCCACCCGTTTACCGGCAAAGGACTCATCACGGCTCTTTAACATCTCTTCAGCAAAGTAAACACAGCCATAGCCCGTAGCTTCAGGCCGTATGAGACTTCCTCCCCAATTCAATCCTTTACCGGTTAATACTCCCTCAAAAATGTTCTTCAACCGCTTGTACTGGCCGAACATATAGCCGATCTCTCTGCCGCCTACCCCTATATCTCCGGCAGGAACATCAGTATCAGCCCCGATGTGACGGTATAATTCGCTCATAAAGCTCTGGCAGAATCTCATGACCTCGTCATCTGATTTGCCTTTTGGATCAAAATCACTACCTCCCTTGCCTCCGCCCATTGCCAGGCCGGTTAAGCTGTTCTTAAAAACCTGCTCAAATCCCAGAAACTTGAGAATACCAAGGTTTACCGAGGGGTGAAAACGTAAACCGCCCTTGTAAGGGCCTATAGCGCTGTTAAATTCGACGCGGTATCCCCGGTTAACGTGCACTCC
>Ga0114923_10001466_pt1 | contig 16385 bp, 14 predicted proteins | sample SumtaG_FD_89578 | JGI IMG/M metagenome (GOLD analysis project Ga0114923, IMG submission 89578) | Deep subsurface microbial communities from Indian Ocean to uncover new lineages of life (NeLLi) - Sumatra_00157 metaG | ecosystem: Environmental > Aquatic > Marine > Oceanic > Sediment | place: near...
ACTTACTAATGGGCTAATAAGCTCGTATGCAACGTTGACGTGTGCCTGGTTCGTGAAGTTCGTTACACTGCCGTTAACAAGTCCGCCTCAGGCGGATCAAAAAGTTCATGCAAATGAGTGAAAAGGGGTTATGATGTCTTTTCTGGAGTGACTGGCGTTAGGGCGCCGTGTTTTTGTGGCTTATCTGTGGGGGAGACCGCAGCTCCCGCTTGCGGGAGAATGCGGAGGGGGTAAAAATCCCCCTGCAGATAAGTTATTAAAAACACCAGCCCGGGAGACTCGGAACGAAAGAAAAGACATTGTGACCCCAAACCAATGGCGGGTACAAAAATTTCTCATTAGTATATGGATGGGAACCCCGCCGCAAGCGGCGGGGTATTAAAAACAGTAATAAAATGCACGATAAGCAGAAAATTATAGAACTAATAAACGAGAAATCATTCCAAAAATCCAATACCGCCTCCTTTCCCTTATCTTCCGGGAAGATGAGCCGCTATTATTTCAATCTGAAACGTGTAACCATGTCCTCTGAGGGACAGGTATTGACCGGAAGCCTTGTATTCGACAAGATTCAAGAGTTAAACCTGAAACCCAAAGCGGTCGGCGGCCTTACAATGGGTGCCGACCCTATCGCTTTTGCCGCGGCGTTTATATCATTCCTTAGAAAAAACCCTATAGAGGCGTTTGTAATAAGAAAGGAGCCTAAGCCACACGGGTTGCAGCTTCAGATAGAAGGAAATGTAGAAAAAAACGATAAAGTGGTCATTATTGATGATGTTTTAACTACCGGCGGCTCAACTATAAAAGCCATAAAAATAGCGAGAAATCATGGATTAGAGATCTTGGGGGTAATTGTCCTGCTTGACCGATGTGAAGAAAACGGAAAGGAAAACGTAGAGGCGGAGGGAGTAACCGTACACTCGATATTAACGATTCAGGATTTCATAGATATTGCCTCCCTTTGAGAATAAGTAAATTTTCCTTTTCCCGACCTGATTCCATGTCTCTATTCGTCAATCTTCGCCTTCCTTAATTTTCTCAAATAGTTTATCAACCAGCTTTCTCGCCAAAAGTTTATCCGCTACATCCTCAGATGAAACTTTTTCACACTCTTCCCTTATCCTGCTATAATCAAGATGCCTGACAGCGCTGTCAGGCATCCGTTTGAGCACTTCCTTCAAAAGGCGTAATTCTTCAGAGGAAAAGGGAAGCCTTGTTGCTTCTCTCTTTTTGGAAGATGTATATTGAAAAGCTTTTTTCAACTGCTCGACGGAAATTTTCATTTTGTTTCTCGGCTCCTATTATCGAAAACGTCCTCCATTTTCTTTAATTCGCTCTTTAAATGTAAAAGTGCCCGGGTATGAAGTTGGGATATTCTGCCTTGGGATAGGTCTAAAATCTCTGCTATCTCCTTCATTGTCAAACCTTCATAATGGTAAAGTATTACAATCAGTCTTTCTTTTTTAGGGAGGCTGTGAATGACTTTGGAAAGAGCGTCCTTTTTCTCCCGTATTTCAAGAACGGAGGCAAAGTCTCTCTTTGCAACTGTCGCCTCATATACGGACTGGAAATGTCCCTCCATATCAATCACTTCATCAAGGGAAACGATATAAACCGGCAAAAGACGTGTTAGCATATCTCTATATTTCTCGACATCTATTTCAAGTCGTTCAGCCATTTCATAATCATCAGGGGGCCGGCCGAGTTTAAGATGTAGTGCTTCATACTCTTTATCAAGAATTGCTTTCCTCCTTGAATAATAAGAGGAGCTCAATCTTCTAAGGTTATCTATAACCTCCCCCCTTATTCTTGATATTGCATATGTTTCAAATTTTAGTCCCCTATCCGGGTCAAATTTCTCCACTGCGTCGATTAGCCCAATGCACGCCCAACCGACAATATCATCATAACTGTATAATCCCGGGTTAGATTTTGGGAAAGTTGACGCTATGTATTTTGCAAGGGGAAGGTATCGCACTACCAGGGAATTACGACATTCGTTATCACCTTTTTTCTTGAAGTCTTGCCATTCATCATAAAGTGTTTTCATATCTTATTTTGTTATAACCAACAAAAACCTGTTTATGAGTGGATAGAAGAGTTGAACCGCTGTTTATTAGGCTGTTGAAAAACTCTTGAATGAGCGAAAAAAGAGTTCTTCAGCAGCCTGCTATATGCTCTAAAATATCATCTATGCGTTTTTCGTCCGCGCTAATCCAATAGATCCACTGGTTGTCCCTGAAGACATAATTAACCTGCCCAATACCATTAAACGCAATAATTGTAAAACCATTTGCCTCTAAAGTGCGATAATTACTGAAGGGCAACCTTCTATTGTTTTTCATCTTGCGAATCATAACCTCAATCTGCGTTTTTGCAAGCCCTTGAGAGGAGGCCTCGGATACCCATGTATAATATCAGGATGCTAAATAAGAGAAACGAGCAATCTCTTCCTTCCAAACCTCATAGGCAAAACTATGGCCAGTATGCTCAACAAAAAAGCCACGGAAAAAGACCCGACCACCCATGCCCACTGAAGATACGACAGGCCGTGTCCCCTTAAACCTGCCATGAAAACCGTGTAGACCGGACCCGCTTCGAGGATGGTGATGGTTCCGATATAGGTAGCGGACAGGATCATGAACATCAGCCCCCCGAAACTGGTGACAGACTGGGCCGGATTTTCCGATGTGAAATCAGGATAGGCAGCCCCCAAGCCGATTCCCATAGCAACCACCCCCGGTGTCAAGAGAAAGACGGTGATCACGGAAAGGTACATCATTAAAGGGGTAACATGTAAAAGCAGGTTGGTGGCCACGATCAGGATCTCGGACAGAATTAAGAGCGGAACAAGATAGATAAACAGCTTGATCCATAAAAAGGCCCGAATGGAAATAGGGCCTGAGCGGACAATCCAGAAGGGGTTCCCCTCAATACTGACCGCCGGAAAGGCAAAGCGGGCTGTCACTGCCGTAAGTACAAAGGCTGTCAGAGCCATATTCAAAAAGGACAAGAGGTTCTGCAGGTACACGGTTTGGATAGGAGATTTTTCTAAGGGAAGCACCGAAAAATTATAAATATAGATGACAATAAGCGCTCCCACGAGAAAGATTTGCGACCATTGTGTCTGATCTCTCCAAAAGGTCTTTATCTCTTTTATTGCAAATGCCCGTGCCGGACCGGGCAAAAAAGAAAAGAATATGTTAAGGCCCCTGCTTTGGGCCTGGAAAGGCCTGGCCAAAGCGGCCTGGGTTTTGGAAAATCCCCTGAAATAAAAGGTTTTGGCGGCCCATACTGCTACAAACGCCAAGGAAACAGCTCCGCTGCACGACAAGGCCGCATGAAAAAGGGCATTCCGCACATCTCCTGAAAGTGCCGCCTTCAAGCTGTCAAAGGCCCAGGTGCTTGGAAGGAGTGGAGAGGCCGGAGTATTTAAACTACGGAGATAGACGAGAACCGATGAACAATCTTCAGGATTAACCAGGCGTTCCGGTCTCAAGAGGCGAAAGGCCACATAGAGGATTATAAACACGGCAAAACCCAGGAATACGAAAATACTTCGTATTCGCCTTGCCGGAAGGATAATCACGGTCGTCAAGACCACAAGAGCGCTTAAAGCCGATGCCGTAACGCATAAAGGGAAAAGAGCAAGGGCTATATTTGCATAGAAAAAAAGGCCTGACTCGTACACTATGGCATAGGAAATAAAAACAGGAATGGTATAGACTATAACCATCCATGAACTGTCCAGGGTGCTTTCGATCCACCTGGCGAGAAAAATTTTCTCCCTTGGAACCGGCAGGGAATGAACCAGAGACAGGTCTCTACTCAAATAGAGCTTTGATAATGAGGTGAGTATAGAGCTGAAGATCAAAAGTGAGAAAAAGGTAACCAGCACCATGGAAAGGAGTTTGTAGGCAAGAATATCGCCGATGCCCTCCACCTGTTGAAAATATACCAGAACCCGATAGGATACGGCAAAAATACCGGTCCAGAAAAACAAACCGATCACGCCAAAAACAAAAAGCCTGATCCCCCCTTTTTTTGCATGTCCCCGGTTTTTGAACGACCATAAACGGGGCTTTAAGAGGAAAATCACCTGTCTCATGAGGCGCTCTCTTCCTCGGTCAATTGAAAGAAAACCTGTTCCAGATCCACTTCTCCCATATTGGCCGCATGTTTTAAATCAGTGAGCGTTCCCGTGGCGATCAAGAAACCTTTGTTGATGATCCCGATGCGATCGCACACGTCTTCGGCCAATTTCAGTGCGTGGGTAGACATGAAGATGGTGGTTCCTCGCGCAGCAAGCGTGCGAAAAAGATCCTCGACTATTTTGATGCCTCGGGGATCAAGCCCAACCATGGGTTCGTCCACAATGACCACAGAGGGGTCGTGCAGCAGGGCCGCTGAAATAACGAGACGCTGTTTCATACCGTGAGAGTAGGCTTCTATCAATTCATGGGCACGGCCGAAAAGGGAAAACATGTTCAGAAGCTTTTCCGCCTTTTCCATAAAAGCGTCCCGTTTGATACCGTAGAGATCCGCCGTGAATTGTAAAAACTCCATGCCTGTAAGTTTCTCATACAAGAACGGTTGGTCCGGTATTAATCCTATCTTTTTCTTGGCCCTTTCCGGCCGGCGTGCCATGTCTATCCCGCAGATAATCACAGAACCTTCCGTGGGTGCCAGCAGGCCTCCCATCATCCGTATGGTGGTGGTCTTGCCTGCACCGTTGGGACCGATGAATCCGAATATTTCCCCTGGGGACACGGAAAGGTTGAGCCGGTTTACCGCTTTTATGTCTCCGTAGTGTTTTGATAGGTTTTTTAACTGGATCATTTCGGCCGCTCCTGATTTTGACGATCTTTTACGAAGTCATCAAAATTTCAAGCTTCACCTGTCCTATTACCCCCATTAGGTCGACCTGCTGCCTAGGCTCTCCGCGTACAAAGCGGAGGTGTGTTACATCTGCGGGCATCTGGCCCATTAGTGCATCAGCGGTGATCCACCTGCCCAGATAAAGAACGTTCCATGCGTGATAGTAAAAACGGCCCTTCATATAGACCAGGCCGGCCTCCACCTGGGCTGGAATGCCGACAGCCCGCGCCAAGGCAGCCAGGAGAACCGCGTGTTCGTTGCAGTCCCCCATACGTCTTTCCAGGGTCTCCAGGGCATTCGGGACCGACAGGACAGGGCGTTTTTCAATATTCTCATACACCCAGGCGACAAGTTTTTGGGCCTTGGCCACCGGAGAGTCGCCAGGAGACACGACTTCAGATACCATGCTTTTTATGTGCGGATGGTCGGACTGGATAAGGGGGGTTGATCTTAGAAATCGTTTTTGTTCGGAGACTGAAAACCTGGGCAGGCTACGAAGATCCTCTTTAAGGATCGTCAATATCCCATTTGCAAACGCCTGCCGTCCTCCGTTTAAAAAAACCCTGTCATTAATTCCGGTTATTTTCAGCTGGAGCCGCGTAAGTTCAGCTGCCAGGTCTACGGGCACATTGGAAGGAATAGAAACAACTTCGGTGAGATCCCGGCTTGCGGCTACATCCAGGCCGCTTAGGGCCTCATTTTTAGAAGCTCTTTTGATGGTTATTCCCAGAAACCCCTCTTCGGCGACAACGCTTCCGTCTTCCCCTATCCACGCCGTCTGGACAACATCCATAAAATCAAGAGACACCTTCTTTGTCTTTTGTTGGTGCCCCATAATCTCCAGGACCTCGGTTCCTACCAGGGTAACACGGACAGGCTGTCGCCCCATGGTGGCCGGATCAAAGACAAAGAATGTTCTGGTCTGATTTAATTCCAGACCTGACGCCCATACTGCGTCCAGAATCCCGGCAGTTAGATAAAGGTCGCTGTCTGTTGGGATCTCCACTTTTTGTTCACCGATAAAAATAGTAAGGGTCGTGCCTTCCAACTTACCATGAGTTTTAAAATGGAACAGGCTGGACCTCAACTCAAAATCAAACGAAGCCAAGGTGAAATCGTGGTGGAGGTTACCCTTCGTTCGAATGTGGATATCCTGTACCATGCCCATGGTGTTGATCCGTATGTAAGCGGATTCCAAAAGGGAATACCCGCTATCCCGGGGGGCAAAGCGCCGGTGGACATACCCTATCTTCCGGTCCTGCTGGAAGATATTCATCCAAGTTTCTTTTTCGGATATTTTTTTGACAACCGAATGGCGGGAAGTCTCATTCCGGAAAAAGCCCACGCGGACGCCCAAAAGAAACATAAAGAGCATACCGCACAATATTCCTGTAATCCATACAGGCCTTACTTTTTCGATAAGGAACTTCATTCCGCCTCTTAATCCTAACGCCGCAGAATCAACCAGCAGACTAAAAAAATTACCATAACTATAAGGATAAATCTAAGAGCATTATATGTCTTCGGCTTTCCCGAAGCCTCGACTTGCGCTTGGCATCACCATATTTTCCAAATCTACCTGCCATGGAGACTTCCTAAGGAATCAAGGTTGCAGACTTGTTCAACCTGGTCAACAACAGCCTGTATCTTCCCGCTACGCCTCTTTTTTTTGTTGACTTTGTGGCAATACTTGTTAGCTTCCTTAAATAAGGAATACAATCCAAACTTAGAGGGAGTATAGCATGAAAAAAGTTGAAAATGGTCATTTTGTAAAAGTCGATTACACGGGCACCCTGGAAAACGGGGATGTATTCGATTCCAGCCGCAATGCCCATCCGATTGAAGTGGAAGTGGGAGCAGACAGGGTCATCAAGGGATTCGAGGACGCACTCTTAGGCATGGCCGAAAAGGAAAAGAAAACCTTTACCCTTTCTCCTGAGGACGCTTACGGGCATCGGAATGAAGACATGGAGCAAAGTTTTATGCGCTCCGAACTTCCTGAGGGCTTCGACCCACAGGTCGGTCAGGTTTTGGCCCTCCGGAATCCTCAGGGCGGCCAGCTCCCGGCCAAGATAATGCATGTGGACGAGGAGAAGATCACTGTGGATCTAAATCACCCCATGGCAGGTAAGGCGCTGACCTTTGAAGTAGAAGTCCTTGAGATCAATGACGCGCCCAGCCCGTCCTCCTGTACGCCATCGACCTGTAGCAGTTGCGGTACTACTTGTTCGTGATCGCGTAAACCCTAATGTCCCAAATTAGGGTAAAGGAGTAAGGCCTAAAAAACAAAGCCGGCTGATAAAAACCGGCTTTACTTTTTCTGGAAGGGGGACAGCCAGTGTCAAGGGCAAGCTTGACCCCTTCACCAGTCTTGGTTTACCTGCAATTCGCCCGTGGTGTGGTTCTGGATGAAGTGTTCAAGCCGGGATATCTGTCTGTCCGTCAACTCCCCAAATCGAATACTGCTTCGCTTCATTATCACAGAACTGAAAGGGACATCGTTAACCATTTCAAAATCAGAAATCGTTTTAAAGGGTACCTTATCCATATAGAAATCATGACTTGCCGAAAATATGTATAGTTCAAGTACTCCGTCTGACTCATATTCATCGGCAAGATAGCGAAAACCAAGCCCCCCCATGCTTATATCTACAATGTTCCCAAATTTGGCTAAACGAGACCTGAACGCGACAAATACATTTTCATGGACCTTAAATCGTTTATGTTTCCTTTGATCAACTATCTTTTTCATGTTTTTGGCTTCACAAGCTTGTTTTGATTGGGTGTATTACCCAAAAGCAAAGTGGTTTAAGGAAAATTGGGACAACGACGATAGATTGATTAAAAACCCTTTATATAGAGCAAAATTTATACCAATATATATATAATTGACATTTCATATCATATCAAGCGGTTATATTAGGCCATAAAAAAGCGACTGTAACGAAATGTTACAATCCCTGGAAAAAGTGTGTAGAAATTACACAGTATCTACCGCGTCCCCGCGTCTCTCCCCCCCTAATCGTCAGAAGCAACCACAGGGCGGCGCATCCCCTTGACACGGCTGCGATGCCGTTTTGCCGCCAGCTTCCGTTCTCTGGATGCCCTCGTAGGACTCGTTTTGAAGCGGGGCTTGGGTTTTTTAGAGGCCTTTCGGATGAGTCCAATAAGGCGATCCAGGGCATCTTGTCGATTCCGTTCCTGGGTGCGGAACCGCTTGGCCTCAATGATCAGAATGCCATCGTCGTTGACTCTTCTACCCGCCAACTGAATCAGACGGGAACACACGTTGTCTGGCAGATTGGGGGAATTCCTCACATCAAAGCGAAGTTGGACTGCCGTGGCGACTTTGTTTACCTTCTGGCCGCCAGGCCCGGAGGCCCGAATGAAATCGAAAGTAATTTCGTTTTCGTCAATGGCAATGGATGCGGTAACAGGAATCATGCTGAAGGTGTGATAGTTCCTCCTCCATGTTGCAATAGCTGTAAGCCTTTATTTTTAGGTTTGACCATGGTTTCCCTCATCATCTTTTTCATTTAAAAACACATCTCGTATAAGAGATTCAGGCGGACGATAACCCCAGCGCTTAAAGAAAAATAACTGCTCTTTAGGATCGATATAAGATTTCCTGCAGATCGACACCGTATTGCCAAGCTTTTTAGCGATCTTTTCAAGGATACCGGTTTTACCCGATTTTGTCTTTGTTTTTGAACGTCCCTGGTAAGCCGCAAGTACATCCTTGTAAGTAACGTTCTTCCTGGTTTTTCCAAATTTCTCGGTAAATTCCATGAACATTTTCGTCGCATGGTAATTCCTGAAATTATGCACTGTACACGGGGCTCCGGCGCCGCCTTCAGGCAGTCCGTTAGCCGCGTCTGCTTTTTCGGTTTTAAAGTATTCATTGACCTGCTGCGGTGTATATGGTTTTCCGTCTGCACGAGTAAAAAGGTGCTCATTTTCTTCGTTGATTAAGATCATCAGCTTTTCCGCAATCAATGAATCATATGGATATGCAATATTCCCCACGTCCGGAATGCCCAGCGTAACCTTATGCTTTTGCAGCTGACCATGCTTGCCTCTGTAGCTGATTATGATCTCCCCGTCATTTATACGGACATGTTTTTTAGTGAGAAGTGTGGTCGCCCCGTAAGTCTTGTTTTTACCCTTAGCCGACTCAGGGTTTCCTACCCGGGCACATGTCGCATCTATAAACAGGCAAATAAGTGCTCTTACCCGCGTATCACGATGTTTTGAATGAATATGTTTTGTCAGCCTTCCACGCACATCATCGATTTTATCCGCAAGCTTTTGAACCGTTTCATATTTAAATTCACGCGCCCTTCTTTTATATTCAAGTGTATAATATTTAGTCTTGCTCTCCCCTACCATAGCCGTCGTTTCACAATAAAATGTCCCATCCTCCACCGGGTGGATCTTGTATTCCTTCCCTTCTTCCTCTTTACCATAGTTCTCGTTCATCACCACATTATTAAGCGGCGGCCCCTCAAGCTCCAGCCCGGATTCGGTATGAAATGTCAGAGGATAACCTGATGGCTGAACTCCCAAACGACCCCTGAACGTACCGGGCAAAAATTCTTCAAGACCTACTTTCTTTAATTTAGCCATCAGCGTGTCGCTGTCAACAGTTGTGAACCAGCCCTCTTCATCGAATATCTCTATTATTCGAAGATGCCCGGCATGCTTGCGGTTCCTTACCACCTGCTGATAATGCTTATACTCCTCAGGATACTTTGACTGGATTTCCTTGCATGTTTCGACCGTAATATCCCTACTCCCAAAAAGCTTTTGCTTCTGAGAATTTAGCACTTCAGTTTTTTCCGCAAAAGCTTTCTTGGCTTCCCATCCATCTGGAATGCTCACTTTACGGGCGACTTTCACAGTTTCTCTGTCGATAAGACGGGCCATACCAAGCAGTTCAGGTAAATGCAGATGATCAGATCCGCTGAAAATCTCATGAAAGTATTTCATTAACTTAACTTCGTGCCCCCTTAACTGAAGGCTTTTTCGGTTCTTCCACGCGTTCTTCCAGGCAGCCATGTAATGCTCGACGGCTTCCTGGTTTGCTTTAGAGTCTCCCCCAGGCCTGAATTTATCAAAAAAGGAACTAAGAGACTTGTTTGCCTTGCGCATCTCCTCACGTGTTCCAAATAACTGCGGTTTTTCTTTTTTTATCCTCTTAAGAAAAGGCAATATTGTATGGAAGTCCTCTACCTCGAAAGCACGCTCTTGAAAATTCCCGGCAAACCAGGGCAGCAGCAAAAAAGCATGCTTAAACAGATTTCGAGCAAACTCAGTTAAAACCGTCAACTCATTGGACATACCTTTAAAACCCCTTAATCAACAACCTCACCTCATCCCGCTTTTTGTTCAATGTCAAGGGCCGACTCCCTTTTCTTCCCCATGTTGCAATGGCTGTAAACCTTTGTTTTTAGGCTTGACCCTGGTTAGTCCCTTTGCTCTTCAACCGAAATCATTCTGCCTGTTATCGCATGCAGGCCCTTGATAGCCCCCAACAAGTTTTGTCTTGTGGGGCCTTCAGGATTGGTATCGTATACAAGTGTTAAGTGGTTTCGATTTAGGAACGTTACCAAAGATGAAATTTTTTCGGAAATCCGTTCTATGTCTTCTGAACTCCAATTAACTGGTGACATCTTTCTACAGGCCTCCCATAAACTTTATTAAGAATCGACATGTATTGTAGTCTTCGGAAATCAAAATGCGTAGGTATTACACGGTTGGTTTGTCTGCGAACCCTTGACCTCAAGCGAGAGAGGCGAACCGGCATGAAATGATCTATTCGGAAAAGACCTTCAGCATTCCTTCGGCCGTTTTGTCGTAATCGATCTCGTAGGTGCCGTCTTCAATCTTCTTCTTGATGTCCTGAACCTTTTCGGAACGAACATCCGGTTCGGATTCTATCACCTCTTTGGCCTTTTGAACCTCCTTTGACCTCTGCGACAGGTTTACAATTGCGTCCTCTTCAGCCTCAGGGGGGACATCGGCCGGCGCGGGTGCCGTCTCAGCAGATTCTTTAGTCCGGGCGGGGGCCGTCTCATTAACCTGCTTGGCAATCTCATTGTCAATACCTGTAACCTTCATGAATCAGCACCTCCCTCTAAGGTTAGGGTCAAACCTTGACTGGCTGTTGTTCAACTCGTGACAGGTTTTGTAGTTTATATCATTTTCCGTGCCGATAGGCAAATGCCAAGGACAGAACCGGGGCAGAGCTGCAATCTTTGGTTCATTGCCGAGGCCCGGAGTTACGGCATTACCCCCTTAACAACGGCGGCCAGCTGCAGGGTCTCTTCAGAAAGATCAAAGATATGACCGAGCACATCCGCGGGCCTGACGCTCTCCCCTGCTTTCATCTCAAGGACCATGTCCGCTTTTTTTTCTGATACCAGTCGAAGCTCCTTTACAACGGACCTCAGATCGATCGTCCTGGAACGGCCCTTTTTGTTCGTCTTGTTCAACGGGCATGACTCTTTTTTAAAGAAATCCCTCAGCCTGGATTTGGAAAAGACGCCTTCTTTAAGGATCACCGTGTAGTGAACAGCCCCGGGCGCCGGCTCCGTCAACCGCTGATGAACCTTGTTGCAAGCAATTATCTCGAGCCCCCCTGGAAGCTCTTGGTTGAGGCGCTCAACCACGGTCCCTGGCGCAACACCAAGCAACACCTCCACTGAAAAACGCTCCTCCAGGCTCTCGATCCCCACAGGCAGGGCGGATTCAAAAGAGATCTTTGGGGCGGGGTGAAACCCCTGTGAGAATCTCAAGGGGATGCGCGCCCTCCTGAAGGCCCTGGTGAAGATCTTGACCAGCTCCAGGTGCCCGAAAAGCCTTGCCTGGCCGCGCTTGGCATATGAGACCTCAAGCCTCTGGTACGCAAAGTCCTGGGGTTTTTTCTCCGGGCGGCCCGCACCTTCCAGGCCGGTCTCTTCTTGAAATGTAATTGGTTTTACGGTATCCATGTCGCAAACACCGCACATGCCGCACTCGCCATACCGGCAGTCCGGCGTCTTGCTCCCCTTGAGTGCCTTTTCCCACTCGTGCTTGAGAAAATCCCTGGAAACGCCGCAGTCTATGTGATCCCAGGGGAGGGGTTCCGGCAAATCGCGGCCGCGGGTTGTGTAAAAGTCAATATCCACGTCACAGGCATCAAGGACATCCAGCCATCGCCTGTATTGAAAGTGCTCGCTCCACCCGTCAAAACGGCACCGCGCGCGGTAGGCCTCCACCAACAGCCGGCTCAATCGCCTGTCGCCCCTGGCCCAGAGACCCTCAAGGAGGCTCATCTCGGGGTTCTGCCACTTGAGCCGGATCCCCCGCCCCCTTAACTCGCCTCGAAGCATGTTAATCTTATCCCTGCTCTCTTCAAGCGAGATCTGCGGGCACCACTGAAACGGCGTGTGTGCCTTGGGGATAAATGTGGAAACGCTCACCGTGATACGCCCTTTTTTTCCTTTACGCGAACAACCCCGCTGAAGCCGCCTTGCCAGCGCAACAATAGCCTCTATGTCGGCCCTGGTCTCCGTAGGAAGGCCTATCATGAAATAGAGCTTGATGTGCCGCCATCCCAGCCGGAAGGCGTCCCGGACAGACTCCTCCAGGGCATCCTCGCTAATGTCCTTGTTGATGACACGGCGCAGGCGCTCGCTTCCAGCCTCCGGCGCCACTGTAAAGCCGGTCTTTCGTACCCGCTTGATCTGCTCCATAAGCCCGGCCGTAAGGCTCCCGACCCTGAGCGACGGAAGAGAGACCGCTATTTTCTCTGGTACCAATCGACTCATGAGCCTCTCTACAAGGGCATGGACGGCACTGTAGTCGCCCGTGCTCAGGGAAAGGAGTGAAACCTCGTCATATCCCGTGTTGGCCAGGGCCTTCTCCGCCAGGGAGAGGACCTTGCCGGGCGCACGCTCCCGCACAGGTCGATAGATCATTCCTGCCTGGCAAAAACGGCACCCACGCGTGCAACCCCGGCAGACCTCTAAGCTCAAACGGTCGTGGATCGGCCTTCCAAAAGGGATCACCGGGCGGTCAGGAAAAGGGACCTCGTTAATGTCTGCAACTAAGGCCTTCCTGACAATACTGTATTCCGGAAATCTCGGCGTCACGACCTGAAGCCCGCTGGAGTCCGCGCCTGCACGGAAGAACAAAGGTACATAAACCCCCTCAAGCTTTGACCAGGCCTTGAGAAGCGCCTCGCGGTCGGCCCCGGAATCCTTCCATGCCAGCCACGCATCCGCCAGCTCAAGGACTGCTGTCTCGCCGTCCCCAATCACCATGGCATCAAAAAAATCGGACAGGGGCTCCGGGTTGAAGGTACACGGTCCGCCTGCAATGACAAAGGGGTGCGATTCATCGCGGTCCTTAGCATAAAACGGTATGCCGGACAGGTCTAACATGGTCAAAATATTAGTAAAATTAAGTTCATACAGGAGGCTGAAGCCGACAATATCAAAATCCGAAAGCGGTATCCCGCCCTCAAGCGAACAAAGGGGGATCCCCCCTGCCCGCAACCTTGCCTCAAGGTCCACACCGGGCGCAAAGACCCTTTCCGCTGAAACGGCCTGTTGCGTGTTCAGGATATGATAAAGGATCTGGATACCGACATAGCTCATCCCCACCTCGTAAAGGTCCGGGAAGGCAAGGGCAAAGCGGAGCCGGATCTTCCAGGGATCCTTTTGCAGCGCATTGATCTCAGTGCCCAGATAGTGGCTTGGGTGACGGACAAGGGGCAATATATCCTGCAAGGATTGACGGGACATGGTTTCCTTGTTAATAATCAAATTTGTAGCTCATGGATCTTAGGCACAGTGAATAATTACTTGTTATCTAATAGCCAACCGCTTTGTCAACAAACACCTGATGATATAGAAGGATTCTTATGTCTCGCTCTAATCTTTTTAATTATCGCAGACCCCTAACTGTTGCCTTTGTGATACTTGGCCTGAGCATCTTTTTGCCCGGCAAAACATACTCCGCTGGTTTTTCCCGAGAAAACGCTGTCGTTAAGGCGGTCAAGAAGGTGAGCCCTGCCGTGGTCAATATCAGCAGCGAATATGAAGTGAGGCAGCGTTCCAACCCCTTTTTTGATTTTGGCCTTGATCCGTTCTTCGACTCCTTCTTCAAGGACTTTTTTGAACCCAATCACCAGAGACGTTACAAACGTAGCAGCATGGGCTCGGGCGTTATCATCGACGGGGACCGCGGGTATATCCTTACAAACGAACACGTTCTCGCCAGAAGCGCCAAGATTACGGTGGTGCTGAAAGACGAGCGGGAGCTTGAGGCCGAGATCGTGGGGGCCGCCCCGGATTTTGACCTGGCCGTCCTTCGGATACACTCAAAAAAACCATTGCCGGCTATTCAAATGGGGAGTTCCGAGGGCCTCATGATAGGAGAAACCGTGATCGCCATCGGCAACCCTTTCGGGTTCTCCAATACGGTTACAACGGGCGTCATCAGCGCCTTAAACCGTTCCATCAAGGCTGAAAACCGCATATATCGGGATTTCATCCAGACCGACGCCTCCATCAACCCCGGCAATAGCGGTGGGCCTCTCTTGAATATCAACGGAGAACTTATCGGTATCAACACGGCCATATATTCAAAGGCCCAAGGCATAGGTTTTGCAATTCCCATCAACAAGGCAAAGCGGGTCATAGAAGACCTCATCAAATACGGCGAGGTGCACACCCCCTGGCTAGGCTTGTTTGTCCAGGACCTAGATCCAAAGATTGCCGGTTATTTCAAGGTTCCGCAAGGCCAAGGCGTGTTGATATCCGATGTGACACCCCGCAGCCCGGCCTTAGAAGTAGGCCTGCGATCGGGCGACGTGATCACCGCCATAGGTGGAAAGCGTGTAACATCCAAGAAGGCCTACCACGCTATCATCAGGGACTTCGCTACCGGAGACGTGATCCCGGTGGCGGTGTGGAGAGACAGAAGGACCCACAAACTGCAAATTCGTTCCCGCACATTTCCCGAAGACCTGGCCGAAGACCTGGGGTATAAGTCCCTTGGCGTGCGCGTCCAGGAGATCTCTGCGGTCTTACGCCTCAGGTTTAAGCTGGTATCAAGAGATGGTGTAATAGTGACCGAGCTGCGCCCGGACTCATATCTTGACCGGATAGGCGCGCGCCCAGGTGACGTCATCCGCAAGATCAACCAAGTGGTGGTAAAGACCGTGGACGATTTCAAAAGGGCGGTGATTAAATATCGGCACAAGGGATCCGCGGTCATCCTCATACAGCGGGGAAATCAGCAGTACTACGTAACAGTGAAACTGGAGGCATAGAATTGCCCGAAATGAATTTCATCAAACAGGCAATGAAAGTTGAACGAACCCCTTTCCTGGTTCTGAAAAAATTCTTTTTCTTCTTGCTCATAGGACCGCTATTTCTGGGGGCCTGCGGCAAAGACAACACCGCCTTGGAAAGAATCATGGAATCAGGCACGATTACAATAATAACCAGAAACGACGCCCACTGCTATTATACGTACAGGGGCCAGGAGATGGGCTTTGAATACGACCTTGCAAAGGCCTTTGCTGATTTTCTGGGTGTCAAACTGAAGGTGAAGGTACCTGAATCACTGGATCAATTGCTCCCTTTGCTGGATAAGGGGGCAGGAGAGGTTGTGGCGGCAAGCATAACTACAACCCCTTCCGGATTAGAGCTGGCAGACTTTTCAAAGAGATACATCTCCGTCCAACAAATGGTCATTACCCACAAGAAGGATACAAACATCAGAAGCATGAACGACCTGGTGGGAAAGAACATCCATGTGCGCCGCGGAACGCCTTATGAGGCAAGATTGCGAACGATTGAGCAAATGGACCCCGGCGTGATAATCACGGCGCGCGACGATGTTTCCACAGAAGATCTCATACGTGGTGTTGCTGAAGGTAAGATCGAAATGACCGTAGCAGATTCTAATGTGGCGCTCTTGAACCGGCGTTACTACCCCGACATTCGCATCGCCTTTCCCATTAAGAAACCCCAGCCCTTATGCTGGGCCGTGAAAAAAGGGGGAAAGGCCCTCCTGGACGAGATCAATGAGTTCTTTGACACAATCGAAGAAGACGGCACCTTCCTGGACATATACAACCGGTACTATGCCTATGTGGAAAGGTTCGACCACCTGGATATCAAAAGATTCCAGCACAGGATGGAGACCCGCTTCCCCAAGTATATGAAAACAATTAAAAAAGCCGCCAAGCTACATAGGTTTGACTGGCGGTGGATAGCGGCCCTCATCTATCAGGAATCCCAATTCAACCCCTGGGCGAAAAGCTTTTCCGGGGTGAGGGGCCTCATGCAACTCACCCTGCCGACCGCCATGGAAATGGGGGTCAAGAACCGCCTGGACCCCCAAGAAAGCATTATGGGGGGGGTCCGATACTTAAAAATGCTCTACGATGTGTACGATAAGGCCACCGAGCCGGACAGGACCCTTATCGCTTTTGCCGCCTATAATGTCGG
>Ga0114923_10001467_pt1 | contig 16381 bp, 11 predicted proteins | sample SumtaG_FD_89578 | JGI IMG/M metagenome (GOLD analysis project Ga0114923, IMG submission 89578) | Deep subsurface microbial communities from Indian Ocean to uncover new lineages of life (NeLLi) - Sumatra_00157 metaG | ecosystem: Environmental > Aquatic > Marine > Oceanic > Sediment | place: near...
CGCAGGGCCTTCTTAGGGTGGGGCAGCATGCCCCTTCGCGTCCTTCGCGGTTAAATTTTTTTTTCTAACTCTTCAGCTATCCTGTAAGCTACAAAATACCCATTGCGGATGCGTTCTTCTTTGGTCATTCCTCTCTTGAGCATATCGTACTCCGGGATGCCTTTGTAAAAATCAGGGTCTTGTGATTGATACAAATCAGAAAATTCAGATACATCCAGGGCGTACTCTTTGGTTTTTTGCAGGTGCTCTCTGGCAGTGAAGCCTAATAGTTTTTCCTGATCCTTTGCTTCTAAAAGCACCTTGCCGCAGAAGAGATGAAGGTCTGCCAGTTTAAGGCGGTAACCTGATCGTTGGGCAATGTCAAAGGCTTCTTTAAGGTTTTCTTCAATTGAAGGAAGAATTGAAGAATTCTTTACCCATTCCAGACGTGCAAAAGCCAACAAAATGTCGGATTCCAATTCTACCAAATTCACTTTGCGGCAGCGACGGAGCGCCTCATTGAGGCAGCGTTCCGCTGCTAACAATTCCTCACCGTTTTTTACTTTAATGGATTCCCTTTGCTGCTGGAAGTATTCGTCATAAAAAGGAATCTCAGACGTTTTGAATCGGACAGCACCGGCTGATATCCGGCATTGAATGAGTGCCTCTCCCAGCAGCCAATAAGTTCGAACAAAATCCCGTGTATAGGGGAATTGTGTTTTTACTGTCTCTCTAGCGAATGCCAGTGATTTTTTACTCAGTTCCAATGTTTCCAGGCTGTGAATGACGTTATACTTCTGTTCTTCGGGTAATACATTGCTAAGACGAGCTTGAAATAAAGCTAAAAGGGAACGATATGCGAAAACCAAACCACATGTTTGAATATTTTCACTTATTTTAAGTATTTTAAATGAAACGTTGAATAAAAATTCAGCAGTGTCACAGATATTCTTCGGAGGATTGGGACTCTTTTTGGGATCTGTTCTTCCTTGATAGCTCAGTACACGTCCCAAATTTAGAAGACCAACAGCTACTTCAAAACCCGCACTAGTATCTATAATTTCCTCTATTAACTCCTTTTTTTGCCAACAAAGGTCAACTCTTTTTCGTAAATGCACAATCGAAGAGGAAAATTGGCAAATTTTTAATTGATCATCTGCAATATTTCCCAATCCTATGGCAAGACTATTTTTATTACCACTATGTTCTCGAATTTTATTTTGTAGTAGATACAAAGGTATGGCTTTGGAGGGTTGTCCGAAAAGAGAATAGGCATTGGCTAACTCATTTAAGGTCCATGCCTGATCTGACTCTTTTTCAAGTCTGGGCAGTTTATCCTCCTCATACAGAAATAGCTCATTCAACAGTTCAATAATTAAATGATAGGCAGATAATTGATAATAAGCTGAAGTCGCGATTCTGTCATGATATAGTTTACGTGCCTTATTAAATTTTTCTGCTTTTACGAGATGGTGGTAGAGTTCAATTACAGGGGCTAAATCGTTAAGGGTGAAGACATTTGCTACCATAGGGATTGCCTGGAAGTATTGTACAGCCCGGGTATGCACTTCATCCCTGTTAGTTAAACTATCGTACAAAAAAGAACGCAAAATGGGATGCAAGTCGAAACGGTCTTCTTTTTCATCGTAAAATAGAAAACCCAAGTTCCGTAATTCCAGCATCACACGCCAAAGTTGCCCTTCTTTCATATTTGGGAATAATGCCTTACAAGAATCAAAAAGAAAAGCACTTCGGAAAACAGAAATACAGGTAGCAATATGACGCTCCTTTTCAGAAAGAAGGTTGAAACTTGTAGATAATATCTTATGGGGATCCTTTCGGTCGATCAATTGGAGACGAAAAGCCTCATTAATATCTTTTGTTCGGCTTCGTTTAATAGCGGATGTCAGCAATTTTAGCATAAGAGGGTGGTAATCGTACACGTTGCCTGCCTGTTCAAGTTCGGCTCGGTTTCCTTTAATGCCTTCAATGCGCAAAAAATTGACTGTATCTCTCCGTGATAATCCCTTAAAAAAAACGTGCTTGACACCGGAAAAATCTTCCAGGGAGGTGGGCATGAGGCGAGTGGTGATTAAGGCTTTGGTTTTTATTGTATTAGCTGTCAGGTGTTTTAAAAATCGAGTAGCCATTGGATGTAACGGTTCCCGCTGCCGTTTATCCCATTCAATTTCATCAGTAGAGCCTTCCTCAAATCTCTCTTCCTGGATAAACATGGCATTCATGCTGGAGTATCCCCTTAGCGCCCGTTCCAATCCATCCAGCACCAATAAAAACCTGCGGCTGTGTAAGGCAGCCTGCAATTTTGCAACATCATCAGACAACAAGCTTTTCTCCTCATCCTTTGCCAATACATAACAAGAGAGTTGTTGAATAAAAGTATCAAAAGGGGCTTCGTAAAAGGACCACCAGAACACACCTTCCACTTCTACTCTTTTTTCTATTATTTCATTTTGCATCCAGACCCATGTCAATGCACTTTTGCCCATACCGCCGATGGCTTCCATTACTAGCACAGGTTCCTTTTCATTGTAAAACCAATTGGAAAGCATGGCCTGTTCGGTAGACCGGCCGATGAAATGTTTGGGCAACGGATAGGGATGTGCAATAAAGGGCGTGGGTGCAATGGGTATGCATGGCTTCTTTTCCGTTTTTGTCCGTAGTTTTCCTAGAGAAGTAGAGAGTTTACGATCAAAATCATGTACAGTTGTGAAAAATGAGCAGATATTTTCCGTTTTTACCTTATCTAAGAAATCATCCAATTCCTTTTGTTTCCCAAATTCAATAAAACTTTTTTTCCACGGGTAATCCACCTCAACGATAAAACATAGACAATCTTTCCCCAATTCTTTCGCCAGTTCATATTCCAGTTGGGTAATGGATTTATTCTCTCTTTTGGGGATAAAACCGTAACGATGGGCATAGATACCGATAAAGATATCACATTCCCTCACCTCTTTCTCGCAAACAGTTAAAGGCTCCCCAGGTTCACTTACTAAGAATTCCATAGCCAACGGCACGCATTTATACCGGTTCACCACCTCGATGGCTGTCTGGCGGTACTCTTTTAAATCTTCATAGGTTGATGAGATAAAGATTTTCATGATCAAGCCTTTTTATTTTTTGCCACCAAGACACAAAGACACAAAGGTTTTTGGAAATTATCAGGAAATATCTTCCACCAGGTACTCTTTTATATTCTTTTCTTCTACATCAAAACCAATGCCGATGATTTTTATTTTTTTCGGTGTAGGCAAATACTTCTCATAGTATTTCATTTCTTTGATTTGATTCAACGCTTCCGACGCTTTGCCAACTTTAAATTCCATAATGAAAATATGGCTCTCCGTTTCCATTACAGCGTCTATTCTTCCGATATTTGTCTCCACTTCACCATCTATGTTAATTCCCAATAATTTTACAATCAGGTAAATAACTGTATGATAGTACGCTTCTCTTTCTTCAATGAATATGTCGTAAGGTACCGATGCAAAAATGGATTTCAGGATACCGACAAATTCATCAATGTTGGCATTGACAATAGCTTCTTGTAATTTGTACACCAAGTAACCGATCTCATTGGGCATCTTTCCTATGTAATCAGCGGCTAGATAATCCATAAAGGCTTCCTTAACCTCACGGTTGGGATACGAAAGCCGGAAAAGGTCTTGGGTAATAGAAATCGACTTGATCTCTTTAATTGTTAAATAGCCGGTTTGAAACAACAAAGCAAACATATTGATACGCTCTATTTCATAAGAATCGAAAAGTAATTCGGTAGTTTCATAATTTTCAAGACGTTTAATATCGATCTTATTTTCTCTTAAGGATTTTATTAAGAATGTAGGAGTAGCTGTAGCAAACCAGTAGTTACTAAAACGTTTCTCCTGGAAGAATCGTAACACTGAAAGGGGGTTATAGAGAAAGTGTTTGCCGTCCCAAGAGTAACCGTTATACCACTTCCTGATATCGTCAATTAATTCCTCCCTTTTAATACCCTTACTCTTCGCCATTTTATTAATTCTTTCGTTAAAATAGCGAATTAGCTCCTGGTGAGTATATCCTAGCATGGTGGAAAACGAGTCAGAAATAGTAATATCCCTGAGATTGTTCAAATCGGAAAAAATCGATACCTTTGAAAACTTAGAAACACCGGTGATGAAAGCAAATTGGAGGTAATCATCTGCTCCTTTAATCGTACCGTAGAAGGTTTTCAGGATATCCCGGTTCGTTTCTGCAGTTTCTTTTTTATTCACAAAATCAATAATGGGCTTGTCGTATTCATCCACCAGGATGACAACCCTGTTGATTTTAGATAATTCGAATATCAATTCTTTAAATCGTTTATCATAACCTTCTTCTTTTAATATAATTCCATAGGTTCTGGCATTTTGATTAACCAAATATTCAAGAGATTTAATTAACGTTTCTCTGCTGTTATATTCCAGGCCCAAAAAATCCAGGTGAATCACTGGGTGTTTTTCCCATTGTAATTTATCGTATATCCATAAACCTTTGAAGAGTTCTTTATTCCCGGAGAATATTTCTTTCAGGGTAGAAATCAAAAGGGTTTTGCCAAAGCGGCGGGGACGGGATAAAAAATAATACTGCCCCCCCTCAGCAAAAAGGTTGTAAATGTCTTTGGTTTTATCTACATACACATAATTACCTTTTATTAATTTGCTGAAAGTCTGGACATCGATAGGTAAATTTTTCATATCTCAATTATAATAGTTTAAGAAAATTTTTGCAATCCTTTCTCTTCATGCACTTCGTGTCCATTCGCGATCAACAGACCGGACGGGCTAAAGCCATTTCGTCCGGTCAGCCCAAAACGAGCACCTGCAGGATGGGCTAATGAGCAACCAAACGAACGGCTGCGCCCATCCTGCCGACCCCTTGGCCTCCGGCGGCCAACTTTTTGTAAAAAGTTGGACAAAAACTTTTGACTTGCACGGCTGGTTTATCTTGCGATGCTTAAACTGTCTATTCCCATTGTTTCGATTACTTTTCTTTCTTTTCATCACTTATCATTCAGCAATCATCATTCAGCACTGCCCACCGATCACACCCCATAAACCTTCTTCCATACCATGAAACATATCAAACGCCACAAATCCGTAATCCCCGTCTGCCCCTGCGAAGTAATCAATCGATCCCAATCCTGCCTAATCTTGCCAATGTCCAATATATCACCCACATCATCGGTTATATACTCCTTTAACCGATCCTTTAACTGCCCTAGCCAATACCCCTCAGGTGTGGCAAACCCGATCTTGTCCTTCCTTAACCTGATTTCCTCCGGCAATATTCCCTTCATAGACTGGCGTAACAAATACTTACTCCACCCCCGGTAAATCTTATACGAAGCCGGAAGCTTAAATACATACTCCACCAGGTTTATATCATCGGAAAACGGCGTCCTGGCCTCGATGCCAAATCGCATGGAATTCCTGTCCTCATACTTTAACAAGGGTTTCAAATGATCGACAAAATAAAACCGGTGAAGCATCTTATTCAACGATACCATCTCTCTCTCATAAATATCCTTGTACCGCTTCCCGAACATCTGCAAAAAATCCGGGTTGAAATAAATATTCTCCCTTGTTTTCCTCTTCCGATAAACCTGCTTGAAGGTTTCCGGCAATAAAATCTTACCAAACCGCTTGATCAACGCTTTACTGAGAAAACTCCGGGAAACAGGGGCATTGTTCAAACCCCGCCACTCCTTTAAAAATCTTCCCAAATCCATATGCTTGAGCATATCAAGAAAAAAAACATCGTAATAAAGAGTATACCCGGTAAATAACTCATCCCCTCCCTGTCCATCCAGCATCACTTTCATGTGCTGCTCCGATGCCAGCTTCATGACCCGGTACTGGGCATACAACGAAGTAGAACTGAATGGAATATCCTGGATATAGACCAGGTCTTCCAAATCTTTATAAAGCTCCTCCGCCGTCGGATAGGTTTGAAACCAATCGGTTTTGGTTTGATTAACCACTAACGAAGCCCATTTACTCTCATCGATAGACTCGACTTCATAACTGGCGGTAAAAACTTTCTGCCTGTCCCCTATTTGAGTAATCGGCTCTTCACTGATAAAGTTATTAATGGCACAAACAATGGTAGAACTATCTATGCCGCCGCTCAAGCAAGAACCTATAGGTACATCCGCTTGCAGGCGCTTTTTTACCGAATCAAAAATGAGTTCTTTTACCCGGGTAGAAACTTTATCCATGTTCTTTTCTACTTTTCTCTCCCATCCGGGCTCATATTCCAATTGGTAATATTGCTGCTTCTCAAATTCCCCGGTTTTTAAATCCAGGTAAAAAGAAAAAGCAGGCTGAAGCTCAAAAATATCCTTAAAAACCCCCTGCTCATTTCTTTCCTCGAATCCATACATCAAAAAATCAAACAACGCATCATTGTTTAATTCCCGTTTATAAAAAGGAAGATGAACGAGAGCTTTAATTTCAGAGGCAAAAGCAAAAAAAGGTCCTTTATTATAATAATAAAACGGCTTTACGCCAAAGCGGTCCCTGGCACCGAATAGCCTGTTTTTTCGTTTATCATAGATGACAAAACTCCACATACCGTCGAGTTTTTCCAGCACGCGATCTCCCCACTGTTGGTAGGCGGCCAGCAGGACTTCGGTATCGGTGCCGGTTGAAAAAGCATAACCATGACTTTCCAGTTCTTTTTTTAATTCCAGGTAATTGTAAATTTCTCCATTATAAATAATCCATAACGTTTTGTCGCTATTTGCCATGGGCTGATGCCCGGCAGGAGAAATATCAAGAATAGATAACCGCCGGTGCCCCAAAAAAAGATTAATATTAGAATCTTTAACGCTATCTATAGATGGTAAAGTTACTTTACTATCCTTACCACCCCATTGCGTAACCTTACCGGCACGTGTATCGATCCCCAGGTACCCCTCATCATCCGGCCCCCTATGACGGATTCGTTCAGCCATAGTCTTAATCCACTGCGGAGAGATTTTCTCTTGTAGACTAAAAATTCCAGCTATTCCACACATTTTTATTTTTGCCTTCGGCGACCAAGGGGCTCTTTTGAAAAACCGCCCCCTAGACCCCCGCAAAACTTTTTAATTGGGAGATAATATTTTAATCATCGCACAATAAATCTGCCGTGCAAGTTAAAAGTTTTGATCAAACTTTTTCAAAAGTTTGGCCCCCGGCAGGGCTGCCGGAGGCATAAATATACTAAATATGCTGTCGAATAAGCTTTGCAATCTTTTTCCCGGCATTACCGTCGCCGAAGATGCTGCTTTTTTCTTTTGCAGCGGGAGATTTTAAAAGATTAATCGTCTTATTGACTATCTTAGTTGTATTTGTACCTGCCAGGATATTCCAATTGTTACGAATCAACTCGACCCAGGAGGTTTCTTTGCGCAGTATTATACAGCGGGTGCCGTGAAAATAGGCTTCCTTTTGAACACCACCGGAATCTGTAATAATACAACCGGCTGCTGTTTCCAAAGCAACCATGTCCCGGTAAGATATTGGATCAACCAGGACTAAATTAGCGGGTATTTTTCCCTTAATAAGCCGGTGAGACTCCAGGGCTTTTAAGGTCCGGGGATGGATAGGAAAAAAGATTTTTATCCCTTTTTCAGCAAGTTGAATAAGGGCCTGCCAGATTTTTTTTAATGCTTCGGGCTGGTCGGTATTCTCCTGTCTATGAAAGGTAACCAGGACAAATTTCCTTTTTTCAAGTTTGAATTTGCCCAATATGCTCTCTATATCGAGATTTTTTCTTACGTTGAGAGCCAGGTCATACATGACATCCCCGGCAAAAAAAACATTTCTTGTGATTCCTTCCTTTTTTAAGTTTTCATTGGCAGTAAGGATGGGGGTGAACAGGAGATGGGAAATGTGATCGATTATGACCCGGTTGACTTCTTCGGGTAGTTCCCGGTTATAACAGCGCAGCCCGGCTTCAATATGAATCACCGGGATATGAAGTTTTGCCGCGGCAAGGGCGCCGGCCAGGGTCGAATTGGTATCGCCATAAACAATGGTACAATCCGGTGTTTCTTGCATCAATATTTTTTCGATGCCCTCGAGCATCTGACCGGTTTGTTTTCCATGGGTGGACGAGCCGATTTCGAGGTTGTATTTGATCTTAGAAATATTTAAATCATCGATAAAAATGTCCGATAGATTCCGGCTGTAGTGCTGACCGGTGTCGATGATAGCCTCATCGATCCCGCTGTCTTTCAAAAAAGGAGAAACAACCGACGCTTTGATATACTGGGGGCGTGTACCGATTATAGTAATTGCTTTAATCATTATCCATTCCTTGATTTTTTTGGCCACAGACTTTCACAGACTGAACACAGACAAAAAAATCCATCAGTCTTGTGTCTGTCTGTGTAAGTCTGTGGCTAATTTTTTTTGCAGCACTTGATCAACAACAGCATCCAAATGCTTCATGTTGGGAACAGCAGACAACTCACGGGCAAAGCGGTGGGACTGCTGTTTATAATAACGGATGTTTTCAATAGTCAATCGATTTAATACGTCCGCCATTTTTTTCGATAAAAACGCATCGCAGACAATGCCACAGTCATATTTTTTTACTATCCTAGCCATTTCCGGTGAAGGCCCAATGGCAAGAGCTAAACGGGACTGGATAAATTCAAAAAGCTTATTGGGAAGCGCCATTTTATTATTAAAATTAGCCGGCTCCAGCATGTAAAGCCCGACGTCGTATTGATTCAAGGTTTCCGTGATCTCTGCCATAAGGACCGGCGGCACAAACGTGACATTCTTCATGTCCCGGTATTTCTCTTTTAAATCATCGATATAGCCCTGGTAACCCGGTACCAGCATCAGGGTCAAATGGAACCTGGGGGCAGTGTATTTCATAACCTCTATCATTTTCTCGATTTTACGGTTGGGCTGGGCACTACCGTGCTGGATGAGCCGAATTTTATCTTCCCGGCAATCGGAAGGGGCAAGATCAACAAAATCGCAAGCATTGGTGATTACAGTCGGTTTTACGTTATAATTTTCAAAATAAGCTTGAGCAATTCCTTCACTTACGGTAAAAACATGGCGGCAGCGGGGCAGGTATTTTTTACACAAAAAACCGTTGTAAGGTTTGTGCAGCAGGCGCCACTTGAACTGGTGCGCGAATTCTAAGGGCGCATATTCATGACAATCACAGATAACCGGTATATTTGTATTATGAGAAAGCCTGAAAGCCAACGGTAAACTTTCCACGTCATTGGCAATAACCAGGTCAACCAGCTGCTTCAGGCTGTCAGCCGCCTGCCATCCGAAGATCGTGTCGAAATATCGATCGAATTGCCGCAATAACAGGAGGCTTTTTTCTTTTAGTTTTTTCACCAACGAAGCGGCATAATTTAATTCGATTTTCACAAAGATTACATTTTCTATTTCCGGGTCTTTCAAGCCGATAGCTGTAACAGCAAACCGCTTGCTCAAATGTCGAATCTGCCGGTTTACCCTGGGATCATTTTTTAGATCGGTGAAAGAAATGATTATTATTTTTTTCATGAACCTCTTTTATATGTCTCAAATAACTTTCCGCTGCCTGCTCTTCGGTATAATTTCTAACTACAGCGAAAGCTTTTTTTATTAGACTTTCCACATTTTTTCCCGGAAGGCTCAAAATATGCTCGATGGTTTGTTTTAATTGATTTATATTTCCCGGTTCACAAAGAAAACCGTTCTCTGGGTGTTCAATAATACCATCGATGCCTTCATTTTTCGACCCGATCACGATATTACCGGCAGCCATGGCTTCAAGATAGACCAGGCCAAAGGTTTCATATTTGCTGAGCAGCAGAAAAACATGGGATTTTTTCATTAAATTAATAGCTTCTAAACGCGATACTTTCCCAAGAAATTCAACCCTGTCCCCAATACCTAACGTACGAGCCGATTGTTCCAGTTTTTTTCGCTCGTCTCCTTCCCCCGCAATGATATAAGTCCAGCGAATCTTTTTATCCAGCAGGGCCAGGGCATTCAAGATATCTGTAATTTTTTTACGCTCGATCAACGAACTTACCGTTATAAAACGAATCAATTGGCTCTTTCCCCAGCTTTGAAATTTTTTTAACGATAGATTCTCATCGGTTATTATTTCCTTCTCTATTCCGGAAAAGGCAATAAAGGATTTTTGTTTATATCCAGGAAACCATTGGGATATTCTCCGGTAAATAACATAGGACCTGCAAGCCACGGCAGCGGCAAAATCCAATACCTTTTTGCACCGGGCTGTAAAGCGCCCGGGGTTTTCAATGGATAGATCGATGGTAATATGCAGCCCGGCAATAAGAGGTAACCGCATGGCCTTTGAAAATTTATATCCGATGGTTAAACTTTTATCAAAATGGGCAATCACCAGACCGGGTTTAAAATCATTCCTTTTTAAAAACCGGGTCAAAGGATAATAAAAATAAGCAAGCTTAGGGATTTTAAAAACAGGATAGACAATGATTTTAACATTATCGATGGCAATCATTTTCTCTTTGAAAAACGGTTTCTTTTTAAATATTTCTCTTAAATAGAAAAATACCGGACGAATGACCAGTATATCTACATCTTCCGCTTGATTCCAGCGTTTAACCAGGTTATGCAAAGCCAGGGTAACGCCTTCGTTCGATTCCAGGGGCTGCGTCGGATACAATGTGCTGATGAACAAAATATTCATTACTTCTGCCTCCGGCGGGTCCGCGGCGCGGACTCCCTATAAGGGGGGGGCTTTTTTGAAAAACCGCCCCCCTGGACCCCCCGAAAAACTTTTTACTTACTCATCATAGCTGCTGGAAAAGTGAAGCCGGGGGTTGTTGGAGTTGCTGGCTTTTTTCCCGATTAAGCGGCAGGTGCGACAGGCCAGGGGCATTGCGGGATTCCCCTTTCGTAAATATTTCCTGAGTTTTTTATACGTCTGCCCGTTCCATACCTTTCCAAACCGGTTCTCAAAAATATTCCCCATGTTTTCTTCATACAAAATACAACAAGGAACAACCGTTCCGTCTGTTAATATCCGCAGGCGGTCCCAGGGCCTGGGACATTTTTTAAAATCATTGGTCATTTCTTCATCGGCTTCTTTTGGTTCCCTGTTTAAATCAAAATCAGGGGGAAGATTTAACCGGACATTTTTTAATTGTGCCTGTTTCCTGGCCATGTCGAAATACTTATTGGCTAAAGGGCGATGATAGAGCAGCGAATCTTCTTTCTCCAGTCGATGCCTAACCTGGACAAAACTAACATCCACTCCATCCAGGTTATAATCTGCTGCCATCTCCACCAGCAGGGGTAATTCATGGATATTTTGCCGCATTACTACCGCGGCAATGGAAATGGCAAGACCTTTTTCAGATTTTAGTTTCGCCACCTTTCCCAGGTTTTGTTTTACCCGGTCAAAGGACAAGCCTGTCCTGATTTTTTCATAGGTTTCTTTTGTGGCGGCATCGATGGAAACAACGATCCCGTTAAAAAAATTTTTTATTGCTTCAAAGCGATCCCCTTCCAGGAAAGAGAGGTTGGTGGTCATTTTCAGATTGTTCTTAAAGGCATGAACCTGTTGGCTGATGCGATAGAAACCCGGGTGCATTAACGGTTCGCCGCCGATTAAGAGAACATCGCCGGAAAAAGGCAGTAATGTGGCGGCAATTTTTTCAAAATGCTCGACCATCATTATTTTCCCTTTGGCATTATAGGTACACATGATGCATTTAGCGTTGCATCGTTCGATGATTACAAACTCGACCAGCCGGGGATAATGAAATGTGTGACCGAATTTTAATTTTAATGCCAGGCGCAATCGAAATAGATTTACATCTTTAAAAAAAGTCAATTTCCTGCTTCGCCAATTGGATAGTTTGGCCGCATAGGAATTTTCATTTTTTTTATTCATGTTTCACTAAAGGGTGACCGCGCAGCGGCTGTACAAAAGTTTTGATCAAACTTTTTCAAAAGTTTGGCCCCCGGCAGGGCCGCCGGAGGCATAGCTATGAACCAGCCAACTGACAAGAGTATAATATCGATCATAAATTTTCAATATCCACAAAAACATCCATTTCTTAAAAAAAGGATAGCGGTCTTCACCGGGAAAATACTCTTGCACTCGCCCGGGTCTTGGTGGAAGCCATGAAAGTATGAACAACCATAAATTCTTAAAGAAATGGTGTTTCGGGAATCGTTGGGGGTAAAAGTGGTGCAGCAGGACTTCTCCTTTTTTGATTCGTTTGATTTTTTTCAAAAATTGGTGCAGTGTCCTGGGGGGGTGAATTAAAGCCGGAGAATCCAGGTAGACCTGGGCCTGTTTTCCCATTGAATCGTAAACTTTTTTTCCAAATTCCCTGTCTCCGCTCGATCTTAATCGTTGGTCAAATCCGCCCACCTTTTCAATCAATTGGCGGCGGACAAGAATTCCCGCAGTGACGCCAAAGTGTTCTGTTTCAAAATATGTTTTTATTGGGAATGAATTGTAAATTTCAAATTGTTGGGTGATTCCCTGGTTTCCTTTTTTATCGATATCCACTTCACCGGCCAAGTAGAGATATGAACCGAGTTTTTCCAGGGCTTTTGTCAGCCAACCTTGAGGTACATAGACATCGGCATCGATAAAGGCGATGAATTGACCGGCTGAGTGTTCCAGGCCGCGGTTCCGGGCATAATAGGACCCTGAATTGGGTATCACTTCCACCATCTTTACCTTTTCTTGCTGACAAACATTTTTTACTTCTTTATCGCCGCCGTCGTTGACTACGATGATTTCTATGGTATAACCCGTGACGGTTTGCTTTCTAATGGATCGGACCGTTCGCTGCAAGCCGGTATAGTCTTTATATACCGGGATAATAAAAGAGATCAAATGTTTATTCTCTTCTCTTTGGAAAGAGATGGCATTAAAACTATCCATAATTTGCAGCTTGCAATGCTCCGTGTTCTGTAAAAACCAACGGTGGTTTCCGTCGACCGCCCCAACCCGAACTTGATGTCGCAATTTGCGATTTCAAGTTGTCAAGTCCAAAATTACTTTTTCCCCACGGATGATCATTATGATCTTTAATATCCGATTTTCGTGAATAAGATTTTTAGGAAAACTCATCAATAGCTTTTCAGTCGAGCCTCAAAAACATTGAGTATGGCATCGAAGAACACATCAACAAGACGTTCCAACTCTTCAATGTGTTTTTTAAACTCTACTTTCTTGTCTGCGACGTATTTGTCTGTCATATTCTTATAAAAGTGCCGATATTTTTCTAATTGATGTTCTCCTTCCCCAACCAGGTAATAATAAGCCTCCAACTTATTTAATTCACTTTCAGAGTAAGTGGATTCGTGCGCGACGGTGTTTCTATGAGAACGAAACTTGTTAGTGAACTTGTCTAGTTTTTTTAGGGCTTGTGCCACCGAAGTTCCCTTTATGTATGCGTTTTTAGTGATTGTGGCCTCCTTACACTCCTTTTCAGGAAGGCCTAATTGAAATACCACATTTCCAAGACGGAGACACCGATCATATACAGAAGTTAGGCGCAAATAATAGTTCTCTATGCCAAAAACGATGTAATCACTTCTGTTCATCCTTCTAGATGTATTTTGATTTCTGTAACCCGCTAACATATCGACAGAAAAATGTAGTTGATCTATGCATGTAACAATGTTTGACAACGACAGTAACGTTTCGATAGCATAACTTTCCTTCCTTGTGGCCTTCGAATTTTTATCATGCTCAGTCGGATGACATTTTGCAATATATTCACTGGTCGTTTCTGCTGCTGTCTTTAGGATCGTATGGTCTTTTAGTCTTGAAAGTTTCATATCAATGTATCACGACAAAATTCTCCCGTGAACAGTCTATTCCGAAGCCCTTCGTCGGGTACGTGACTGAGGAGCATATCCGATATTACAGCATCAAAATTGATTCTGCCAGCATTGCCAATGCGGCGTCCGACGTTTTAGCGACTTCCACTTTGATGCCCAAATTGTGAGGAATCGCGATAACGTGCAGCATTTTCGCTGGATCATCATTTTCCTCCTTCAACAGCGCTTCAAACTCCACTTTACATTATCCATCATTTCTTTTCCTCCAGTCTTATCATCCCCGAATCACCCGTTAATATCCTCATCTGCTGGATGGCAACTTGATTCAGTCGTTTAAGTCTGATTTCCTGGGGTAATCCTTCATTGATAAATAGAGCGTTCAGGTTCTCCAGGTTTGCAAGGCAGACCAGTTGAGAAATATCGGCATAGTCCCGGATATTTCCTTTTTTATCGGGATTCGCCTCACGCCACAGGGCGGCGGTTGTGCCGAAAAGGGCCATATTTAGAATATCGGCTTCCGTGGCGTAAATGTGGCTGATCTGGGATTTGTCCAATTCCGGGGGAATAAGGTTTTCCTTGATGGCATCGGTATGAATCCGGTAATTTATTTTAGTTAGATTCCGGCGGATATCCCAGCCAAGCTGCTTTCTTTCCTGCTCTTTAAGACGTTGGAATTCTTTAATGAGGTAAATTTTAAATTCAGCGCTGATCCACATACCGAATTCAAAGGCAATATCCTTGTGCGCATATGTGCCGCCATATCTGCCGGCTTTGGCTTTTAAACCAATGGCACGAGTCTTGGCAACCCACTCTTTAACACTTATTTTATAACTGTGTAATCCTGCCTGACTTTTAATTAGGTCGAATTCGCCATAATTAAAATCCGGGTTGTGAATCTTTTCCCAGATACCAAGGTATTCCACGGTATTCCTGTTTCTTAACCAGTCAGAAACAAAAAAGTCTCCATCCTTTGCCTTCAACATATCTGTCAGGGAGATGTAATCATCCTCATGCTTATCAGCGGCTTTCCAGGGCTGTTTTTCTATCGGTTCTTCTGTGCTATTTTCTGTACAAGCTTCCGCCATTAAGGGGCTCTCATTTCTACAATTTGCCCCTTTCAATCCTGCCGAATCAGATGTCCTCAATTTGAACATAGCCAAACTTACCGGAAAATTTAAGAATACTACATCAGTAAAAATTTTTCAACTTTCTGAAAAAATATTGGAGGAAACAATTTTTTCTTATTTTAAATGACAGAGAGATATAGAGTTGCAAACAGCCTACCAACTTCATTGCATAAGGAAATTTTTAGTGGTATAATACCCGCATGGTTAATATACTAAAGGTTTCCGAACAAAAAGGGATTGAATATGCCGCTGCCGATTAATATAAAGGAACTTATCCACGGAAGAGCCGTCGAATGGGAACGAATCGAGTTTAAAGAGGGCTGGAATCCAATAAGTATACTTCACACGATTTGTGCTTTTGCCAATGATATTAATAACTGGGGAGGCGGATACATCATTGTCGGTATTAAAGAAGAAAATGATCGCCCGGTACTACCACCTGTAGGAATTTCCATCCACCAGTTAAGTATTATTCAAAAAGAACTTTTAAATCTATGCAACCGTATCAGGCTCCCATACTTCCCAAAAGTTGCTCCGGTTGATTTCCTGGACAATACCATCCTGGTCATTTGGGTTCCCACCGGTCCGGCACGGCCATACGAAGTCCCCGAAACCCTGGTAAAAGGTGCTCCTTATTATTCATATATCCGTCGTTTCTCCTCGACAGTTAAAACAAATTCCGAAGAGCGGAAAGAATTGCTAGGACTATCTAATCGTATCCCATTTGACGATCAGACCAATCACAATGCCGACCTGACCGATTTGAATATCACATTGATTAAGCAGTTTTTAAAGGAGATTAAAAGTGCATTGTTAGAAGAGGCGGATGAAATGCCTTTTATTGAATTGTGCCGAGGCATGAATATTGCCGATGGCCCCGATGAATACCTGGAGCCTAAAAACGTGGGATTGCTTTTTTTCTCATCCAACCCGCAAAAGTATCTTCCCTCAGCCCGGATTGAAATAGTGGAATTCCCGGACGAAGATGGTACGGATTTCGAGGAAAAAGTTTTTGCGGGACCGTTAATTGAACAACTGCGTGCTTCATTGCAGTATATTAAAAATATGTACGTCAAGGAAAAAGTTCATAAAGTCGAGGACCGGGCCGAAGCTGAGCGCTGGTTCAATTATCCTTACAGTGCGATTGAGGAGTCGCTGGTTAATGCTGTATATCATCGCAGTTACCAGGAAAATGCGCCGGTGGAAGTGCGGGTATATCCATCCAGGATCGAAATAATCAGTTACCCGGGGCCCATGCCGCCATTGAATAATAAAAATATCGGGAAAATCAGTTGCCGCCGTTACCGCAACAGTAGAATCGGGGATTTCTTTAAAGAGGTACATCTAACCGAAGGCAAAAACACAGGCATCCCAAAAATACGGAAAGCCCTAAAAAATAACGGTTCACCCGAAGCAGAGTTTGAA
>Ga0114923_10001468_pt1 | contig 16377 bp, 19 predicted proteins | sample SumtaG_FD_89578 | JGI IMG/M metagenome (GOLD analysis project Ga0114923, IMG submission 89578) | Deep subsurface microbial communities from Indian Ocean to uncover new lineages of life (NeLLi) - Sumatra_00157 metaG | ecosystem: Environmental > Aquatic > Marine > Oceanic > Sediment | place: near...
AACTTTACGAGGCTAATAACTTATTCAATCTTGGAGAGATTAGAAACTCTTTGGTTTTCCCAACCCTAGCTTACTTTCATCATTTTAATGAAAATAGATCGAATAACACTCCCACTAACCACATAGTAAAATCTCATAATTCAGTACATAACGGTTCTGACATTGATTATATCTTTAGATGATGTCAGTTGCATCTTCATCAATCTGAGGTCACCAATTATGACTCGCTAGGACGCCCCAGACGCCTAGCACCCAGCCAGCTTAGGAGGGGCCCGATTATCACCAGAGGTGTGACCGTGAGCAACACAATACTTCCCAAAAAGCCTAAACCTTCCAACAATGTTGGTCCGAAATACAAGAATCCAAGAAGCAGGGCGGATATTATTGCACCCAAGATGATGAGTCCGGTTGCGAGACTGTTTAAGATGTACGAGCGGGATCTTGTGGTTTCAAAGGTAGGATTGGCTGCTACTACACCGATTGACACCATGATTGAACAGCATAATAGACAATAGCAATATGTGAACATCAGGAAGATGGACATGACTTCAAGACCCATCAGCAGCCCTACTATAACGGAGGGAATCAAAGCCAAGGGAGCAGCTGAGATGAAGAAACTGACAAGCTTCGCCTCTACAAACTCAACCGAACCGTGTGGTGCACTTCTTATGATCCAGAGGTGGTCCTTGCTCTCAATGAAGCCCGTTCCACCAAAAGTCATTGTTCCCACAACCATGAGCATGATCGCTACTGAAATCATTGGTATCATCACTCGAAAAGTCGGATCATCAATCGGTGGGGCTGGTGATGAGAGATTCATCACAACTGGCATGACAGTCGCCATCATCACAACAAAACCGAGTCTTGAAAGATTCTCAGCCTTCCGGAAGAAGTCTTTGAGACTCGTGACCACCAGAACACCGAAAGGTCCTGGGAAGAGCCTTCTAATCCCGCGGACCACAACATTCTCCCGGACAATGGTCGTGACTGTTTCAGTACTCACTCCCAGTCTGAAGGTGAATACTCTGTCTGCTGCTCGAAACGCAACACCCACGAAAAGCAGTGTGAATAGCGATAGTAATAGCACATCAGTTAAGAAGTTAAAACCAAGAACGGTCTCGAAGAGGGGGAGCATCTCTGGGGTGACTTTCGAACTGAACAGGATTGCCGCCCATGATGTCATGTCAGCACCCCATGTGAACGGGAAGAGAAGAAATACATTCATCCCGAGAATGCCTGTCAGAGGTCCAGCGAAGTAGACCAGCCCGTAGATTGGTAGTCCCGCGATCAATCCAATAGCCATTGAGAGTGCCTTTCCCAGATCCTCTGCACGTTTCGATTCACCAATCTTTGCCTGGACTGCGAGTGACACGAAGTTGGATATCCACAGAGTCGACAATGAAACCAGTAGGATTGAACAATACATTAGTATCTGACCTAGAAGAGCCACTTCATAGGCAAGTATGAATGGCGACATCAGTACTGGTGCGAGAAACAACACCATCAGTCCATAACTGGGTATCTTTCCCACGAACGTCCCCACCAGCAGAGACTTCGTGGAAACATCACAACTGAGGATTATCTCCCACTGGCCTATCTTGATCTGCTGAAGAGCGTACAGAATAGGATAGATCAAGACAAGCATCCACAAGAGCAGCATGGCGATGCGAATGAGTTCCGGTAATGCAACCATCAACAGAGAATTGATGAACAGGTTACCGCTGATAACGAATCTCCAAATTTCTGGGACCACATAGAATGCCCAGAGGAATCCAGTCAGGATAATGCCTGCGAAGATTGGAGCTCTCCTACTCTTGAATCTAGAACTCCACACTAGAAACTCTACCTTAGCTATGACCAACCAATGTCGAGCCAACTCTCTCACCTCCAATCAAGGAGCTTCTTTCTGTCAATTTTACCACCAATAATCTTGAGATACGCTTCCTCAAGGTCCTCAGCACCCGAGTCACTTACAATCTGTTCGGGAGAGCCCAGAGCCACCAACCGGCCCTCGTTGAGTATTCCAATGATGTCACACACATCCTCAGCAAAATCAATCATGTGCGTGCAAATGAAGAACGTCGTTTCAGTCTCCTCAGCGAGAGCCAAAATCAAATCCTTGACCAGAGCACTGACTGCTGGGTCAAGACGAGAGGTTGGTTCATCGAGAAATACCAATCTGGGTTCATGAATGAGCGTGGAGGCCACGAGAACTTTCTGTTTCATCCCAGATGAATATGATTCTAACAGGTCATCCCGTCGTCCCTCTAGTCCCAATATAGAGAGGAGTCTATCGATTCGAGAGTCCAAGACATCTTCGCTCATATGATACAGAGCACCTATAAACTCGAGGAACTCCACAGCAGACAACTTCGAGTAGAGCCCTGGGGTTTCAGGCAACAGGCCTGTCTCAGCTTTTATCCTGTCTCTCTCTCTATGAATGTCAAAACCACAGACCTTTGCGTCACCACTTGTCGGTTTCAGCAGTCCTGATAGTATTCGTACAGTAGTAGTCTTCCCGGCTCCGTTAGGTCCAATATATCCGAATCTACTGGCTGTGGTTAATTCTAGATCAAGGTTGTCGAGTGCGACAACACTCCCAAATGACTTGGAGAGTCCTTTGGTCTTGATTTCGATCTTTCTACTGGTCACACACATTCTCTCCTGTAATCTTGATGTTGATTGCACACAATCAACGTGTATAGTAATAGGAAAACGATATCCAAGTAATCCCTAGTGCAATTGACCAGAGTAGCCACAAGGCTCCGACTGCATCTATCGAAATGATACCAGCAATACTGAATCCCGCTAACATCGGCATAGCAAAGACGAGAAACATGAAAGCATTTCGACCTGCAAGAGTCATTAGTTGTATGGTTCGTTCGTCTTTGCGTTGATCAACTCTTGCTCTCCATGTAACAACCGTAGACACAATTACTGAAACAATGCAAATAAAGAGTAATTCAACAGCCATATCTGGAAGATACCACATCATAATTACCAAAAATATGACACCAGTACTTGCAACAGAAACATTTGCTATGATTTGTTTACGTTCCATATTCATCCGCCCTATAACTGAATATCTCCTCAATCATTACACCAAACTCATTTGCTAGTTTGAATGCAAGCTCAAGAGTTGGATTGTACTTTCCTCTCTCGATAGCGATAATCGTTTGCCGGGTGACACCCACTCATAGGCCAAGGCTCTCTTGTGTCCATTCGCGTGAGTTGGATACCTCATTGAGTTTTCTTTTTCTAGATTCTCTCACTCGATTTTCTATCATCTCAATCACTAGTGTAATGTAAAGTATATTATACGTAAAGCATACTTTACATATATACTTTATTCTCCGTGGCTAGGGGGAAACCAGCCCAGATTTATTAAGGAGCTAGAGAAACTGTGAACTTGAAGTACTCCTGTTTTCCAGCTCTAATCTCAATGTTCTTTTTCAATCGTCCACCTTTAATTTTCAATGTAATCAATTCCCCATTTCAAGATATATCTAATCTAGAACCACTTCTTCTTCCTGCGTCGTTTCTTTGTCTTAACACCTAGAAGGCTTCCCACTATTTTTCCAACAGTCTTAATGTTCTTGACTATACTATACCGTTTGTGATGAGCCTCATGCTGCTCCCATGTCATGACCTCAAGATTCTCGGATCGGTTGTCGCGCTTGTTGCCATTTCTATGATGGACAACCTCCCCAGGATATAGCTTACGTCCAACCACATGCTTTTCAGCGACCCACCTATGCACCAGCATTCCAGAATTTGGGAAGCGATAGTATCCATCTTTATCAATTATGTAGTCTTTATGGCCCAAAGTAATTCCTCCTACTGGACAACTAAGTAGAGTTGAGAGTTTAGGTATAGTATCCACAATCTATGTATTTCTTTGTTGTTATGATTAGAATCCGGTTAGATGAATAACTAACTAGACGGTCTGCGGAGCAAGCACAGCAATAAGACCGGTGTAGGAACCAGACTACTTCACTCCTCTTTTGGAGGTAGTTTGAAGTCAACTCACATTGTCCATACCTTCTCATTCACCCTTACTTAAACCGTTTCTTCCTGTCATCACACTCACCTAAATATTAAAGAAATACATTCCACCACCAGTGAAGTATATGGATAGAATTATCATAACAAAAATGACAAAACCTACTACTGAGATTATAACACCCCATTTCAACCACTTCCATAGTATTTGCTTAATGGATACATAAGGCTCAAAATCTTCATCAAAAACAGCATCGTCAATCATTTGTTTTACTGCATCTTTTTTCCAACAGTCTTTGGCTTTCTTAGTTTTGCAGAAATTATCAATATGTCCTTTGGGTGGACGTTCAATCGGTACAATAGGCTCCATCCCAAGTGCATCTAGATATTTTTGTATTTCGCATTTATTTGATAATTCATTCCAAAACTCACATTGTCCGTACATCTAGATCACGATCAGTCACTCTCTGAGGTTATTATAACCGTTATGTCAATATCATCATTGTACCAGACATGAAACCAATCAAGTTTGTTTGGCAATACTATCCAGTGAGTATACTGACAGAGAACTTCATAAGGGCTAGAACCGATTTTATTATGAGCACCCTTTTTGGGAGCTAGCACAGCAATTCGACCTGTATGAAACGATGTCAAATCAACTCATTAAATAGAAGAGTAGTTCAGATTGAATCCAAATTCAGAGAAGAGGTTTAACTTCTATCCTTTGTTTCTGCTTTTTTATGGCAGCTCTTACAGAGAGTAACTAACAAATCATCAGGATGCTGCTCTCTCTCTCGGTTGAAAAATCGTCCACCTAAGCTTGAAGGTGACCCTGCTTTCTCTAGGGTTGTGCCGAATTCGGATTCGGGGCGGGTGATTTTATGGAAGAGGACTATGGCTCATATGTCTGTGTTTTGAAGATAATCTCAGATTCCAATCCATTAGAGAATAGCTATGTAGAAGGTTCTTTACGGATTACGCAAGAGGCTTGGTGATGATTAGATAAGCATCTACATTATTCTTCAAAAGCCAAGTACTAGAGATTTCTCCCTCACACTTGGATCCAATTCTTCAGCTTTCCTAGAGATTTCTCAGAGATTGTTCGAGCTTCATCATCATTAAGAATCAGAGGAGGGGAGACAGAACGGTAGTCTAATGACAGGTTCTGTATTCGGATGCATCTGGACAGATAATCGAAATGTGGACTGGTCTGAACTGATGCATAGTGCATAAACCATCACGAGGTTTCTATTCAGTGCTCGAGGAGCAGAATTCCGATCGAATCACGATTGAGATTGTGCTAGATTTCCTGTCACTATATGATGATGCTTGCAATGTTCCTTTTCCACAGAAGTCTACAACAAGCCCGTATCTTGAAGACCAGACCACTTAATTCAAAGTTCTGAATTAGTATGTTACGATAATTGTATGACCGAATCTTCTTTTACCAGACAGGAGAGGACCATTCGAGTAGCCATATTGATAGGAGATTAGAAAATGGAGATAAGAAACTATGATGTCAAGGATGAACAGCAGGTCATACAATATATAGCAGAGTTCAGGATTGAGCTGTCAAAGCTAAAGACGCTTGAGGTGAAACCAGATCTTGTATCTGCAAAGGAAGAACTGCATGCTTATCTTGACAAGGAATTTCCAATATTCGTAGCTACTGACGCTCGAACAATTTCTGGATATCTAATATGTCGTGTTGACGAAGATGTAGTATGGGCTGAATCTCTCTATGTGGCTCCGACCTACCGACGTAAAGGTATAGCATCAAAGCTGCACACCAAGGCTGAGAGTCTAGCAAAAAGTCTTGGTGGAGATACTGTCTATCACTGGATTAATCCTAACAATGATGCTATTATCGCATTCCTCATGAAAAAGGGATATAGAATCTTGAATCTGATTGAGATACGAGGACCATGGAAAGGAGAGGTCTTATCCAGCAAGATGCAGGTTGGATCTCACGATTTTGATTTCTGACTATCTTATCCTCTTCCAAGACTGGAAACTGCAATCTGATGTCAGGGTGTATAGTAGTAGAAGAACCTCAACCAAGCGATTCCAATGGACAACATCCTCAATCATTTTGAAATCAATAATATTAAGTAAGAATGTCAGTGAAACAATAGAAGTGGAGGGTAGTTTGATGTCCTCGGACAGCGTAGTTTCTGTATCTGAACTCTCAAAGAAGTTTGGAAAGGTCGAAGCACTCAAAGAATTCACCCTAGATATAGAACCGGGTATCTTTGGACTCATTGGACCAAATGGTGCTGGGAAGACCACTCTCATTCGTGTATTGCTCGGACTCATTCATGCAGATGCGGGACAAGCAAAGGTTTTGGGAATGGATGTTCGCACTCACAGTCTAGACATTCGTCGACGGATTGGAGTATTGCATGAACGACCATCATTCTCACCGACAATTTCGACATTGGATTACTTACAGTGTGTAGAACAGATCTACAGAAGTCAGAGTGATCCGAAAGAGTTACTGGCAACAGTCGGTCTCGAAGATGCGCACGACCGAAAGATCATGAATCTGTCAGCAGGTATGTATCAGCGCTTAGGAATAGCACAGGCGTTGATTGGTAGTCCTGAACTCGTGTTCCTAGACGAACCTACCTCGAATCTTGATGTCGTGGGAAGGGATGAGATTATCAAACTCATTGTAGACCTGAATCTTGACTTAGGAGTGTCTTTCTTCATAGCTTCACACATTCTATCTGAACTAGAGAAAGCTTGCCATAATGTTGCTTTCATCAAAGAGGGTAAGGTCATAGAAGAGGGTAGTGTGCGGGACATTATTCAAAGACGAACACAACGATCTCTCAAAGTCCTTTGTTCGGACCCGAAACAGCTTTACGAGATAATCCAATCTTCAGACTTCATCACCTCTTGTGTTGTGAGTGGAGCAAACACTGTGTCCATATCGGTCAGGGATATTACCCTCCCTTCTGTGAAAGAGAAGCTGGATGTAATGGCACAGCAGCTTGGAATTACCATCTATGCTATAGAGCAGGCCAATACACTTGAGGATGCTTACAAGGAGATAATGAAAAATGAGCAATAAAAGAAAAAGGGAATGGTTAGATGTCACACGATTAGAATTCCGACATTCCTATCGCTCTCCTCTTGTTGAGTTTATCACAGTCTTCTTCCTCTACATTGCATTTTCTGCCACATATAACTGGGCAACCTATTCGCTCAATTTTGACATAAGGCCTGGACCAACATGGAATGGGACTGCTCAGATAGATTATTTCAATTCGTTTATGAATTCAATATCTACGACCACTCTAGTAAGCAGTCTGGAACAGTTATGGGTTGTAATCATGTTCATCATGCCACTCATCGTTGCTTTTACCACAGCACGTTCTTTCGAAGATGGTTCACTTCGAACCTTGCTGTCGTATCCAGTAGAACGGACACATCTCCTATTGATGAGAATTCTTGTACCGCTCCTCATCATTGGAGGTATCTCCACGTTGTCAGTTCTCTTGGCTCAATTCTTGATGGTCCCAGCAGCCATTGACATTGGAGCATTCTTAAGCTATTTCGGAATATTCTACTTGGCGATAATTCTGGTAATCACCTCAATTAATCTGTTAGCAATCGTGACGAAACGAACGATGGCTACAGCAGTTGGTGGAGTTGCGGTATGGTACAGCCTTCTGATATTTTCGTCTGCGTCCGCGAGTCTAAGAGTCATCTCGTGGATCATGAACCCAATATACATGTTTTCTCAGTATCTCCGTGGGGGAGAAACTGCTCCGATGCTGGGTGATGTTCTGTTCACTATCGGAGTTATGTCAGTGATGGTTGTAGTATTCATCTTGTCTGCAATTATGCGCTTCAAGAAGGTGGAGGCATAGCACCATGAGATATGTCGAACTATTTTTCAGGTTGCTGTTTGTGATAGGAATAAGTCTAGTCGCCATGTCGTTTCTCTTTCCCGCAGGAATTTCTGGTGGGGCACGTATAGAATCAGGAAATTATGAGGGAAACTACTTTCTTGTTACTGATGATATATATTTTGTAACTTCAACTAGAGAGGGAAATAGCCCATTCTCGATATATTTTCTTGAATCTGATGATGTGATTCAAGTGCTTGAATCCGGGACAATGATTGGTATTGAACCACTGTTTGCGATGGAGGATGTCGAGGAATATGAGGGCTGGCTTGATTTTCCAGAACCCGGAATATATGGATTTGTTGCGACTCATTCGAATAATGAATCAATTACTCATCGGATTTGGGGAATAGCTCTTCCTCGTTTCTCTTTCATCTATCCTGGAATTGTGTTGGCACTCCCCTTTGTGATAGTTTCAGTGTTCAACATATATCAGAAAAGGATTCATCAGAAATGATTCCAAGAAGCGGTTTCAATATTTGACTCTGAGAGTCATTCCTGTACGGTAAACAAGAGACTCAATGGAGCCACAAGTGGTAGTTAGACTTGTTTCTTGCTCAGTAGACCCTTCGTTAAACTGAGTGTATACTAGATACAGCGGTGTATCACTTCGGGTCCGACTTCTTCGAACTCTTTCTTGGCTCAATCCGAATGGGCGAATGGGACGAACCTAAGATTTTCTAGTCCTGAGCACCAGTTCTCCTTCGAGAAATTTCGACAGTTACTATCAGAATGGCTGCAGTGAACCCAGCTGTTAGCCAAATCGTTAAAGGACCATAATTGATATCTGATGGAGATGTGGTATTTGGTAAGCTCGTGGTAGTATTGGTTGTAGTGGTGGAACTATCACTCGGGTCCGCGGAATAATAGAAAAGAGGATTTCTCTCTATCCTGTAGTATTCTCCAATCTCAAAATCCGAGAAGACGAAAGGACCGCAGTGTGTATATGGTTCACTCGGATCTAAGAATGGATTCCAATCTAACCAATCATCGTATCCGATTCCTGTAGCATTATTGAACATATGTTTTGGTATAATGTAGTGAAATCCAACATTGCTAAAGTGCCAGTAAGATTCAGTATTACACTCGATTACAGCTTGATATGGAGTTGGTGAATAAGCAGCAGCTATCTCTCCAACAAATGAAGGTGCAACAAATGTATCATTATAGATTCTCTCGACATCATAGTTGAAGCTAAATGCGACATCCTCTGCAGTTAGTGGTGTTCCATCACTCCAAGTTGCATTCTGAATAATATCAAAGGTGTATCTTTTATGACCTTCGGGGATACTAGGATTATCGGTATGTGTTTCAATCACCATACTTGCAGCTAGATTTGGAACTGGTTGCATATCAGGTCCATAGTCATACAATGAAGGCCAAAGATTCTCAAGAATTGTCTTGGAATATGGAGAATTTGTGACAAAAATATTGAATGAATCTGGTTCACGAACCAGTGCGACTGGGACCGTGCCGCCAAAGGTCCCGTCAATTTTGTGGATATTCCTCAAGGTCCAAGGACCTGAGATGTGTCTACTACGATCCTCAACATGACCCTCAAATTGATCGTTCCTATATGCTTGGGTGGAGATGCTTGTATGGACTACTAATCGTGGTACATTATAATGGAGGATTTTTTGCATCTCAGATGCAGCCTCAAGGACTTCCTCGTAGGTTGCACCGTAGAGGAGTTGGTTTCGCCAGCTGTCGTATGTTTCGTTAGCAAAATTTGTTGGGTTCTGATACGGTTCATCAGCATACTCAGACCAATATTCGTAAGCTAGCCAGTCAACGTCATTATCATAGTTATACTTGAAATTGTAGACCATATCATACTCTCCATGTTGGTCTAAGAATGAATCCTGGCGATATTCACTAGAAGCATCAATGTGTAAGGAGTGCAAAGCATCAACTGCTATCCGGGCAACTCTGTACGACCAACTCGAACCATAATCAGAGAATCTAATTTCAAATTCTTCTCCGTTTGGTGCAAGACGATATCCTGTTGTACTGTCAATATTGAAACCAAGTTCATCCAAAAGTTGGTTCCCGATATCTGACTGGTTTGTATAGTAGTGCCACTCAAACTCATCCTCTACACACCAACCACTTATTGGAGGGACAAGCGAATCATGGTCAATCGACTCCCCGGCAAGGAGGTCCTCGGCAGCTCTCGTCTTGTCAAAGGCAAAAGCAAAGGCTCGTCGGAGACCACTGATATTTAATGGATAATCACGACAGTTGATGGTAATAAATCCGTAATGGTTTCTTGAGCCTCTGTATATGTCGATATCTGGGTCTGACTCCAATATTTGGAGATGGTCTCGGTCACTTAAAACATAGGCAATTTCAATATCACCAGCTTGAAGAGCAAGAGCCCTCTGATCTGTGTTTTCAATCACCTTGAAGATAACCTCATCAACATATGGTCCTCTTTGCATTGGATCCGATGCTGACCATGAACTAACGATTAGAACATTCGAATACGAGCTGATTACTATAGCCACTATTGCAAGCATAGCTGTTGCATAAAGACGACTCCTCAATCTCCTACACCTGAACCTCTATTTACATTGATAGAATGGAGTTTTTTGATTTAACTTTTTTGAATTTCTGTCATTCACCCAAAGTATGACGATGTTTCTGAGAATAGTGGTTTACACTAACTCCTACGGTTCTGATATCTTACTACAGCATAGAATACAATAACAATTCCTGTCCCTGAGATTAGTGCTGTGCTGATTGCTATTGGCCAGTATATTTCCGGTGTTGTTGTCTGGTTGGTTCTAGATCAGTTGGGGTAGTTGTATTTTCGTAATCGTGTGGGTTGTAAAAATAGGGATTCCTATTCAATTCGTAGAACTCCCCATCTTCAAAATCTGAAAAAGTATAAAACCAATAGTGCATACATATGTGTTTAGAGGAGAGGGATAATCGTGCAAACAAGTAGCTTTGACCCTGTTTTGTCCGTTCTAGCGTTTATTGGTTTCTTGATTGTCTTCTTGGCATATGGATATTCGAAAGGGCTATTATGGTTCCAGCAAGATAGTACAAAGAGAGCTGAGAGTTGGCTTACCTCATTTAACGCGAGAGATGCAGCGAGCGGAGGGTGGTTCCGTCGATTTGGGAGGCCAATTCTTGTCCTGTTCTTTATACATGTGATATCCTACCCAGTTGTAACAAACCTGTTTACACTTTCGCCGTTTCAGTTCGTCATCTTTGTTTTTGTGTATTACATCCCCTCTGGGATAATTCTTACAACCATTATGTTCGCAATTCAGTGGAGAGTCCATAAGCAGCCTGTACCTGAAAAGGGTAGTCCAGACCAGACAGATGAGCCGGTCCAATAACGCAGAGCATATCTAGACTAAATCTATCTCCATTGTTTCCACGATCCATTTATTCTAATATCTTGCTAAATATATAGATTCACGATTAGAACCTTCTTATTATTGGCGGCTCTAGTGATACACTCTTTTAGATTGTGTGCGTCTTCAAATAAGCTTCAATCCAATTTCTGGTTAGTGAAACAAGAACTTTGATGATTTTGGGACGGTCGCTCATTGGATACCTCACCATATTTCCAGCTTCTGCTTCAAAAGTCATATCACCAATTTTGAAAGAAGTATATTCATCAAAGATGGCATTGTTGTGCATGATAGCATTCCTTAGTTCGATCATACCTTTCCAGCTGTCGAGATTAGATTTGTCTATCAGATGTTTCTTTTCGGACTCAATCATTATACTCCTGAGATACATCCTGAAAACATTTCCTCCTTCCTCCGCCTTTTCTCTTCTCATACTTAGCCAATCGACTAGCGGCCCATCAACTGATTTTCTGATAAACGATTTCAGGGAGTATTCAATAGCTGAAAGGCTGAAGATGAATGCCGACACCACAACCATCGTCAATCTTTCTCGATACTCAACAAATATCTGTATGATTATGTCATCAGACCAATCGTTGTAGTTTCTCAGTTGGTCACGAGCAACAACAGCATGTTTATGGACAAAAGCAAAGCTATTCTCTTCGAATTGGGGTAATTGACTTTCGAACCACGAGATATCATTCTCCAAATCAGAGATCAGCAGTTCAAATCCATTGATGATCTTTTCGACGCTTTCAATCATTCTAACCACACAAAATCATTTGGAAAAGGGAATCTGATATGATTTCTGGATACAGACGTTAGTACATGTGTGCATGAACGTTTGAATTCAACTACCATTGGCAAATTTATATGGACTTAACCTAATGATTTCGTTAGGGTTTAGAGTGGAGTGATTATAGTGTCAAAGGATGATGGCTTGTCAAGAAACGTCGTATGTGCTTATTGTGGAAACGTTATGTATGATGTCAATATACAATTAGGTCAGTCAGAATGGAAATGTGAAAAAACTAAATGCCAAGGAAAGTGGCATGAGGGTGTTTTTATTGTTCTGTGTGTTGTGGTCGTGAGTCGTGACAAGAGAGGATTGGGAAAGAACAAGGGAGTCATGTGGAATATAAGATACAAGGTAAATGAGAATGAAGGTGCTATTAGTTTCAGAACATCTGATAGAAGCATCCTATTGAAACGCAAGGATGTGTTGCTCCTTTCTGTCAAGAAACGATCCAAGGGATTATTCACGAAAGAATGGACAGGCAGCTGGGAAAACAAACCTAGTAGATTGGTAAATATCAACTTGAACACTACATGGAAAGTATAATCTGGGAATTATTGACCCGACTCAGTAGATGCGTTGCTCAACTATGGGGTTACTCTGTTTAGGCAAGACAAGTTGTCAGAAGCGGGGCAATCCTTTGGAAGAGGAAATCAACTTAAATGAAGAAAGGAATCCAGTATGAGAAACACTACTGAATTCCTCCTAAGCAAATTATCTATATTCTTAGTTTATATCGGATTTAGGAACCACATTCGGTATGCTTCATAGAGCAGGAAAATTATCGTAGATAGCACCACTGTCAAGAATAGGATGTCCTTCCCATCTGGTGGTATTGACATGAAAAACATCACATAAGGCACAAGGATACAGATCAGTAAAGAAGCCAGGAATACAAAGCGAGGTAGAAAGTGTCTGCCCACCTGAACAAATAGTGTGAGAGAACCCACTCGCACATCTTTCTTGATGGAATAATCTCCATGCGCATCTTTTTTGACTAAATCCGCATCCATGAGTTTTGTGAGATGATGGATGACTAAGCTTGGACTTGAGAAACCTAGGGTGTGTTGAATATCTCGCATCCTCATGGAATCCTGGGTTAAAAGTAATGCATACACCTTCATGGTCTTACCTTTGAGCAATTCGGCTATTTGTTTGTCATCAATCGTATCTGACATTTTCCACATCTACTCCCTATCCATCCGTTGCTGCCGACCTGTAACAAGGATCACACCAATAATGACTACACCCAAGATAATTGGTATCGCGATACCTGGAAGAATGATCATTCTTTCCACCATGTCAGGAGTATTGGTGTCAATATCATCATCATCAGCTGGTTGAATTTCTTGTGTGAATTGAATTGTCACAGAGTCTGTTCCAAATAGGATGTCATCCATTGATGATGCTTCAAAGATATATTCAACATTCCATTCATCATCGACTAGAGTAAAATTTACTCCAAGTGTAAGATTGGTTGGACCACAGACAACATTTGTTCCATCCTTGAAATATACTTTAAGTGATTCATACTCAAGAACAAATCCAGCCATTGTCAAATTGTCCAAGTCACTTTCATGGATACTTCCCATATGCATTCCAGATTTCGACATTGGACTCCATTCTACTGAATCAGAACTTGCCCATGTGCCTGAAGTTCTGTTTGTCCATCCATCATACAATCTTGTTTCACCGAGATAAGCAAAAGAATAGTATCGGAGTGCATCATAACCTAATCCAATCGCATCGGTCTTGTTAAACCCATTATGTATCTGTAGCCAATCTTCATAGACACCAATAGGAAAATCAATAGTGTTGTTTAGAAATCCAAATTCGAGATTACCAATAATCTGAGTACCCTGTGCACCACTATCGATAATGATAGTTAAGGGAGCAGTAGGAAGACCCGTCCAATGTACATAATCATCAGGCTCCTCATCAATAATTTGCGGTTGTTCTGAAAACACCGCTGCAATTATAAACATTGAAGCAAGAAGTGCCGCAATAACTACGACTGTGATGAGTATTCTGCGAATATCTTGATTGTAACGTTGCATGTGTATTCCCTTATGAGTACACTAACGCATTATGTATTTATTCTAATCATTGAAACCGAGGTTATAATTCGATAATAATCTATTCAATTCGTAGAATGATTCATAAAACATCATAAACCAAAATTGAAGGTCAAGTAAACATCAGTATCTGGATCGACTCTGTGAAGAAGGCAGAGTTAACATTGGGTTTCGTACTGTATCGATGGGATACAACAGAATATCCTGACGGTTCTCATAATATTACAGTATATGCAGAAGACCATGTAGGTAACTCAGACCAACTTGAAATTCAGGTCTTTGTTTCAAATTCGTTACCGATCATTATTCCGTTACTTGCAGCAGGAGTAATCACTCTGATTGCGATTGTCTTAGTTATGAAACGAAATGTTCTATTCAAAGGGAGGATGAACATTTCTTTCTGCATGCTCAATGGCTTCAAGAATCGAAGATGATCTCTCACCTTGCTTCTTAGAAAGGTAGAATGATGATAGCTTGAAACCAAGATTAATGATTACAAAGAGTATTAGACGTAAATAGAGAATTACCAGAATGGATTGCTGCTCTTTTTTCTTTTCTTTTTCGGTTTTGGCTTAAATTCCTTCAAGTCAGATTCTATATCTTTTTCAGTAAGTTTTTTTGCGAGCGCAGTCACGTATTGAGCCTTAGTGGGGGGTAATTTGCGATCTTCGAACAATCCTTCTTCTATTCTCCCTTTTACCTTAATTTTGTGTTTTTTCGCCAAAAACTTTAGTTTGGGTAGTGTTAATTCTTTTAGAGTTTGTTTAACTCTAGATTTTGATGAAACACTTCCTTGCTTCCCCAATTTTCTTAGAAATGTCTTCCAGCTATCAGTTCCTTGTAGTTTGTTGCATTTGTAGCAGAGGCTTACACAATTTCTTAATGTTGCATCCCCCCCTTTAGACGCTGCAATCTTGTGCCCAGCTTGCATTTCAGGATAAGTGATTTCCTTTCCGCACGCCTCACATTTATGTCCCGCTCTCTCCCAGAGAATCTGCTTATCCCTTATTCCCAAAGTTCTTTTTTTAGGTTTCTCCTCCCACCAAAAACTCATAACAGAGTCCACCAACAATTCCTCTGTTCGTTTAAGTATAAAAGATTTATTGCATATTATTATGACAGTTTGCAAAAAGAAAGATACTCATAGAGAACAGAACTAACATCTGAGGTGATAGGGGTACCAGATTAAGCCATAATTCCTTAGTTTTCTATGATTCTCTGTCTTTGCTTTTTTCAGATGATCCTCTGAAATAACTCAATTCATTTTCAAGTTGACCTTCTATATACGTATTGTTGTTTTAATCAAATGATGTTATTTTCTATCAATAATGAGTATAAAGTGCACAGGTTAGAATTGGTCAAGGGTTGCTTGTCGGTCCTTCGTCAAACACTGCACAGGACACTGTCTGCATCCCATCCAACACGCTGGTTGAGCATACAAAACACCCGCAGTCCAGTTGTGATTGTGAGGTGAGAACTTGTGGTCCTTCGTAGTGGGAGCCTTGAAGTACGCCCAGTCACCTACAACCTTCCAGGTGGGATTCCGCTGCTTCTTTCCCCGAATCAACCGCGCAGGATTCTCAAGAACTTCAGGTCGTTGATCCCCGAACACGCCAAAGTCCCCAAGCATCAGTCTGTCCTGTTTCTCCCACAACCGCAGACCTTCCTCGGTAGTATCATCGAAGTGAAAAGTAACGTTCCTCAGCACAACCCTTCCCCCATGTCGAAGGAAGGAACGAACCAACTCATCACGTGGAGAAAGGAACTCATCGGAGTCAAGAGCGCACACAGAGAGATGCAGAAGCACATCATAGTCCACCATCTCCTTCACCTGAGACCTGCTAGGGTCAAGCCACTGACGAGTGAAAACCACAGGAGTTAGATCCATCCGATGCTCAATGTCACACAGGTCGATAGTGGTTTCCCATGAAAGACTAGGGTCTCCAATGACCCCGTTCCGTACCCAGCTCCTTCGGGTCCGTTTACGAGCACGACGAAAGTCATCCTTCAGCACCTTCTCATTGATTATCTGAGGGACTGGAGTAGAGAAGTCAGCCTTTAGTTTCTTGAAGGAGAAGAGAGCATAGCACCCCCACGGACAACCGTAGAACTCCCCAGTTTCCTCATCCATGTTCGTGAGCGCGCCCACACACCCGTACACTGGGTCCACTGTGTTCCACTGGTTCTTAGGATTCCACCGAACACGGGCAACTCTACGT
>Ga0114923_10001470_pt1 | contig 16364 bp, 32 predicted proteins | sample SumtaG_FD_89578 | JGI IMG/M metagenome (GOLD analysis project Ga0114923, IMG submission 89578) | Deep subsurface microbial communities from Indian Ocean to uncover new lineages of life (NeLLi) - Sumatra_00157 metaG | ecosystem: Environmental > Aquatic > Marine > Oceanic > Sediment | place: near...
AACATGGGGGTATCCTCGAACTCGTCGTAGTCGTATCCCTCAACATCAAGTACATCCCCAACGAGATTCCCATAGCAGTATGATGGATTGGGTTGTTTCACATCATCAATCTTATCCTGACTGAGTGCCGAGAACCCACGAGTTTTGATGTTGGTATACTTCCCGGATTCTTCCTGTTCCGTTTTGACCTTCAACACAACCCCCAACAAATTATCCCACAAGGATGCTTGGTCGGTAGGGTCAAGACCATCACCAGGATCTACCTTGTTGCCATGTATCTTGGGTCGTGCACTGTTGCAGATCCTACGAAGGTCTCTCATTCCCCACTCGTTGGGTTTTAGTTTACCTCTATCTTTGGTTGCCAAAGTAATCCATGTTGGAAACTTTTTCCCAAAGTCTGAGTCTTCATCTCCGACAACCTTGTACATGATCATGATCATGGGGTTACCGTTTCCGCTTACGCGCGCAACGGCTTTGACGATCTGGCAGATGTGAAGACCGTCCTCGACAGGGTCAAAGTCGTTATCATTTTCTTGTGCGGTGGTATCAAATTGCATGTCTGTCCTGTTGTTGTGTGGCTCAGCATCCACACTAAACCGTTTGGTTAATTGGTACGAACTATCAAGCGTCTAGGTTACCTGGCTTGTCTACGGCCCTGTGAGGTGTGTTCCCATCGGGATAGATTGTCATGAGGATACTACCAAGGCTCGCAGTTGTAGCGCTGGGGAAGTCAATGCTCTCAGGCACTGGCGGTCTCTTGCTCACGTACTTTCCCTTGGCGTCCCATCCGATCATGTACTTTGTAGCCTTCTTTGTTCTGACTTTTGCGGACACACCGACAGCGCTGAAGTAGCGAGGTGCAAAGCTCTTTGCTTTCCCATACATTTCTGGGGTGTATTGTATCACAGCACCTTCGTCGTCTGTCTCTGAGCCTTGGAGTGCAAGACATATGATGTTGATGGGTAGTGAGCGAAGGTCAGACAAGATGTGTTTCATATCTTTCTGCACTAGGTTCCAGACATCGAAGGACAGCTTGGCCTTGCCTTTACCATGGTGCTCAAGAGCCATTTCATTGACCTCTGTGATACTGTCTATCACTACGGTCTGACACACAACAGTGGTATCACCTGACTTGAACTTGTATGCCGGTTGCTTCTCATAGAGGCAGGGCACACCACGCTTGATAGCCTCCATCTTTTCGAGAAAGTCAGGGTATGACTGTACCATGTGAACAAGAGAGTTTGGGTTGGTAACCGCAATACTCTCCAATCCTTGTTGTTCACATAGTAGATGGTAGGGCATCGGAGCTTTGGCACTCCATGTTGTCTTGCCTGTCCCCGATGGACCGAACACAAGCACAGTGAGGCATGACCTCGCTTTGAATATCTCACCTGCTCTCAGCATCACCACTCCCTCCCATTCGTTTGTAGATATCAGCCCTGGTTTGGCACACTGCAGCGTTGAATATGTCATCGCAGATACTACGAACCTCTGACACCGAGTCAGCCCCCAGCTTCCTCCCCATACCAAGCCCAAGATAATGAGTGAGCATAGACTTCGCTCTGTCCATCGCGCGCTCTGCTTTGTACTCAAGTTGTTCAACGATTACCGTCTTAGCCTTTTGTGTCAGCATAGGAACGTACCCTCTTTGCGGTTGAGCCACACCTGACAAGATCGGCCAAGGTCAGTCTCTTTCTTAGCAGCCATCCTGGCCCACTGTCTCAGTGGGATGTAGCTACCAAGCCTCACTCGCTCCACCTTCTTCTTCGTCTTGTTGAATCGAAGTCTGGTGTTCTCCTCTCTGTGTGCTTTCTTCACACGCTTTTTGTGCACAGTTACACCCATCACACCTGCACCACGTGTGACTTTGCACTCTCTCACTGTGACTTCCATCGTTGTCTCTGTCGACTTCATGATGTTTCCTCTTTTGGTTTTGTTTCTTCATGAATCTTGTAGATTCTGTTAGCTAGTGCTTTTGGGAACTTGAACGGTCTGTCTATGTCACCATTGACAGTTAGTGCGTACCTAGAACCAAGTCTGCCCACCCTCATACACGTGCTCATGGTTCCATTAACAACTACGTCTCCAGAGACTGTCCACAATATGTCGCTGTCTTGGATTCTGAATGACCCACTAACAACATTCCAAATCAATATTTCTATGATGGGTGTTGTTGTTTCTTCGTGGATTCTGTCTGCAAGTCTGTAGTCCTGCAGTAGGTGTTCCGTCTCATGCTGGTCACATGCCACCCTGCACAACTCGAGATAGGAACATGGTCGGTTGTAGCTGTAGCAACTGTCCTGTCGTGGGAACATGAACGCTAGATCGTTGATAACCTGTGGAGCCACGAGCCTCCAATTGTCACCCCAACTCTTTAAATGCGTACGTCCTGCTTCTGTCTTGTCGTGGCCCTGTCTTATCTGAGTGGCTACTGCGTACAGTTCAGACCCTATCCTATCCAAGTCCATACTGTTCCAGCGGATCCACTCCCTTCGGAAGAAGTATCCACTGTCTTCTCTCTCCTTCAACTCTATGAGCTTAGTAGCACACCAGTCATCCACACCTAGCGAGTGTGATTGCAGTGCATTACGTAGCCCCTGGGAGTCTGCATTCCTTGGCATCTTGTGAGAGAGGGACCCATCTTTCTTTAGTTTGTATGCGCTAGACTTTGCAGGCACTGCCTTGCGTGCGAGGTCGTAGCATATCCCAACAGGTTCCCTACCATGTGTTTCACGATACAGCCAAGCATAGGTAAGTGCCTGAGGGTTGTACTGGTTCATAGAGCGCCACTGTTTGAGATTCAGTGACGTTGTCTTGTGGTCCAGTATCCACACCTGTTTGTGCTCATCCTCTATGGCCTTGTCCACTACTCCAGAGTAACGAGCCCACGGGCTGCGCTTACCTGATGGAGTCTGAGTTGCAGCTTCGAGTGTGGCTTCATTCGAGAGGAGTTTGACCTTACACCTATCCCCTCCCCACTTCCACTCGTACCCAATGACCATAGCCTTGAGCATCTCATACCATTCATCAGCCTTACTCACTGGCGAGAAGCTGTCATCGGACAGATGAAAACCACACGACTCCTTGTCCTTGATGTCAGCCAATGGTTGTCTGATTGCTTCCAGTGCATGACCAACCCTCCCATCGGACACACTCCACCATGCTTCCATGGCTGTGTGAAACAGAGTGCCGAAGACAAGAGCGTCTGAGTTATTCTCTGGCCTGATACCTAGTCCATACCTCAGAGCCCACTTGAATTGACATGAGTTATAGCACTGGCGCTCGCTGTTGGTTGTTGTGTGTTTAGCTATCCTTGGCATTATCACACCCTCCACACTGGCATGTTTTATCTGTTTCCCATGCCATCCATCTAGCCTTTGGGAACCTACCAGAGAACGGTGACCAGTCAGGTTCGCGCTCCTCAACAAACCTGAACGACATATCTCCAGGGTGGATGTCGAAACTGTTCTCTATCATGTGACGAGCGCCTTCTCTTGTTGGTGCTCGGACAGCTGCACACACAATGCTTCCCGCACCTGATGAACCACTTACCCACCATGGGCTATGGAGTTCAAATTCGCTTAGATCCAAAACGCAGAAACTAACCCACCAACTATGCATCTCAGCCATCGTCACACCTCTCTTTCTCGAGTCTGCCTATCTCCCTGTTGAGATGCCAGATGGACTTGCGTAGGTCTTCAATAGGATCTGACCCGGACTTCTTTCCGTGTCGACCGATGTACTTAACAGCGTTACCGATGTTGTAGTTCAACTCCCACGCCTCTATAACTTTGACAACCTCATAGACCGTGTCTCCTCCATAGTGAGGAGGGTGGTTAACTTTCTCAGCCATCACTAACCACCTCCCCTTCAACAACGATGGTTCCGTGATTATCTGGGATTGGAACTGTGGCCTTGACGTGGACTACGTGCCTCACATCATGTTCCTCTTCAAGTCCATCGTCCGCCTTCTCGTCGAGGTACTTTCTGTCTTCGCCGCTCCATGACACAGCATTCCACTGACCATCAGCTGTCACACACACAGAGATTATAATCTCCTTAGTCTTCATCATCTTTCTCCGGTGCATACTGAAGAGCTAGCCCCACAAGTTCACCACCTGTTTCGGCATATGCCCTATCGACAGTGTATGGTGTTGAGTTCTCATCCTCTGTTGTGAGACAGAAACATCCTTGTCCCAACACAATCCTGAGGATCACTTCGTTATGAACCGCGACCAAGGCCAGCTCTCCTACCCTCATGCGGTACCAAGTAATCCCTTCCTTTTCCCACTTGGCTACATGCTGGGCGAGTACATGTCTGAAGATACCAAGCCTGAACTGCCAGAGCTTCTCTATCACAACAGTTGCACCGAAGGACGCACCCTCCAGATCGACAACTTCAGGCGTCTCAGTTACAAATACGGGCTCAGTGTCAGGTTCCGGCTCGAGTGGGGGGGGATGCTCGTTCTCTGCGTGCACGATGCTGACTTCTGTTGGTGTCTCTTTCGACGTGCAGTGCTGGGCAATTGCATCACTGTGCCCGTACTCAACCATCCTGTCTTCGTGCGTGTCTCCTGTGTGCTGAATGCTGGTGAGAGCATTCATGATCCACACTGTGGCATCATAGAACCTAGTGATAGACAGCGGTCTACCCTGGAACACCTGACCAATCACAGATTGATGCTCATCTGTGAATAGATGCATGAGATCTGGATTCACCTCAATACCATCTATCTTGTAGCCAACCTTCTTCCCAAGCCACATGAACAGCACGTTGATGATGTGCTTATCTTCATCATCATTGACAGTGAGGCAGGAACGAAAGGATGTCTTGTGTCCATAGGACAGAGCAAGACACTTCTCGATGCCCTTTCGTATCCCAATGTCATTGACGATGACTGGTTCATTCTCTTGGTACGCAATAGCTTTGCGCACTGCCTCGAGTGGTGTGCTCATTGTTCGTTCTCCTTCTGGTAGTCTCGCCACGTGTCACGGCCTCGCCCTCTCTTGTCCAGCCAGTGAATAGGGATAGCAATCAGCAGAAGCACTAGAACAATACTGAGCACGATCCAGATCGGGGACAGTATCCAGAACCATGACCACTCAAGATTGCCAGTCAGTTTGAGTGTGATGAAGATGAGCAGTAGTGCGCTAGAGAATCCAATACCACTGCTTTGTGATGTGTTGTTCACTTCTCACCTTTCTTCTTCACGCATGACTTGAGCAGGGCAGCGAACAACGAGTGACGGTCTTGTGTAGCTGCAACATCTCCAGTGGATCGGGAGATGCAATCATGGAACCTCTCACCTTCTGCACACATGGTAGCCAGCCCAACGTTCAGAGCTTTGAGGTCCAAGTCCTTGAACAAGATCCCAACGTCATTGAGCGAAGAGAGCTGAAGCACCTGAACCTCCATGAGCGCACGGTTCACAGCCTGCCGCTTACTGCCAACAATTTTTCTGCATGAGTTGTCACCGAGGGCCTTGTGTGCACGCTCAAGCCCCGTCTCGAGAATGACCTTGACGTTGTCGAGGTTGGGTGTGCCCATGCCGTTTAATTGTGTGAGTGTTCGTACCTGACATGCCCGAAGTTTGCCCTTGTACTCCAGCGGTCCAGCGAGGATGAAGGTGGAACACCTCAGGAGCATAGACAGGTCGTCCATCCTAAGAGGAGACACGCTACCTCCGGTGGCACTCTCGAACGCAGGAGACTTGGCAACCTCCTTGAGCATGTTGAGCCCTGGACCACGCTCCACACCATGGAGAACCTCCATATTGTTGAGCTTCGATGAGCCTTGGTTGAGTCGCTCGTACACAAGGATCTTGAGTTCAACCGGTGAGCCATGGCTGATGACTGCACAGGTGAGTTGGCATCTGTCCAGTCGACGCTTGTACTTCTTTGGGAGTTCTTTGTACGTGAGACCTTCAAGCATGGGTAGGCCTTCAAGGTTCTTCAGTTTGAATCCTTTCTTACCCTTGCCTTTGACTTCCTTCATGAATGCTTGGATAGCATCCAACCTCTGAAGTCCATCGACTGGATACAGGATTGATTCCTTGTCCTCACTGAACGTGAGCGAGGGGATTGGAAGGCCAAGGATCATGGACTCGATGAGCCTGGATACTCGCTTGGCATACGGACGCCACACGCCTCTATTTCGTTGGATGTCCGTCTCCAAGCAGAGGTCTTCACTCTTCAGCATTTTGGCAATCTCGGACACGCTCAGGAACTTGTGCTCAATCTTAACCTTCGACAGGTCGAAGGGGTCTTGATGTTCAATGATGCTCTCCTCTTCTTCGCTTCCTTCCTCGGGCTCCACACTCTCAGGACGCCATGCACGAATAGCCTGACTGACCAATTTCTGTGAGGAGAACACACCCACAGTCTCACCATTGATGTTCAGTCCAAACCCCTTGTCTGTGTGCAGTAGCGCGCAAGCAGCTGCACTCTGCATTGTCTTATCGTCGAAGATGGAGAACGTGATTGATTTACCACTGTCTCCCTTCGCAGCCTTGCAGAGTGTACGCACTTCATTCGTTGTGATCTTAGCCATGCTTCTACCTTGCCCTTCACGGGCATGTTGTTATGGGCGCTTGTGCCCGGTGTTTGATGTACACGCTACAGCACAGGACATAGGATCCTGTGCTATCACTGGACATCAGACATCTATTGCGCTGATTTGAATCTCATCTGTGCCACCCCACCTTGCAGCCGCCCGCCTGGATAGGCCAGACGCTAAGACCTTTTGGTACCAGTCATTGGGATACTGTCCGTTTCGTGCAGCCTTGACTTCATCACAAACAGCATCCCATTCTTTCTCGCTCTTAGAGTTTCTGAGTTTGGCCATTTCATCCACAGAGATGTTCTTCCTTATGGTCCAGGACTCTTCCATCTTCTCCTTGAGTCCTGAGTCCACGACTTTCTCCTTCCAATCAGATGGGTAGTTGCCACCACACCTGGCCTTGACTGTGTTGCAGACTGTGTTCCATTGGTCCTTGGTCTTGCATGCCTCGAGTGCTTCAATCTCTTCATCCAACAATGCGCTTCCCATATTTCTCCTTGTGTTGTCAGGCTATGTGCCTGGTATCGATAGGACAGGGGCAGGGGTTGAACCTGCATCTCCGACTTGCTACCAACAAGTGCTAATCAGTGATGTGGTTAGCTTCGGCGCTCTGCATTGAGCTACCCTGTCGGCCATGAGTTGCACGCATCAATCGTACACTCAGAGTGGTGGTGTCCGCATTTCTCAGTTGTCATGCCCTTCTCTCTTGTTGTTGCTCGGTGCGTGGGAACCATGCAACGGAGCACCATAGATGATGCCGCGCTACGGGCTCTCACTTCAAGTAGCGAGTGGCATTGCGCACCCAGACATCCTGCGCATAAACCATGAGGCTCTCACTTGGATCGAGTGACAACTCCTTGCAGGCCTCTTCGTAGGCCTCGATGAACGAGCCTTCATACTGAGCTTTGAGCTTGTCGATGATTGCATTTTTAATTCTGTCTGTTGCTGCCATGGGTTACCTCTCTCTGTGTAGTGTTCTTCACGAATGTGAGAACCATGCACTGAACCACTGTGGTCAATGGGTCAGTACGGACTCTCACCCATGTGGTGCATTATCCCAAGCACGCTTAAGTAGATTAGTAAATTCAAGTGCTTGCTTATGACTTAGTATTATGACGATTGGTTCATCAGTACCGTGTTCGTCGAGCATACCAAACCACACTCTGTGATCTGGGGATACCCTAACCACAAGCTCTGCCCCTTGATGGCTCACGCTCACCTCATCAAAGTCCTCATCAAAGTTAAAGTCGCTATCATTGACTCTTGTCGCGCTGAATCTTGGCTCGCTCACTATTCCTCCTGTATAGCAATGTGAGAAACATACAGCGGAGTACCTTCACGGATACCGCGCTACTGGCTCTCACGCAGCCTGTGAAGCTTCATCTTCAACAGGATGACTGAGACACCACAGTGCAATCTTGTAGGCTTTACGTGCTGTCTCAAGGTCCTTCGTAACCATCACCCCATGTGCAATACTGATGACGTGCAGTGGGTCTAGGTTACGTGCACAGAAGGAGAAGAACCTGACATCCCTACTGGGTAGACTCACAGCATGTACGCCAGCAGTCTCTGTGTGGGTGGGATTGGTCTGCTCAACCACTGAGGATGGATCGAGGTGACGGTTGAGGAGAGCGCGGATCTCTCTCACTCTCTGCTCTGCAGTGTTTGGGTTAAGGTAGATAGTCCAAGTGCGGGACTCGGGGTTGTAGTGTCGTGCATCCCTGGGCACCAGTTCCTTGAACTCGTGTACCCAATGAGCCTTGTTGGCCTGATGTGCACGATTTGACACAACGAGAGTATACGTGTTGGCGTTGCGATACTGTGAGAATCCAGCTCGCTTAACGAGGAACAGACTTTCTAATTTTCGTGAAGGTGTATCCACAGTCTGGACCTTGGGGTTGGGGTTCATGGCGACATAAAACTTGGGAAGTTGTGCAACGAGAGCAGCATGCTTTGCGAGGAGAAGTGGAAAGGAACATGCACCTTGAATGCTACGCAGAGTCTCGTCTTCCCACTGTTGAGAGGCAACCCAAGCCAAGGCTTCGCGTGCTGCTTTGTAGTTGGCTTCGCTGGGCTGAAGTGAATCAGTGAAGCGCTTGCTACTTTCCGTGTTGTGACGATGCGCTATATGGTGCGGCAATGCACGAGCAATGTTCCATGCGTTCTGAGCATGCGCTCTGTGTCCTTTGATGATGACAGCTAGGAAGTCCATGTGGTCAACACCTTGATCTTCCCTACTATGTCCCCACTTGCTACCATCCCCTTCGCGTAGTGAGGCTTCAGCTGCCAAAGCTCTGAGCATCTGGTCACCATCAACTCCGAAGAACTCCACTGAGCAAGTGCGAGCAACTCGGAAATGCTCACCCTTGTTGTTCTCGAGGACGAACATGTTCTTTCTGTTGCGTTTCTTTTTGCAGTGGTCACACATCTTACCTGTCCAAGCCGGGTCGGGAAGCTGGCCGTGGTATCCACGCACCCGGTTGACCACATTGGTGGTGCCACTCTCGTCTGAGCGGTTCACATCGACAGTAGCAATCAGTCGATAGTCCCCAGGGAATTTAATCTCGGGGAGACTCACTCGTGCTGTACGGTAGAGGTACAGGTTAGCACCGTGCTCCTTGACCTCGGGCTCACCGATACTCCAACGGGATTCAGGGATGCTGGCACCGATGGCAGCCACATTGTCAGAGCCCAGCTCATCCACGCGCTTCGCTCGGATCTCAAGGATGCGCTTGTTGATTTTCACAGCGAGACGACAGGTCTTGGCCATGAACTTTTCAAACTTGGGAACCTGGCTCTCTGCGATCTGGTACTCGACGAAGGAAGGGATGAGTGCCAGATTCTTAGTTCGCTCCTCGTGTCGATGCAGTGCAGCTTGGCAGTGGTGGTCACCCAGAGCAGCCATCTTCCTGACGCGCTCGAGAGGGGTTGTCTTACCGTTGACTTGAATGTGTGTGTGCTCGCTCATCTTGTTTGCTCCTCGCGTTTACAGCGTGGCTCAGTGCCTACTGTGTTGGTGATTGGATTGCCCAGTTCAGGGCTTGAGAGGATTCGATCCTCAGCATCACGCTTGTATGCATCGTTCGATTGCTGTCCTTGCATCCTTGAGAGTCGTCCAGCAACGTCCAAGCACACGCCACTTTCCATATGAATCAACACGATCAATCGTGTATCCCTTGTACCAATAGTCAGAGTCGAATGCGTCGCCATCCTCGTAGATCTGTACACGACAAACACCAGACACCATGCGCACGCTATAGATCATATCGTCTTCATCATATCGAACCTCACCACTCCTGCCGACAGCATGCGCTAGCAAGTTTCGTATTGCCCCCTCAGAGAGATTCGTGAAAATGCTCTGTAATTCATGTTTATTCACGGTGCTTGCTCCTCGCATTGTTGTTGAAGGTCTCTGATTACTTGATCGACCATTGACAGGAATTTGGTTCTCTCATCATTGCTCAGCTCCATTTGGAATGGAGCAAGCATGCTGTCATCAATCATGGACTGAAGTACATTCTCAGGTGTTGCTTCCGATAGGTTGCCATCAGTCAGATATGCAATGACACCCATAAGTGTTGTGTAGTTTATGATTGTCATGGTCAATACACCCTACATCGACCATTGAGAACTCGATTGTCTTCCTCGATACCGAAGATTGTTTCGACCTTGACGGTCAACGTTCCAACACCCTCACCACATGCACACACTGCGCGTCCACGCATGGTGTCGTGGCCTGTGGTGAACACGGGACAACGGGCTTGAAGGGGAAGTTCGCAGTGAGGACATGGAGTGTCGATATCTTTAGATGGCACAACGTGCCCAGCATCTGGGTAAGGTTCTCTCATGCTGAGACGCTCTCCTGAGTCAGTGACCAATGTAATCTTCATACTGTTTGCTCCTCGCGTTGTTCGGTTCCGTGTTCGACAAATAGAACGTAAGCGCATCCATCCCCAAAGGCAACAACAAAATGCACTTCTCTCTCTAGAGAACGTCGCTTTTGATCAGAAGCCCATGAGATCTCTACTGAATTCTCTAGCTAGTAAATTCTGAGCCAGTGGTGTGGCTATTTTGCCACTCTCTATCAAGTGATTTGTAGCACGTACACGAGTCAATTCCTGTGCCATCCATCTCAAACCCAGATGTGGTTTTAATTTCGAGGGTGGGCTTTGGGGTTGTTGATGTCATGATTTATCCCACCCCTGTTTTACATGTAGGACATGTATGTGTGTGGCCCCATACGCGTAGGCATGCGCACTTTGATTCTTTGAGTAGTAGTATTGGTTTTTACAAAACCCAAACTGGTGTCGTAGTGGAGCGTAGCGCTTCGCTACTGCGAAGCGGAACGAAGACACCTACCTATACCTGTTCCCCCTTTTCATCTCAGTGTGTCGCTCTCTTCGTTCGCTCCGAACTCGCTTCGCTCGTTCCGATTCGTTCGCTTCGCTCTCTCATCTGTTCTGATCTTTATTTAAACTTGATGATCGCGCGAGCGGATACCCGCACAGATACCCGGGACCGTAGAGATATCGTCTTCAATCCCCCAAACCCCTCCTCGAGAACAAATCCATTATGGTGCCCATGAATACTGGCTGTTAGATGTGCTTCAATTCCTTGGGGTCTAACAGACTCAACACCCTCCTCGAATGCATGACATGAGCAAGGGGGCACGTTACCCAGTGAAGGTACCTTAGGATTGAAGTCTGACCCTGTAACATTCAGATCTGGATAGTGATCTGAGACACCTACCCCAACCCTTCCTCGAACAAGATCCTGATGTTGGTCTGGACAAACCTCACTCGAGAGATTATTGTCTGGGTCTGCTCGGTGGCAGAACACCTGCACTGTGGTCTGGGTTTGGCCTCATCTCCTCGGGCTACAGTGCAGGGACACCGGATAGACACAGCGTGAAGCTGAACAATTGAAACATCCACTCGAGTACAATGTGTGCTCATCTCTAACAATAGCGAGGTTATCCAGTGCTAAACATTACGAAGAAGCATGCGGTCAAGATTCATGGCGCGAACACAATTGGTTGCATCCTCGGTCCAGAAGATGGGACGGAAGTGTGCACAGTTCTTATCAAATTTGAGGTCCACGTTAAGGAGAAGGAACTAGGATGTCTCCCTTGCTCTACCGAAGCGCTGGAAGCACATCTCAAGGAGAGTAAGGGAATCAAAAAAGGTAAGAACTCTACGGGGTTGAAGGTCAAGCGCAGCTATGGACTCGGGACTTACTCCCTCACGCTGGGAGATATGATCGTTGGCTTCCAAGCTACCATCGAGAACACGCCCACCATCGATGTCGTGATGGGAAAGGTGATCGCATACTGGACAGCTAAGGCACATGTCAGCCCCGAAGTCTCAGGCCAACTGGACCGATTGCCAAAACGAGATGGAATCAAGATCAAGTGCAGCCAGCCCATCTTACAGAAAGAGCTTCCTCTCAAGGATGAGGCAACAGGGTGAACATCTTTGAAGTGTACAAGCTTATCAAGCGTGGTCATGATTTGAAGATCATAACTCCAGACTATCTGCACATGTCGAGGAAGCTTCAAGAGGAAGTGTCTGAGCTTGTGGATCTTTTGGAGAACAATCCAGATCGTGTTCTCTTGCTTGATGAGATTGGAGATGTCTTGGTCTGTGTGTTCAGGATTACCTATCACCTTCACATTTCACCAATCGTTGCACTTGCTAACGCAGTGAGGAAAGTCTCATCGAGGTTTGATGAGATGGATAGAATTCTGAAAGGTGGTGGTATGACTCATCATAACCTCACAAGGACAGATGCGATCAATCTCTACAAAAACGCAAAGCAGAGAGTTATCGAACGCAAGGAGGTTGCTTGTGGACACGATGGTCATTGATAACGCAGGTCATACTCATAACATCCCAAGAGAGATGGCTTGGTCACTGTCTGTGGATACAGAGGAGGACGATCACGTTCATGCATATTGGATCGTGATGCGAGTGTGGGAACCAGGAAGGCAGTCCACACACAAGCTTGTGCTGTCCAAGCATGCCAACAAGGACCATGCGAAGGATCAGAGAAAGTCGATGATGCTGGATCTGATTGTCATCAAAACTCAAACAGTCGGTTGTTATGTCCTGTGCTCAGATGGGATGTTGATGTCAGACATTGACGAGAGAATCTCAAGGAGCAAAAGGAAGTGAGGAAGTTCAGAACCTCATATGACATGGACTGGCATCAACCAAGGCGAGGCCACTTTGTCATCCCAGCTGGCACATCTTGTCAGGAACTGAAGCCAAGCAGGCACGAGAAGAAGATCATAGACAAAGATCGCAAGCGTGGTGTGTCTATGGTCTTGGTGAAGCTCTCAGGTAGACGTCGGTTTGTGAGAAAGGGTGCGCTTGATCGCGTGCTGTGAAAAGTAACCATCAACTACGAGCGCTTGAGGCTGCTCTAGTTGTGTGGGGTCTGGCACTATTGTTAGGCCTCATTGTTATGGAGTGTGGAAAATGAGAAAGGCAATCGCATTCACTGGAACGCAGGAGGGTATGACCACGCGTCAGCACAGACGCTTGAGTAGTGGCCTATATGTGCTGAAGGAGGATGGTTACACCCTGTTCATGCATGGTGATTGCATCGGAGCAGATGAAGAGGCAGATGCACTGGCAAGGCCACTGTTCAACATGCAGATCCATCCACCTACAGACGAAAGCAAGAGAGCCTTCTGTAAGGGTACGCATACCATGATGCCAGCCATGCCATATCTGGCAAGGAACAAGTGCATGGTGACTTTGGGTGGTGTTCTTGTCGCATGTCCTAGAGGGCTCGTTGAAGAGTGGTGCTCTGGCACATGGTCAACAGTCAGGTACGCGAGGAAGTTAGGTGTTCCGATCATCATCATCAAACCGACAGGACTTGTAACCAAGGAGAGAGGTAGATGACTAGGAGAGATTGGCTCATCGCAGTGATAGGGGGATCCCTATTGGCGGCTGCAACTATCTACGATCTGAATACAAAACATGAGTTTCGCATGAGAATAGTCGAAGCCACCAAGGACTGTGAGCCCAAGACAAAGACAGGAAGGTTTGCTGACTGGTTCAACAAGTGGAACCGAGGGGATACACCATGAGTGGATTCAGTGTTGGAGATGTAACCAGCATTCATGAGACGGACAAGGCAGTGCTTTGCGATGGAGGTATCCTTGATGAACAAACATGGATTCCCAAGTCACAGATCCACGATGATAGTGAGGTATGGAGAGAAGAACAGGAAGGAGAGTTGATCGTGTCTCATTGGTTCGCTGAACAGAAGGGTTGGACATGACTTGGAATTCACCATCAATCCTCTTTGAGGCAAAACTCAGGATTCGCATTGAAGGCGCCAGGTCTGAGTTGAAACGTCTTGGTGCAAGTGACAAGGACATTGGACGTATTGAAGCATACGCAATCGAACACGTACCATTTATGAACATGGATCGTGTGATGAGAGAGGCTGTCCAGGCCCTGTGTGGAGGATGGTGTATATGCTGCTGGATTAAGTACAAGAGAGGGCTGCTGACATGAGGACACAACACCTAGACACGTACACCAGTGACCTTGACGCGCTCTCTAAGAGACTTCGTGAGGCAACACGACACAATGACCATGAGGTCATACGCAACCTGTTACCGTTGATGTTTGACCCCATCATTGACAGACACAAAGTGGTCTACATGGATAGTGGTGTTCACTCTGCATACATAATGTGTAGTTGCGGTGCTGAGCATGATGCAACGAGTGGCCTGCTCAGTGAGGTGACAGATAAAGACATAAGGGATTTTAAAATCAGAGCTATGAGTGGTTTACCCTGTCGTAAGGTTCACTTCATGCGCATTGCCAACCTTGCACGACTGTTGCCTAATCCTCAGCCGATGACGAGAGACGGCAAGTGCTCAAAGTGTAGGGGGTACGGAAGGGTTGGTTCATGGACAGAGCCACATTGTGAAGCATGCAATGGGTACGGTAGCGCCCCACGAACACCAGATTCAACCCATGCACTACCGCTCTACATCAAGGCATTGATACTTGCGAAGGGTGAAGATTGGTTCAACTGGTTGTTTCGCGCCGAAGCTTTCACTGACCCATGGCGCAACCCGGATGAGCCTGACTGCATGTTTTGGATGGACGATGATGATGTTCGATACGCTAAGGTTTTTGAAGACGGAACCATAGAATGCGGTGAGATATGCCCAGAACTACCGGAGGTTAAGTAGATGGCTATTTGGTATGAAGTCGGAAAAATGATGAGGGAAATTAGAGGCATAAGGAATGACATCACGCCCAGTGATCTAGCTGTGTACATGGAGACCACTGTTAAAAAGGTGAAGCTCTGTGAGCGAGGTGAGATCATATTCAATGAACACGGTCTGTTCACATGGTGCTGTATTATGGCAATAGAGGGCAAGCCCCAACCTGGATCACAAGTAATACTCACAGATGAGGAGTCGGCCATAGCTAAGAAGCTGAGTGGATTCATCCACGAGGCAATGAAGAAAGACATCCAGAGAAGGAAGGATCGTGGTAAATCAAGATAAGACACGACAGCAGAGGCTGATAGAGCGTCAGGCATTGATAGAGGATGATCCAGATCCATCTATCCAATTATTGGCTGCTGCTCTGGATTTAATGATCATGCTTAGGGATGAGGGTGTTGAGCTTGATGATGTTGAGACAGCACTCATTGATCACATTGGAGTGTTCCTCAAAGAGTACCTTGGAAGGACAACAGGAAGCGGCATGGAGGTAGGGTGATGGATGTTGATGTCATCGAGAGAGGGATAAGGGAACTGCAAAGGCGAGGTGAGATATCTGAGCCAAAGTATAAACATGCGTTTGTGATCGTTCTCGATAACAGACCTACAAGATACAACACGGCAATGCTGGTGAAAGTCGTTGCAGTATATGAAGATTCAAAACAGGAGAGGCCACAACAGACACACTCAACAAAAAGTATTGACTTGTGTGTCATGCCAAGACGCATGGCCACCCGTGTACTTTTTGCTTCTGGTGTCCTGATAGCTATAGAGGATGGTTGGGAGATAACCCACGCAACAGACACCTGTGTCTACATGAGGAAGAAGATCGATGGATGACAGGGAAAGACTTGAGATGATGGCACAAGGTGGTGATGTTCACGCCCAAAGGAAACTCAACAGGATGAATGTAGTGCTAGAACCCTCACTACAAGGTGTGACCATTATCATCCACAACAACGGTCTGGCCGTCAGTGACGAGGATGCAAGGGCAGTGGGCAAAGCAATCATGCGCATTCGTAGGCGTGACCTGGAGCAGACTGAGAATGAAGAGCGTCTCAGTAGGATACGAGACAAGTACATCATTGAGCAGTTTGGAGTGGAGTTAAGACGTGCAGCCATGGCAGTTCTTATATGGGCTTGTAAGACACAGCAGGGTGTACTTGCCTTCTACCACGGATACAGTAGAGCAAAGCTCTTAGAATGGCTCTCAGTGATCATAGAAGTATGGAGATGGAGACACATGGATGCAAAAGAGAGGGCATAGCAATGAAACAGTGGCATGAGAAGTGGATCCTTGATGCAGCATTGAGCCTTTACACCTCTAAGGTGTTCGGAGGTGTACCCCGCGAGAAGAGGTTTGAAGTGTCTGTGGTCACATCATTCAAGCTCTTTCAGGAGTGCTGCAACGGGTTTGATAGGATGGAGCGAGGAGAGATGGGAGAGGTTCACGGTATCTACACTGGGCAAGAGGAGAAAGAGGATGAGCAAGGAAAAAACGAAGAAGAGTCTGGAGATTCCACAACCTGAAGCACTCGAGGCTGA
>Ga0114923_10001471_pt1 | contig 16361 bp, 16 predicted proteins | sample SumtaG_FD_89578 | JGI IMG/M metagenome (GOLD analysis project Ga0114923, IMG submission 89578) | Deep subsurface microbial communities from Indian Ocean to uncover new lineages of life (NeLLi) - Sumatra_00157 metaG | ecosystem: Environmental > Aquatic > Marine > Oceanic > Sediment | place: near...
AGGACAATTAGTTTCATAGCATGAGCTTCTCAATTGCAACAGGCCGCCATTATATTCGACATTATTTAATAAAGCAACGGTATAATTGGCTTGGGAATTTTGGGTTTTTGCTGCTATTTTAAATTGCAAAATATTTGTAACGCAGCTACACTGTTGCAGCAAGAAAGCCTAAAAAACTCGTTTTTCCGATACATGAATATTGGCTTGATGTGGGTAAAAAAGGTGATTTATATCAGGCCATGCAGGAATTTGAGGAACATTTTTAATGAAGAGCTTGGTAATAGGTTATGGTTCTATTGGTGCGCGGTATGCTTCGGTATTAGAAGAGCTTGGTGTACAAGTTTTTTTTGTAACTAATCGCGAGGATGTTTCATATCACCGTTTTTTGAGTGTTCAGCAAGCAATTGATGCTGTTGATTTTGATCTTGTGATTATTGCAAATTCGACAGCAAAGCATTATGAAACTTTATTGACATTAGCAGGCTATCGAGGAAAAATTCTAATTGAAAAGCCGCTATTTCACCAGTTATTAGAGTTACCAAAGAATCTTCAACACGATATATTTGTTGGTTACAATTTGCGATTTCATCCCGTTTTACAACAACTAAAAAAACATTTATGTTCTTATGCGGCTGCTGCAGCTATCGTGCAGGTGGGGCAATATCTTCCATTATGGCGTCCACAGCGAGATTATAGAAAGACTTATTCGGCTTTAAAAGAAGCTGGTGGTGGTGTGCTGCGGGATTTAAGTCATGAATTAGATTATGTTGTTTGGTTACTAGGGGCTTGTAGGAAACTAACTGCCTCAGGAAGTCACCAAAGTCAACTTGAGTTAACATCAGAAGATGTTTACACAATATTAATGCAGTGTAGTCGTTGTCCGCATGTTGCGATTAGTTTAGATTATCTGCGGCCAGTGCCACAGCGACAGTTTAATGTTATTGCTGAAAATTCAATCATAGAGGCGGACTTGATTCAACAAACTATCTGCATTAATGGAGAGAAAATACAGTATAATACTAGTCCGAATGATACTTATCGTAAGCAAATCGAGGCACTTATTAGTGAAGATTACGAATCGCTTTGCTCCTTAGCAGAGGGTTATGAAGTGCTGAGATTAATAGAACAGATTGAGTATGCGAACCAAAATATGAGCTGGGTGATAAGATGAAAAGACTATGTACTATTTGTGCGCGAGCTGGGTCACAAGGCGTAAAGAATAAAAATGTTAGGGAGATTGCACGCAAGCCTTTGATAGCTCATACGATTTTACAAGCCCAAGCTTCAACTCTATTTTCTGTGATTACAGTGAGCAGTGATTCTCAAGCCATTTTAGATGTTGCTAGACAGTTTGGTGTAGATTCTTTGATATTAAGGCCTCCAGAAATGGCTACTGCTTTTGTTTCTAAATTGCCAGCGATTCAGCATGCAGTAAAAGTTACAGAAGAAAATACAAAGCAGCGGTTTTCGACAATTGTTGATTTAGATGTGACTTCACCGCTGAGATTTGTTGATGATATATGTGAGGCTGTTAAATTGTTAGAACAGACTGGCGCCAGCAATCTTTTTTCTGTTACACCAGCAAGATGTTCTCCTTATTTTAATCTAGTTGAAATAGATGAGAATGGAGTGCCCCATTTAAGTAAATCATTAAAGCAGGCTGTCGTGCGGCGGCAGGATTCTCCAAAGTGTTATGATATGAATGCTTCCATTTATGTTTGGCAAAGGGAAAACCTATTGAACCAAGATGATCTATTTACTGATAAGACAAAAATTTATATTATGCCTGAAGAGCGTTCAATAGATATTGATACGGCGTTAGATTTTGAATTAGTGAATTATTTATTAAACAAAAGAAGAGGGCATCATGCTTGATAGTTATAAACAATTGTTCGATTTGTCGAACAAGGTCGTGTTGATCACTGGTGCTGCAGGTATTCTTGGCTCTCATTTCTCTTACGCGCTTGCAGAATTTGGTGCGAAGCTAGTATTGTTAGATGTGAATCAAGAGGCACTATTAGATTTGACTAAAATCATAAAAGAGAAATATTCTGTAGAATGTTTAGCAGAGGTGTGTGATGTGACAGATGAGGACGCGATTCGATCAGTCAGGTCGAAAGCATTACAACGTTTTAAGAAAATTGATGTACTTATCAATAACGCGGCTGGAAAGTCTGAAGATTCAGATGCATTTTTCGCTAATTTCGAGAATTATGATTTAGATCAGTGGGGAAAAATTATTGATGTTAATTTGAGCGGCATGTTTTTAATGGCAAAAACGATTGGTGCACAAATGTTAAAGCAGGGATTTGGTAGTATTATCCAAACGGCTTCCATCTATGGGGTGATGGCTCCTGATCAACGAATTTATAAAGGTTCTTTTTATCTAAATCGTGAAATTAATTCTCCTGCTGTATATTCGGTCGCTAAAGCGGGTGTTGTAGGATTAACTAAACATTTGGCTTGTTTATGGGCTGAGCATGGTATACGGGTTAATTCCATTAGCCCTGGTGGGGTGCAAAGTGGGCAAAATGAAACTTTTCAACGAAAATATTCTGCGCGTGTTCCTATGGGGCGCATGGCATTGCCTCATGAAATGGTTGGCGCAATTTTATTTCTAGCCTCGGAAGCGGCAAGTTATGTAACTGGACAAAACTTAATGGTTGATGGTGGATTATCTGCTTGGTAATGCGAAGGAGAACAAGATGCAAACAATGAAAAATAATTTTTCGGTTAATCATATTTGGCGACATATAGGATTAATTTTTTTTGCAACGTTATTGATGCATGGGATGGTCTTGCTGAATAACGGTGTTTTTTGGGATGGCTGGATTGCTTACAACTTCTATTTAGAGCAGAATTATCATATGCTGCGGTTAATCAGCTTTTCTATGGGGGTGCCATTTTTTTATTATATTAATCGAGCATTAATGTTTTTAGGTTATCATTCTGTTTGTAATTTGCTTGGTTTTTTTAGTATATTTATTGTCGGTGTCTGCTTATATTTGAGTTTAATTAAGTTTAAGCAAATTAGCTTATCAATTGCTTTATTAGCTGGTTTAGTTGTGGTAATTTTTCCAGGATCACAGCTGACTTTTTTTAGGGCAGTAAGTCCTTATTATTTCAGTTACGCCATATTTTTTATTGCAGTATATTTGGGACTAACAAGCGAAACGGTTCATCGTCGTTGGCCAAGATATTTTTTACGAATATTAAGTCTGTGCTGTTTTTTGATGAGTTTTAGTTTAAAATCATTATTGTCTTACTATAGTATATTTTTTGTTGGGTTGTATTTTTTGGCAGCCCAAGAAGTTGATCGGCAAGCTTTTTCTTTACCCTTTTTGTTTTCATTTCTTCTTAGGAAGTTAGATTTTATTTTATTACCTTTTGCTTTTTATTTTTTAAGCAAGGGGTTTTTTTCAACTTATTGGGAGTATGCACAATATAATCACTTGCATTGGCGTGGTTTACATTGGTTTGTTCATATGTTTTCTTTGTCATTACATCATGTATTTTTTCGCTTCTTGGCTACCCCTCTGCTTGTTGGGTTATTCATAGCGATAGTTATTTGGTTAAAAAACAGATGCTGTAAGAAAAAAATGACTAATCTAGACTTTTTATTGCCAGAAGTAGATATTTCATCAAGAATGCCTTATGTTATTTTATTTTGTGTTGGTTTATTTGCTTTGTGTATGAGTGTTTTGCCCTATATATTAGTCGATAAGCCACCTATCCATTTTTTCTTGCCTGCGAGCCGTTATGCTCTTTTAGTGCCAAGTGCTGCAGCTTTAATTATTGCTGGATTTTTTGGGGTATTTTTTAAGACAGCCAAAGAAACTATTTCATTGATAGGTAAATGTTTCTTCTTGTGTTTGTTTATTTTCTCATTCTCCTTTTGGTTGCATACTTACTTAAAATTAACAGCAGAGACAGCACTGCAGAAATCCTTTATTTCTTGGGTGAAAGATCATCCAGAATGGAAAAAATATTCTTTGTTTTGGATTAATGCGCATTTCAAACATATACAACCCGCGTATGCCCATTATACTTGGGCAAATATTATTAATTATGTTTACAAGGATCATGCTCATTATGGCTATTCTGATCAGCGGCCGGAAAATTTTCCAGCTTTAAAGAAATCATTTGCACCTGTAATTCGACAAGGTTATAATATAAAAAATTTTAATGTTAATGGTCATCAGGCAACAATGGATATTTTTCCTAACTTGTATGGGCATAATCAAACTTCAATAGCGTTTCAATATTTATATTACCGCTTTATACACCCATCATCATTGCCAAATTTTATGCGCGGATTAATAATGGTGACGGTTAAGCCTTATTTTCAGAATGCAGGATAGTTGTAGTTTGCTTAGGCGGTTTCGAAATCATCTAGTAGCTTTTTAACTTGGCCTAAATTTAGGTTGACACACACATTGTATTGAAAATAGAAGGATTTTTGTTATAATTTACTCTTTAGAGCGGAGGTGGTATTGTTGGGGCGTATTTTAATTACAGGGGCTAATGGGTTCGTTGGTTCTTATTTGGCAAAATCGTTAGAAGAACAGGGATATGATGCCCTCAAAATTTCGCCTTCATTGTCTGATAATCCGAAGATAAAAACGTTAAAAGTCGATTTAACGAATGTTGCGGATTTGAAGAAGCTTTCATCCTTTACGTTTGATATTGTTTTTCACTGTGCTTCACAGCAGCCTAGGCCGAACCTAACATATGCTGACTATCATAAAGGAAACGTTCAAATTTTAGAAAATGTTTTAAATGCTATAACACTATCTAAACAGGCGAAAGTTGTACATTTCTCTAGTGCAGCCGTCTATGGAAATATTAGGCATCAGGTTTTAGATGAGAATAGCGCAGTTAATCCTCAAAACGATTATGCGTTAACGAAGTTGTTTTCTGAATACTTGTTGCAATGTCGCTCGCAACAGCGAGATTTTTCTGCGTTTTGTTTTAGGCTTCCATCTATTTTTGGTGTTGGGCAAATCGGAGGGATAGCGCATACCTATTTTGATGCATTAAAAAAGAACCAGCCTTTGGAAATTTTTTCACAAGGTAAGTTGTGGCGCAATATTGTTGCTGTTGAATCAGTTGTGGATGCTGTACTTAAGGTATTAAAAACAAACTTACAGGGATACCATCTTTATTTATTGGGTAGTCAAACTTCTTTAACAATGGCGCAAATAGCAGAAAAAATGGCGAAGCGCTTACATTCTCAATCCAAGATTTTATTGGTTGACCAGAAGGTGCCGGTAGAATTTGATTGGAAATTTAATTTAAATAAAATTGAGAACGACTTAGGTTTTCTTCCTCAATCGCTGGAAGATGCCTTGATTCATTATGTTGATCAAATGAAAATTCAATATGACAAAAATTAATTATCACATGGCTGCCCCGTATTTTCCGGACGAGGAAATAGAGAAGATATTGCCGTTGTTTAGAGAGATTTTGGAAGGGAAGCGCCCATTAAGTCAGAGTGAGTTCGTTCGTGAATTTGAGCGGGCTTTTGCTGCGATGGCAGGTTGTCGTTATGCGGTGGCCACCAATAGTTGTTCGGCTGCTTTAGAAATCGCATTGAGATGTTTAAACATAGCTTCGGGTGATGATGTTGTAGTGCCAGTGGAAACTTTCATAGCAACAGGAGCAACTATCCTTCGAGAGGGCGCCAATCCTGTTTTTGCTGGCATTTCTCCAGAGACTTTTTGTTTATCGCTGAAGACGTTGAAAGCGGTGGTAACGCCAAAAACAAAAGCGGTGATTATTGTTCATATGGCAGGATTTATTTCGCCTGAGATTTTTGAAATTCGAAATTTCTGTCGTGAGCGAGATATTGCGTTGATCGAAGATGCAGCGCATGCCCCTGGCGCAGCAATTAATGGGGAGAAGGCCGGCTCCATCGGAGATATAGGTTGTTTTTCATTTTATCCAACCAAGGTGATGACGACAGCCGAGGGCGGAATGTTTGTTACGAATAATGAGTCGTTATATGAATTGGCTAACAGTTATCGTCATCGAGGTCGAGATATGTCGGTGAAGATGGAGTGTTATTCGCGATTGGGAACCAATAATCGAATGACCGAGTTTTCTGCGATTTTAGGGCTAAGTCAATTATCCTGTTTGAATGAGTTTACTGATAAACGAAACAGAGTCGCTGATTACTACGGTGAGTTTTTGGCAGAGTTGTTTGTGCAAGGAAAGCTGAATAAGCTTGTTAAGCCTGAAAATATTAGACATGCATATTGGCGTTTTATTGTTGGTTTGGCAAAGCAATTTGATCGGGTTGAGGTTCAAAAGTTGATGAAAAAGAAGGGTGTGGCGGTTGATTGGGCTTATGATCCCCCATTACATTTACAGCCAGTTTTTCGTCATCGTTTTAATATTAGCGAGGGATATCTGCCGGAGACAGAAGGGATCATGAAGCATTTTATCTGTTTGCCTATTCATCCTCTTTTGACGCGTGAAGATATTGCTTATATTTCCAGTAGTTTAATCGAAGTATTGGAGAGTTTAAGTGAGTAAAATAGTTAGTATTCATCAGCCGCAATATTTACCGTGGGCCCCTTATTTTGACAAAATTTTGCGCAGCGATGAATTTATTTTTCTTGATAATGTCAGTTATCAAAAAAATGGGATGCAAAATCGCAATAAGATAAAAACCGCGAATGGTGATGTTTGGCTAACGGTGCCGGTTGAATTTCATTTGGGACAATTAATTAATGAAACGAAAATCGCTAGGCCTGAAATGCTGAAGAAACACCTTAAAACATTGGAAATGAGCTACAAAAAAGCGCCTTTTTATGATGAGGTAATGAGCTGGTTAGGGCCGATTTTAGATCGTTCTTACGTTTTTTTAAGTGAAGTAGCTATGGATGCGACTTTGGGCATATTACGATATTTGAATTATGCTGGTCGAGTGATTGTTGCATCAACTCTGAAGGAAGAAGGTAGGGGAAGTGAGCTGGTGAGAAATATTTGTTTAGAACAGCAAGCTTCGGTCTATTTGTCTGGCCAGGGGGGTAAAAATTATATGGAGATGGATGATTTTAAATTGCATAATATAGAGGTCTTGTTTCAGGAGTATCGTGCTGTTACTTATCCGCAATTATACTCAAAAATAGGGTTTATCGAAAATTTATCGATCATTGATCTTTTATTCAATGTGGGTCAAGAAAGTGTACGGTATATAGAAGAAGGAAGAATTATGTGAAGCATGTTTTAGCTATAACAGGCATTCGTTCTGAATATGACTTGATGTTACCTGTCTATCAAGCGATTGAAGCGCATCCGGAACTTAAGTTATCGCTTATTGTTTCTGGTGCACATTTGTCAAAACAGTATGGTTATACGGTTGATTCAGTTAAAAATGACGGTTTCGAAATAGTTGATATTGTTGAAAGCTTAATTAATGGTGATCGGGATATTTCTCGGCTTAAGAGCTTGGCGGTGCAACTGATGGGCGTGATACAAACCGTTGACCGTGTTCGTCCCGATTATTTGCTAGTGCTTGGTGATCGGGAAGAATCGATAGTGTTTGCTTTAACCGGCGCATATCTTAATATTCCTGTAGCACACGTTTCTGGTGGTGATCGCGTGGTTGGAAATGTGGATGACCATATTCGTCATGCAGTCTCGAAGTTAGCCAATTTACATTTTACAACAAGTCAAGCAAGTGCAGATCGCTTAATTAAGATGGGAGAGCAGCCTTTTCGTGTTTTTAACGTAGGTAATCCAGGTATTGACCGTTTTAGAACAAGTCCGCAGATAAGTAGAGCCGAGTTGTTTGAATGGTATCACTTTCCTCAAGAATGGTTGGATTTCCCTTTGTTATTAATGATACAGCATATTATTTCTTCGGAAATTGACGATGCTTATTATCAGATGAAAACAACGTTAGAGGCGATTACAAAATTACAGCTGCCAACAGTAATTAGTTATCCCAATTCTGATGCTGGCAGTCAGGCGATTATTCAATGTATTGAGGAGTATCGTGGGAATGAATATATAAGAATTTTTGAAAATATTCCGCGGCTTCAGTTTGTAAATACTTTTCGTCATGCGGGTTGTTTGATAGGGAATTCTTCAGCGGGATTTTTAGAAGCGCCTTTTGTAAAATTGCCTGTAGTAAATGTTGGGAATCGTCAGACAAAGCGTTTAAATGCGGGTAATGTTGAATTTGTGCCTCATAAAGTTGAGGCTATTATTTCTGCAGTAAAGAAAGCCTGTTTTGATCAGTCTTATCGTGAAAAAGTAAAAGCATGTTCATGTCCGTTTGGTGATGGATATGCCTCAGAGAAGATAGCAGATATATTGGCAAAGACCCCTTATGATAACAATTTGTTTATTAAGGATATCACTTATTAGGAAGGTAAAATGAATAATGTTTTAGTGGTAGCTCCTCATCCAGACGATGAGACATTGGGTGTTGGTGGAACGTTATTAAAACACATTTCGCGAGGCGATAAGCTGCATTGGTTGATCATGACACATCCAAAGGATAATGATCACTTTTCGCAGCAGTTCGTGGAGGAGCGAGATAGACAAATCGAGATGGTGGCAAACAGTTATCCTTTTGCAACCCATCATGTTTTGGATTTTAAAGCAGCAATGTTGGATAGTTATGACCTAAGTCAACTTGTGGGTGCGGTTGGAAAAGTGATTAGTGATATTCAGCCAAATATTGTTTATATCCCTTTTGGTGGTGATATTCATTCTGACCATAAAATTACATTTGATGTATTATTGTCTTGTACGAAACGGTTCCGCTTTCCTTTTATCAAAGAAATATTGAGTTATGAAACGCTTTCGGAGACAGACCAGAGTCCTGCTAGCGGCGCCTTGATATTTTCACCAACAGTTTATGTCGATATTACCGATTTTTTACAGCAGAAGTTAGAGATATTTTTAAAGTATAAAACAGAGGTGGCAGATCATCCATTTCCTCGAAGTATTGAAAATATTAGTGCATTAGCGACCTATCGAGGTGGCCAGGTGTTTGTTAAAAACGCTGAAGCTTTTATGCTGCTGAGATTGGTTGATTGTTAACTATTAATAGACGATAAAATAATGAATAAAATCTCTTTTTCAAAGATTGGAATAGTAAATTATGGCATGGGAAATTTAGGTTCTGTTGTCAATGTGTTTAAACATTTGGGACACGATCCCTATATTATTCTTGAGCCGAAAGATGTTGAAAAAGCAGATGTAATTATTTTGCCGGGAGTTGGGGCTTTTGGTGAGGCGATGACTAATCTGCATGAGCGGCACTTTGTGGATGTGTTGTCAGAGCAGGTGTTGGTTAAGAAGAAGTTCTTTTTGGGTATTTGTTTGGGTATGCAATTATTAGCAGAAAGTTCCGAAGAGAAGGGGACTCATCGAGGGTTGGGCTGGATTCCTGGACATGTAAAAAAGTTAAATGTTGATAGCTCACTTCGTTTGCCTCATATGGGTTGGAATGATTTAATTCTTCACGGCAACTCGCCAATATATTCTTCATTGTCTGATAGCAAGGCGGTTTACTTTGTGCATACTTACTATTTTGACTGCGATAGCAAGTATATTGATGCTTATGTTGAATATGGTAAGCAAGTAACAGCATCAATTCATCATGATAATATTTTTGCTGTACAGTATCATCCAGAAAAAAGTCATTCCAATGGGCTTAAGATACTAAGCGCCTTTTTGCAATATACTTCACAGTCTTAAAGGAGATCGTGCGTTGTTAAAGAAACGTTTAATTCCATGTTTAATTTTGAAAGGTGATAAAATCGTCCAGAGCATTAAATTTAAGCGTTATTTGCCGATTGGTCAGGCGAATATTGCAATTGAATTTTTCATGAATTGGGATGTGGATGAAATTGTTTTGTTAGACATTGAAGCAAGTATTAAGAAAACGCCGCCAAAATATGAGCTTATTAACTATTTTGCGAAACACTGTTTTTTGCCTTTGAGTGTAGGGGGCGGAATTACCTCTCTGGAAGAAATGCGGAAGGTTTTGTTGGCTGGTGCGGATAAAATTATTATTAATCAGGCGGCAGTTAGATTTCCAGGATTAATTCAAGAGGGCGCACGAGTATTTGGTAGTCAGTGTATAGTGGTCTCTATTGATGTAAAAGTAAATGCGCAGCAAGAATATGAGGTTGCCATTGATTCCGGAAAGGTGTTGACTGGGATGGGCCCGGTGCAATGGGCAAAAGAGGTGGAAAACCTTGGTGCTGGCGAGATTTTATTGAACTCTGTCGATCGGGATGGGACAAAACAAGGTTATGATCTTGAACTTATTCGGCAAGTACAAAAGGCTGTGAATATCCCAGTAATTGCTTGTGGGGGCGTGGGAAAAATGAGTCATTTAGTGGAAGGTTTTACGAAAGCAAATGCACACGCTGTTTCTGCAGCAAATATCTTCCAATATACAGAGCATTCCACTATTATTGCCAAGGCTTATTTAAAGCGTGCAGGTATCGATGTCAGGTTAGATTCGCAAGTCAAATATGATGATATTGGTATCGATGAGGTTGGCCGGATCATTTAGGAGAAAAAAATGAGATATTGTAAACGTTGTCTTTATCCAGAGAATCACCCGCTTGGAATTATCTTTGATGATGAAGGTGTCTGTAGTGGCTGTCGTGTTCATGAAGAAAAAGATGATGAGATTGATTGGGAAGCTCGGCATGGAGAGCTTGAGTCAATATTGCGAACATACCAAGGAAAGCATCCAGCTTATGATTGCGTGATTCCGGTGACAGGTAATGGCGATAGTTATTTTGTTGTTCACATGATGAAAAAGGTATTTGGATTACAGCCATTATTAGTTACTTACAATATCCAGTACAACACCAAGATTGGCATTCGAAATATGGCCAACCTATTAACGCAGCTTGATTGTGATCACTTGCTTTATACGGTTAATCCAAAACTTGCGAAGCAGGTAACCTGGCATGCTATGCATGCGTTCGGAGATATGTATTGGCATTGCTTGGCCGGTAGCCAAACGTTTCCGGTTCAAGTAGCAACAAAAATGGGTATACCTTTGGTTGTATGGGGAGTGAATGGCTGGTTGGACCAGGTGGGTATGTTTTCTCATTGGGATTTGGTGGAAATGTCCAAAAAAGTGCGAAAGGAGCATGTGCTAAGAGGTTGGGATGTGCAGCGAATGGTGCAGGAAAATGATGAGATTACTACCAAAATGATGCAGGCGTTTACTTATCCCTCAGATGAACAGTTGGAGCATTCGCGAGTGCGAGGAATTTATTTGGGTAATTTTGTTCGATGGGACGCGCAGCAGCAAACCGAACAGATGATAGACCTTTATAATTATGAAACGTGCCCTCAGGAGCGTACTTTTAATCAATATGAGACTATTTACTGTTTTCATAATGCCGGCGTGCATGATTATATTAAATACTTGAAATATGGTTATGGCAAGATTACTGATCACGGATCGCGAGATATACGTTTAAAACGCATGACGAGAGAGCAGGCTATCGATTTGGTATTGGCTTACCAAAATAAAGAGCCAAAAGATATGAAATTATTTCTTGAGTGGCTTGGCATGACCGAAGAGCAGCTTTATGCGTGTATTGATAAGTTTAGAGATCCAAATATATGGGAGCGTCAAAATAGTGGGTGGAAATTAAAATGTTCTGTGGCTGATACAAAAAACATAGAGGGTGTTGATGAGGTGCGTTTAGCGCCAGTTGGGCCGAAAGAATATGTCCAAACAGATAATCGTGAGCCCATAGATGAAGATAATCAATATTTACTGATGGGGCGCGCTTATATTGATGAAAGAAATTATGAAGCAGATAGATAAGAGGATAGGTTATGCAATATTGTCAACGTTGTGTGATGCCAGATACTAAACCAGGGGTTCATATTGATAGCGAAGGTCTTTGTAGCGCTTGTCGTTCAGTAGAGCAAAAAAAGTTAATTGATTGGGAAGCAAGAGCACAAGATCTTGAAAAAATTTGTCAGGATATTAAGAAAAACAATACGGCATGTTATGACTGTATTGTTCCTGTGAGTGGCGGTAAAGACAGCACATTCCAGGCTTGGACAATGAAAGAAAAATATGGCATGAATGTGTTAACTGTTTGTTTGGCTTCTCATTTGCCGACATACGAAGGTATTTATAATTTAAATAATATGGTAACGGCGCTCGATGTTGATTTGATCAAAGTGAACCTTAAGCCAAGTACTTATCGTAAATTACGACGTAAAGCGTTTGTACAGCAAGGTGAGCCCAACTGGGCAGAACATTGTGCGGTTTTTTCTTCGGTAACTAATGTAGCAATGATTTATGATGTTCCACTTGTTGTTTGGGGCGAGGATATTGCTGTTGAGTTTGGCGGTAGAACTTCAGATAAAAGAAAAGCCGAAGCGGAAGATATTAACAAGAACGATTTAATTAAAGAAAAAACCATTCTGGATTGGCTGGATGATGATATTTTAGAGGAGGATGTCTATTTTTATAAGTATCCTTCTAATGAACAATTTGCACAGCATAAGGTTCGCAGTATTTATCTAGGATATTACGTTAATTGGGATGGCAAAAAAAACTATGAGTTAGCCAAAGACATTGGATTTATTCAGCGGCGGGAAGGCCCATTGTCTGGGAATATATTAGCCTACGATAATATAGATGAGAGGTTGTGCGAAATTAACATTTGGATGAAATATATTAAATTCGGATTTTGGCGGCCGACAGATCAATGTTGCTATCAAATTTGGAACGGCCGGATGAGCAGAGAAGAGGCGGTAGAACTTGTTAATGCTAAACAAGATGAATTTCCAGAAGAGTATTTTCAAGATTTTCTAAATTATCATGACCTTACCGAAGGACAATTTTGGGATGTGGTGGAAAAATTCAGAAATCATGATATTTGGGTAAAACGTAATGGCAAATGGATATTAAAAAACCCCTTGAAATAATAAACTGAAGTTCCTTTGGTTTAATTGTGGGCTTTTTTGTTGCTAAGCATTTTGGAAAAGTAACTATGAATGAAGAAACAGATGCTTTGATAAAACGAGAAAAAACGTTACATTTATTCTTAGCGCATACTCCCTTGCAGATATTGAGTGTTACTAATCTTAAGCAGCAGTATTTTCCAGAAACGGAAAATTGTTGGTTATTGTGGGAAGATGAAGGTTCGACCCGTTTGCTTGACCCATTGGTGTGGAAAAATGTATTAAAAGGAAAGCAAACGCGTTCGAGTACGCATGACACTAAGAACCACATAAAAAATAATTTACAGCTAATTCGAGAGCTACTTGAAAAGATGAAGCCGGCCAAAGTAGTTTTATATGTGAGCGAGTTATTGTGGCTTTGTAATAAAGTGGCTTATGCATTTTTACACTCCCTTTATAAAGATAATTTTAATTGCATGATTTTTGATGAGGGGCTGCATATTTATGCGAATGACAATACTTTTTCAGAAGATGTTTTTTTAAAGTCAGTGATGAAGTTTGTTTGGTTAACTATGCATGGGTTGCCAAATTATCTTTTATTTCCTAAAAAGACTTATTCGTCAAAATATATCAAGAAAATTTATTGTTTCTATCCAGAGCTACTAAAAGATAAAAATTATGATATTGAAATATTGCCACTCCAACCAAAATATATTATGTCTTCTCTTCAGCGAATACGAAAGAGTGATGCCACCTATGGTGAAAAAAACGCAGCATTGTTTTTATCCCAACCCTATAGTCGTGATATTCCTGAGTCGACTTTAAGGGAAGTGCTGAAAGATATGATGGAAGATTTTAAAGCACGCGGAATAAAGGATATTTATTTTAAACCGCATCATGCAGATAAAAAAAAATGGGTTGAAGAATTGGTGGGACGTTGGGGATTTAAGCCTATTAGTCTTGAGAAAGATGTTGCGATAGAAGTTTATGCTTCCCAATTGCAGTTTAAGTATATTATTAGTATATCAAGCTCGGCTTTATTATATTTGCCATTGTTTGGATATCAGGGTAAAACGGTTTCTTATGGAATGTCTCGTTGTGGTTTGATTCGAAAATATAAAAAACTACATCAATTCCTGATGCCGCTATTTCGATCCCAGGGGGTTTGGGTGCTTGATTAAGTTTTCTGCTCAACTAGGTAGTATTTTTTTTCGAGGCATTACGGTTGTCAGTAAGTTTATATTGTTATGCTTTTTAGCTAAATGGGTTACACCAAGCGGCTTGGGTCTTTATGGTATTCTGACGGCCACGATCATTATAGCTTTACAAGTTGTTGGCTTTGATTTTTATGCATTTAATACGCGTGAAATCTTAAAAGTTGGGTCTGAAGAACAGGTTTTGTATATTAAATCCCAATTAGTTGTTCATTTGATTTCTTATCTTTTCTTTTTCCCGCTATTTCTATTTATTTTCTTTTTAAAAATATTACCTTGGTGGCTTTTGGTTTGGTTTTATGTATTATTGATTACTGAGCATTTATCGCAAGAAGCTGACAGGTTGCTAGTAACACTTTCAAAACCATTAGCAGCGAACGTTGTGATGTTTTTTCGCGCAGGGATTTGGGTCTATTTTCTATTGTTTGCTTATTATGTTTTGCATTGTCACATCACATTAACTTGGGTTTGGAGTGCTTGGTTTTGTGGCGATATTATTGCTTTAGCATTGGTTGTTTATCTCCTGAGTTACTTGCCTTGGCGGTTGGGTTGGAAAAAACAGTTGACGTGGCGATGGGTCGTGAGAGGAATTAAGATTTCTACTATTTTTCTGATTGGTACTGTTTGTTTGCAGCTCTTAACTTATCTTAGTCGTTACTTTATTAAATTTATGCTGGGATTGCACGCGACTGGCATTTTTGTTTTTTATTCTAACTTGTTGGGTGTTATTTTAACCTTTGCTCAAATAGCCATTTATAATTTCATGATACCGCCAATTATTCAGACATTTTATCAAGATAATAGTTCCATAATCGGTGAAATGCGAAAATTATATGTCACAGTTGTCTTGTATTTATTGCTCGTATCTCCTGCCGCCGCTTTGGGTATTTATGTTGTTATTTATTTTGTGCACAAGCCAGTTTATTTACATTATTTATGGTTATTTTATATTTTATTGGGGGCAACCATTGTGACGGTACTGGGGCAGGTGCCTCATTATGGACTTTATGTTATATACAAAGAAAAGTGGTTGTTATATGTTGGCTTAGTCTCTTTGTTTCTAGGCTGTCTACTGAACTATATTGGAATTAAACTGTTTGGATTGTTTGGGGCGGGTTGGGCGCTTGTTCTCACAATGTTGTTTATGTGGTGGATAAAGCATTTTCTTTTTAGGCGAATAACTCGAAGGCTTGGCAGTTAAATTATTAAAATATACCCCGCCGGTTTTTTGTAATCTAATCCTTGGTGATGCCGCTCTATAGTAGCGGAAAAATTTTTCCAAATTAATTTTCGCATCACGTAGCGATTCATAATCCCGCAAATAAACCCCCTCGTATTTTACCGTCCGCCATAAGCGTTCAATAAAAATATTATCAAACGCTCTGCCTCTGGCATCCATGCTGATTTTAATACCGTTTGCAAGCAAAATGCCGGTAAATATTTCGCTTGTAAATTGCACCCCTTGATCTGTGTTAAAAATATTCGGCTTTCCATAATACAAACTCACGTTAATTAAGTTCTTTCTTTATCGTTTGCACAAAAACACACTACTAGGAATATTAATTATTCTTTGTTCTAAATCACAAGCGGTGCTTAGATCCATGCGCGGACAATCAGCAAACATAGGCAGTTTATGCATTAATGTCCAAATGGGTCTGATTTTAATTCCGCTTGAGTTGGCCAACCGTAAAACATTATCGCGCTGCATACAATGTTCATCATTTAATAATAGTGTGTTTAACCAATAATTACTTTTTGCAAAACTGGGTTCTGCAAAAAAACTTATTCCTTCTATATTCGCAAATAATTTTTCATATTGTTTTGCTAAATTACGCTTGCTTGATAATATATTTGATATTTGTTCTAGTTGCGCGCAGCCTAATGCAGCATTTATATTTGGCATGCGATAGTTGTAGCCAATCTCGTCATGAACATATAAAAAGTCATGCGGTTGTTTGGCTGTAGTAGTTATATGTTTTGCCCGTTTTGCAAATTTAGCATCATTGGTAAGAATTGCGCCACCACCGCCAGCGGTAATAATTTTATTACCATTAAAACTTAAAGCGCCCGCCAAACCTGTATGTCCAACGTGTTTTCCTTTGTATAATGATCCAAGCGCTTCAGCGGCATCTTCAATAAGTTTTATATGATATCGGCTACATATTTCAACAATAGGATCTAAATCTACTGGATGGCCAAAAGTATGCATTACCACCAGGGCTTTAA
>Ga0114923_10001472_pt1 | contig 16359 bp, 15 predicted proteins | sample SumtaG_FD_89578 | JGI IMG/M metagenome (GOLD analysis project Ga0114923, IMG submission 89578) | Deep subsurface microbial communities from Indian Ocean to uncover new lineages of life (NeLLi) - Sumatra_00157 metaG | ecosystem: Environmental > Aquatic > Marine > Oceanic > Sediment | place: near...
ATATGACATGTTTATAACATTTTAAAAAGTAACCTATTCACATTATTTGGCCTGAATAGATTGAGCCACCTTAATAAAATGCTGTCTATTATGCCCGAACAGCAAGGCACATAACACGTCTATCAGTTAGCTGGACTATCCTCGCCCAGCCGTCTTCCATTTAAAACCGCCGCCACCGGCAACCGGTCTTTTGTTTCCATTTCCGTTACCCTGTCCGTTAGTATCAGCAGGGGGCTTTGACGAGGAGAAAATACCTCCACTATTAGCAGGCTTGCCGCCATCGTCGTTAATCTTGAGAATCTTGTGCGTTGCCGCTCCTTGCTTGTATACATCGGTATACGATAGCGATTCCCCGTGCTTCTTAGGGTCAGATACCAACTCTCCGTCCATTCCTCTAATCTCAAGGCCGTAACTAACCTTGCCTTCATCGTCGGTCGTCTTTTTCAAAGAAGTCTTATACGTCTCGTTCATCTCCGCAAAGAACCCTTTTACCTGCAATTTGTTTGCGTTAGGGTCTAATCCTAGCTTTGCGTGTGCGTCGTTACGCAACTGATTAAAGATAAACGACTCTTTTTCTTTCTGTGCCCCCGCAATCAAACCGTCTTTCTCCTCAATAGTGCCCTTAAGCTGAGTGTTGATATTCGTGAGGTCTTGAAGATTCTTTTTTAAATCATGAATCTCCGCAATCTTAGCTTCGAATTCTTTTGTTTGATCTGGGTTGCCTTTGCTTGCCGCTTCAAGTTTACCTGTAAGCTCCGTAATTTGGTTCTGAAAGTATTGTACCCCCGACTCCATTACGTCCTCCCAGCGATCTGCTTTGCCGTCTGGAAATACAACGCCAGCATCCTTAAAGGTTTTCTTTGCTGCCGTCTGGTTCGATCCCAAACGCTTTCCGATTAAGTCACGCACTACCTTATGGTCGCCCGCGTCTTTCACGTTAATTAGGTTTTCTGACCCCCACTTCTGTAGGTCGTCTGCTGTTGTTTCGTCTGTTAAGTCAAAACCTAAGTACTTAACAAAATTTACTGCTGCTTCACTCATATTATTATGTTAATTTTGCCTTAATCTTTGTAATCAGTTTCACTTCACCTGTGTTGCTATGGTTGCCTTTCAATGAAAGTGACTTTGCAAGCGATACCCAGTCATCCCGCTCATACTTTTCCTGAAGCTCTTCCACTCCCATGCTTAGCACGTCCTCGCGAATGTCTTTAATCTCTTCCTTGAATTCAGGAGTTACCACATCTACTTCTATCTCTGCAACTGGTGGCGTGGGATTAACTGCTGGTTCACTAAGTGCTGGAACTAAACGCAAGTTATGCTTGTGCATATAAGCCGCGTTATTAGCAAGACGGTCAGAGATGCCGATAATACGCTCGGCGCCGTCCTTGTCTGTTCTGATTACTTTTACCTGTTTCATAATAACAAATATAGTTTATTCATGTTTAAATATCAAATACTTAGCAAGTCTACCTAAAGTAAAGGTTTAAGCCACTAGCCCAAACTCGTCTATCTCGGTTTGTGTTGGGGTGTAATTGCCATTGTTAATATTCCGCTGTATTACGCTCTTTGGCACCTTGAAAATAGACACAGGCATCAAAGAATGATTGCAATTATACCCACCGCAAAAGCTAAATATTGTCGTTGAGGTGGTTAAAGGCCGTTGCCCTTGCCACTTTTTACTTGGATCGGGGTTTCCTGCCCCTCTTTGTTCGTTTGTAACCCATAGCTCTACTTCTTTTTTATGAAAATACTTTCCGTCCCGAGCCTCACAGAACTTGCGTGTGTCCTTGACTCGCCCTCCTGTGTAGAAATACCACTCTACGCCCTGTAGGTTGGCGCTCTGCTGTGTAAACTCTCTATCTGATGTTGAGAATTGATCTCGTATATTGTTCTCTCTACTTGTGTAGCTTGATAAAGCCCCTAGCCTATCATCGTTGCCAGTTATCAAAACGCTCATATTAGCAAAGAGGTCTTCTAATAGTCCGTTCTGGCTTACCGCGTTATCCATTAACCCCTTTATAGGGCTAAACAATGGCTTATTTAAGCTATCGCCAACCAACAATAATAATGAAGCGTCGCGACTGCTCTCAAAAACACCCTTACTAGCTGGCGTGCTTTTAAAATCGCCTATCTCTTCCTCGAATAATTGCTTGGTTAGTTTTGCTTGCTTGTCGAATTCACTACCAAAATCCTTAACGATACTTGTGTACCTGTCGGTCTTCATGAAACGCCTAATCTCGCCTATGATGCTATTAACCGTCTTGAGGTTTCCTGCCGTGGGCTTAATGCGGTCGTTCTTTGTGTCCAGCTTTCCTAGTAAGGAATTGATTTTTGCCAATAATCGCGGCTCGAACTTAGCCAATGAGTCGTAGAAGTCCTGCGGTACGGTATCTAACCTATCTGCTTTTTCAGTAATCGCTGACATTATTATACGTCAATTGGAGGTGCTATAGGTGCTTGTGCGTTTCTTGCCGACTCGGCCGCTTCTCTTGCTACCGCTTCAAGCTGCTCTACTTGGTCTGATAGTGGCAATTCTAGGAAATCAGGGTTGTCTCGTACCAGTTCTGACACAAACGATAGCCCCGAACGGTGCAAGATGATCTGCCAAGGCTCAATCTCACCTCTACTAGCGCCCATATCAATGTCTTCTTGGCTTGCCGTAAGTAGTTTATCAGCGTCAGTGAGCAAGTTGAGCACCTTAATGCTTGAGTTTTCACCGTGGAACGCGCTCTTAATGTACATTCTAAGCAACTCAGCAATAACTGGGTACGGCACATTACCAGATTCTGAAGCCTCTTTGATGTCTGCCAAGTAATCCGACTGCGTTTTGAAATCAAAGTCTTTAGGCTCGATGATGTCAGGCATATTAAAGCGGTTTTTATATCGCATAATGCCAGTCATTTTGAACAAAAACCGTACAATCTGCCAAGTCTGAGCCGATGGAGGTGCTACAAACGAAATCAAATTCTTTAAATCAAGCGCTTTAGCTGTAGCTGTGGCGTCTTCACGGCCCTTAGCTTCGCCCATAGTAGTATTGAGGTGTAGAAGCCCTCTAGCCTTGTTGATATTGTTTTCAACCTCTTCTCTAAGCATCTTAGGTGCGTCGAGCGGTGGAGCAACAAACTTAATAGGCTCTGTAATGTCTTTATCACCAGCAGGGTTGAACTGATCTGGCGGCGCAATTAACATCTCGCCAAATGCAGCCATACGGCTAACCATACCCTGCCCGTTACATTTTGGGCAAATCTTATTATATTCATCCCCTTGTACTGTATGGCCTTTTAAATATCCTCCTGAGCATTTAGCGTTGTAAGCCTCAGTAATTTCTTCGTATTCACACTGGCTGGCCAAAGTGATCTTATGAGGAAACACCACCTTAGCCTTAATCATCTGCAAGTAGCCGTTATCTAAAATAGCTTCCTCTAGCAGCGCTGTGCCTAGCATGAATGGGGACTGGTAAATAATCTGATTATCTTCAATACCTGCAACGCCCATGAGTTTAATAACTGGAACCTCCCCAGCCTCGTGCTCAAACCACGGTATTACGTTATATTCCTTGTCTTCTTTCTTGCCTACTTGGATAATACGGTAAATCCACTGATCGTCATATAGCTCATAGATATAACCGTCCTTGACTGGCTTTTTGTCAACCATCACAATTGACTTCTCAGGCGTCTCGATCATTGCGTAAACGCCGTCTTTATACCCTACCACTCGGTTAATGTCGTAGTAGTAAGGGAGTGGTTCAGGCAAATCAACACCTGAAACAACCAATTCACCATCCTCGTTCTCTACTAATGGAATGTCTTTAGGGCGGACAGCAATAACGCCGTTAGCATCCTGAGCCTTGATTGTGGGCAAGAAATTACGAGCATAGTTCATCAGAGACCCATATTGGCCGTACTCCTTAGTTACATATTGCTCGTATGTTGTCTCAGTGTTTACAAAATCGTCATCCTCGGCCTTGTAAGAGATATTGAAATTACCCTGTATGAAACAACGTCCTACAGTATTAACGTAGTCCATCGCTACTGGACCTGTAATTAACTTGTAATTAGCCTTTAACCATTTCGCTTCCTTATCGGTTTGGTTTGGTGAGCGGTTCTCGAACAGTTGCATAGGCACTACTCGGTTATCAAAGTGCATGCGCACAGCGTCATACAGCCTAACCATGTAGTTGTAATTTGGATAGTACTCAGCTTTATATTCTTTGATATAAGCGTTCTTATCCTTTTTTAGCTCATTTTCACGCGCCTCACGTACTGTGATTGTATGATTGAGTAACGCTTCTATTTCCTGTCCTTCGAGTGCCATTACGCAGCTTTCAAATAAGGTAGAATAATTGTGCTTTGACAGCCTGACTTTTTGCCGCCACAGAGCATCTTAATAATCTTCATATCGTTGCAAAATTTTTCTGTTGTCCTTCGTGTACCGTCATCTTACGACCCAATGCCTTAGATAATTTCTTAGCCAATGACATTTCAGCGTCTCGGTTAACGTCGTCAAGTACAAATATAGCATCCTTGTTAAATAGGTCTAGGTTCTCTATAAGTTTGCCTCGGTCGCAAATCCGAGCAGGAGGGCCGTCAATCAAATAAACATCTGCATTCTTAATGTCCTGCATCTTGTCTACGTCGTACCAGTCATCTACAATAGGGGCTAGTATGGTGTTTTTGTGTGATCTTAACCACTTAGGGTTATGCTCAATAGATGTTAGGTCATAATTTTTAGCAATCTCACGAGACGCATTACCAGCACCCAGTTCAACTACCTTCCCTCCCTTAACGTTTCCAACTAACCATCGTAATAAATTCCACTCGATAGATGCATCGCCTAGCTTGTTTCTGTCCGCACGTTGTGCTGGGAAGTGCTGTAGCTTAGGAATAGAATTGATAATATCGGTCTGTACCGAGTCGTCCTTAGCTACGCTTTTCCAGATAGCTAAATCCTGACTTCCTTTTTGCTCTATAATCCACGCTCTGTTACGTCTTAAAGTAATTTGCGGCAATGACAAAGAGTGCAAGTGTCTAGCCATCTGTGGGTCTAGCATGTTCTTTTGATCCTTGAACAACTCCCAATCGAACTTCAATGTGTTGGTGTGGAACGCCATAGTTCCCGTTCCTAGCATGTGTACTGATTGAGTCTTATTCCATCGCTCGTAGCAGTAAAATATTTGGCGCGACTTGTCGCGGTAGTACGATTTAATAGGGTGTCTACGGTAGATTGTAGCGTGAACGCCTACAACAGCCTTACGATAGTGTAGGTCGATCTCGTTGGTCAAGTATGATACATAGTCCTTTGGATACTTTATATCGTCGTCCATTGAAAAGTAATAGCCATCAACGTCCTTAGCTTTATAGAACTTGCCTAAGGCGCGTAAATCTCCATCAGCTTCCGAGGATAAGATAGGCGTGATTTTCTCGTGTTTTAGAAACTCGGGAACCTTCTTGTAGTTGTTGAGGTATACGTAAATCTCGTCGAACTGGTCGATAATAGATTCAATGGTAACCTTTAGAAACTCCTCTCTCGCTGGATGCGAAGCTATACCGCCAATGACTTTACTTGTTCGCATGCTTGCTCTTTAGTAATGGGGCAACCTTATACATGTGTCGCGTGTTCATTTGCTTGCAAATGTTTCGCATATGACGGTCGTACAACTCTTTATAGCGAACCTTAACAAGGCGCCGCCCTCCGTAGATAGCTAAAATATACCATCCCTCGAATACCTCGGAGATAGTCTCTTTGTTCTTCCATCCAAAATAGATGTGTCTTCCACCATGCGCATCGGTGTTCATGCCTAGCTGCGCCATAGTGCCTGAGTAAATCAACTCATCTGGTATACTGCCTCCCCATCTCATTGTTAGCTTACGCTTGTCAAACTTCTTATCGTAGTTTTTAGCTACTTTATCGAAGAACGCTTTGGCCTCATCGCATTTTCTAACAAATACGTATGAGCTTTGAATTGCAGGCAATACCGCATCTTCCTCTAAGCCAAAGAACTCCCAAATATCATCATTGGTAGCCCAAATAGAGTAAGGTATGTCGTCTGATTTACCGCCTTTACCGTTGACTTGAGTATAGAACCAGCCTTCTTTGGCTGTTAACTCATCCATAAGCGGATCGAGGGACTTTAATGCACATCCGTCAACATCTAAGTACAAGTTCTCCTCATAAGGCATGTATTTGTACATGTTGCACTTAATCTGTCCAGCATCTGTGTGTTTTTTTTGTAGAGGTACCAGCTTATCGAAAACGTCCCAATTCTCGGCTGGCATTGGCTTTAATTTGAAGTTGTGAAGGTCATGCACCAAAGCTACCTTTAATTTAGAGGTAGCCTTGATGCTTAAAGCCATATTGTAGGCCATATTGTAATAGGCCCTGTCGCCAAAGGCGAAAAGTACAATTCCTTTGCTCATTATTGACCGAAAATTCCAGCAGGTGCTGCATGTAAGGTCGGATCAGTTTTTGATCTCCAACGCAATTCGCCCTCCCATTTTGACTGCTCGTTTTCTACGTCGTTAAACCCGCCAATAAGGCGTGAGTTACCTTGAATGAACTTTACTTGATCCGATTCGCAGTAGTACAACAATGCTCCACCGAACACTTTTCCGTTAGAGCTATTCATTGCATTGTACGCATCGATGTTCAACGCATTAACGTTTCCATCAATCCAAGATATAGTACGATCATAGTTAGATACAGCGTCAGTTTCGCCTGCAACCAAAGAAGCCTGTGAAATCTCACTAGGAGCATTCACAAGTACCTTAAGGCTTTTGTACAATACCGCGTCGCCAGCAGCAAGTAGAGCATTAATCTCCGTATCGTCTGAAGGGTCTGTTGGTGTTGCACCACATTTGAATAGCATGACTTCAGGAACTACCCCAGTGAGAGGGTCACAGTCGATATTCAACACCTGCTCTTCGAGGTCGTCACACGTATAGCATGATTCGCATCCCATGATTGTAAATTATTAAATTCAAAAATCTTGGGTCACTATATGGCCTCCCAATCTAGGCCACCTAAAAAGACGTGTAGAGCAAATATAGTAATTGCTAGTTACTTATGCAAAAGCACTTAAAGTATCGCTTTAACTGAAATCTAGTACTGTATACCATGTGGTAAGCTCGAATTCGTTGGTTCCTATCGTTGGGTCTACACCATCCACCTTAAATACTAAATCATCATTTTCAACAAACTTTACCTTTCCAAATCTTTCGCCTTGTTCTACGTGTTCCGTAATGCTTGTGGCCACTGTTAAGCTAAATTCATGTAACGCCGAAGTTCCTGAAGCGTGCCATATACCAGCGGGATCAGGACTTACGTACGCGCCGCCTCCCGCTACGTTTCTAAGAACCGATAGTACAGGGTTAATGAACGTGTTTGTTCCTTGTGCTGCTAGAATAACAATAGGTGTCGTAGCTGCTGCAAGAAACTGAGCAGAACTGATTTGAGTTACTATCTTCTGGTAGGTTATAAGCAGATCAGCCGCACCCTGAAAGTCCTTTCCTGCTCTTACTGCATGCAGGAGGTCTGTAGTTTGTATCGGAGGCGCTATTGCATCTAGTTGAGGTACTGATTTATTCGGCATGACTAAGGGTTTATAATGATTTTAAATCCGTCTGTTTGAGTTATGAATGAGTCGTTATCTTCTGCCTGTACTAGGAAATTGCTTGAGGTGCAAGACGTGGCTAGACCTGTACAATCTCTAAATGTAATAGCAGCGTCGTTTTGCTGTGGGTGTGTGATAATGTTTATAATCGTAGTTCCGTTGCAATTTACAGTATCTGGGTAGGTTGGGCTTATTTCGTCGTCTTGAGCATGTCTTCTTACGCCGTCTATAGCCCAGTACTTAAATCCTAAGATAAGAGAAAGGAAATCGTATACATATTCGGGCTGAAAATCGATCTGGAATTCTTTGATTTTGTCTCTGTCATAATAAACATTTGTGTAAGAACCGTTGCTTAACTTACTGGATATTCTGGTTCCTCCGTATGATGCGCGACCTATCTGGGATTTTAGCCTAATAGTAGGAGAGAAACCGCCGTCAAAATTAAATCCTGCTGCTGGGCCATTATGACAAGCATTTACCAAATGAGTGCATTCGTGAGTGCCTAGGTTGATTCTGGGGCCTTCTACGTTACCTACATAGTCCTCTGTGTTGGCTTTGGTTACAGTTATGCTATCGATGTCGATATTTGTCGCTCCTGCGCCCATCGTGAAGACGGTAAAGTTTAGATTAGTGTCGTCAGGTGTTATTTGGAAGTTATATGTTCCTGCGGCGTTAATTGATGGCCCTGCGACGGTTCCTATTTTCACACTTAATGAACAGTCGGTAACATCAGCAACAACTACCTCTACATCATAAAGGGTGCCTACCTCGTAACTGGTAAATATATGTTCTGCTAATCCTACGTCTCCTGCTCCGCTGGAATTATATTCTAGTTGACCTCCTGTGATTTGCCAACTACCTGTCCCGTTAGTTAACAACCACCCTGTATCGTATTCATCGCCTGAAAAGCCGTCTATAGTGAAATCACCGTTGAATAGAAAATTTTGACCTCCTATGTTTAAGTTGGGGTCTGCAATACATAACGTATAACATCCCTCGTCTATCCCCAGATCAAACCAGTCAACAAAATTAGTTACTGAATTCTTCATAATCTCAAAAGCATCGGGGTGGTTTTGAATGTCTAAAACTCCTATTACTGTGCCTGTAGAGTCCTTTATTAGTATTTTGGTGTGTTGAGGGAAGACCTCAAAAGCTTCTATCCTACTCAAGCAGCCCAAAACGCCATCATCTCCAAACACCCTTACTCCATCTCCTGTGGCTTCGATGTAAAACGTGTATTCGCCTATGGCAGATAAGGTAAATAGATTACCGCCTACTGTTAGATCAAAAACACCTCCTGATAGCTCATCCAGCGTCACTCTAACGCAGTAATAATTACCGACTATGAAGATGTTGTTCTGAAAACTCTGAGCGGCTCCTGTGAGAACTTTACATAACTGCCCTCCTCCGACGGTGTATATAGGGCTTGTAATAGTCCACGGGCTACCACCTCCTACTGTCAGATCAAAACTAGGATCGTCTACGACTTGTGGAGCAAACGCAGACACGTCCATAATGTTTTGAAACTGAGTGACGTCGGTCTGATTAACTAATTGATCTATGTTTAATTCGTCACAGCAGTCACACTCATCAGGAGCTACATCAAAAGGGTATGCTTGGTTTCTTAGGTAAATCATTACTTAAAGTGTATGAGTGTAGTTTGCTGTTAATCAGTTTAATATCTATCTGTTCTTAGTGTTGTTATTAGTTCGTCTTCTACTTTGTAAGTCTGTCTGCGAAATAATCCATTGAAATTAAGCAATATTTCAAAACTTTGTTCGTATTCTGAACTTATAACTAGTGTGTATTCTTGATTTTCTAGTAGTTTGACGGTTTTTGTTTGGTCTACGTGCGCCGTGAAGCTTTGATGCTCATTGACAAGACCTATCTCTATGTCATCGGCATTGATTGTGGCTTGTATGTACTCTGGAGTCTGTTTGGAGCATCCGACTAACGCAAATATGATGATTAGGTATCTCATGTAAATGGTGTTTGTGTTTCGTTTGATATTAATTCCCAAGATGTTTCCCCTGTTATTAAGTTTCGGCTTATTTGTGATGGCCACCCACCTAAGACTTTTATATGGCTGTAGTCTACGTCGTTGAATACTTGTATCTGACGCGCTGGGTTTGATTCCATGTCCAACCACAATGCCTCATCTATAGCGTGTTCAAAAGTGTAATTTATAGCAAAGTAATCTGCTGAGTCTTGATCTGTAGCAGCCTCTCCTGCTGTTACTGTATTTCTGAGTTCTAAGAACGTAGGATCAAGCGTAAGAGGGTCTTGGTCGAGAAATGTAAATGACCAAGGCGCTCCTGTTACTGTAGCTACTAATCTTAATTGCGCAAAATTACCCTTCTTTAGGTATGCTGGTTGGTCTTGCCAGTCCAAACTAATAACACTGCCTGAAGGTGGAACACTAGAGCCGATGGCAAGTAAATAGTTTTCTACTACCTCACCTGCTGGGGTGTACTCTTGTATTCTAGCGGTTAATTCTATGTTGTTTGCCCCTGAGTTGTCTATTACATCTACGAAATACTCCCCCCAGAATCTATACACGCCCGTTTCTTGCACTTCAAACTGATAGGTTCCCGTGTTCCACCTTGAGTTATCGTTGAAAAACGGTAGAGGGCTATCTACGTCTAAAGGCGTAGGATTCCATTCCGTACTTACAGCGTGAGGGCCTGAGGTTTGATTGGTTCCTACGTAAAATTTATCTGTAGTTTGTACGAAATTATTGGTGATGTTGTTTTGTAGTCTGAATCTGTCTATCACCCTGATGTTAATTAGTTCAGGGTTGTAAATATATGCACCACCTGTAAGCGGGTCTGTTAATCGCTCTGAGGAGGCTTTAAGGGTGTTTTGGTTGTATTGAATAATGAATATCTCTTCGTCGTTGTCGTCATCATCATCAATTACCGCGTTTTGAATCTCGTTGTGATCTATTACCCAATCCGTAAATAGCTCCAAGGACGTCCCCCCAGTGCATTCTCCTTCTATTGACCATGTTTCTTCTGTGTGTGTGATAGCTGGGATGTACGGGAATTCACTCATCACCCTGATGAAAGGCGCTAATTCCGTGACTCCTGTTAAATCCTTAGTGGATTCGCTCGAACCTACCTTTACCTCAGAGTAGAACTTTTGAATGTCAGTGGTTTTGCTTATGTCTCGTACGTCGTCTAGTCTTATGCTGTCTGATTGAGTGATAAAAGACTCTTCTTCTAGCCTTAAGGTAGACTGTCCATTTACCGTAATGGCGAAAAACCACAAATTATACTTCTTAGATATGTTCTCGAATAGGTCTTTTAAGCTTATGTATGGGTCACTCCAAGATTGTTGGCGTAGATTTACCCCCGTCGTGACGCAATATCTCTCTTCGTCTGGTAGGTTATCATACCAAGTTGATTCAAAGGATATTGTATCCTCTGAAAGTGCCTTAACAATATCAGTGAAACAGTCTTTTAAGTCATAGGCTTTGACTTTTCCGCCTATATTGGAATTGTCTTCTGGGTCAAACGTCTGCAATTCAATATTCACGCTAGGGGTAAAACTACCTTGATTTACATCTATTCCTTGGCCTATGAAGAATTTCTTGTTCTGTGAGTCCAAAATCTTACTAGCAAAGCCTTGATCTTTTAGCTCTACTGTAAGTTGTTTTTGAGAACTATTATCTGATACGAAACTATCAATAGTGAACAACTCTATCTCTCCCAATACAGCTGAATAAGCTTGATATTCGGTTTTTCTAATAATAATCTCAACCTGCACTTTTCCACATACTCCTAAATCGTTTCTTTGATCTCGGATATACTTAGCAGCCTCTCCTTCCAATTCTAATGGGCCTACCTGCTGAACCGTAAACACTTTCAAGGTGTCGTTACGCTTGATTTGCTTGGTTAAGTCGCGCCAATTCAAATACCCTTCTTTTACTACCCCGTCGAGATATAAATCTACCCTCATATAACACCCCTTCCTTTGTAGTTCATTCTTTTCAATTCATCTACGATCATTCCTGCTGTTTCATAGATGGCTTTCTGGGTATCTCTTCCGCTTCTTACCAAATTACCGTCTTGGAAGTTTTGGTAATTGTTAGACGTCTTCTGACTCAAATAAACTTCTCTCGACCTCTGTTCTTCTACTATATTGTTGATGGCGTGGCCGCTTATACCTGAGTTCATTATTCTACGTGTCTCTGTGGCTGTTTTAACCTTGGAGCCTTTAGGTAAATATACGATTTCTGGGCCTTGCTCACCAACAAGAGCGTAACCTTCTGGTGAGTTTTCTGTACCCTTGGCAAATGCTGGTAGAGGCTGAGAGTTAATAAGGGCTATTTGTGCGATGGTTTGAGCAGCTGTGATACCCGCTAAAATACCCGTAGGATCGATAGTTAACGCCTTGGTAAACGCTACCGCACCATTAATAAAGGCCTCGAATGTTGCGATTGCGCGTTCCCTTTCCGCTTGCTCTCGTTGCAGTTCTTTTGCGCGGTTGTCCGCTTCCTGCTCAATACGCTCCCTCTCCTTTAGTAGTTGTTCTCTCTGCTGCTCAGATAGTGTTTCGGCGGCTAATTGTTCATCTATCGCTGCTAGTTCGGCATCCTTTTGCTCATTTATAGCCTCCACTTGGGCGTCTGTTTGTGCTTGTAAGGAAGCTATCGCTAAATCTCTTAGTGTTCCTGCTAACTCTATCGCTGCATCTTTTCTAGTTGATTGCAATTCTTGTTCGCTGGCTATTTCTTCCTGTCGGATTCCTAGTCTTAGGTTGGCTAATTCTTGCTCTTGCTCAATAGATGATTCCCCCGCTGCTTGACGCGCGGCAATTATAGCCTCTAGCTTTTCTATCTCGATTTGCAGTTCCGCGTCTGCCAGTTCCTCCGCGTTTGTTATAGTTTGGGTTGCCGATAAACGCTCTAAGTCTGCTCTTTCATTGATTCTGCTTACGTCTAAATCTAGTTGAGCATCGTTAAGGGCTTGCCTTTGGGCTAAGATTTGAGAATCTACCTCTGTTGTGTCTTGACCCGCGTTCTGAAGTAGTATCTTTCTTTGTTCTAGCCTGTTAAGTTCGATCTCTTCTAGCCTTACGTTTAGCTCCTCTGCTGATCTAATTGCTTGTTCAGCTTCTAATTGGATAGCTTGCGCGTTCTGCTCTATTCCTAACTCGTCAAACTTGCGATTAATGTCTAATTGGTCCTGTGCAAACTTCTCGCGTACTAATTTTTTACCTTCCTCGCTCTTTTCGACTGACTCTAATTCCTTTTGGAATGATAATTCCAGTAGAGCTAATTCGCGCTCTCTTTCGTCTTCTAATGCATTGGCTCGGAGTTTAGCGACCTCAGCCTCTAGTTTTTCACGTTCCTTTCTTCGCTTGTCTCTATTCTTGTCTCTTTCTTGATCCTTTTTGTCTTGCTCCTGTTGCAGTCTCTCTTCTTCTTTCTTTCTCTCTGCAAATGCTTGTATATCCCCTAAAGTACCTGCCGTTGGGCCAACTCCTGCTGTTAGTGCTTGGTTTCTCCTTGCTTTTAACTCTTCTTCAATTCCATCTACTATTCTTTGCTGTAGCCTGAAGTTTTCTAAAGCTCTTTCTTTTTCTGCGCCCGATGTTGTTCTTACCTGCTCGGCTATCTCCCCGAGCTTAGTGACTTGAGTATCTAAAACGACTCCTGTTTCTTTTACTCCTTCTTGAATGGCTTCTTGCCCGAGGTTTGTCTCTCTAGCTAAATCCTGCGCTGCAAACGCTGCGTTTACATTAGCATCCACATACTTATCAAGCGTGGCATTTACCCCCGCTAATTGTTTTTGCGCCTCTGAAATCAATCCTGTTCCAGCAAAAGAATCAAACGCTGCCGTAAATTTATTCAATGAATTTACTAAATCATCATTGCTTGCAGTGGCATCATTAGCAGTGGTGAGGAATTCGAAAAGAGATTGCTTTAGCTTTTCATATCCTACGAGTGTTTCACTTAAAGGCCCTGTTCCGTTGTCGAGTGAAAGAACTAATGACTCATAAGTCGCCTCGGTCTTTGCTGTTTGGAATTCCAGTGTTTGGCTGACTATTTCCGCTTGCTCGAACGCTACATTGGTTCCTGTTACGGCGTCCGTCAATTCGTTGAATCGATCTACGTTATTAAGGATGATAGAGCCTGCTACTTGGTTTTCTCTACCAAACACCTTAACCAAGGCTGTGCTGTCTCCTGCAATCTTGCTAAATTCTGTTAAACGCTCGTTAAGAGGGATAGAGTTGTCTGTCACAACATCTAAATTAACGCCAAACTTCTCCAATTCATCCAAAGCAGTTTTTGGCAAGGCGTCTGCTGTAGATAAAATAGTGAGTACGTTTCTAAGCTTGTTACCTGCTTCTGATCCCGTGATTGATTTATCTGCCAATGTTTCAATAAGTCCTACAGACTCTTCTAAGCTTACGTTACTTTGGTTGGCTACCGCGCCAAACGCTACAAGTGACTGTGAGATTTGATCCACTGGGGCCGCACCCGCTTTGGAACCCGCCGCAAGAGTGTTTACTGCATCTGCTGCCTTTTCTGCTGGTACTCCGAACTGATTCAAGGTAGAAGTGAGTGAATCTACCGAGGTTTCTAGCTCTAACCCTGAAGCTTGAGCCAACAAAAGCGCCGATTCTGTTACCTCTGCTAAGGCTTCACTGTTCTTGAGAAGTTCAGGACGTGCCGACCCTACCAATTTAAACGCGTCTACTACTTCGGTGGCTGACTTGGCGAATTCTGGGCCTAGCTGAATAGCTTTTTGTCGGAAAAAATCTAAGTCCTCTCCTGTAGCTCCCGTAATAGCACTCAACTCCGCTACCGCTGAATCGAATTTGTTGATGATCTCAGTAGCTTCCCTTATTGCGCTTGCGGCACCAGCAATTAACCCTCCAATAGCAAATACTGGTAGTAGATTGTTTTTGATGGTGTTGCCAAGCTTGTTAAAAGAGCCACTAAGCTTTCCTGTTACCTTTTTGTCGGTTTCTTTGGCAAACTTATCACCGCTTGAGGCGGCTTGCTGGAATTCTTTCTGAAGACAACTAGCGTCACCACAAATCTTAAGTACTATTTCACTCATGCCTAAGGGTTAGCCTGTTGCTTCGGTGGCTGGGTATTCCCTAGTTGTGTGCTAAGATAGCATTTATTTGCTCGTGTGTCAATTTGCTCTGTGCCTGAATGGCCCTTAATAGGTCTCCTGACATTCCTGAGTCGTAGAATATATGATACTCTGGGAGCCTTATGATCTGTTCTGGGGTGTGCTCAAGTATCTCCGTTATATGAGCTTTTTTCTTTTGATGAACCTTTTTGTCGATGTGGTTCGGGTCTTCGTCGCTTAATAGTAGTGTTGTAGCTAGAATATCTGCTATTATGTCGATGTTGGGTTCGGTTGCTCTCTCTTGTAACTCGAATAGTAGCGCAAATACCACCTGAAGCTTAATGTTTTTTTGCTTCTTGTGAGCTTGTTCGATACCGTCTTTTAAGTTATCAACGATCTTATTAAGAGTGTTAGTGTAATCTTCGCCCGACAATCCCGATACTATTAATTGGTAGTTCCTCTGTATGCGGGCGTGACGCATAGGAGGGGGTTTTGATTTAAACCCGTAGTACTTGGTGCTGTCGTCGGCTATAAATCGAAGTATAAGGCCGTCCTTATGCGCACACAGCTTGCGTAGTAGGTATTTTAGTATTATGGTTTTCAACGTTTTCTCGATTTCGACCTCATCCTTGCCGCTCTCTCCTTGTCTCTGATACATTTTGAGACGAAAGATTTAACCCTTAGAACGTAGTCTCTGATTGGCATTTGTGTTAAAGTCTCGTACTGATCTAAGTCCTCCTGCACTATAGCCATGTTTAAGCTGGTGTCGGCGTCGAAATTGGCTTGACGTGACGCTCTAAGGCTGTATTGGTTTTTGTCCTGCTTATCTCCACTTGATCCAAGACCTTCAAGATGCTTTGAAATGAGTCTTTGGTATGTGGTGACTTGCTTAACAATGGCATTAAAGGTTTTAAGGCAAAAAAAAACTCCATTTCTTTCGTCATGTCCTCTTCTATCATCTTCGCCTTTTCCTCTTGTATCTCCCTATGGAATGATAATGGGTTTTCGTCTTCTCTGACTATCGATACGGCCATCATCTGATATACTAGGTTGGGACGAATGGTATTGATGCGGAATTTCATCTCATTCAAAGCCTTGGATACCGTTGTTAAACCCTTGGCCCCCTGTGTGAGGGCTTGCGCTGCATTATCGATCAATTCCAAGTATTCAGATTCACTCTGACCTACCTGCATCCATCGTAGGAACTCCCTTTGTTGCTGATAACGTACAAATGGCATAGTACCAGAGGCGAATGTGTAGTAATTTCTACCTTTGGCATCTGTGAACTGGTGATATAGGTTTTCAAAGCCCTTCATTACGCTAATTTACAAATATTTTCGAAGGCTTCACGCGCCTCTTGTAAGCTTTCTAGTGGTTCTTCTGGAATGTGTAGTTGATGAACAAGTAAGTGTATTACTCCCTTGTCGCTTAGTGTGGATTCATTGCCCGATTCTTTAAGGTAACATATTACGCATGCTGTGTGCAGTATTTCGGGTAGGTTTTTTCTAAACTCTTCGTCTGTGTATAACAGATATTTGTGATACAACTCGCTTAGCTCCTTATAAGATAGGTTGTACTTAGTTCCTGAGACTACGTATTGCATTATTTATCTATCAGTTGCTTTAAATTTTCTTCACTTGTAAAGTTAGGACCCCATAC
>Ga0114923_10001473_pt1 | contig 16356 bp, 12 predicted proteins | sample SumtaG_FD_89578 | JGI IMG/M metagenome (GOLD analysis project Ga0114923, IMG submission 89578) | Deep subsurface microbial communities from Indian Ocean to uncover new lineages of life (NeLLi) - Sumatra_00157 metaG | ecosystem: Environmental > Aquatic > Marine > Oceanic > Sediment | place: near...
GTTGAAATTTTTTGTAATAATCAAACCCCCGCCAATACCCCCACCTGCTGTTCATCACTTTTCCACCGTGGTACCCGAAGGTTATGAATTTCCGGGACAACTGTTCGATCAAAAAGGGCTTTTCCATTTGTAACGAATTTTTTATGCCTACTTCATGATTAAATTCATAAAGCCCCGTGAATAAGCTCATGAAAGACGGCAGTGTCCAGGAGGTTTGAGCGTAGGCGTTTTCTAAGTAGACGGAATCTTTTATAAATCGATCCATATGGGGGGTTAAGGGCTGATTCCCCACTTTTTTACCGACGTGATCGCCTCTCAGGGTGTCCACTCCAATGAGGATGATATGTTTACGGAGAGGCGTTTCCTTGTCCAGGTATTTTTTATATATAATGGGTTGACTGAAATAAACGATTCCCCTGCCTGTAAATTTCAGCAGTAACCGGTCGCCTTTGCTGACGGCCAGGTCTTTAAAAAAGGGCTGAGAGATTTTAGCAGCAGTGATGTGACTGATTTTATGATTTTTCCCTTCCCGGTTTATCTCCAGGGTAAAATGGATATCGCTTCCTTTGGTTAAACTTTCCAGGTATAAATAGGTATAGAAAGCAATATCCCCGGTTAATGGGGGTGATAGTTTAATTTGTTTTTTTCCTTTTAGATAGAAATAACAGCCCTTTATCGAAGGAATCTCATCCAGGTGGACGTTATCTTTTCCTTTTTTGAAATAGATGCGTCCCAGTTTTTTATCTACGTGAAAGTAGTTGGTGTCCCGGAAGAGATTCTCCGGTTCTATCCTGTAAAAGTGATCGCTTTTATCGTTTACCAGGAAAAGGAAAAAAAATAAAACGAGAAGTACCACAACTGCAAGTGGAGCGATGATGCGCAGCATTTTGCCGTGTTTTTTTGCTTTTTTCATAGTGCAATTTAACACCAAAATCGCAAATATGTCAATACGTGCTCCGGCATCTTAAAGTTGTTAAAACGCAGGAAAAATAGTAAAATAGGAAGATGAATAACAAAGACGAAAAAGCAGTGGTACTGTTTTCCGGTGGTATCGATTCCACCACTACACTTTACTGGGCAAAAAAAACCTTCTCACAGGTTTTTGCCATGCTGATAGATTACTCCCAACGCCACAATATCGAAGTAGAAATGGCCCAAAAGATTGCCCACAACCTGAAAGTAGAACCACATGTGATTCGATTTCCCCTAAAAGATATCGTGTACTCGGCACTGATCGATAAAGAAAAAACAATACCCGAATCCCTGGCATCTTCCAAAAATGAAGAAGGCATACCCTTTACCTACGTGCCTTTCCGAAACGGGATTTTCCTCTCTTTAGCAACGGCTTTTGCCGAATCCAGGCAGACTTATAATATTGTCACCGGCTTTAACCTTATCGATACACCGGATTACCCGGATACCACCGAAACCTTTACAACAAAAATGGCAGCAGCGATTAACCAGGGAACCTCTGCTTCCATCACAGGAAAAAAATTTGAAATCCATACGCCATTGATAAAAAAAAGCAAAAAAGAGATCATCGAGTTGGGGTTTGACCTGGGGGCGGATTATTCCTATTCCATCTCCTGTTACCGGGGCGGCGAAATCCCTTGCTTGCACTGCCCCTCCTGTGACATCCGCCAAAAGGCTTTTATTCAATTAAACAGGGAAGACCCCTTAATCACACGACTAAAAAAGGAGGGTAAATTATGAGTTGGGAACTGGTAGTAAAAGATAAATTCTCATCCGCGCATTTTATCGAGCATTACAAAGGAAAATGTGAAAAAATGCACGGCCATACGTTTCAAATCGAGGTCTACATCAAAGCAACCGAACTGGACAAGTCCGGGATAGGCATTGATTTTTGCGATTTGAAAGCCTATTTAGATACTATCCTGCCGGATCATAAAGTCTTGAATGAGGTATTTGACTTTTCGCCTTCCGCGGAGAATTTATCCCGGTATTTTTATTATAAAATCAAAGAAAAATACCCGGTATCAAAAGTAGTGATCTGGGAATCGGAGAATGCCGGGGCGGTTTATGCTGAAGATTAATGAAGTCTTCTGGTCTTTCCAGGGTGAAGGCCTGCGGGCAGGTTTTCCCGCTATTTTTATACGCTTTGCCGGGTGCTCGCTTCAATGTCCCTATTGCGATACCAAAAATTCCTGGGAAACCGGCATTTCCGTTCCTATGGCGGATATCCTTTCAGAGGTAGAGAAATACAGGGAAAAATACCCCCAATCACAGGTCGTGATTACCGGCGGTGAACCGCTGGAACAGGATTTGTCTACTATTGTCACGGAATTAAAAAAAAAGAACTTTTTCCTATCTATAGAGACCAATGGACTTCATTACCAGGATTTACCCATCGATTGGTGGACCGTTTCCCCTAAAGATGGGACCGGTTATTCCATTCACCGGGATTTAGTAAAAAAAATAAATGAAGTTAAATTGATTGTCAATAAAAACCTGTCGATCGATGTTATCAGGAAAATCCGTGAAAAAGTAAAGGAAAAAGAAGTCCCGATTTTTCTTCAACCGGGGGGAAATGATAAGAGCCGGTATAAAAATACCTTTTTATTATTTCAGCGCTGCCAGGAAGAAGGAATAGAAAACATAAACGCTGGAATTCAACTGCATAAAATCTATGCGGTTAAGTAAAGGGAGTCTGTGCGAACAAAAGGTTAAGGTTAAAATATCCATGATATTGAAAAATCAAGATGCGTGTATATCGTTGATGTAGGGAACAGGCTTGCCTGTTCCGCAGAATTTTCGGACAACCTGGTTACATATGAACCCTTTGCATAAATACATTTTGTACGAAAAAGAGCAGGACATAAGTAACAACACCGGCCATAACAGGAGTCATCAGCCAGCCGCTGCTTATTTTACCCAGGATTGCGAAATTTATATTCCTGCCCCGTTTGGCAATCCCAATACCGAGAATCGCCCCCACCACTGCCTGGGAACTGGATACCGGCACTAAGGGCAGGGAAGGTAAACCATTGGATTCAAGCCATACTTTGAGTCCCTGGGAAGCAAACAAAAACAAAACGATGCCACTTGACAAAATCGCGATCAATCCTGCTACAGGCGATAATTCGAACAAGTCGGCTCCTACGGTTTCCATTACTTTCCGAGAATAAGTAAAAACACCCACGGCAATGGCCAGGCCCCCCAGGAAAAAAAGCTGCTGTGCGGAAGAGAGTTGGAACAATCCCGCAATGTTCAGGTCTTTAAAGGGAGAGACATTGACAAATACTCCCATCACATTGGCAATGTTATTGGCGCCCAGGCTGTAAGAACCAAAAGCGCCAACGAGGATTAATCCCCATCGTGTATAGGCATCCAGCCGGATGATATGAATCTTTGCTTTGTCGATAATCGCTTTGAAAATAAAATAGAAAATCGCGGCAAAAACACCGGCCAAAACAGGACAAATAATCCAGGTGCCGACAATTTTAGACAGGGTGTGATAATCAGTAGAATAGCCGCTGAAAATATTCCAGCCGATAATAGCGCCTACGATAGCCTGGGAAGTGGAAACCGGGATTGTTAATTTTGTCATCCAGAAAACCGTAAAAGCGGCTGAAAAAGCAACGGTAAATGCACCGGCCAGGGCATTCACCGTTCCCAGTTTTCCCAGGGTGTCAGAGGCACCGGCACCGCTGATGACGGCCCCTAAAATGACAAACACACTGCATATCAATGCGGCTGTTCTGAATTTTAACATCCGGGTTCCTACTGCCGTACCGAAAACATTGGCGGCATCATTGGCCCCCAATGACCAACCCAAAAAAAGCCCGCTGGAAAGAAAGAAAAAGATAGTAAACATAAGGTCCCCTTGAACGTTATATAGATCGTTTGATGGAGTAGACAGAGAGTCTTTCGCATACGGCTTCCGCGGCATCCGACAACAGGGATATTTTTTCCGCAAAATACCTTATTTGCACCCTTCGGCTTAAACCCGTAATCTCCCCCGTTTCAAAGGCTTTGCGTTTGATTTGTTCCTCCAGCTTATCGGCCTCGTGTTCAAAAAAATAGACGCGATTGATGAAGTCATTGATAATTTCATTGTCGGAAAAAAATGCCCGGCCGGCTTTAACCATCTCTTCCATGGCACTAGCCGAAGCCACGGACAAACCTATAAAATCCTCCACCAGGGACGCCGGTACATCCGGTTTTTCAATGTCCAATGAATTCAAGATTTTTTTTGTCCGGTCGATCACGTTATCGCTGGTTTCCAGCAGCCCCAGCACATCGCCGCGAGAATCGGGAAGCAGCATCTGGGTATAGAGTTGAAGTTTAATTTTTCGTCTTAACTCGTCTGCTTCCCTTTCCAGTTGCTGGATTTCCTCTAACCTCCCCTTTAAACGGTCTAATTTATTGGTAAAATAATCATCGGCTCCTGCCCGGAAAACCAGGGCGGCTTTGCCGATAGTATCCCAAAAACTATCGATCTCGCTGACTAACTCTTTGGTTTTATTTAATAGTTTCATTATTAATGCCTCCGGCGGGGCCGCGGCGCGGCCACCCTATTAGGGGGGCGGTTTTTATAAAGTAAAATAGTTGCGATGGGAACGAATAGATCAAACATCGTAAAATGAAATTGCCGTGCAAGACAAAAGTTTTTGGAGGTGTCGGAACCTTTTTACAAAAAGGTTCTGACCCGCCGGAGGCATCAAGCAAAACCATCTAACGGAGACGCAATTTACTGGCTCTGGGGGACAGGTAAAATTTTACTGTAGAGGTTTTCCCGGCCCGTACGGTTACTGTTTTTGTACTTCCCGAATACCCGCTTTTGCCGACTGAAACCCGGTAAGTCCCTGGTGCCAACTTCCGGCTGACAAATGATCCGCCCCGATTCGATGTCGTGCGCCGACCTGCAATCGATACGGCAGCCCCGGCAACCGGTTTCCTGGTTTTGGCATTGGTGACAAAACCTCTTATTTGTCCACTTCTAACAGCAATCACGCGAGTTGTTTTGGTTTTAGTTTTTGTCTTCGGTACAACCAGGACCGGGGTTCTTGCTTTTGTCTTTACTTTTGTTTTCGGTTTCGTTTTGCTAACGACCCTGGTGACTTTTGATTTTGATCGTAAAGAAAAATCTTTCCGGGTGGACCTTTTTGCCGGGATTTTCACCTTTTTCGATTGACCGTAGTAGCCGCTCTTACTGATGCTTACACTGTAGGAACCGGGTGACAGGTTACCGGCGGTGTAGTTTCCATACCGGTCGGTTTTAACGGCTTTAGCGCCTTTGATATAAACAACCGCCGAAGCGATCGGTCGTTTGGTTTTAGCATCGATAACCCGGCCGATCAATTGTCCTTTGCTGCCTACATGACGAATTTTTGGGGCTGTGGTAACGACTTTCTTTTTGCCGGGAATGACGATCTTTTTCCTGCCGGGTATTGTTTTCACCGGGGCAACCTTCGCCTGTTTTGCCCGCTGCTTTCCCACTATATTTTGAACGTAGCGGGAAGACTTTACCAGTTTGAAATTCAATTTTTTCGTTTTCCCTGCCTTTAACCGGGCATCCCCTGTTGTACTTTTGAATCCCACTTTGGAAACCAGGACGCGATACTTCCCGGGCTTGAGGTCTTTGAATTTATACATTCCCGTAATACCTGTGGCTACAGATAGTGCCCTGCCGGATTGAAAAACCGTAACCTTTGCACTGCGCACCGGGCGTCTTTTTACATCGGTAACCATTCCCCGCAATGTCGTAGCTGCACCGCGGGAAATAAGTTTTGGCAATACCGTTTTTTCCCGGATTCTATCGGTAGGAGTAAAGCGAATCTTTTGCACGCTGGTTTTCTTAGCTGTAGTCCTGACTACCTGCGATTTGGTATTAAGACCGCTTTTCATTACCGTCAGTTGATGAGAACCCGGCGGAACTTTTAAAAATACATACTGACCTTTGGAATTGGTTCGGGCAGTACCCAATCCCTCGAGTTTGACTAGTGTACGAGGCATGGGTTTGCCCCTGGCATCCAGGACTACCCCTTTCACCGTACCTGTTTTACCCTTGAACTTTTTCGCGCCGGCAACATTAACAGCGGACGGCATAATCCGCATGGTAGGTGCTTTATTTTTTTTAAATTTCGGTTTTAATTCCCAATCGGCCACTGCGGCACGGCCTTTGACCAGGTCAACTTTCCCGCTGGCAAGAAACTTCCCGTTTTTCTTTATAACCAGGTTTGACAATCTCCCGGCCGGGATTTTACCAAGATTATAAAAACCGGAACTGTCGGTGGTGGTGCTTGCCCCCGTCTCCGGGTCAGTAACTTCTACTCCTTCAACCGGTTCGCCATCCTCGGTTACCACCCCGGTTACCTCTTCGCCGGACTCTTCCTCCGGTTCACCTTCTTCACTTACGGTATCGGTTTCTTCCTCACTTACGGTATCGGTTTCTTCTTCATATTCATCTTCCGCGACTGTATCCTCTTCTTCTTGCGATTCCTCTTTGACACCCCGCAGCGTGGATCGAATTTCTTTGATCTTCTGAATAATATTCAACGAATCGTCGAGACTTTGACCAATGCCGGCAAGCAGGCTCTTCTTTTCTCCACTGTCGGTTTCCTCGTAACCATCATCGCTTTCTTCTTCCGAGTAGGTTTCTTCCTCTTCCGTTATTTGCGAAATGATCTGCTCCAACGTCTCTTTTTGTTCGGCTATATCCTGTTCGACCTGGGTGGTATCCTCACCCTGCTCCATGAGGGTTACCTTGGTATTCAGGGATTCCTTGAGTTTTTCCAGTGTTTTGGTCAGCGACTTGAGCTGCTTCTTACTGATTGAGCTGTTGTAAATGAGCTCTTCAGCCTGGTATATCAACTGCTGCAATTCTTCATCGCTGTCGCCTTCGGTTTCATAATCATATTCATCCTCGGGATAACTGTAAGTATCATCTTCTTCCCCCGGATATTGATATTCCTCTGTTTCCTCGCTTGGTTCGTAGGGGGTTTCAGTTTCCTGTTCGGTTTCCTGCGACAGCGCAGGTTCCACGGTTTCTTCTGCTTGAGGGGATGAGACCACGGCATCATGAACCAACCCGGCCAATTGTTCAACAGCGTTTATCAGTGCCATGCCCGGGGCAGAGTATTGAAACTCGCCGCCGGATACATCGATGGCCTCCCAGGGAATGCCGGCATAAGGGTAGGTGCCCCTTTGCGTGCCGACTCCTTTGGCACGCACACTTTTTACTTTGGCGGAACCGGTTGAAATAACTTCAACATAAAGCTCGATGCTGACTTTTACTCCATTACCGATATTTTCGGTTAATATTGCCAGTACCCCCCCCCGAACAAGAAACGTAACCCCTTGCTGTTTACCGTACGAGGCCAGTTGGAAAACACTCATATTTTTGATCGCCGCTGCATCCATCTCCGTGCCGATGACCCGCGGTAAAAGGTCCCTATAGGACCTGACCAGCTTCTGCTGCAGGTCCCGGGAGATTCTTAACCCCAATTCCGAAGGGATACCGGTCCCGGATTCATCATGAAACGCCAAAACTCCGATAGGGACCAATTTGGCTTGAATCCCGGGGGTAAAACCGAAAAATAACCCCCAAAACACAACCGCATAAACAATAACGTTAATGATTTTAAATTTTTTAGTTTTCATGGTAGTATGTTATTATATAATGTCTGGAATTTCAACAAACTTTTATTTTTTTTTAAAATTTTTTTTTGCCATTTTTCGTCGGTGAGACGATCATTCATGGGATGCTTAAATTCGTAATAACTGAAAACCCCGCCGGTTAGTTCTACTGGACGGTTCCCTATTTTGATTTTCATGGTAATAAGAAAGGGAGTACCTACAGCTTCTTGAAGGACCATACGGGAATTACTGTCGGTATGAACATCCGTTACTAGCGGCATTTTACTGTCGCCGCGCGCCGCGATTTTTTCCCTGACGGCATCGGGAAATTCAGTGACGGCTTCCATGCGCAAGGCAAACTCAGAGATATCCCGGTGGTCTTTTTCAGTTAAATCGCTGCCCGACAACTCCTTCGCGGAGATTTCAATCAATCGACCCATGATTCTATCAAAATCCCGGAAATTGGCTTCCAGCTCTCCCGGCAGAACCGGTAAGCGGATCAATTGTTGATGAATTTTCGAGATCATTTGCCGGATCAGCCGGTAGAATTCAGGATAAGGTTCGACGTAGCCGGGTGGAACAGCGGGAGTGAGCAGCGAGCCCACGGCCGTATAACTCTGTTTGGCATAGAGAACACTGTCATGCCTGAACTCCGTCCAGGAGGCCAGGGCCGTATTTAGCTGTTTTAAACGCCAGCCCCGGGTAGAAAAAACTCCAGGTAAATTTTTTCTTCCGGGTGGGTGAAACAGCTTTTTCAACGCATCCATTAACGCGTAAAACAGGCTTTTCTCTTTTCCCTTTTGCAGCACAGCGAAGAGTTCTTTTTGCAGGGCGGATAACCTTTCCTTGTAGCCATGGTAAGAGGCATCCCCACCTTTATCAAGAAGAAGAAGGGCCCTGTCCGAACCCAGTGCGGCAAAAATATCCAGGCCGCGGGGAAAGGTACGGACAGGGCCGTAGGGTGGAATGACTCCCCAGGTAAAGGGTTTGGGTTCCCGTTTCCCGGTATATCGCAACGATCCATTTTTGCTTACCAGGTTTTGCAGGACATAACTGTCCGGCAGGAAACGTTGACCCAACAAGGCAAAACCTTTGCGCCCCGTTCCTGAAGAGTCAATCTTAGGATGGGCTGCTCTCCTGGCCAGTGAAATAAATTTACCGATCTTGTTTTTATCTTTGCCCGTTAAATCGGCGGGTGAGGGTATCTTTTTCCATACCGCTTTGGCTGCCTTTTGCACGTCTGGCAAATCAAGATCATCGATTCCCCCAAAAAAGAGAACCAGGAGTTCATTCATTTTATTATAACTAGCACTGGCCGGTTTATCTCCAATACGGGTATTTTGGAGGAGATAGGTTATCAGTAATATCTGTCGTGCTTCGCGATACATCATATCTTCGGACCAGGCATCTCCGCCGGGTATTCCTTCGGGGGATTGCTCCTCCACCCTGAAGGTGCGCCGTTGAAACCACATCATGCCCTGGAAATACCGGTTGAAGATTTTGTTTCTCGTATAGTGCCCGCGGGGAATGTACTGGGTAAAATCCTCCATGGCAGGCAGCGTCCTGGAGAGCTGGAATCCACTGTGACGACGGATCGCTTCCAGGTCGGCATCAACCGCTTCCTTAACTGTCCCCGGTACTACAAACCCGGGATCGAGCAGTTTCGCACCCACCGCAAGATAGGCCGTCAACCCCCTGGCTGCTTCCGTAACTTCTTTTGAAGTACTATTTTTTTGCAGCCTGTGGGCCGAACCGGTTAAAACTGCGCTCAATTGCTTGAGCCGGGGATAGAGAAACTCTATTTCCATGACCCGCAGCGAATAATTAACCAGCAGATGGGTGGTATGCAGAACCAGGTCGCTGGTGATCAATTGGGAACGTTTTTCTCTTTTCAGGTGCTCGTAGAGGTCGTAGATTTCATTGAATTGGAAAGAGGGAATCACCCGGAAACGAGAACCGTCGCCGGCCGCGATTTCCTTTGAGTCCGGGGATTGGCCAAGCAAACCAATTGATACTGCCAACAGTACAATTGCACCGGCAATGGCTAACTGACAGATTGATTTTTTCCTATACATTTTTTTTATGCCTCCGGCAGCCAGGGACTCTTTTTGAAAAAACCGTCCCTGGACCCTGCAAAAACTTTTTATTAGAACTTTATCAAAAGCTTTTGCGGATGTTTCACGGGTCCAGGGGGGCGGCTTTTCTCGAAAAGAGCCCCCCTGGTAAATCTAATGCTGGTACCAGATCCTCAAACCGGTGCTGGTGGCCTTGGGTGCCCGCGAGATGTGATAAATACCGGCGCCCTCTTGACCCGGGATCATGACCACAGCTCCGTATCCCGGGACGCTGCCGCCCCAGAAACGCTGCCACTGGTATTTCGAGCTTTTGTTGGTGGCGTAGAACCAGGAATCCAACACCCGGCAATTTCTCGCAAGGTAATAACCGAACCGGTAAGAAATATCATCATTGATGTACATGGTGGTCCGGAAACCAATAGCTTGCCGTAATCCCTTAAATATCCGCCACCAGGGCTTAGCCCAATCGGCTCGATCGAGGGGCCCGGGAACAACGCTGCAGCTTTTTAAGATTAAGAATGTCATTCGTCCACCGGCATGGCCACCGTACCCGGGCTGTGCCGTGGAGTTAAGTTTTACCAGGTCGCAGCAGTTCTTGAGGGTAGAGAACAGCCAATTGGCGCCGTGACCTTCCATTAAAACAACATGGCAGCGATCCACAAAATAGTTGTCCTGGGACTGGAACAAGCGGGGGTAATTCCAGTAATACTGGGGAAAGGTAATCGGGGGACAGCCGCCGCAGTGCCCGGCTATCAGACCCCTTTTAAAATCGTTGGCATCCGCTATCCAGTGCTTTGAATCGTTGCGATTGACATAACGGCCCACATAAGGATCGTCAAAAGGAACCGCCGCACTCATCTTCCTTTTCATTTTTAACCCTTTGATTTTGCGCAGTGGGGCTTTGGGTAACGCGCTCTTTTCGATTCTCGGTGTGGTAACAATCCGTTCCGGGGAATTCTTTAACGCTTCGACAAATCCCCCGTAATAGGATTCGACTTTGCTTTTGGGATTGGTAATTTTTGCGGTAAAGAAATATGCCGGTTGAACATATTTTCGATCATTGCCATAGTAAACCAGCCGTGGTTTGCTAACGTTAACCACTACATCCCCTTGTATTTCTCGCTTCAATACCTGCGCGATCCTATCGTAGACTTCATTGCCGGTGCGAAATTTTCCTTTTATATTGGTGGCCCCCAGGTGATTCAAGGACCTCTGGAATCCCTCTACATTTCCATTGTTCCCCAGGTTTACCACCAGTTGGGAACCCTCTCCCATAACCGGCTTACCATTCACGGTTCGCTGGAACAATACACTCTGCAGTTTCGGTGTGCCGCCCCTACCCCTGCTCATCTTAAGGGCAGATTTTTGTTTTTCCCCTCTTACAAGGATGCTGCTGAGGGTAACTACTTTTTTAGCAGTGAATCGGCTGACATCTTTGGGTATCAGCTTCATCTCGCCGATATATTTTCTTGCTTTACTCAAGGCGGAGCCCTTTTGTAATAACCTGATTTTAGCTGCCCCGAGTTTTTTCAAATTGGGCAGCAGTTCGATATGGCCGCGTTTCTGGTTAACAATCATCCGGGTGAAGTCTTTCCCCTTGTCTCTATAGAGTTTAACCTGGGGTGCCATTCTTTTCCGGACCGTTATTGGTTTCACTTTAAGAAAATGCCTGTCGCTGAGTTTTTGGATCAGGTTTGTTTGAACCGCCATGGTCTTGATTTTGTAAACCTTCATTTTTTCCGGCGATTCCAGCTTCGCTCGTCTCATGATGATCTTTGGTGTCCCGGTGAACTTAACAGCTCTTACCGGCTTTAATTTTGTTGATTTAACTTGACCGTTGATATCCGACGCATTGAAAAACATAAACGTCATCAATACTGAAATTCCTAATAGAACGGAAATTAACCGTTTCATGTTGTTCCTCCTTTTTAAATAGTTTTTGTATTATAACAATATAAAAAAAGGAAACCAAATATCTCACAATTTAAAATTTTTTTTACTTTCACGGAAAAGGATTCTCAATATCTCCCGCAGTTGAACGTAGAGGAAGGCAAAAAGAACCCCGATGAGTATGTCCACCACTCGCAAATCCACTTTCGACGATAACGAACCGGAGTACCTTAACAACGCGATAACAATTGTTACCGCCACAATTGGCACGAACATGTCACGGTCTCTTTTTACTTTTTCGTAAACCTTAAGAAAAAATATAGTAATGGCAAAATATACCAGGGAGTGCAGCAGAAGTACAGCAGGCAGCGGCATTGGGAAAGATAAGCTGCTTATTTTCAGGTAACGGATAGTAAAATAATGAATGTAGACAAACATCAACGAATTCCTCCCCATAACGGCAGCCTGTTTTTGAAGGGTTTTAAAAAAACCGGCCGTTGTCCTGAACCGGGACCAGGTAAATTTAAAAAAGAAAAAGAAGCAGGTGACAACAAACAAGGAAAGAAACATATAGGATACCGACATATGGAATTTATCGATGGGAACCCTCGGCAGGAGGATAGTGATTGCAGCCGGAAGTCCCGTTGAAAGCATCATTGCTGCGGGCACGTTTTTCTTATCTTTGATGTGGAGCAGCAGGATGCCGTAAAGAAAGTATCCTGCCCAGGGAAAAAGAGAAAAACCACCGGGGCCAAATAAAAAAAATCTCCACGCTGCAGCGGTCTCTAAAAAAGGGAAATAACCCGCCTGGTAACCGATGTGGAGCAAAAACGGGAAAGGGAAAAGATAACCGCTGTGCAGCGGGTTTTTGAATAGTTTTGCCAGCAAGAATACCAGGAGTACAGCGAGAGCGCAGAACTGGAGAAATTCCGGGATAAAAGATGTTTTCAAGGGGTGGGCAATTTTAATCTGGGTGTACCCGCCAAAAAAGAGAAGAACCACAAAAATCATATGGTAAAAACCGACCCCTCTTTTTCCTTTGGTTTTATCGATAAAGAGGATGGTATTCATCCCGGAGCAGAAAAAAAACAAAGCAGCGCCGAAGGTGCCGAAGGGAAGCATGCCTCTTCCGGCGATATGGGCCATAATCATCAGGAAACCGGCCATACCTTTGGTAATATCGATTTCAACGATTCGTTTTGACATTATCTTCCTTCTTTTTTCAGCCGTTAATACACGGAAACATGGGGATCAAAAATCATTTTTTTTTAACGATTCGGAAAAATATCTTTATATCATCCAGGTAACTATTTGTCAACATTATGTTAACAATCAAATGAAAGAGGAGACAATTGTTCTCATCATACTAAGGACGGGCAGAAGGAGTTGCCTAACTATCTTTACCGACAGCGATGGTGAAGCTGGTAATTCTTTTATTTCCTACTTCGTGGTACTGGGGTTCGCAGTCTTCACCCACAGGCGTTTTGGTGTCAAAAACGATTAAATAGCCCTCATGGGCAGACTCAGAAGCCAGGTATTTCGTCGATAACTGCGTTATCCCGTCCTTAAGCGTACGGGTAAGTTTACGACGATTTATTTTTGTTTCGATTATATATTTCCTGCCTTTATAAGTTAAAAGAACATCCATTCTTCCTAAACCGCTCAACACTTCATAGCGCAGTTCTCCCGCACCACCCCTGACAAATTGGTACAGCCATGCTGTCAGCAGGAATTGCCCGGTCTTCTCATAGGGTTTCGTTTCATTAATTTTCTCGTCACCTTCCGGAACAGGAGCCGCCCATTTCTGGTAAAATGCGTTTACACCGATCTGCGCGATGTATTGATCGAAATCCAGGAGAATTCTTTCCATATCGAGCCGGTTGCCGGATAATTGGTACTCTTGCAGCGTTATATCCCTGTGGGCTTTAACTTCTTTAAAAAATGTTTTCAGATACCTGGCTTTATAGATGTTTATGGCAACCGCCGCTTTACCTTCCTTTTGCTTTACCAGGCCATATTGCTCTAACCAGGTCTGGTCCTGGTCGTCGGGATTATATTCCACATGATCGAATACGATTTCTACGAAGGTTTCTTTGTACAGCACAGCTTTTTCATAGAGGTTGTCAAAGTGAACATTTCTCTCCTGTAACAAGAGTTGAATTGCCTTCTCTACATCCTTTTCATCGATGGGTGCTGTTGTTTCGGGTTTAACATCTACAGTCAGGATCGTACCCAGCCGGTTGACCAGCCAGGGCTGGCCGCATGTTTCTTCATGGACCTTTTTTACTGCTTCCCGGGTAAAGGGTTGGTTGGTTTCCCGGGTGTATTGTGAATAGAGGTCACTAACATTTTTTAAGGAGAAGGGCGGCAGGTCTACCTGGTCGGCTATGTTAAAAGGAGACACGCCGCCAACGATGAGTTTGGTTATATTCCTGATCCCGATCAAACCTATGGAATAGAGGGCCTTTTGTTCTACCTTCTTGTATTTAATATACAACTGCCTTATTGTGGTAAGAAAGTTTTCTAATTCGCTTAACGGAATGCCATCGAACTCGTCGATTAAAATAACGATCTTTTTGGTTTCGATAAACCGGTTTAATTCCTCGAACAGCAGCTTGAAAGAAATGTGATTGGTAAGATGATGCTCTTTTAAGAACCGGTCTACGGTTTCGATTTTTTCACATCGAACCTCTTTTAACCGGTTTAGCAATTGTTTGTAAAGTTCCCTCTCTATCGATGAATAGAACTCGGATTTATCTAAGTTTTTAAAATCCTGGAAACACAAAAATACAGCCACATAAGTGGGGCTTTTGTGCAATTGACTGCAAACTTCTTCCAGGAAGGTGGTTTTCCCGCTTTGCCTGGGAGCGAACATGGAGAAGTACCTGCCATTGTCAACTATGGTTTTAACATCCTGATTTTTGGTATTGGTTACATTGTCTAACCGAATATAATAAGCCTCGCCCGGGTTTACATTACCTGAATCCTCGAATATTCGTTCCGGTTTCCGATACGGCACTTCATTTGCTGCCATTTTTTTTCCTGTCATGATTTCATCTTATGCTAATCATTCTGATTTGTCAAGGGGTGGATAAGATTTAAAAAAAGTGGGAAAAGCATATCCCCATGAAACAAAGTAGGAAAACACCGGGCAAACAACTGGTTATAGTTTTCCCGGTTGACATTTTACCATTCGGGTCCATTAACGGATAAGATTCAATTATCCGACATACTGGAACGTTTGAACCTACTCCCCCGCTTTATCAGTTCGGTCAAAATTTGCACTTTTACACGCTCCGGGCTGGTTTTGGGCTGGTTTTTGGTTTTTTCCGGCGATATGGGCCATAATCATCAGGAAACCGGCCATACCTTTGGTAATATCGATTTCAACGATTCGTTTTGACATTATCTTCCTTCTTTTTTCAGCCGTTAATACACGGAAACATGTGGCTTACAAATCATTTTTTTTTAACGATTGGAAAAAATATCTTTATATCATCCAGGTAACTATTTGTCAACATTATTGCCGCTATCCAAAATCCACCGCCTGGAAAGAACGTGAACCGGCGGACTGGTGCCTGACACCTTTTTTCTTGGCAGGCCCCCTGGCAGGGGGGACCTATATGCGAAACAGCGAGGCTCTGTTGGAATACGCTTCAACCCTTTGTTCCCACTGAAACCAATCTATTGACATTATTCAACATTTATTCTATTATATTTTATTATATTTAATGTGTGGAATTGAGGTTTCCTCTAACATGATAAATCGCTACTTACCGGGATTGCTTATCTTTTCACTGATTGTTTATATGGCCCTCGGTCCCTATACGATTCACTTAAAAAAAAGTGCCGTCAACAATCAATTAACGAAACTGGAAACGGCTAAAAAGTACAAATCTTCACCGGAACTAGAAGAACTCTTAATAGAGAGCCGATACATTTTCCATCGTAACGCCGGCCGCCGGGAAGCGGCTAATAAGCGGGTCGTACGGGGCGGAAGCCACGGCGACGGCCCCTATTGGGCACTGAAAACCTATTTCAGGTATTACAGGAAAAAAGATACCAAAGAGGTTTATACCGGCTTTCGCCTGGTGCTGGAACGATAGCACACTTTATGAAAAACAAATGAAAATTGCCACAGACTTACACAAGACAAACACTGACAAAAGTGGGCTGCATTTATTGTCTGTGTCCAGTCTGTGTCTGTCTGTGGCTATTTTTAATGTCTGTGGCTATTCTAAGGAGGCATAATGAAATCTTTTCTTATTTATCGCAAACAACTGGCAATTATCGCGCTTGTTTTATTTTCATTCCAACTGTGGGCCGTGGACAAAGCCCTGACAGACGGGATCAGTGCACTCAAACGCTATAAAAAATACAAGAACTTCCAGATCAGTTCCGCCGACTTGAAAAATTACCTGGAAGAAGCTCACGGTTTTTTTGAGAGATCCGAGGCGCCGGTCTCCCGGTTATACCTGGTCTATACCGGCAAAAAACTGGGCAAGAGCAAAGAGTTGGAAGAAACGATGGTCACCTTCGTCATCAGCCATCGCGATCGATACCTCCACATGATTGCCGATATGAGAGTCCTGAAAACCGATGAGAAAGCGGAACTGAAAACCACGCTGATGGATATCGAATACCGTATCCCCTTTATCAAGGATATCCGGGTGAAACGGAACACCATTCATCCTTTCCGCGGTGAAATACCGGAAATGATGTTTTTCCTCGATGCCCCGGCCCAAATGGCACTGCGAATCGACGGTGAAATCGAGACTAAGAAAGAGTGCGA
>Ga0114923_10001474_pt1 | contig 16353 bp, 13 predicted proteins | sample SumtaG_FD_89578 | JGI IMG/M metagenome (GOLD analysis project Ga0114923, IMG submission 89578) | Deep subsurface microbial communities from Indian Ocean to uncover new lineages of life (NeLLi) - Sumatra_00157 metaG | ecosystem: Environmental > Aquatic > Marine > Oceanic > Sediment | place: near...
CCTGCTTTTGCTATTATTTCTGCCTACGGGCTTATTCAGTTATTAAAAAACATTAAATTGCCTAAAACATTTATTATATTAGGCACGAGCACCATCATTTTGGCAGAAGCAATTGTTTTTCTTCACTTTTACTTTTTCCACTATCCCCAAGTTACTTCACAACATTGGCAATACGGCTACAAACAACTAATTCAATTCACAGAATCCGTTAAAGATAATTACACCTCAATCTATATCACTAGAGAATATGGCCGCCCTTCCGTTTACGCTTTGCTTTATGGCCAATATGACCCTTTAACAATTCAAAAACAAGAACCTTCTTTGCCCAAGGATCAACTTGAACTCCTAAGCTTTGACAAATATAAATTTACACCTGCCAAACAAGACGATACTAACATTTTAGTTGTCACTGCTACTGATCAACCCCAATCCAACCGCAAACTTATTAAAACCATTGACTTTCTTGATCACTCAACTGCATTCTTTATTTATGAACAGTAAAAAACTCTTGCTAATAATCGCATTTATCGGTTTTCTCTTACGCTTTATTAATGTTGCCAACAACCCTCCATCACTTTATTGGGACGAGGCCTCCATTGGCTATGAAGCTTACTCAGTCGCCCAAACTGGCAAAGATATGCATGGCAATCATTGGCTTCAACCCATTTTTCCAGCTTACGGAGACTACAAAGCTCCAATTTACATTCTGCTTTCCGCTCTTGCTACTAAAATAGTCGGACCTATCAACTTAGCTGTTCGTCTTCCTTCAGTTATCTTTGGTTCACTGACAATTATTTTGATTTATTATCTAACCAATCAACTATTTCCAAAACAAAAATACAATTTAGGATTATTTTCAGCTGTTCTTTTATCCATTTCTCCTTGGCATCTTCAATTCAGCCGTGCCGGATTTGAAGCCAACATTGGTCTGTTTTTTACCACCTTAGCCCTCTACTTTTTACTTAAAGCTAGAACAAAAGGCTATTGGGCTATAACGGCTGTTTTTTTTGGGGTTCTGGGCGTTTATTCATATTTTAGCGTTAGAATTGTTTTTCCAGCCATCGTTGCAGTTTTACTAATTCTTTTTTACAAAAACTTTAAAAACAAACTAATTTGGCTGATTGGCTCTACCATTATATTTATACTTTTACTCTTGCCTTTATTTAACTCTCCTTATTATCAACCTTCAAATCAATTTCGTCTCAGTACTACCAGCATTTTCGATAATACCAATCAAATCATCTATGCCAACCAATTAAGAGAATCAGACAACAATAATCTATTTTCCAGAATCATTCATCATCGCCATCTATACACTGCCAAAGAACTAGCTTTAAACTTAAGTGACCATCTTAGCTTTAACTATTTATTTTTAGTAGGAGATTCCAACCCTCGCCACAGCACCGGCATCACAGGAATTATTCTCTTTCCATTAAGTCTGATTTTTTTCATAGGCTTATACAATGGTTGGCGCAATTATAGAAAAGCATTTATTCTCATTTTGTTTTGGTGGCTGATTGCTCTTATTCCTGCATCAGTTCCTCAAGACACACCACATGCACTACGGTCACTCAATGCTCTGCCTGCCATTACCTTAATCCTTTCTCTTGGAATTTCTGCATTATTTTCTTGGAGCAAATCAAATTTCAAACGATTAAAAATAGTGGGCCTCTATTTAGTAATTATTGCAATCAGTTTTATTTCCTATCTCCATTTTTATCATTTTCACTATCCAAAACTAACTAACAACGACTGGCAAGATGGATATAGGCAATTAATTGAATATCTAAAAACTCAAGAGGGTGACTTTGATAATTATATTTTCGCTGGAGTTGGTGATAGGTTATTTCTTTATGCTCTTTTTTACACTCAATATCCTCCGCAAGAAATTCAAAAACTTCAACAGCAAAAATTAGCTGACAATACATTCGATTTTTCTATTAAAGAATTTGGAAAATACTTTTTCACTTCTCCCAATTGGGGGATTCTTAAAGAAGACGGAACTACATTAATTATAGTTTTTCAAAACAACGTTCCTGAAAACGCTCACGTTGAAAAATATATTTATGATAAAAACGATCAACTGGTCTACATAATTATAGATTTTCAACAAACAATAAAAAACAACCAAACTCTTTTCAATAAACCACTATGAAAAAGAAAAAAACAAAAAACAAAATTGCAATTATTTTTTTCTTTGGAATTATCTTATTGGGTTTTACATTTCGTTTTATAAAATTTAGCAACATACCTGTTTCTCTAAATCGAGATGAACTTGCTCTTGGCTACAATGCTTTTGCTCTAGCTTCAGAAGGTAAAGACGAATGGGGTCAATCTTGGCCTATTACATTTAAGTCTTTTGGGGATTACAAACTGCCTGGTTACATTTATTTACTCATTCCTTTTGTCAAACTTTTTGGGCTTACAGATTTTGCCATCCGCCTACCATCATTAATTGCTGGCATAATCAACATTTGGCTTATCTTTCTAATTGCAAAAAAAACTTTCCCCAAGCAACCACTCACACCTTTTTTTGCAGCCTTAATGCTTGCTTTAATGCCCTGGGCAATTCATTATTCTCGGATTGGTTTTGAAGCCCAGGTGGGCCTTTCTTTCACTTTAGCTACTATTTATCTTTTAATCTCTTCTCAAAAATCAAAAAAATTATCTTTACTAGCTCCACTTACTCTCATGGCTGCAATGCTTACCTATAATTCCCCCCTACTTCTTTCTCCATTCATTCTCTTAAGCTATATTTTCCTATTTTATTCCAATCATAAAAAACATTTGCTTATCTCTTTTGCTTCTTTATTATTATTTGTCGTTGCCATTTTTATTGCCATCACTTCACTTCTTTCTGTCAGCCAGGCCAAAACTGGAATCATTATTTTTACCGACCCCACCCTAAATTATTTTCAAAGAGAAGCGAGATTACACTTAAGTGATACTAGCCAACTACTCGCTTCTGTTTTTGCCAACAAATATGTATTTTTTTCGAAAGTCACTATTCAAAATTATCTAAAGACTTTTTCTCCAATATTTTTACTCACTCAAGGCGGCCAACATTCATGGCACTCAATTCCTAATTGGGCTCATTTTACTTACACCCAATATGGTCTATTTTTCTTAGGATTAATTATTATCATTTCAAAATACCGTCACAAACTTTCACTTTGGCTTTTATTTCTCTTATTAATCGGACCCATGCCTGCAGCCATTACTGTTGACGCTCCTCATACCACCAGAAGCCTGCTTTTCTTAAGTTTGGCTGCACTTCCCATAGCTGTTTCTCTCACTTGGATTTATCAACAGTTTTGTTCTAAAAAGTATTTATCATTTATCCTGATTTTGATAGTTTTAGCCGAATCGACATTTTTTCTCAAAGACTATCTTTTTACCTATCCTCAAAAACATGGAGCTTCATGGAAAACCGGCCTAAAACAAGCCATTTTCAACATTAACTCTTACCCCACAGATCTTCCAGTTTATATTACTGACTATCAATCTTCTCCATATATTTATGTTCTCTTCTATCAACAAATTCTTCCTTCTCAATTTTTACCTTCAGTTAAGTATTACCCTCCCGATAACGCCGGCCTTATTCATGTTAAAGCATTCACTCGTTACCACTTTGTCTCAGATAAAAACCAAGCTCTTCCTCAGAGTCTACTTATTGATACAGTCGAATCTGGTCAAATGGTTTTAACTCCGTTTTAATTAGCAATCCCAGATATAATATATCTACATGAAACTTTCTGTAGTTCTGGCCACCTACAATGAAGAAAATAATCTTGCTCGTTGCTTAAATTCTGTTAAAAATATTGCTGACGAAATCATTGTTGTAGACGGAGAATCGTCTGACAAAACAGTTAATATCGCTAAGCAATTCGGAGCCAAAGTCATCAAAACTACCAATAAACCCATGTTTCACACCAATAAGCAAATGGCTATAAATGCCGCAACTAAAGACTGGATATTACAGCTAGACGCCGATGAAGTAGTTGATAAGCAGTTGAAAAAAAGTATTGAAAAAATTATCACTAAAGATGATCAACATTCAGCTTTTTACCTTAAAAGAAAGAACTTCTTTTTAGGCAGACTATTAACCAAGGGCGGTCAATACCCGGATTCTGTTATCCGTTTTTTTAAAAAAGGCAAAGCTAGACTTCCTCAAAAAAGCGTTCACGAGCAAATGAAAGTAACTGGCAGCATAGGCACTCTTAACGGTCATCTTCTCCACTTCACCGCTCCTACCTTTAGTCGCTATTTAACCAATGCCAATCGCTATACTTCGCTTACAGCTCAAGAGTTAAAACAAAAACACCTTCCTATTAATCTTATTAACACCTTTAATTTTATAATTATTAAACCGCTCACCATGTTTATATCTTTGTATATTCGCCACAAGGGTTTTATTGATGGTTTCCCCGGGTTTGTTTTCGCTCTCTTTTCAGGACTGCACCACCCTATTGCTTATATGAAATATTGGGAGTTAAATCGCCGCCAATGAAAGTAGTAATCGACATTTCACCCTTAAAGTCAGCTCATAAAACTAGGGGAATTGGCACCTACACCAGAAATTTAGCTGAATCCCTAATTCAAATCGATCCAAAAAATGACTATATTCTTACGAGCAAGCCTAATCATTTAGCTACAGATTTAATTCACTATCCTTATTTTGATTTTTTCTTTCCCACTCTCCCTTTCAAAAAAACAAAACCTACTATTGTCACTATCCATGACACTATACCCTTAATCTTCCCCCAGCACTATAAGCCAGGGTTAAAGGGAAAAATTAATTTAATACGCCAAAAACTCGCTCTCCAATCAGCCGATGCCATCATTACCGATTCCAATAACTCCAAAAAAGATATTGCCCATTACTTAAATCAACCAAACCAAAAAATTCATGTTGTTCATCTTGCTGCCAATCGTCAATTTAAGAAAGCTTCTCAAGCAGAAATCAAACGCGTCAGAAAAAAATATCATCTTCCAGCCAAGTTTGTCTTATATGTTGGTGATATTAATTATAATAAAAACTTAAAAGCATTAATTAATGCTTTTTCTAAAACAAATTCCAAATTTCATCTAGTTTTTGTAACCAGAGCCTTAAGAAACAAGCACTTGCCTGAAGCCAAAATTATTTTTCAATCTCTTAAACAATATAATCTCAAAGAGCGCTTTCATCTCTTAACCAATGTCCCCCTGGATCCCTCATCAGACTTGATCGCTATCTATTCTACAGCCACTGCATATGTTCAACCATCATTGTACGAGGGCTTTGGCCTCCCAGTCTTAGAAGCTTTAAAATGTCAAACTTTGGTTATCTCCAGCAATGCAGCATCTCTTCCAGAAGTTGGGGGTGATGCTGTAATCTATTTTGATCCCAAAAACATCAATTCACTCACTTCTGCCTTAACTAAAACTCTCAATCTTTCTTACCCTAAACGACAGCGACTTATTGCTGAAGGATTAAAACAAGCAAATAAATTTTCCTGGGACGAAACTGCAAAAAATACAATTAAAATATATCAACAAATCATTAACTAATGAAAAAATTCATTAGTATCCTTGTAATCATCATAATCAGCCTTGCAGTAATAAGGCCACTATTCGGCCCTAATATTCCTTTTACTCATGATAGCCAAAACCATCTAGGTCGTTTTGCAAATTATTATCTAGCTTTAAGACAAGGTCAAATTCCTCCTCGCTGGGCTCCCAACTTAAACAATGCTTTTGGTTATCCAGCTTTAAATTTCAATTACCCTCTAGCCAATCTACTCGCTCTTCCATTAATAATCATTGGCTTATCAATAGAAACTACTTTTAAAGTAATTACTGTTTTTTCAATCATTGGTTCCGGAATATTTATGTATTTCTTTCTTACAAAACACTTTTCCTCCAAGTCGTCTTTACTGGGAGCACTTGTTTATTTACTAGCCCCATACCAATTTATATTAATTTACGTCAGAGGCGTTATTGGAGAAACTCTGTCTTTTGCTCTACTTCCTCTTTTATTGTTGTTTATCAATAAATATTATCACCAACCAAGTCCCAAAACCTTAAATTTGCTAATTATTACTTTCGCCTCTTTTTTATTAAGCCACAATATCATTGTTCTTTTTTCTCTCCCAATTATTTTCTGCTACATCCTAATAACTGCAGGTTTTAAAAGAAAAAATCTTTTTAGTTTTCTCAAACCCGCGACAATTTCTCTTCTGCTGGTATCTTTTTTCTGGATTCCTGCAATTTTAGAAAAAAAGTATACATTTATTGATCAAACACCTTTAATAAACGAATACAAAAACCATTTTCCTTCTTTAGATCAATTATTTTACTCAGGATGGGGATTTGGTTTTTCACAACCCGGTCCAGTGGATAATTTGTCTCTAAGTATAGGGATTTTTAATATAATATTTGTTTTTTTAAGCCTAGTAATCTTGGTTAAATCCAAATCACTTCCTAAAATCATCTCTTTTTCACTATCAGTGTTTTTATTAGCTGCTTTATTAATGAACTCTTTTTCACAACCTATTTATGAACTTTTGCCTGTTTTACAATATATCCAATTTCCTTGGAGGTTATTATTTTTTACCACCTTTGCATCTGGAATTCTTACAGCCTGGGTCTCACAAAAAATATTAAATTTAAAGTTTTGGCTTATTACTATTACATTGCTATTTATAACCAGCCTTCCGTTAGCCAATTTTATTCAGGGCTTTCACTATAAAGACTTTCACTGGTTTAGCTTTTCTCTCACCACCAGCACTAAAAACGAAAATATGCCCATCTGGTTTGAAACAGAGCAAAACTTTAACTTTTGGTCGCAAAAAAGAGAAGAGGGTTGGGACAAGTTTGTCACTGATCTTAATAATAAAGCAGAGTTTAATATTATTTCTTGGGATGGAACCAAGCACCAGTATGTTGTTTCAAGTCAAAATCCCATTCATCTTTTAGAGCGCACAGCCTATTTCCCTGGTTGGAGGATGACAGTCAATGGAAACAATCAAACAATCAATTTTCAAAACCAAAATTTCCCCGGATCTATTACTACTCAGCTACCAGCAGGGAAACATGAAATCACTACTAAATTTACTCAACAAACTACAAGTAGAATTATTGGTAACGGTCTTACTGTAGTAGGATTACTATTACTAATCCTAACATTCAAGCATCCTCAACTATTTCTTACTTAAGCTAAAAAAATGAAAACACACATTAGAAACTCACTATAAATGAATTTAAAAAAATTACTTAAAATTTTCATCAGCTGGCGCTTACTCATTTTACTCTCTGCTTTTATTGCCATTTCTCGCATCCCTTTTAAGCCTAGTTTTCCATACAGTCAAGCAATCTTACAGCCTTTAGGGGCTCCCATTCTTCATCGCTGGGGTAACTTTGATGGTGTTCACTACCTCACCATTATTAATAAAGGCTACGTTGGCACTGGTTCGATTCAAGCTTTTTTTCCTGTTTATCCATCAATAACCAGATTTTTAAGCTCACTTTTCAATAATCCCTTAATCGCTGGGTTAACAATTTCTCATTTAAGCTTTTTTGCAAGTTTGTGGCTTTTATACAAATTAATTATTTTAGACGAAAATAAACAAGTAGCTATCAAATCCCTGCTTCTTTTAATCGCTTTTCCCACATCTTTTTTCTTTGCCGCACTTTACACCGAATCATTTTTTCTCTTACTTATTCTATTAGTTTTCTACTTGGCTAGAAAAAAACGCTGGTGGCTAGCAGGCATCATCGGAGCCATAGCAGCTGCCACCAGATTCGTGGGGATTTTTATTGTTCCGGCCCTTCTGCTTGAATGGTGGCAGCAAACTAACAAAAAAAACCGCCTTAAAAATATTGATCAAGCTTTAGCAGCACTTTTACCTTCAACCGGACTATTTTTATTTATGCGATATTTACAAAAAACTTTTCAAGACGCTCTCCTTTTTGTTCATGTACAATCCAGTTTTGGCGCTGGTCGTCAATCAGATCGCCTTATTCTGCTCTATCAAGTATTTTGGCGCTATATCAAAATGATTTTTACCGTTTCCAAAAACACTCTTCTTTTTTACACTGTTAGTATGGAATTTTTATCAGGTCTGGTATTTTTAATCCTCATAATCGCCGCTTTTTATATGACTCGCAAATCCTATGCATTATTTGCTGCTCTTGCATATTTAGCTCCAACTCTTACTGGCACTTTCTCTAGCATGCCTCGATATGTCCTAGTTCTTTTTCCAGCTTTCATTATTTTAGCCAAAATAATTAAATCAAAACCTCTTTTTTATCTTATAACTACTCTCTTTGGTATACTACAACTTATCAATACGGCATTATTTATTCAGGGATATTGGATCGCATGAAAATACTACTCACTGGTGGCGCTGGATTTATTGGTTCACACGTCGCTGACTTATATATCCAAAACGGTCATGATGTAATTATCATTGACGATTTAAGTAGTGGTAAAAAAGAGAATATTAATTCCAAAGCAAAATTTTATCAGCTTGATATTCGTGATCAAAAAATCGGGGATGTTATCAGCGACGAAAAACCAGAGATTATCAATCACCACGCCGCCCACATCCACGTCGGCAAATCTGTCACAGATCCTCAGAATGATGCTGATATTAACATTCTTGGTTTTCTCAACCTCATGCAAACAGCTTTAAAGGCAGGTTCAGTTAAAAAAGTAATTTTTGCTTCAACTGGCGGTGCTATGTATGGCAACAAAAAAACTCCTTTTGTCGAAACCATGGTGCCTCAGCCACTTTCTCCTTATGGCATTTCCAAAAGAGCAGGGGAGTTATATTTGAATTTTTACTATCAGCAATATGGTATTAACTATATTGCTTTGCGCTACTCCAATGTTTACGGACCCAGGCAAAATCCTCATGGTGAAGCGGGGGTAGTCGCCATTTTTGCTGAAAGTCTGCTTAAAAACCAAAACCCCACCATCAACGGTGATGGTAAACAAACCCGCGATTATGTTTTTGTGTCCGACATTGCCCAAGCCAACCTTTTAGCTCTAGACTCAAATCAAGTAGGTGAATTTAACGCTGGTATCGGTATTGAAACAGATGTTAATCAAATCTTTCAATTAGTTCAAAAAGAAATCGGCACCAATTTTTCTCCCAAACATGATGTTCCCCGTCCTGGGGAGCAGCAAACCAGTAATCTTGATGCCTCTCTTGCCAACAAAAAATTAAACTGGCAGCCAAAAGTGCAGCTTAAAGATGGCATCAAACAAACAATTGATTTCTTTAAAAATAAATCTAAATCCTAATTCCTAATTCTAGATTCCTAATTCGTAAAACATGAAATGTTTAATCATCGTTCCTGCTTTCAATGAAGCCACAGTCCTTCAACAGGTGCTCTTGAGTATCAAAAAAAATGTTCCAAGCTTTTCAATTTTAGTAGTAAACGACGGCTCTTCAGACAATACTTCAGATATAGCTTCAAAAGTGAAAAAGGTTAGGGTAGCTAATCACCCTATCAACCGCGGACTAGGTGCAGCCATAAACACAGGTTTAAGTTTTGCCAAAAAAAACAATTTTGATCTTGCTGTCACCATTGATGCTGACGGCCAACATGATCCCAAAGATATTAAAAAACTCATTAAACCTATTATCAATAATCAAGCAGACATAGTTATTGGTTCACGTATCATTTCCACCCTTGGACAAATTCCTTTAGATCGCATTATTATCATCAAAGCCAGCAATTTTCTAACATGGTTGCTTTATGGAGAAACCACCACAGACTCCTTATCTGGATTTAGGGCATTTTCCAAAAAAGCTATTAAATCAATTCATTTAAAAACCGATCGCATGGAAGTTTCCAACGAACTTTTCTCAGAAATTAACCGCTTAAAACTAAAAGTGAAAGAAGTGCCTATCAGAGTTATTTATACAAACTATTCACGCTCTAAAGGTCAAAAAAACACCAATGCTATATCAATCATTTTTAAACTCATGTTAAGATTGTTTCGATGAATATATTAATTTTACCCATTCAAGTTTTCTTAAGCATAGTTTTACTTTTCGCCATTTCCAGGGTGTATTTACGACTTAAAGATAAAGTGCTGTCCATCGGAGAATTCTTGTTTTGGATCTCTGTTTTTTCTTTTGCTTTAGTCGGCGTCATTGAACCTCAATTTACTACCTATATTGCTCAAATGGTCGGTATTGGAAGAGGAACTGATGTTGTTATTTATATTTCCATAGTTTTACTTTTCTACTTAGTTTTTAGAACCAACGTTTTAATTGAAAACACTCGTCATGATATAACCAAACTGGTCAGGAAAATTTCCCTAAGCAATTTGGATAAAAAATCTTCAAGAGACAAAAAATCCTCCAAAAAATGAAAATTCTTCTCATTACTGAGTTCTTTTCCACGAGTAAGGTTGAATTTACCGGCGGAGTCGAAGCTAGAACACATTTTATCCACAAGTATTTATCAAAAAAGAACGACCTTAAGGTTATTTCTCGCTCCTTTACTTACATTACTGCCAGTCCATTATCAATATTTCCACGCCTCTGGTTTCAAATTACTGCTTTTTTTAAGGCCTTATCAATACAAGCGGATATTATTGAAGGCTCCAACTTTATTTGTTATTTACCCGCCTTTTTCGCAGCCAAACTAAAAGGAATTCCAGCAGTTGCTTGGTATCCAGATGTTTATTTGGATTCATGGGTAAAAAATGTTGGCATTCTGCCTGGAATTTTTGGATCACTATTAGAAAAAATCAGCTTATCTTTACCTTGGGACCAGATTATTGCTATGAGCAACTCCACCAAACAAAAACTAATCAGTGCCGGAGTTGATCCTCAAAGAATTACTATTGTTTATGGGGGAGTCGAAGCCCAAAAAATAAAATCATTAAAAGTAAAAAAACGAAAAACTCTAACTATTTGCACTGCTGTCAGACTGGTTTCTTATAAAAGAATCAATGACTTAATCATTGCAGTTGCCAAAATTAATAAACAAAACTTTAAACTAAACCTGATTATCATCGGAGAAGGGTCAGAAAAACAAAATTTAATAAAATTGGCCCAAAAACTAGACATCGGAAAAAAAGTAAATATTACAGGCAACCTTCCCCACGCTAAAACAATGAAAATCATCAAATCATGTCACCTTTTCTCACTCCCATCCATCGTTGAGGGTTTTGGTCTTGTTACTATTGAAGCCATGGCCGCAGGGGTTCCTTTCGTCAGTAGCAACATTTCTCCCACCAAAGAAATCACCCAAAACGGAAAAGGTGGTTTACTCTTCACCCCAAAAAACCCAATCGATTTAGCTAAAAAAACTACTTTACTTCTAAAGAATAAAAAACTATATCTTAAAAAAAGAAAAGAAGGTTTAATTCTAGCCACGCGTTATAAATGGCAAAAAATTGCCAAAGAAACAGAAGCTGTCTATCAAAAAGCTCTTCATAGAGCTTGATTTGGTAAAATACTCCTTGATATATGTCCAGAAGAAAAATTCAAAACATTTTAATTACTGGTGGCGCCGGCTTTATTGGCGCCAACACCGCCTCATATTACTTAAGCAAAGGCAATAAAGTTACTCTGTTTGACAATCTTTCTCGCCCGGGTGTAAAAAACAACCTTAATTGGCTTAAAAAGAGTTTTCCCAGATCACTAATCAATGTAGTCATCGCTGACGTCAAAGATTACACCAAGCTTAAAAAAGCAGTCGCCAATCAAGATATTATTTTTCATTTCGCTGGTCAAACTGCAGTCACTACCTCAATTAAAAATCCTCGTTTAGATTTTGAAGCTAATGCTCTTGGCACTTTCAACATCTTAGAAGCCATCAGAGAAAAAAATCCTCAAGCAATTTTTCTGTATTCATCTACCAATAAAGTCTATGGCGATTTAAGCCGAGTTAACACAAGTCGTCGTGGCAAACGTTATTACTCTATCGAATCAGCCAGCATCGACGAGTCAGAAATTCTTGACTTCTACTCTCCCTATGGCTGCAGTAAAGGTGCAGGTGATCAATATACTCACGATTACGCTCGAATTTATGGTCTAAAAACCATTGTTTTTCGCCAGTCTTGTATTTATGGTGCTCATCAATTTGGCGTCGAAGACCAAGGGTGGGTAGCTCATTTTACGGCACTTGCGATCAAAAACAAACTAATTACCATTTTTGGCGATGGCAAACAGGTGCGCGACTTGCTCTATATTACCGATTTAGTTAAGGCTTGTGACAAAGCTGTAAAAAACATCACCACCACCTCAGGACAAATCTACAATATTGGTGGTGGCATTAACAACAGTATGTCATTACTGGAGCTAATCGATTACTTACAAACTCTCACTAATAAAAAAATAAAACTCAAATTTACCAAAGCCCGCAAAGGAGATCAAAAAATTTTCATCTCCGACATTGATAAGGCTCAAAGAGATTTTAGTTGGTCTCCAAAAGTTGGCGTTAAAGAAGGAATTCAAAAATTATATCAATGGCTTTTTCAATTCTTCGCAGCGCAGCAACAATAATGAAACACAAAATATTTTGGTTGATAGTTTTACTTACCATTGGTTTAAGGATCCCTTTGCTTACTTCTATTCCACCCGCTCTCAGTGTTGACGAAGCAGGTATTGGCTATAATGCATATTCAATCCTTAAAACCAATAAAGATGAACATGGGGTGGGACCGTTTCCTATTGCCATTAAATCTTTTGGTGACTTTAAGGCTCCAGGCACCCATTACCTATTAATTCCTTTTATTTCCAAATTTGGCCTCAGTCCAGAATCTATTCGCCTGCCTACTGCTATTTTAAGTATCATCTCTATCATCGCTGTCTACTATTTAACTTTGGAGCTTTTTGGTAACCAGCAGTTATCTCTCATTACTGCTTTTTTACTCACGATCTCTCCGTGGCACATATTTATTTCTAGGACTGCTTACGAACCCATGAATGCCCTAGTTTTTGGGCTGGTTAGCTTGGTTGCAATTTTAATGTCTCGAAAGCGGAAATTCTTGTTTTTTATTGGTTTGTTATTTATGGCAATCTCAATCTTTACTTACACCGCCCCCATTTTATTGCTGCCTATTATCATTACCCTTACTCTCTATATTTTTCGCCATCAATTTTTTAACAAAAGCCGTCAAAATATTATCTTAATCTTAAGTTTTATTATCAGTGTGTTAATTATTGTAATTATTTCGATCAAGTATTCTTCTGAAAAGTCCCAAACTACCGTCTTTCATGCCCCTATTACTATTCAAACAATTCACCACCGTCTTGATCTTATTTCCCAGCAACAAATCCCTCAAATCATCTCTCGATCAGTAGTCAACAAATACGATTATATTTTCAAGTCAGTTATAAACAGTTATTTAGCTGCCTATAAACCAGATTTTTTGTTCTATCGTCCGGATGCAAATATCACCCACAGTCTTGGTCATCTGGGTTTTGGCAACTTTTACCTTTTCTTTTTACCTTTATTTATTTTAGGCTTTATTATCATTTTTCGTGAGTATCAACAACCAGCCTATCGTTGGATCATCGGCTATGTTCTAATTTCTCCACTGATTACCGCACTTTCTATCGATAGTCCCGTTATGCACCGTCTGCTTGATTTCCACATCGCTTTAACCATAATCTCAGCAATTGGTCTTGTTAAACTTATCAGCTGGCTTAAAAATTCAAAATTTTATTTACTCGGAAGCTTCTTAATTAGCATCATTATTTTTATTAGCACTTACCAATACATTTTTTATTATTTTTTTATTTTCCCCCGTTCTTCCCATCATCGTCTTTATACAAACTTAGATAAGGCAATTGCAGTTATCTCTGCCAAAGCCGATGAATTTGCCGCAATTTATGTTTCTCCTCAAATTCACTTAAATTACATCTATTTTGCTTTTTTTACTCCCTTTGCTCCATCAGACTTTCAAACTCATGCCCAACGCACTTCAAACGGCTACAATCAAGTAGCTACTTATCACCAGTATCATTTTAACGACATACCCACCAATGAAAGCCTTTGTCATGACTTTTCTTCTCAACCACAAACGAAAATTGCCTTAATTGGCAAACCTACAAGTTTTTCCAAAGTTACTCCCACAAAGACGGTCAATATCCCTAATCCAGACAAATACGCCCTAGAACCAGCTTGGACCATCAAAGTTGTTAATTTAAGCGATTTATCTTGTTCCAATCAACTGAATTAAAATTATTCTAATGATTCTAAAAACCTTTCTTAACCCAAAAATATACCTGGCCTTTATCGTTGCATTCGCACTCATCTTAAGAGTTTATCATCTCAGTCAGATTCCACCGGTCATAACGCCAGACGAAGCTTCAATGACCTACAACGCCTTTTCTCTCGCTCAAACTGGCAGAGATGAGCGTGGCAATCCATGGCCATTAATTTTTAGCTCATTTGGCGACTTTAAATCTCCAGGAACACATTATCTTCTTATTCCCTTTGTCAATTTTTTCGGTTTAAATCTCCCCCAATTGCGCCTCATCACTGCCATTAGCGGTTCACTCTCTGTTTTTGCAATCTATCTTTTAGCAAAACAGCTTTTTAAAGACGAAAAACCAGCTTTAATCTCATCTTTTTTATTAGCCATTTCTCCTTGGCACATCAATGCCTCCAGGATGATTTTTGAACCTATGAATGCCTTATGGCTTAGCTTACTTACTTTAACTTTTTTACTAAAAAGCAGGCAAAACAAGAGATTGTTTGTTGTAACCTTCTTTTTTTTAATCTTAGCTAGTCTTACTTACACTATCGACATGCTTCTTTTCCCTTTCTTTTTAACTATGACCCTAATTATATTTAAAAAAGCTTTTTTCAAAACCAAAAAACACTCTTTCTTAATTTTCTCCTCTTTTATTATCTTTATTGTTCTAACTCTCGGGCTTTCAAATCAATTTTTTAGTCAAAAATCCAGTCAAAGCTTACTTAGCCATCAACAAACCATCAATACCATCAATCAACGCATTCATATTCTCAAAACTCAGGAATTTCCCAATCTTTTCATTAGATCCGTTATCAATAAACCTGCTGTAATTGGCTATAAAATAGTCCAAAACTACACCAATATTTTAAGTCCCAAGTTTTTATTTTTCGGCAGAGCTACCGATGCAGTCGAAGACATCGGTCACCTCGAATTTGGCAATCTACTCATTTTCTTATTACCATTAATTATTCTCGGATTAATTAAAATTATCAAAGACAATACCAAGGCATCTACTTGGATCTTTTGGTACGCAGCTATAGCAATTATCGTCAATGGCATTTCTTTTGACGGGCTTGTTACTCATAGACTATTCCACTTTTTAGTTGCAATAATCCTTATCTCATCGCAGGGTGTGTTATTTCTTTTCAAATTATCTTTAAAATCAATATATTCCAAACTAATTCTAACTACGCTGATTATTTTTGCCGTTTTTAATCTAAGTCAATATTTAGTCTATTACTACTTAATTTATCCTCAAAGCCCCCATCCTCAACAAGAAGTAGCTATTGATCAAGCCATAGCAACTTTGGCTCAAAGAATAGACGAATTAGAATATATTTATATCACACCGGAAATTTTTCAAAGCTATGCTTACTTTGCGTTTTATCTTCAATTTGATCCCCTAGATTTTCAAAACAAAGCAGAGCGCATTCAGGTACCTAATGATATGGACCAAGTAATTGCCTACGACAACTTTCGCTTTAGGGGTTTCCCCAACTACACTCAAAGATGTCAAGACTATCAACTTAAAAGTAATCAAAAAATTGCTCTTCTCAATCGTTATAATGATAGGCCTGAACTTGGAGAAATTGAAACGGTTCTTATTCCTCACCCCAATCCCAACGAAATCAATCCTAAATGGAAAATAAGTATTATTAGTGGGAAACAGCTCAATCAAGATTTAATCAAGGCCAAAATTCCATGTCGCGTAAATTAAAAATCGCCATGCTCATCGACGCTTGGTTTCCTTTTTATGGTGGTGGTCAAGTTCACATCAAAAACTTAACAAAATTACTTAAAAAAAATCATAATTGTGATATTGAACTTTTTTATGCCGGAAGAAGTAATATATTGTTTCGCTTTTTTTGGTCATTAATTGCTACTTTTCAAGTAATCACTCATCATAAAAAGAGAAAATTCGATCTTATTCACTCCCATGCTCACATCGCCGGCCTTTCAGGAATTATTCTCTCTAAAATATTAAAAATTCCAGTGATACACACAGTTCATGGTAGCGCTTTACTTGATCAAAAAACTATTAGTCCAAAAGCTTGGCTGGAGAAATTTCTTCTTACTAAAATCAAATACAATGCTCAAATTACTGTATCCAAAAACTTTCTTGTTCACCCCAACGTTAACCA
>Ga0114923_10001475_pt1 | contig 16345 bp, 12 predicted proteins | sample SumtaG_FD_89578 | JGI IMG/M metagenome (GOLD analysis project Ga0114923, IMG submission 89578) | Deep subsurface microbial communities from Indian Ocean to uncover new lineages of life (NeLLi) - Sumatra_00157 metaG | ecosystem: Environmental > Aquatic > Marine > Oceanic > Sediment | place: near...
CAGAGGTGGAACATCCACAGCGAGTGACTGATTCTCAAGGCAATGAAATGAAGTATGAGGATCTCCCGATGGCTAGGGCTCTTCGAGGTGAAAGAACATACAAAAAAGAATTCAGAATTGAAAGAAAGGATGGTACAATTAGATGGGAAGAAATAGATGGGGTCCCTATACTCGATGATGAAGGGAAGGTATTAGCTGGACTTGTGATATTTCCGGATATTACAGAAAGGAAGCTGGCTCAAGAGGAGTTGGTTCGAACAAAAACCCTTCTTACAGCTGTAATGGAACAATCACCAATTCCAATGTTTCTTGTCAATTCAGAAGGAAGAATCGAAATGCTGAATGAAGCATGTCTGAAACAATATGAATCGGAACATTCTATCGAAGAACACCTAAATGAAAGTTGGCTTGAAATGGGGAGTGGACAATCTCTATACGATATCGATGGTATTCTTATTCAAAAAGAAAATTACGCTGTAGTAAAAGCATTACGGGGAATTCGAACTCACAAACAAATAATCAAATATTCACGTAAAGATGGATCAACAAGGTATGAAGAAGTTGATGGTGTCCCAATTTTTGATTCTGATGGGTACATTATTGCTGGACTAGTGGCATTTCCGGATATTACTCAACGTAAACTTGTTGAAGAAGAATTAGTAAAAACAAAGACATTACTTACTGCAGTTATTGAACAAAGTCCCATTCCGATGTTTATAGTAACATCAGATGAAAAATTCCTTCTGATGAATGAGATTGGTTTTATTCAGAATGAACAAAGCAGCATGTCACGTCAAGAATACTATGAAGGCTGGTCAAGTCGTAAGGGAGTGCAAATCCTTTATGATTATGAAGGTAACATAATGGCTCAAGACGATCGTCCCTTAGCAAAAGCACTACGTGGAATTCGTACTCACAAACAAATAATCAAGGTTACACGAAAAGATGGAACAACAAGGTATGAGGAGATTGATGGAGTCCCAATTTTTGATACTGATGGGAACATTATTGCGGGACTTGTGATATTCCCAGACATTACAGAAAGGACGCTGGCTCAGGAGGAGTTAGTTAGAACGAAAACTCTACTCGCAGCGGTGATTGAACAATCGCCTATACCTATGTTTCTTGTTGGTTCAGATGGAACGATCGAAATGCTAAATGAAGCTTGTCTGAAACAATATGAATCTGAATATTCTGTAGAAGAATTCCTAGATGCAACTTGGCCTGAAATGAGTAGTGGACAAACTCTGTTCGATTCTGATGGCAATCCTATACCAATTGAAGATCGTCCTCTAGCAAAAGCATTACGAGGAATTCGAACTCAGAAACAAATAATCAAAGTTGAACGAAAGGATGGAATAATAGGGTATGAAGAAGTTGACGGAGTCCCTGTTTACGATGCTGACGGAAAGCTCATTGCAGCTTTCACAATCTTTCCAGATGTAACACAACAAAAGCTAGCTGAAGAAGAATTGAAGACTAGTGAAGAAATGTTCCACAATGTTACAGGTTCAATGCAAGAAGGAATACTTGTAGTGGATCAAGATAGAAAGGTGAAATACTGCAACAAAGAGTATGAGAGAATGTGGAGAATTCCTAAGGAAATCATGGAAACAAATGATGACGTGAAAATCCTAGAATTCGTTCTTGACCAACTTCCAGACCCATTAGATTATCTCGAGAAAGTCGGCGATTTAATACATAGCCAAGACCAAAGCTACAACACGATACTGCTCAAAGACGGACGTATCTTTGATAGATATTCGTTCCCGATGATGTCGGAAAATGAAGTCAAAGGAAGAGCTTGGATTTTCAGAGATATATCTGATGAAGTTTCAGTAGATAAGAAAATTAAGCAAGAGCGAGAGGCACTGAGTAATTTCGCGCATCGAATGTCCCATGAGTTAAAGAATACACTTGCAGCAATCGGAGGACATGCTAGTTTGCTTGAAGATGAACACAGTCAAGAGAGTATTGAGGCTATTCGATCACTTGTCGAAAGAGCATCCAATTTAATGAAGAGGTCAGTCTTACTCGCGGATGCTGGACTCATAATTGGTAGCATGTCCGTAAATTCGTTGGACGACATTCTAGAAGATGCACTTTCTATAATAGTATCAGATGAAATCAAAGTCAAGAAAGATACCTTACCTTCTGTAAGGTGTGATCGAATGAAAGTGGCTCAAGTTATCCGAAATATCTTGCAAAACGCAATAGAACATGGTGACGCAAAGAAAATCGAAATTCGGGTCCAAGATGATGCTAAGGGAAAACACATTCTATTCAAAAACGATGGTACTCCGATACCGGATGACCAACATCATAAAATCTTCACAGAAGGTTACACCACCAAAAAAGATGGAGGTATAGGTTTGGGAATTGTCAAGAAGATTGTTGAAGCCCACGGATGGATAATCTCACTTGATGTGGGTGAGCCAACCTGCTTTAGGATTTTCATTCCATACACAAATCAATCATGATGTTAGAAACTACAATCCAGAGTGGAATTCGTTGAATCATAAATTTGTTAACAATATAATACCAACAAGATTAGTATATTACGGAAAGTGATTTATTTTTTCCAAGCATTCGTGTAATATTTATTTCGGACCGAGTGCGAAAAGGGGGCTCCATGTGAATTGCTGCACGCTTTGTTAGTTGACGACTTCGAGGATTTATTGCTCGTTACTGCAAAGTTCATTTCAAGATTGGCACCGAATATGAAAATATCCACAGCATCATCCGCAGCAGATGCACTTGAGTTGATGAAACAACTTGAATTCGACATAATAGTTAGCGACTATCAGATGCCGGAAATGGATGGTCTGGAATTCTTGGAGTCTGTGAGAAATTCTGGGAACGATATCCCTTTTATCATTTTTACAGGAAGAGGCAGAGAAGAAGTCGCAATTAAAGCTTTGAATCTTGGAGCTACACACTACCTAAAGAAAGGTGGTGATTCTAAAAGTCAATACGCTGAATTGATACACCACATTAGAACAGCCGTAAGTCACAAACGCGCGGAGTTAGCGCTTATTGAAAGTGAGAAGCAACACCGTACGGTTATCCAATCGATGAGGGAATTGATTTTCGTTTTCGATAAGGAGGATTACATCCGTCAAATCCATTCCTCGGATGATTCACTACTAATCAAACCAAAACAAAATTCAATTGGTAAGCACATCAGTGAAAGGATGCCTTCGAATTTTCTGGAGCAATATTATGAATTCTCAAAAAAGGTGCGAGCGACAGGAATGGATCACTCTTTTGATTCTAAATTACAGATTAGCGGAAAGGACTACTGGTTCACTGACACACTAACATTGCATGAAGACGGCGAAAGCATAGTTGATGTTGCAAGGGATGTTACGAAACAAAAAAACACAGAAAGTCAATTGCTAGAAATTAAGACATTGCTAGCTGCAGTTATTGAACAATCACCAATTCCAATGGTTGTGGCATCACCTGCGGGTGAGATACTCCTAGTCAATGATGCAAGCAGAAAGCAACTCGATCAACAAGATGTTGAGAAATACAAATCAGGCTGGGATATTCTGAACACCCGTCAAACAGTATTTGATGCTGAAGGCATAGAGATCATCCCAGATAATTTCTTCCTAGCTAGAGCACTTCGTGGAGAGAAAACAGGCACAGAGGAAATTAAGATTGTTAGTCCGGATGGTTCTGTTACGTGGGAAGAAATCAATGCAGTACTAGTTTTTGACGCAGCAGGAAAATTGATTGCAGCATACACGGTATTCCCGGATATTACTAAAAGAAAACTGGCTGAAGAGAACCTTAGAAAAAGCGAGAAAATGTTTAAAGTATTAGCAGATTCAATGAACGAAGGAATCTTAGTTGTGAATCGGGATGGTTCAATAGAATATACGAATGCTAGTTTTGTTAAGATGTGGGATATACCTCTAGAGATACTGGAAACGATGAATGAAACAACCTTACTTGAATCAGTAATAAGCAAATTCGAGGATCCAGACCAAATTCGTGATACTGTGATTGATGTTATTGGAAGCAATGAAGAGCGCTTTGAAATCTTTAGATTCGTGGATGGTAGAATCATCGAAGCTTATTCACGACCTTTGTTTAAGGATGAAAAAGAAAGCAAACGCGTTTGGATATATAGAGAGATATTAGATAATCCTCATTTAGAACATTGAAAGGGGGATTATTAGCCTGAATGTAGCTCCCTTACTTTCTGGAGTTTGTACTAAATCGATAGAGCTATTGTAGATTCTCATTATAGCCTTTGAAAGATATAAGCCATATCCTCCTCCGGAAGTCGATACGCCCTTTTGGAACAGCTTTTCACGAATCGTTTCAGGTACACCCGGTCCGTTGTCTGTAACATCAATCTCAAGATTAGGTCCATTTATTGCTAATGATATTTTCACAATCGGATGTGATCCACAATAGGAAACAGAATTTCTGATTAGATTTGTGAATACTACAGGTAGAAAAGCTGCACGCCCGATTCTGAGACCCCTGATTTCTGGTGTGGTGTTGATTGAAATTTCCAGATTAGAGGACACAGATTTACATTCTTCACAAACAGTTTCCAGCATTGTAATGAATTCTTGATCTGCGTCGCCTATCGGTTCCTTTATCATCTTTAGTAGATTTATCATCCGAGTTAAAGCACTGTTCATTATCTCAAGATTCTCTTTTGATTCATAGATTGTTCTTTCTTTGAGATTTTGAAGAAGTCCAATATTAACAAGAATAATCTGAGCATCATTTGTTAAATCGTGACGTAGAAGTGAGCTGAACAATTCAAGTTCTTTCTGATACATTTCCTTCTTTCGTTCTGCTTCTAAACGAGCAGTGATGTCTTCTTTTACAGCAACGTAATGAGTAATAACCCCTTCTTCGTTAGTAATAGGGGATATCAAAGCTTCCTCAGTATACAATTCACCATTCTTTTTCTTGTTAGTGAAAATCCCTCGCCATTCTTTTCCAGCAGAAAGAGCGCGCCACAAGTCTTTGAATATTTCAGGTGGAGTTAGACCTGATTGCAACACACTAGGATTTTGACCAATCACCTCTTCAACACTATAACCAGTAAGAGTTACAAATTTTGGATTTACATAGACAATATTCCCATCTCGACTGGTTATTACTATTGAAGCGGGATTATTCTCAATTGCCTTTGATAGAATGAGAAGTTTTTGCTCTTCACTCTCTAACCCTAGTGTTTCTGATTTGTGTAGACCCATGACTGTTCCACACCCTATAATCACAATTGGATATTATATTATTGTACCTTTGTAATAATAGGAAGTTGGAATAAAAAAAGCCAGTACCTACAAAAGCGAATCACGTAGGGGATATCTAGGTCAGAGTATGTACGATATCATTATTGTAGGAGCAGGACCTGCAGGTGCAACATGTGCAAGATACCTAAGTAAATTAGGTCACTCTGTTGCATTGATTGATCGAGATACATTCCCTCGGGACAAGCCTTGTGGTGGGGGATTCTCTTACAATCTTCTGAGAAACTTCCCGTACTTGCGAACTCGAGAAGCAGATTTTCTAAAAGGTATTTCAAGAGTAGGAGTAATCCATTCACCAAATCGAAAGATAACACTGCGTGGCGCAGTCGATATGGCTGTTGCATTGCGATATGATTTTGACAATGTAGTTTTTGAATCTGCGATTGAAGAAGGAGTAAGTGCCTACACCGGAAGGCGAGTTAAAAAAATAGAATTCAAAGAAGAGTCCGTAAAAGCTGTTACATCAGATGGGGAATCTATTACAGGTAGAGCGATAGTAGGAGCGGATGGAGTCAATAGTCTAGTGGCTCGTCAATCAGGTTTACATACGAGATGGCCAAGTAAGACAATAACCGCATGCAGGGTGGTTGAAATTCCTACTGCAGAGGAAACAATCACTGACATTTATGGAGAAGAAAAAGAATATCACTTCTATTCGAACTTGGGAGGAGACCCAGGGTACGGATGGATTTTCCCAAAGAGAGAAACCATCAACGTGGGACTTGGAATTGTTGGCACTCACGCTCAAGGGTTACCACATGTGTTCAATCGGTTTGTGAAAATGCTAAAGAAAGATGGACTGCTCAAAATTAATGCAGATGTATCCAAAGCAAGGGGAGCATTGGTACCTACGGGAGGACCAATAGCGCAAACCTTCAGTGATAGGTGTTTACTAATAGGTGACTCTTGTGGAATGGTATCTCCGTTGACTGGAGGAGGAATTGCATACGCGATGATTGCTGCACGCATGGCAGCCAAGGTTCTTTCAGAATGTTTAGAGAATAATTCATTGAATGCATTATCTCTAAGTAAATATCAGAGAATGTGGCAAGGTGATTTTGGTAAGGATTTTGGCCCGATGTTGTTGGCTCAAAAAATTTTCACAGGTCCCTTCACTGATGTGCTATTTGAAATAGGAAAAAGGGATTCCAAGATTCAAAGCATTGTATCCGAAGCGATGGCTGAATCAAATGATGAAAATATCAATATTCGAAGTTTGATCTCAAGAACATTGCTTGTTTGTTTGAGGGAAGCATTTCATATCCCTTCATTTAAATCTTAGAACAGTAGAAGTGAATTGCATGGGCTTGCTCTGAAATGAAAGACGACGGCGAGATAATAGAATGGCTTCTGGAAAGTGACGTTTCAATACAGTATCAGGTTCATCGCGATCTTTTAGATTCCGAACAAAACCAGTTAAGGCAAAGAATTGAAGCAGAGGGGTGGGGTGCAGCTTTTCTTTCTCGTAGATTGGAGAATGGTCATTGGGGACGAAAATTTTACCAACCAAAATGGACCTCGACACATTATACGTTGCTAGATTTGAAAAACTTGAGTATAGCCCCACACAATCCAGAGATAAAACAAACATTGAATATGCTTTTCACTGATGAAAAAGGACCAGACGGCGGGATAAATCCCAGTGGGACTATCAAGTATAGTGATGTGTGTTTGAATGGAATGGTTCTGAATTATTCATCATATTTTGGAGTCGATGAAACGCAATTAGAATCAATAGTTGATTTCCTGATTTCACAGCAAATGATGGATGGTGGATTCAATTGTCGTTCAAACAGAAGCGGAGCCATGCATAGTTCAGTGCATTCAACTCTTTCTGTTGCAGAAGGTATCCAGGAATATTCAAAGAATGGGTACCGATATAGAATAGGGGAACTACAGAAAGCTGAACAGGAATCACGAGAGTTTATCCTTCTGCATAGATTATTCAAATCAGATAGAACAGGAAAAATCATCAGTAAGAAATTGTTGATGCTTTCATATCCGTCTCGCTGGTATTATGATATCTTAAGAGCTCTAGATTATTTCCAATTTGCTAGAGTTAATTATGATAGCAGGATGGATGATGCAATTGAAGTTCTGGTAAAGAAGCGTAGAAGAGATGGAAAATGGCCACTACAATCAAAGCATCCAGGTCAAACACATTTCGATATGGAAGAAAATGGAAAACCAAGTCGCTGGAACACGTTGAGATCATTAAGAGTTTTGAAACATTTTGCGTGAAAGAATATGCGGAAAGAATTTATGGAATGCCACCTATGTAATTTGTATTGCGAATATTCAATTATACCACGGAGAGATACTATTGGATAAACCTTGGTACAAGCATTATGTTGGCGGGACTCCTAAGGAGATTACGATTCCAGAAGGTCCTCTTTTTGGGTATCTAGACAAAGTTGTTGAAGATTTTCCAGACAACGAAGCGTTGTTTTATGAAGGAGTAAAAGTAACCTATCGTGAGCTTGGTGAACTAGTCGATAAAGCTGCAAATGGTTTTACTCGACTAGGTGTTAAGAAAGGCGATTCGGTTGGCATCATGTTAATCAATTGCCCCCAATTTGTTATTGCGTATTTTGGTGCACTGAAATGTGGTGCAATTGTAACCCCTATCAATCCTCTCAGCATGCCAAAGGAATTGAAAGTTTATCTTCAGGATACAGGAACAAAGACAATCGTTGTTCTCAACTTCTTCTATAAAGTTGTGATGGCTGTTAGAGAAGAAACTAGTCTGGAGAATATCATTGTTACCGCAGGCTGGGACATGATGTCGAAACTCAAGCAGGCTCTTGCACTAAAGACTGTTTACAAGAAAGAAATGAAAAGCGTTCCACCGTTGATGGAAGGCGACATCCTATGGAATGATTGGATGGCCAAGAATGAACCAGAACCTCCAACTGTGGAAATCGACCCTGCGAAGGATCTTGCAGTCTATCAATTCACTGGGGGAACAACAGGCACTCCAAAAGCGGCCATGCTTACGCATCACAATCTGATGGCAAACTGTGAGCAATGTGCTGCTTGGACGGAATGGATGGCAGAAGAAGGAAAGGAAATTGTTGTTGCAGCTTTACCAATTCAGCATATCTTTGGGCAAACGATCGCGATGAATCTGGCGATTTCATGGGGAGCAAAAATAATCCTAATCCCTAATCCTAGAGACTTGAAGAATCTACTCAAACGTATGCACGATTTGAAACCAACATTCTTCCCAATTGTTTCAACATTGGCTATCGGTATTTACAGTTTCCACGAAATTGCGAAATACGATATCACATCATTAAAAGTGTCAATTGCTGGAGCTATGGCACTTCCTGCAGAAGTCACAAAGAAATTTGAAGCAGTAACTAACTCCATCATCATTGAGGGATATGGTCTCACAGAAGCAAGTCCAGTGACACATGCAAACCCATTAGATAAGGATGTTAGAAAGATTGGTTCAATCGGTCTACCATTCCCAAGTACAGATTCAAAAATTGTGGATATGGATGATCGTACGAAGGAAATGCCAATCGGAGAAATCGGTGAACTTGCAGTCAAAGGGCCTCAAATCATGGTAGGTTATCACAATCGCCCAAACGAAACTGCTGATGTCCTAACGTCAGATGGATGGTTGATAACTGGAGACATTGCAAAGATGGATGAAGATGGTTGGACATACATCGTTGATAGAAAGAAAGACCTCATCAATTCATCGGGATACAAGGTGTGGCCATTAGACGTGGAAGCAGTTCTCATCGAACATCCAAAGATTCAGGAAGCCGCAGTGATCGGTATCCCTGACGAAACTCGCGGAGAAACTGTAAAAGCATTTCTCGTACTTGAAGCCGGCCAGACATCCGATCGTAATGAGATTCGAGCTTACTGTAAGGAAAAGATTGCGATTTACAAAGTACCAACTGACATTGAATTCGTTGAAATCCTGCCCAAAACAATGGTAGGCAAAGTGCTTCGGAGGGAGCTGCGCAAGCAGGAAGATTAGTTTCAAGTAAATCAACAAATTGAATCAAGCTCTAGCGTTTTCTCGTTTTTCGAAATCGGAAACTCTTTATCATTTTACATATTGTAACTAGTGGGGAGAATCGTGGAAAAATATGAAATAGTCACTTGGTGCGTAATAATTGTCACAGTGCTTCTACTCGTTCTGACTGGTAATCCTTGGTTTCTAGGAATTGCATTTCTACTTAGCGGAATACTCTGGATTTTAGACTCAGCATTTTCGGGAACTATTGACCCAATTGAAGATAAAGCACTTGAATCGATAGCTAGCAATGAATGATGAATATCTAAGTGAAACAGCAGCTAGATTAGAGAATTTCCTACTGCTTCACATTTTTGTATATTCTACAATTAGAATAAAGTCTATTTTTTCCAGTATATTCCCAAAGGAGACATTAAAGATTTGGAAGATACAAACGCAGGGACAGGTCGAATGGTGATAGCAATAGTGGTGGTATTAGCTTTGGTTTCAGCAGTAGTCTTTTCAAGTTTGAATCAGAATGAGCAATTACATATTCCAACCGATCCTTGGAGAAATACTACTCCATCCATCCCTGAAAGTTACGTCCAACATACAGCAATAATAATTGTCAACGATACAGATTTACTGATGCAAGCAGATGAAGAAGGTTGGAGTGGAAATGGGACAGAATCGGATCCAATTCTCATTTATGGGTACCACATCGAATCATCTGAAAATTGTATAACGATTAGGAATGTTGAGATTTTTATCGATATTCAAGAGTGCTATCTTAAAACAGATAATCCTAATGGAAAGGGAGTTGCTGTTTCAGAATCAGTAAATGTAAGGGTTAGTCTATGCACAATAATATCTGGAAGTGAAGGAGTTATGATAAATTCCTCATCTTCATGCATTGTGAATAATTGTACCATATTCGCGAATGCTGGCATTAACTTCACTTTTGGTATGAATCTGCTAGCTTTCGGGAATATTGTGTCGAACAGTATTTGGGGATTTATCATTATCATTACTAATTCCTCAGAAATTGCTGATAACGTAATTACCGATAATGAATGGGGAATCTATTCGCAAAACTCAGATTCCAATCTAATACACTGGAACGATATATCGAACAACGCTAAGGGTATTGAACTTGAAGAAATATGTGAGGATTGGGTAATTTTTGGCAATACAATTCTAAATAATTCAGGTATAGGTATCGAATTCGATCAAGATGTTAGTAATATCAGTTTGAGTTACAATCGCTTGGGTTTAAACGGTGAAAGCAATGCGATGGATAATGGTTTCGCGAATCATTGGGATGATGGAATAACAGGAAACTATTGGAGTGATTTTTATGGAAGCGGGGTATATTCAATTCCGGGCACTGCAGAGAGTGTAGATCATTTTCCATCTCAACTTGTGGTTGGTTAATAGTGGTACGTTAACAAAATACAACATTGATATCTGGTAAGTGGGATTCAATACGACTGTAAAATAAAATGGATGCCAGAATGGAGTCTAGCTTTCACAATTTACTTTTACTCAATCAGTGGGTTTTAGAATGTCAACATCGAGATTCTCAATAAGCGCGTGAATCTCAGGACGACCCAATAATTTTCTGCGAGTCTCTGTCATATTGTTGATCACACATGCAACTCCGATAACCTGTGCTTCGAGCTTTTCCAAAGTTTTTGTCAGAGCTAGAACAGTTGTCCCTTGAACCAACCAGTCATCAACAATTGCGACACGATCACCAGCATCAATTGAGTCTGATACCAAAGCTAATCGCTTGTCTGCAAATCTGCTGGAAGGTAAAAATTCAACAGGTCGTCCATAGTCCTCTGGTAAATAAGCAATTGAACGAGCAGGGACGATTCCGCAGCCAAGATAGTATGCTAATGCACTCCCTAACGCAAGGCCTCTTTGTTCAACACCCACAACTTTGTTAGGTTGCAGTTCGACCAAGGGTTTTGCTAGAGCAACAACTGCTTCGTGAAATACAGTTGGATGTTCTAGTAGTCGACTTATGTCACATACTGCTTTACCTGGTTCAGGCCAATCTTTAATCACATCAACGTATTCTAGAAAATCTACACCGGTCATGGGTATTCACATCTAATTACTAGGATTAACTGATATTTCATTCTTTCCGTTTTTTAAGTCACTTGATAAAGTATTCTAATTCGGTGAGAGGCTTTCGTAGTAGAAACAGTTAAGACTCTACATCATATTCACCCGTTATATTACCGCTGGGAGATGTTACGACTCTGAGAGTTCCAGGCACAACAGTGACGATTGCATTGCTACCGGGTTACGTTGAACTTAGAGACCGGGGAATCATAAAGAAGAAGGTACGAGTTAAAGATCAGTCATTCCAAGAAGTGCTAGAGGAAATCAATTCATATTTCATGATTAGAAGAAAACGATTACCCCCAGGTGTATTGAAAGACACTCTAATTAGAATTGGTGTACCTGAAGCCAGAAGGATACTGTTCAGTGCACCAATCGAAAAGGAACCCGAACCTGTAACAGAAGAAATAGTAAAACCTGAAATAGAAACATCAGGAGAACCAGCCCCTCCAACAATGGTTGAAGAAATCACTGCGAAGGCAAAAACAGAATCAAAGGAAGCTGAAATTAAATTCGAACCAGCAAGTGATAGGCCAAAATCGGCTGAGCACAAAGTCGGGAAGGTTACTCTTGAAGAGAAAGACTTTGCAGATATTGAAGAGGCTCTGAGTTTAGTAGAATCACTTAGCGATACGTTCATGGCACCTAAATCAAACGAAGAAATAACAGAAGCAGAACCTATTCCAACCCCGAAAATTAGTATTAGACTTGACGGCTCTGATGAAATTGTTGCGTCCAACAAATCAACTGCAACTGATCCGCGACAGAGTCAAATGATTGACAAAGTAGATGCTGAAGAAATTGAAGATGAGGAACAGGCAGCAGAAATACCGCAGTTGGATGAACACGGACAACCTGAAGAACTGCCATCATCTGATGAAGAAGAATCTGCAATTGATGAAATCGCGGAAGAAAAAGATGATGAACCAGTTACAATTGAAGCATTTGACGCGACTAGCAGTACTGAGAAGGTAGCCATACCAAAATCAAAACATGTTGTTAACCCGATGATTGATGCGAAGATCGTTATACTTGGTGAAGCTGGCGTGGGAAAGGCAAATCTGATGGAAAAAGCAGGATTAAGAAAACTAAATGAAATCGATCCCGAAGAGTCTGATAAGGAGTATATCAGTGCGGGAGTAATGAAGGTTCCCAGCCATCGTGTGAGTGTTAAAGTATGGTCTTTCGATGCAGCTGTAAAATCAAGAATCCCTAGGAATAAATTCTACGAATCCGCAGATATTGCGATAATCGTCTACTCAATTTCCGATCGTTGGAGTTTTGAGAGTGTAGATTTTTGGTTGAAGGAAATCATTTCATCGCTTGATGATCTTCCTCCAATTGTGCTTGTCGGAAATAAGAAGGATATTAGAGATAGTAAGCATACCGATCCTCTTGAACCACCAGTTACTGGAGATGAAGGGTTCCATTTGGCTGAGCGAATTGCAGAATCCCTAGGTGTTGAAAAGAAGTTACATCCAGTCGCATTCATCGAAACCTCCTGTTTAACAAGTGAAGGTGTTGAGTCTGTCTTCAACACTGCTGCAGAACTATATGTCAATACGCTCTAGACAAGTTTACATAGTGGTTTGAGTGCTATTCAAAAGAGAAGAATTGGGTTTTTGCTGTAAAGAGAAAATATCTGTAACAAGTTGGTGTCGATAATAGTAGAATATTGTGAAAGCTGTGGTCAAGAATACGAACCTATAATATTAGCAAAAACTCTTGAAGAGAATTTTGCATCAGATGAAATGAAACGCTTGGGCATATGTCAGGATTGTTTCAAGAAAAGATTCAAGATTTCAACTAAGAAAAGAAGTGGTTACGGCGGAACAATATACGAATTACAGGAAAAAGGGATGCCTAGATTTGGTGCAACCAAATTAAGCTGCTTGAAATGTAATTGGATTGCTTGGACTGAAGAAGGTCTAGCAGCACACAAAAGAAAAAGACATCCATAATTTGTATCAAGCGTAAGTAGGATAGGGATCTTTCTCTAGAACAATTTCATGGCCCCTAACTCTCAACCCTTCAACCCGTGCAGCTGCATTTTCTAACATACCCATTCTATACACTGATGTTCTGGGACCTAAACCATGAAGCCACTCTAACCCAACCATATCAAGTCGTTTGTTAATTTTGAAAAATTTCTCAAGATCATCTGCAATTGCCTTAGTTCTATCAAACATCGATGCTGCAAATCCAACACTTGGCGCAGCAAATCCCACCATCACCCAAATGAATGCAAAGGGGTCATTTGCAAAGTAATCATAGAAGAAAACAAAGCCGGAAAATACGGGTTGAATCAATGAAAGGATAACGAGGAAGAGGGCTACGTGTTGTGATAAGTTATCACTACCAAGACCAGCAACTCCTATCACATCTTGATCAGGTGGAAATAGATACACTAGCACACTACCTGATGAAATCCCTATTATTAATGCTGAGAAGAAGATAAGCAGAGAATAACCAACAGTTCGTTCAGTCCATACATCTGGAAAACTGATTGTAGATTGGAGAATTAATGAAATACTAATCACAATCGCACCAACAGCAAATCCTCTCCAACTGAAGAATTCATATTTCATTGTCATAATATCATCTGACATGATTTGCTGTCTCTCTCACTATTCTATGGGTAAAGAATGATTGATAAATCTTCGTCTTACATCAAAGCAATTGACGCTGTAGTACAAAAACTGTATGAAACATGCGTTTTTTAAAAACCTTAAATGTATTCAAGTAGGCGTTTGACATGATTCGCGGAGTGGGTTTCGTTGACCGATGACAATATAGTGAACCTTGATTCAGTTTCGAGAATTTATTCCATGGGTGAAATAATAGTACCTGCTTTACAGGATGTTTCTTTAGAGGTGAAACGGGGTGAAGCCATTGGTATCATGGGACCATCTGGTTCCGGAAAGACTACGCTTCTGAATCTTATTGGAGCTTTAGATAGACCAACTTCGGGAAAAGTAGGAATCGACGGTCTTGACATCACAAACATGGATGAAGGAGAGCTAACAACAATCAGAAGGGACAAGATCAGTTTTGTCTTTCAATTCTTCAATCTTCTTCCAGTACTTTCAGCTTTTGAAAATATCGAGTTACCCCTACTTATCAGTGGAGTTGAAGAAGACGTTCGAAAAGAAAGAGTAGATCACCTTCTTGGTTTAGTTGGACTCACGGAAAGGGCAGACCATTTACCTGATGAGTTATCGGGTGGAGAACAGCAGCGAGTCGCCATTGCGCGTGCGTTAGCAAAACCAAAAGACTCAGCAAGTTCAGTAATCGTTCTTGCTGATGAACCGACTGGAGATTTAGATACGCAGACCGGTGAGGAAATTATGAGAATCCTCATTCAACTCACAAAGGGAGAAGGGGGTACCCTGATAGTTGTGACTCATGATCCAGAGGTTGGCAAACAAATGGATAAGGTCTACAATATGCGTGATGGAAAAATAGTCAATACCACTTGAGGGAGATATAATGTCAGCAGTACCTGTTGGATATGAGGCATTCACGAATCTCCGAAGAAAAAGCGTTACGCTGCTTTGCATTTTATTAGCTTCATCATTAGCTATGGGAATTACAGTTTACGTGGATTCATACTCGATTCACGAATGGACAAGTCTTGTAGATGAAGCTGGACCCGTGGCAATGGAAGTTTCCGGTCCTGACCTTGATTCCATTCTTGATGATATCAGAAATCTTGATGGTGTACTGCGTGCTCAAACGATTACGCAAACATGGGCGGATATCTACAATGTAAATAGTACGGTAGAAGAATATCAATGGTATGAGTATGGTCAACTTGTTGTATTATCAGATGACTACCTGACAGATTTTCCTGAAGTATATCAATTACTTCAAGGAAGATATCCTGTTAGTGCCAATGAGATATCCATCAATGACGACCGAAATGAACAATTAGATGCAGAGATTGGAGATCTGATTAACTACACACGGTGGGTTTACGAATTAGATGATGTGGAATGGGATCTCCTTGAGGTTGTTGGATTTTACACAGAAACAACAGAAAGCGAATACGATTGGTATTGGGATAGATCTATAGGAGTTGTGGATGCTTCACTCCTTGATCCAGAGCAAAGTGATACGATGGTACATCTTGATATTGATAGAAGTCCACTTAATGCGTTCAATGCTAGAGGTTCTCTGGTATACACAATGGATATTGAGGAATCTATTCGCCAATTAGATCCTTCATATCCGGATTTCGACTCATGGTCAAGATACTATGTGAATAATTATCTAGCAAACAAGATTGAATCGTATTTAGCATGGCAAACTAATGCAAGAATTGGACAAATTGCGAGATCAAGTGCAGCTCTTCTTCTGGTCACTTTGGTGATGCTACTTGCAATACGGCATAATGTAAATGAAAGACGTTACGAGAGCAATATGTTGATGTCCAGGGGAGCGGCCCAATCAGATATCGAACGCATGATTCTGAAAGAAGTTATTGGATTATCATTTATCGGATGCCTGCTTGGACTTGCTATTGGAGTAGTGTTTAGTAGATTTGCGATGGCTTCAATTGGATTCTTTCAATTCGATTTCATGCTGGCAATAAGTGAACCACTTCTTATCAGTATAGATTCTATTCTAATCTCAGTCTTCGTTGGTTTTCTTCTTCCGATTGGAAGTTATTTGGCTTACAATATGATATTCTCAACAAAGAAGAAAGTAGAAACTAGTAGAGGAAGAATTGCAAAAATATCGAATTTGTTTGTTCTCATCAAGTGGGATTTCTTTCTTCTAATTCTCACATCGTTGTTAATAGTCGCACTATCCTCACTTGGTCCAATACTTCAATTAATTCCTATTCTATCTATGTTTCTTGCTTTTAGTCCGCTCGCTTTGTTTGTAGCTCTTGGAAGTTTGACAATCAAAGCTTTGCGAAGGGGCTCGAAACAACTCGCGAAAC
>Ga0114923_10001476_pt1 | contig 16345 bp, 13 predicted proteins | sample SumtaG_FD_89578 | JGI IMG/M metagenome (GOLD analysis project Ga0114923, IMG submission 89578) | Deep subsurface microbial communities from Indian Ocean to uncover new lineages of life (NeLLi) - Sumatra_00157 metaG | ecosystem: Environmental > Aquatic > Marine > Oceanic > Sediment | place: near...
AAAAAACTAAAGTAAGCAAATCAAATTTTATGATAAAAAACAAGAATATTTTGATCACCGGTGGAGCTGGATTTATTGGCACACATCTCTTTGAGAAATTAATTCAAGAAGATAATTATATCATAATTATTGATAATTTTAATGATTATTATCTCGGAAAAGAAGAACAACTAAAAGAGATAACTAAACAATTCGAACTTTCAAAAGAGTATAATTTAATTAAGGGAGATCTTTTAAATAAATCAATTTATAATGAAATTGACTGTGATATAGACATAATATTTCATCTTGCCGCCCAAGCAGGGGTAAGATATTCAATTGAGAACGCTTCAGAAGTTACACATAACAATATCATCAGTACTATTAACATCTTCGAATATAGTATAAAAAATAATATAGAAAAAGTTGTATGTGCATCTTCTTCTTCAGTGTATGGGAATCCGATTTACACACCTCTTGATGAAGAACATCCGAAAAATCCTATATCTCCATATGCAGTCTCAAAATTATGTGGGGAAATTTATGCTGATTTATATTTTAGAGAATATAGTTTACCAGTTACTTCCCTTAGATTTTATACAGTTTATGGCCCAAGAGGACGCCCTGATATGGCAATAAGAAAATTTTTCAATCTCATACTCCAAGATAAAGAAATTACTATATATGGAGATGGCGAACAACTTAGAGATTTTACATATATTTCAGATATTATTAATGGATTAATTTTAGCAGGCGAAAATTTTGAATCTGCAGGAAATATTTTTAATCTAGGCTGCTCAAATCCAATAAAAATTAATGATTTAATCGATAAAATGTATTCGATTTCTGAAAAATCTAAAAAAGTAAAGTACGTAGAAAGACAACAAGGAGATGTAGATATTACATACTCAAATACTGAAAAGGCAAAGAAAATCATAAAATATTATCCTCAAGTAAATATTGAAGAGGGCTTAAAAAAGACTTTTGAATGGCATAAAACGACATTGTAAAAAGAAATAAGAAATAAAGTATCTTTATGCTTTGTCAAAAAAATCTAAATTAAAAGGTCGAAATTTAGAAGATTTATAAAAAATTTTATTCAATTTCTTATATTCTAAATCTGTATCAATATCTAACCATGTTGTATTAGGAAAATCTAAATACTTAACTTTTAAATTTAAATCAACGGCAGAGATAACAATATCAGACACTCCAAATTTTTTATTCTTTATTTCAATCTTCTTAGAAATGTCTTGAATAGTTTTAGATTTCATCAAAAATACCCCCATATCAAGTCGATTATAATTTAGTACCTTTTTTCCCATTTTTTTTATATTTAAATTATCTCCAAAAACTTTAGTACAATCATCTAAATCGTAAATACCCTCAATTTTCATAGGATCTGTAGCCAAAATAATATCTTCATTTTCATAGTTATTAATTAAATGGGAATAGATATTATCAGAAAAAACATGATCCGCCATAGATAATATAAAACTTTTTGATAAAACCTTTCTCACTCCCAAATAGAGACTATATCCATTTTCTCTTTCAGGGTGAAAATTCTCAATAAAATTAATTTCAGGAGATTTTATACCAATTTTATTGATAAATGTATTGAATGAATTAGTAATGACAGAAGTATCGACATTTTCATCAACTATAATGTTAATTTTATTAATTCCAGCTTTATACATAGCCACCATTAGATAATTCAAAATATTACTTCTTTCAAGGGGAAGCATATATTTTTTATATGAACTATCCTTAAAAATAAACCTACTACAATATCCAGCGGCTAAGATAATACTTTCTAAAATTATCACCTATTAAACATTTATTTAATTAAAAAATAATAGATGTTTCTTTAAATTTTCGAGTATGCGATTCAAACGTCATTTAAAATAAAGAATTTAAATTATTTCGAAGTTTATCTTACTTACTAAAATCATCTAAAATATCATTAATTTGTGGAATTTACGGGTAAACGTCGTTAATGAAGAATAAAAAAGTAATTATCATAAATGGATTTCAAAGAGGTGGTACAAATCTCGTTTATAATATTCTTCAATCACATCCAATGGTTTGTTCACCACAAGATCTTGAAACAGGGCAGATAATTTCACAAAATTATAGAATTCCTACACATCAAAAAATAGGGTATTTTATCAAACGTCTTAAATTAGGATTATATAGCTTATTAAATAATAAATTTATTCTTAATTCATTTCTTGTGAAGTTAATCGGGATTTTGATTGATGAGCTATTTTATATTTATAAACTAAAGAATTATACTAATAATTATAACCGATATAAATATCAAAACATTCCTTACAGTTTAGAAGAAGTAAAAAATAGTGTACTTTGTTTAAAATCAGTGCATAATGATATCCGATTAACTAATTTTTTTTCTAGAATCTATGACAACATTTTTTTTATAGGAATAGTTAGAAATGGTTATGCGTTATGCGAAAGTTGGATTAGGAGAGGTAAAAATACTCGCAGAAATAGCATTAGATACAGAAAATATTGTGAGATGATGATAAATGATAGCAAAACAATTAAAAATTATATGATTATAAAATTTGAAGATATTTTACAAAATCCTTTTGTTGAAGCGTCAAAATTGTATAAATTTACTCAATTAAAACCAATTTCACTTCCTAAATTAAGATTTAAATCAAAAAAGATCTTAACGAGAGATGGAATTCATAAAGTAAAATTTGGGAAATTAGATACAAAATATTGGTTTGATTCTGAAAGTATTAATGATTTATTAGATCCAAATATTAATAGAATTCAAATACAAAAGCTCTCAGAATTAGATAAAAAAATTTTTGAAAAAGAAGCAAATGCAATCTTAAAATATTTTAATTATTTAAATTAGCCTTACGATGAGAATAGCACTAATAACAAATAATTTTATTCCCAATAAAGGAGGAATAGCTAATGTGATGTTGAATGTCAGTAGTATTTTAACCGAGCTAGGGGAAAAAGTATATGTTTTTAATAAATCCCATCATAATCCTAATAATTTACATTTCAACGTTTTAAGTAATGATATCACGTTAAAAGGTATTTTTAAACATCATATACATTTTTTTTATTTCTTAGTTTATTTATTTTTACATATACTTCTCTTTTTTAAGGGGATTAAACTAAAAGATAAATTAAAATTAATGTTCTTTTATTGCTTCTATTTAAAATTTATAGTTAGACGAATCATTTCTATCAAAAATTTAGTAAAAAGTTTTAAAGAACATAAAATCGATGTTATTCTTAGTGGTTCTGCTAATATTCCTCTATTATATAGCTATATTTTATCAAAATGGTTTAAGATTCCTATAGTTACAATAGCTCATGGTGATGATTTTCTTGTAAGATATCCCCTGAATATTAAAACTTTTATTTTGCAAAATATCCAAAAAATTATTGTTACCAACAAAATAATGAAAAAATTCATACTAAAGATACATAATATCAACTCAAATAATGTAAAGATTATACATCTAGGAGTTAATACAAATACTTGTGAAGTTAGGGAGACTGTTTCAGAATTAAGGAACAATTTTGGAATTAACAATCGTGAGTTTGTTATTTTGACAGTTAGTAGGTTTTATCCGAGAAAAGGTTTTGAAACCATATTAAGAGCTCTAAGGTTAATCTTGGATGAAAATGAAAACCTACCAATTAAATATTTCATTATAGGAGGCGGAGAAGAACAAAAAAAGATAGAATCATTAATAACTCAATTAAATCTTAGAAAATCAGTATCAATCTTAGGTGAAGTTGATGATCTTCTAAAAAATCGATATTATAAATTATCAGATCTTTTTATTTTAGTTCCGGAAGTAAAAAAGAATTCTATTGAAGGATTTGGCATAGTATATATTGAAGCGAATTATTTTAAATTACCTGTGATTGGTTCGCGTTCTGGAGGTGTAAAAATTGCTATTGATAATGGAAAATCTGGTATTCTTATAGATCCTAAAGATGAAATTAGTTTAAAAGAGAGAATTTTATTTTTATATGAAAATAAAAAACTATCTCATGAAATGGGAGAATTCGGGCATCAAAGAGTCTTAAAATTTTTTACCTGGCATAAAAATGTTTTAGAATATCAGGAATTATTGACCAAATGCGTTAAAAATTATAGAAATAACAGAGAATAATTAAATTTAGATATTTAAGAATTTTTACTTAATTGATTAGAAAAAAATTAAAAGAATAAAAAAAAATAACAATCATATATAAGATTGGAATTTTTCAAAGCTATGATAACCTTAACTAAAATATTTAACCGTTTATTGGATTTTTTTTCAAAAAAACTTGGAATGAATATCCGACATTTAATTTCATGGTCATTATCAAAATTTTATAGTAATGAAATAGATGAAAATTTAATAGTATTTGGCAGTACCAATGGAAACGCTTTTTCTGGAAATAGTAGGGATCTATTTCTTTATCTAACCAAAAACACAAATTATCATTGTGTCTGGTTTACTTCTTCAGAAAGGATTTTAAGAGATTTAAAGGAAAAAAAATACAATGTTGTATCTAATAGAAAGTTAATTAAACCAGTAAAGATTTTAAAAGCGGCAAAATACATATTCATAACTCATGGGTTTGGAGATATTTTATTAGTTGATTTTTCGCCGGATACGGTATTAGTTCACCTGGACCATGGAAGTGCTTTAAAACTTATTGGAAAAGGGCTAGATTATTCTTATTTAAATTTTTTTCAGAAAAAAGTAAATGAATATTTAAATAAACGTATTAGCTATTTAACAGTTACATCTGAAGAGACTAAGCGTACAAAAAGTTATAGTTACAATTTACCCTTCGAGAGAGTTATAATAACAGGTTATCCAAGGAATGAAATTCTTGTCAAACATGACAAAGTAATACAAGATAGAATTAAAAAAGATTTAAACATTGAGAACAACGATGAAGTGATATTATATGCTCCTACATTTAGGGATTATAGACAAGAAAATCCTTTAAAAAAAGATTTTCTTGAGAATTTGGATCAATTCTTAACCAATAATAAAAAGATTTTATTATATAAACCACATCCTTTTGAAGCAAAACTTGATTTGAGCTCATATCAAAAGATTAAATCAATAGATCCTAATGTAGATATTAGCGATTTATTAATAATTGCTGACGCACTAGTAACAGATTATTCTGGTGTGTTTTACGATTATCTTTTAACAATGCGTCCCATAGTATTTTTCCCGTATGATTTAGAAAGATATATAGAGGGACGCGATTTTTTTTATAATTATGAAAATTTTGTACCTGGGCCAATAGTAAGAACCGGAGATGAATTAATTGAGTATTTAGAAAATATAGAACTATGGGACGCCGATTATAAAGATATAAGACGGGCAGCACGGGATAAATTCAACAAATATCATGATGGAAATGCCATTCAAAGAATTACGAATTTTTTTGGTTTAAAATTAAAAGACGACCTTATTCCCCCGAAAATCTATCCAAAAATTACAGTAGAAAAGCCTATTGGAAAAATAACGAAAATTTTCAACACAGTCTTAGAATATATTTCAGAAAAGATAGGGATGAATTTAAAACACTTCTTTTCATTTTTGTTATCAAAACTATATAGCGATAATATTAATGATAATCTTTTAGTTTTTGGGAGTACAAATGGTCAAGCCTTTGCTGGAAATAGTAAAGTATTATTTGAATTTCTGAGTATCCATTCAAATTATTATTGTGTCTGGATAACGGCATCTGAAACAGTTTTCAATAATTTGAGGAATCAAAATTATCAAGTAATTTTAAATAAGAATTTAATACAAACAATAAAAGTTTTGAAAGCTGCTAAGTATATTTTCATTACTCATGGGTTTGGAGATATTTTCTTTATCGACTTCTCAACTAAAACTAAATTAATTCATTTAGGGCATGGAATTTCATTTAAAAAAGGTGGTCATGACTTAAAAGATACATTTATGCCTTTTACTGAGAAAATGATGAATTTAAAATTAGTTGAAAGCATGAATTTATTGATAGATTCTTCAGAAGAAACAAAACGGCATAAAATGACTAGATTTGGACTTAAATCGAATAAAGTTGCAGTTACGGGATATCCTAGAAATGATATTTTAGCAAATCATACTAGACAATTGGAAAATGAGATTAAATTAAGTTTAAACATTAATAGCGATATCGAAGTTCTTCTGTATGCTCCAACATTTCGAGACTATGAGTATGAATTTCCTTTAAAACAAAATTTTCTTAAAGATTTAGATGAATATTTGATAACAGATAATAAAGTTTTGATATACAAACCACATCCATTTGCTGAGGACATTGATCTTAGCGAATATAAAAATATTATATCTATGAAGCGAGATGTAGATATAAATGATTTATTAATTATTGCTGATGTTTTAATTACAGATTATTCAAGTGTATTTTACGATTATCTTTTGACATTACGACCTATTTTATTTTTCGCTGATGATTTAGATAAATATTCAGAATTTAGAGATTTTTATTACGACTATAAGTCATTTGTACCCGGTCCGTTTGTTTCTAATGTAGAAGAGTTAATCAAAAAAATAAAGACGATTGATGAATGGAATCCAAGATATGAAACTAGGAGAAAATTAATTAGAGATAAGTTTAATAAATATAGTGACGGTAGAGCAACTGAAAGAATTATTGAACTGTTGAACTTAAGTGTATATTAAGTCAATTTTTCTTTTTTTTATTATATAAGTATAGAAATATTTTTTTCCATTTTTTTATAGATTTTTTAATGTTCATTTCATTGAATACCAATTTATAGGCATTTTCACTTTTTGTATTCCATAAATCCGTATCATTAAGTAATCTCTCTAAATTTCCTCTTAATTCATTAAAATTATTATGGCAAAAAAGTCCTACATTATATTCTTGAATAAAATTATCCGGATTTATACTTAAGCTTAAAAGAGGAGTAGAAGAGTTCATCGCCTGATTAAACGAGTTTGGAAATCCTTCAGATAATGAAGTATTTACGAAAACCATAGCATTTCTATAATAATCTTCAACTTCAGAAAAAGGAACACCTGGAATAAATTGTAGATTTTTAACTTTTTTTGCTTCATTTTTAATATATTCAAAAAAAATCGGATTATCCGCCATAGGCATTATCATTATAAATTGTTCATTATGAAATGCTTTAGATAACTTAATAAACAACTCCGGTCTTTTCCATTTTTCACTTCTTGCAACCCATAGAATAAAATTTTTATTTTTATTATTTATTTTCTGAATAGGATAAGAATTTCTTATAACATTTGAGGGATATTTAAAAGTTTTTTTTAACATTTCTCGATCCTCTTCATTCTGAACGACAATATGATCAACATTCATATATCCGAGTAAAAATAATAAATATCTACTATGACCTTTTTTTATATGTTTTAGAATTATATTTTTATTTACTTGATGCTGATGTTCAGTTCGATGGATATGGATTTTATTTGATATTTTACAAAATAAATTTGTAAATCCTACATATTTTGATAAATTGGCTGTAAAATAAATATCTGCGTTTATCTGAATCAAGCGTTTGTAAAATATAAAAAATGCTAAAAAATAATTCAAAATAGACTTTTCTTGGGAATGTCCTTTAACAATTTTAATATTGTTATAAATTTCAAGTTGATTTTGACCAAAATCAGCCACGAGAAAGTATACGTCAAATCGTTTATCTTTTGCCAGTTCAATAGCAATATTATATAAATCAACCTCTGCCCCTCCTATCTTTGCACTCGATTTTGGATTAAAAACAGCATAAGCAAATGCCTGTACAAAACATATTCTAATTTTTCTTGTCATAATTTACATTTTTAATTTAAGTTTTAATTCGAAATTAAAGCTTTCTGAAAACTGCTTCAAATGAGTGTACCTTATGCTTATAATAAGTCTCATAAAAAATGAAGTCTAAAGACGTATCTTCATCAATAAATTTAACGATTTCACTTTTTTCATTTGCGAGGAACAATTCATCATTTTCTACATATATATCGAATTTATGAATACCTGTCCAGGCTTTTCTTGAACCTTCTCTGACATTACTACACACAAATAACAAACCACCTTTCTTCAATAAAATATAAGCATTTTGAAAGCATTTAATAGGATCCTCTGAATGATCTAATGAATTTTGAGCAAAAACAATATGAAACGTTTCAGCTGTAAAGCGATTAAGTAGATCTTCACCCCTAAGCTTAATTGGTGTGATAGGATATTTATAATTAAATTTTTCCAAAATGTTTCTGTAAATATCTGCCAAAGGATCAACTGCAATAACTGTGAGTAGCTTTTTATCAACCCAGTATGATAAATTAGAATTTGGTCCGGAACCTATTTCTAAGGAGTAAAGGGTTTTAACTTTGAAATCGTCTCTTAAATTATAAACTGTATTAATAATACCTTCTGGGAACGCATTATCATTTCTTCTGCATGATTCTAAAAACGCAATTGGATCTTTTTTTTTAATAAAAAATAAACTCTCATAGCTATAAATTTCAGAAGCGATATTTCTCTCCCTTAATATGAACGCTTTTATAGTATAGTATATGGATTTCATAATTAATTTTACATTAATTAAACTTAATTTATTCTCTTTAAATGCTATATTGACGAATTCCCGAAGCTTTTTATTCACGTTAGACTCTTTCATTTTCAAATCATAATAGTAAAAGATTTCTTATCTATAATAAACCCACTTTATAAATCAACTTCAATAAATATGCTTTAAATTTATAAAGCTGACCCTGCCTCCTATATAATCGAATTCTTTTTTTAATTGAAATCTTGTATTCCTTTTCCAATTCGATTAAATTTAGTTTTTTATATCCTCTAAAAAACTCTTCAGAACAAAGTTTATATATAAACCAATGCCATGGTCTCTTTAATTTATACATATTTATACTTAATTTAATTGAAACCAAATCATGAATCTGTTCTCTCTCATTGAAAAATGGAACATCTGCAAGATAAAATGTCTCATTTTTATAAAGTACATCATGTACTTCAAGATGACTATGTGAAAAACCTTTTTTATGTAGTAAATTGATTTTTTTTCCAAAATCATAATACACTTTGGGATCTAAAACATCTACAAGCTTTTTACAATCTAAGAATTTTGTAACTAAAAATTCATTCTTCTCAGAATAATAAATAGGTTCAATTAGTTGAAGATTCTCTATATCAATCTTGTTCCAATAATTTTTAAGATAAAAATATTCTTTTTTAATCCACTCCCGCCTACCCTTATTAACTTTTATAAAATATTTTTTATCTTTTGTAATGTAATATGAATTAGAGCCACCAAGGAAGATTTTTTTTATTGGTATCAGGGTAGAAGGCATACTTTTTGCGAATTTTTCCTGAAATATTAAAATAATTTTTTATATTTGTTTAGTATATTATAGAAATCTCTATTTTTAATATAATTTTCAATTTTAACTTGATTAAATTCTGTTTATTGTTTTCAAACAATTGTAAATGATACTTAGTGTTATATTTTGCTTAGTTGGTGGTATTACTGTAATTATATTTCATGATTTATTTTTATAATTAAGGATAAAACGATTATAACTATAAAAATGAAAATACTGAGAACAAAAAACATAATTGCAGAAAAAAGATTCGCTAAATAACCTCCGATTAAGGATCCAATAAAATTTCCAAGCCACCCAAAACTTAGAAATATTTACTTTTGTTTTGATCAGTATAATATCCTACAATTAATTGAAAGATTATTGTCGCGAGAGAATTGAAGGCAAATATTAAACCAGTTTGAAACCAATTTAAGTTAAATTCAAAATAAAAACTTGCCATTAATACAGGTAAAACAAATGTGATACCGTCATTTATAAAATGATACGCATATAGCCTTCTTTGAATATAAACTCTCTCACCTTTATTGTTAATCATCAATATATTAAGGATTTGATTTAATAAGAAATTTTAGAATTCTCCATAATTAATTTATAAGAGGGCTAGTTTATGCAAGAAAATAATAAGAGAACAAATTTTTAAATAACATAAAAATTTCTTATATTATGAGTTGACGCTTAAAAATAGGATTTCTCCGGAGGAAAGAAGAAAAAAATTAAGAGAATTATTAGATGAAAAAAATACATTACAATTTTTAGAAGCACATAATGGTATAAGTGCAATTATTTCAAACGATATAAGGATCACAAAAAATAATGGAGAAATTCTTGAATTTGATGGATTATGGGAAAGTAGTTTTACAGATAGTGCCTCGAAAGGATATCCTGATGCCGATATTATTAGTTTTGATTCTAGATGTGAATCATTAAGATATATTTTAGATGCTACAAATAAATCAATAATTTTTGATGGAGATACTGGTGGCGACCCCGCGAATTTTGAGTATTTAGTGAAAAGATTGGAAGATTTAGGAGTATCAATGGTTATTATTGAAGATAAGGTATTTCCAAAAAGAAATAGCTTAGATCCAGAAAGTTCTCAAACACAAGAAGATCCAAATAATTTTGCTATTAAACTCAAAAGAGGGAAGGAAGTTTTATCTACTCAAGATTTTATGATAGCAGCAAGAATAGAAAGTTTAATTTCTGGAGCAGGGCTAAAGGATGCCATTTCTAGAGTCAAAATTTATTTAGACGCCGGAGTCGATGCTATAATGATTCATTCCAAGGATGATAATCCTAAAGATATTCTTGAATTTGCGAAAGAATATAATAAAATATCCGAAAATTTAGGTTTTAGAAAACCGTTGATATGCGTTCCGACTACATACAATACTATTACATTAGAAGAACTAAAAAATCATGGATTTAATATTATTATTTATGCAAATCATTTATTAAGAGCATCTCATAAAGCAATGAAAAAGGCTGCAGAGTTAATATTAAAGCATGGTAGAGCTTTTGAAGTAGAATCGGTTTGCACTCCCGTAAAAGACATTTTCGAAGAAGTCGGATTATCTTTAATTAAAGATAAGGATAAAAAATATCAGAGGGAAAGTATTCAAGTAATTATACCCGCAGCAGGAGCAGATAAAGATTTTGAGATTCCAAAAGGTATGGTTAAAATTAAATATAAACCTATTTTGCAAAGGCAGAGAGATATTTTAAAAAAACTTAATATCAATAAAATTACGGTTATTAGAGGATTTAAAAAAGAATCTTTCAATGTTGAGGGAGTTAAATATACCGATAATGATAATTATGATAAATCTTATATAGCTTATTCTCTATTTCTTGCTGAGGAGGATTTTAAAGGCGGCTTCTTATATATAAATTCGGATATATTATTTAATGAAGAAGTGATAAATAAGGCAATTAATAGTCCATATGATATTATGCTAGTAGTTGATAGAACTTATAAATATCATAAACATGAGATTGATAAGAAGTTAGACATGGTTTTAACTAAAAAGCGCCCTACTGAGCGCATATGGCAATTACATGATGAAGAAAATGAAGTTTTGAGGATTGGAAAAAATATAAAAATCGAAAATGCAGATTATGAGTACATTGGTATCGCATGCTTCTCTAAGTACGGTGCTGAAATACTAAGAAAAGTATATCATGATTGCAAAGAGAATTGGAATGGTCAATTTCATGAAGCTAAGGATTTTATTCATGCTGATTTCATGGATTTAATACAAGAAATAATTAATCGTGGATTTAAAGTGAATACTGCCGAAGTACATAAAGGTTGGATAGAAATTAATGATGATAAAGATGTAAAAACAGCAGGATTGATGATTTAAGATGATCTCTTGTCAAGATTTTTTTAATATTTTAAAAGAAAATGGCTTTACCTTTTTCACAGGAATTCCAGACTCAACTTTTAAAAATTTTATGAAGTTCATCATGGATAATGACGGTAAGTGTTTACAAAATGTTGTTGCTTGCAACGAGTGCGAAGCTATTGCCTTAAGTGCTGGCTATTATTTAGCAACAAAAAGGATAGGGATTGTTTATATGCAAAATTCAGGTCTCGGTAAAGCTGTCAATCCGCTGACTTCATTATGTGATCCTGAGGTATATGCCATCCCTATGCTATTAATGATTGGCTGGCGTGGAGAACCGAAAAAAAAAGACGCACCTCAACATAAGAAAATGGGTAGAATTACGCTATCACTATTAGACACTTTAGAAATACCTTATGCAGTACTTAAAGCGGATTTAAATCAGATAAAAAAAGATGTTAATGATGCAATAGAATATTTTAATAGAAGCAAAGGCCCTTATGCTTTCATCGTAAGAAAGGATTTTTTTCGGGATTACGATATGAAAACAGCCCTTAAGAACAATTACGAGTTAACTCGTGAAGAAGCAATCAGCATAGTTATGGCCCAATCAGGTGAAAACGACGTGATAATTTCGACGACTGGATTTACTTCTAGAGAAGTATACGAATATAGAGAAAACCGAAAGAAAGACCATTTTAAGAGTTTGTATAATATAGGAAGCATGGGGTGCGCATCTTCAATTGCTTTGAGCATTGCAATTCAGAAGCCAAATAAAAGAACGATTATTTTTGACGGAGATGGGGCCGCTATAATGCAAATGGGAGCCTTTACCACTATTGGTAAATATACGCCGATTAATTTAGTCCATATAATCTTTAATAATCGTATTCACGAAACAACGGGCGGTCAGCCCACAAATTCAGAGGCAATTAACTTCCTCCAAATCGCTTTAGCATGTAATTATAAAGAGGGGAGAGTTGTAAATTCTAAAGAAGAATTATTAAAGGCATTCATAGAATCAAAAACTAAAGAAGGGCCAATCATAATTGTCATAAACGTTAGAAAAGGATTTCGGGCTAATTTAAAAAGGCCTAAACAAGATCCTAAAGATTATAAAGAAAATTTTATAAATTTTTTGACGGAATCAAAATGAAAACCATAATATTGGCAGCAGGAATGGGGATACGTCTTAGACCTTTGACGGAATATATCCCAAAACCCTTTATAAATATAGATGGAAAGACTCTAATCATTAGATCATTAGATAACATCAATGATATGGGATTAAAGGAAGTTGTTATTGTTATTGGTTATCTACGAGATATGTTCAAAAAAAAAATAGGCAATAGTTATAAAAACCTTAAAATCACTTATGTTTACAGTCAAAATTATTCAAATACAGGAAGTATGTATTCCCTGTCCAAAACTGAAGGAATTATTGAGGATGAGATTCTATTACTCGAGGGAGATCTATTATATGAAAAAAAAGCCTTGAAATATCTTATAAATAGTAAAGAACCGAATGAGATTTTAGTTGCTCCCCTAAGTGGTTCTGGTGATGAGGTTTATATCTGTGTAAATGAGTCAAATGAATTAACTAATTTAGGGAAAATTATTATAAATAAACGTGAAGCTATTGGAGAATTGGTAGGAATATCTAAACTCTCTTCAGAATTTCTTTCAAGTCTTTATGAAATGGCAAAAGAAGATTACAAGAGAGAAAAAAATTTGTATCATTACGAAGAAGTTATCTTTAAATTATCTAAAACTCATCCTATTAAGTGTAAATTAATTCAGGATTTGAACTGGATTGAAATTGATAATGAAAACGATTTAAGAAGAGCAAATAACAAAGTATACCCTAAAATAATTAATAATGAGCGGAATTTTAATAACTGAACGAAAAAATCCCCTTAGCATGATTAGGACGATAATTTCTAAAATAAAACCAATGAGAATTGGAAACGTATTAAGGATTGACCCACAATTCTTTTTTGATGTAGCAATATATCATTTTTCAAGAATATTTAGGGGAGACGTTGACGATAAATTGATTATATTAGGGGGAGCTAATGGGTACGCTTTTATTGGAAATACAAAATATCTCTATAAATACCTGAAAGAAAACACGGATTATAAATTGTACTACATGGTTAAGTCTAAGGAGCTACAAAAAGACTTAGAAAATAAAGGTATTGACACGCTATTTGCATACTCTTTGGACGCAATAAAGAAATTAAAGAAGGCACGAGCTATTTTTGTTACACACGGATATTTTGATATACTTCCAGTTAGATTATCTCCTCGGACAATTGCCATCCAAACATGGCATGGTGCAGATATTAAAATCATCGGAAATCATCCATATATGACGAAATATATAAAATCAAAAAGGTCCATATTGGCAGGTGTTAGACTTAGAGAAGCAGATTTTTTTGATTTTATATTAACTCCGTCAGCAGCAGAAAAGCCAAGAAAAATCATTCAAGAGGTTTTTAAATTTCCCCCAGAGAGAATTTTATCCATAGGATATCCCAGAAATGACATTCTTTTCCCTAATAGCCCAAATCTAACAAATGATTTAAAAAAAAAGCATAACATCCCGGAAGGAATAGAAAAAGTTTTCTTATATGCTCCGACCTACCGAGAAATATTTACAACAAAAGAACCATTCAATAGTGAAGACTTAATCAAATTAAATAAAACATGTAAAAAGTTTAACGCTGTCCTACTATTAAAAACGCATATCAATGAAGAAGTCATTTCACTCAAAACCTTAGAAAGGATATATGTTGTTGACAAAAAAGCAGATATACAAGAATTACTACTAATCTCTGACATTTTAATTACGGATTACTCTTCGGTTTATTGCGATTATCTGTTATTAAAGCGACCAATTTTATTGTATGTCTATGACTACGAGGAGTATATCGATCAACGCGGGATCTACTACGACGGCTTAGATGAGATCGCACCAGGACCTTTATTGTATACTGTGGACGAATTAATTGAGGCTATTGAAAATATTGGAGAGATAAAAAAAAAATTCGCGCAAAAAGCAAGAGAATTGACCGACTATTTTAATAAATACAAGGACGGCAATTCTTCAGAAAGATTGTTAAGACTTCTTAAATTAATACATTAATTTTAGGAATAAATGAGTGCAGACAGTTAGGTTATAAATATGGTTAAAAAAAATATATTATTAAATCCGGGCCCTGTAACAACAACAGATACTGTAAAACGATCCTTGGTTGTACCAGACATTTGCCCAAGAGAGAAAGAATTTGGAGATTTAATACAGGAAATTCGGAAAGATTTAGTTAAAATAGCCAAAGGAGATGAAAATTACACTACAGTATTGTTTGCCGGTTCTGGCACTGCCGCCATGGATAGTATTATTAGCTCAATCATACCTCCTAATAAAAAAATACTTATTACAATAAATGGTTCCTATGGAATTCGGTTCGCGGAAATAGCAAAGACATATAATATAGAAACTGTGGAGCTTAAATTCGAATTTGGAAAAAAAATTGAACTAGATAAGGTTGAGCGGAAGTTAAGAAACGATGACAATATTGCATGCGTAGCAGCTACGCATCATGAAACCACAGTAGGAATTTTAAACCCGATAAAAAAAATAGGTGAATTATGTAAAAAATATGGAAAGATATTTATCGTAGATACTATATCGAGTTTTGCGGGGGTTCCAATTGATATTAAGGATTTTAACATTGACTTTATGATGTCCACTTCTAATAAATGCATTCAGGGAATGGCAGGTATAGCATTTGTTATTTGCAAAAAAAGTGAATTAGAAAAGCTTAATACTATAAGAGCTAGAAATTATTATCTTGATCTATATAAGCAATACTTATATTTGGAGGAAAATAATCAAACTAGATTTACACCCCCGGTGCAAATTATGTACGCTCTTAAACAGGCTATAGCAGAGTTTTTTGACGAGGGTCTAGAAAATCGTGTTAAAAGATATAGAGAGAATTATCGAGTTTTAAAAGAAGGTTTAATTAACTTAGGATTTAGATTTTTAATGGGTGATGATGTGATAGAATCTAACATATTGACTACTATTTTTTATTTAAATCATCCCAGCTTTGATTTTAATACCCTTCATGATAAATTGTATGAACGGGGATTTACAATTTATCCAGGGAAAATTACAGATCTTAATACTTTCAGAATTGCTGTCATGGGAGCTATTTACAAAAGGGATATAAATAATTTCTTAAAAAATTTAAAAGAAGTACTAATAGAAATGAAAATTTTATAAAAATTTAGAAATATACATCATGATTTATTCTAAATAAATTCATAGTCATGCCAAAAGTTATAATAAAAATTCATGATGATTCCATTTTGAATTTTAGGTCTATCTAAAGGATTTTTACTATAAATATAAATGTATTTTATACCATATTTCTTTGCTATTTTGATTGTATAATTATCGTAAGTATTCCATCCAGGAGCGAATTTTGTTGGTTTAACGCTAACCGCATTCATAAAATTCATTGCTTGCTCAAATTTTTCGTCTTGAAGTTGTTTATCTAAAAATCCTTTTACATTACA
>Ga0114923_10001477_pt1 | contig 16338 bp, 22 predicted proteins | sample SumtaG_FD_89578 | JGI IMG/M metagenome (GOLD analysis project Ga0114923, IMG submission 89578) | Deep subsurface microbial communities from Indian Ocean to uncover new lineages of life (NeLLi) - Sumatra_00157 metaG | ecosystem: Environmental > Aquatic > Marine > Oceanic > Sediment | place: near...
AAACCGTCTTGTTATACCTGTTGTCTTGACTGTAAGGTGGAGGAACAATTTAAAGAAAATAAAAGATTTTATTCTAATGAATTCATTATTAAAGAAGGAGTATTAACTAGCTATTAGCTAGGACTTGATAAGTTAAATATAAAAAAAGCCCGTCGAAAATGACGGGTTTTATCATTAGAGAATCTCACTCTTTTACTTTCTCTGACATTCCTGGGCCAGAGATTTCTTCAATTATTGAGGAGCCACCTGCAATCTCTAGTTTCCCGCGCTTGGTGACTACTAAATTAACACTTGTTCTTATTAAACTGGCCGGTACAAGGAGTTGAATTTTATCATCGTGCTCTAGCTCAATTCTTTCACATCCTTCTATTTTTTCCCACTTACCATTCTTGAAGATTTTCATTTTTTACTCTCCTAATGTCCTGAAATTATGTTAATAACTTTATTTTTTTGTCAAAACAATAAGTTCTCTGATTTAGTCTCTGCTGTTTTTGCTGGTTGAACTATCTTATAAATTGACAAGAGATTGAGAATCTCATATGATGTACTTAATTCAAAAGGAGGTGCACCTTTAAAATGATAAAAACAGGTCTCAAGAGAATAGTTGATTTCTTATTTGAAATCAGAACTCTTGGAGAACTACCCCGAACTCATGCCCAGATGATTCCAGCTACTGATACAGTGGCTGCCCATAGTTTTTTTGTGGCTTTAATCGGAATAAATCTAGCAGTTTTAGAAGATGTCAGTGTGGAGAAGGTTATGAAGATGGCCCTCTTTCATGATCTCCCAGAAGCTCGGACCGGAGATCAAAATTATCTGCATCAACAGTATGTGGTTGCAGACGAGAAAAGAGCAATAGAGGACCAATTGAGGGGACTCCCGATTAAGCTACAAAACGAAATTAGAGAATGCTTTAAGGAGTTCCATCAACAAAAAACTAAAGAAGCTATGGTGGCCAAAGACGCAGATAGGCTTTGTCAAATATTAGAAGAACAAAGAATTCCTTTCCCAAATGAAGCGGATCGAAAAATATGGCAGAACCACAAAGAGAAACAACTGCAAACAGAGTCGGCAAAAAGACTAGCTTCCGAAATCAGGGCAACAAACCTTCTAGAGTGGCTTTATGTCTCTATAGAAGAAAAGACTGGAGAAAGGATTGAGCGCTAAGGTATAAACCTTAAGAGGGATGAACTAACCCTCTTTTTTATTTATAGTTTCAAACAGATTCTCTTTACAGAAAATTGAGTTTGTGTTATTTTGGTTCCTAGAACTTTAAAAAGTAGGAGGAAGCTAAATGGCAACAACGGCAGCTTTTGTAATGATAAATACTCAGACAGGCAAAGAACAGACGGTTTTAAACTTAATCAAAAAAATACCAGAAGTGAAAGAAGCACATCTAGTTTTCGGTGTGTATGACTTAGTGGTTAGAGTAGGGTGCAAGGGTGCGGATGATTTAAAAAGAGTCATCTCGGACATCAGAATAATCAAAAGTCTGCAAGCGACACTTACTATAATAGTTTTGCCCGATCCTAATAGCTCCTAGAGGCTTCATTTTTTTTATGCCCTAGAATTAAAACTAGGGTTTTTTTATATTTGTTTTTTAAGATAAAAATGATAAAAATAAATAATGTATCGTAAAGATAAAAAAGACGAATTTTTTACTAAAAAAGCTCAAAAAGAAGGTTATCCTGCGAGATCAGTATATAAGCTTCAAGAGATAGATAAAAAATACAGAATTTTTAAAAAAGGAGATAGGGTTTTAGATTTGGGGTGTGCGCCAGGTTCCTGGCTTTTATATATTTCAAAAAAAGTAGGCAGCCGAGGTAGAGTGATTGGTGTTGATATTGAAGATGTGAAAATTAAAAAAAGAGAAAATATGATATTTATTAAAAAAGACGTGATGGATTTGGAAGATTCAGATTTAAAGAAATCTTTTGAACAATTTCAGGTAGTGGTTTCTGATCTAGCGCCTTCCGTCTCTGGAATTAAATCTCGTGATGTTGGAAAATCATTGGAGCTTTGTGAAAAAGCTCTTGACTTAGCTAAGAAGGTTTTATCTTCTAAGGGGGTTTTTATTTGTAAAATTTTTGAAGGAGAGTCTACAAACGAATTTTTTCAAAAAGTTAAAAATAATTTTGCGTTTGTGAAAAGATTTAGACCAAAAGCTGTTTTGAAAAGAAGCAAAGAAGTGTATATTGTTGCCAGAGGCTTTAAAGGTGAATAGATTTGATAAAATATATATAGCTAAAGTTTTTATTGCAAAAACATAATTGTCGCCGAGTTTTTCTCGTCTTTTTTGCTAATTGACAGGTTTAACGATTTGAGGTATTTTTAAACAAAGATTTTAGGAGGCGAAACATTTGTTAAAAATGTGTCCACCCTTAAGGAAGAAGTTAGGATTGCCAAAAGTTAAGTCAGACCAACTTCTCTCTAAAAATGGATGTGAAGAGTTCTGTAGGAGAGTAAAAAAATCTGGGAGATTAATGAATTGCTCCAGAGAGAGCACGAGGAGATTCTTCCAGGAACTGGTAGAGCTATTGTTAAAAGAAGAGGACTTTAAAATAGGTTTTTCCACTAAGCCAGACTCCTTGATAAAGAGTTTTAAAAAGGTTGTTACAAAAACTTTTCAAGAGATAGCAAAAATCAACTGGGAAGATCATAGTTTCGATGATATAGAGTTATCGATGACCATTGAGGGACAAATTTCTTCAGAAATTGCGCAAAATTTACAAAAAGTTATGATGAAATCAGGCTGGAAAGGAGAAATTGACATAAGTGCCAAAAAATGGCACTTTGAGTTTAAAATTAACGGAGACGAGCTAGTCTTGGGAGGAGGAGTAGAGTGTGAAGTAAATTTTCAAGACTGGTGTGAGATTCATCAAAAAATTGCACCTTTAATTTTAAAATGGATCTAATCTACAACAAAAGAGCGTTAAATTAAGCGCTCATTTTTTTTGCACCTTTATTTTTAATTTAATGGATGTGCGTCCTTGAGGCTGAAATTTCCTATTTTTAATCTTCGGAGTTCTTTAACCGTTGCCGGTAATCCTAAGCGTTTTCCTATTTCTTTGGCAATAGATCTAATATAAGTGCCACTTTTAACTTTAAGTTCTAATTTGAGAAAGTAGTAATGGTTTTTTTTAAAGTGATCTAAAAGTTTTATCCAAAAAATTTCCATTTCTTTTTTTGGAGGTTTTACCTTCTTTCCTGCCCTGGCTAATTTATAAAGTGGTTTTCCAGATATTTTTACAGCTGAATATAAGGGCACAGCTAAGATTATCTTTCCAACCATTTCATTTAATGTCTTTTTAATTTTTTTAATATCCAAACTTTGTATCTTTACCTCTTTTAACGTCTCTCCCGCTATGTCTCCAGTTGTAGTTTCTTTTCCTAGTAACACGATAGATTCATAAACCTTTGGCAATTTAATGAATTTAGTTAATTTTTTTGTTCCTTCTCCAATACCGATTATCATCAAACCAGTAGCCAAAGGGTCTAGAGTGCCAGAATGGCCCATTTTTTTGATACCATATTTTTTTCTTAATTGTCGGATAACATCAAAAGAGGTAATACCTTTTGGTTTGTCAATTAAGACAATCTCTTTTGTTATTTTTTCATTTTTCATTTTCCTAAGTAATTATATATTATATACCATAATATCATTGAGGATTGATAGTTTTTTCTTGGAGTGATAGAGTGGAATTAGTAGATAAAAATCAAAGAGGGATAAAAATGGCGGTTGAATTAACCTGCACCACAACTAAAGCGCATTTCGAAAAATTTTTAAATGAACCTTCACAAGAAACAACGAATATGGCAGTCCTCCAACATCTTATTGGGTGTAAGGATTGTCGTAAAGAATATTTTCAATGGTCTAAAGCTAGAGTTCGGGGGGTTTGCTCTCATTGGTTAAAAGGGATAAGCTAAGAGCTTTCCCTGTTTTTATTTACAAAAATTGGTCGGGGTACGTCCCGACCAAGTGCAAAAGCCAAGAGTATTCTTGGATTTTTATTTATCCTGTATTAAAGGGTGGTGGTATTAAAAACCCCTTATTCTTTTAGTGTGTCAATAATGTCTTTAGCTCCTTCAATACTTGTTGTAAGAGCTTCTTTGACTGCACCCACTGCCTCTTCTCCAATATCTTTAGCAGCGCCCAGGGCAGCTAATACTGCTTGTTTTGTTGCTCCAACTGCATCTCCTCCTACTTTTTTTACGGCTTCTACAGAACCTTTTACTGCCTCTACTGCGACTTCTCCAACATCCAAACCTAGATCTTTGGCGCTATGCAGTGTTTGAGCTACAGCCCCTTTAATAGCTGGTTCCTGTTCTCCACCCGCCTCCATCATGCCGCTTATAGTTCCCATTACAATTCCCTTTATTGTTCCGATCACAGAAGAAGTGACATCAGCTACTCCATAGATTGCGCCTTTTACAATGGAAGCTGCTGTTTCGATACCCTTGGAAAGTACTTCTCCCGTTCCTCTTACTGTGGTAACAGCTGTATTTTTGACCACATCAATAATAGCACTTCCAACGTCACTTACTCCTTCTAATCCAGCTTTAACTCCTTCTTTTATACCGTTGACAAAACGTGAAATGATAGAAAAAACCATAATTATATTCAGGATTAATATATAGAAAACGTCGACTTTTACTTATTCTACCAAAAAAAATAAAATAAGAGAAGTAAAGTAAAAAAGGGAGTTTTTTAAGTTATTTGCTGAAATTTGCTATAATCAATAAAAGTTCTTGACTAAATAAAATTTAAAAAGTTTGTTAAGATATAATTGATGGTGGTAAACATTAAAAAAATTAAAGAATTGCTTGTACCCTCAGGATATGTAAGTGAAAAGGATTTTGAGATTGCATCAAAAGAAGCCAGAAAAGAAGATAAATCCATTATTGAAGTATTGGTAGAAAAAGATTTTATTAATGATGAACACTTGGGTAAGATTATTTCAGCCGGACTGGGATATAAATTCATTAGTTTGGGAGAAGATATTATATCAGAAGTGGCCATAAGAACTATTCCTGAGCTTGTAGCTCGGATGCAACAAATAATTGTCTTTGACAGGACCAAAGAGGGATTAAAGGTTGCCATGGTAGATCCTGGGAATTTTGAGATGATTGATTGGCTAGAAAGAAAAACAGGTGAGAAAATTATCATTTATTACACTACTCCGAGAAACATTAAAAAAGCTCTAAAGCATTATAAGAAAGAGCTTAAAGAAAAGTTTGAAGAAATTATTAAAGCTCAGATAAAACTAGCAGAAATAGGAAAAGCTAGAGCCGAAGATATTCCAATTATTAAGATTGTAGATACTATTGTTGCCTACGGGTATCAAAATAGGTCTTCTGATATTCATATTGAGCCCATGGGGGTGGGAGCCCAAGTTCGCTTTAGAATAGATGGGATTTTACATAATGTTTTAGTTTTGCCCAAAGATATTCATGGTTTAATCGTGACTAGAATAAAAGTCTTGGCAAAGCTAAGAACCGACGAACATTTTGCCGCTCAAGATGGAAAATTTTCAGTAAAACTTGAAAAAGAAAGGTTTGATATCCGTGTTTCTATTGTGCCTACCACTGGAGGAGAAAATGTAGTCATTAGGCTTTTGGCAGAACGGGCAAGAAAGTTTACTTTGGAGGGATTAGGGCTTTTAGGTAAAGATTTGGAGAAAGTTAAAAAGACTATTAGAAGATCTTATGGAATGATTTTATCTACCGGGCCTACGGGTTCTGGTAAAACAACTACTATCTACGCCATTTTAAAAATGTTAAATAAACCTGAGATAAATATCTGCACCATTGAAGACCCGGTAGAATATGATATTCAAGGTGCTACCCAAATTCAGGTTAATCCAAAAACCAATTTAACTTTTGCTAGAGGACTTCGTTCTATTGTTCGTCAAGACCCAGATATTATCATGGTGGGCGAAATCAGAGATGAAGAAACCGCTAGTATTGCGGTTAACTCAGCCATGACCGGACACTTGGTTTTATCTACCATGCATGCTAATACCGCATCTACTAATCTAGTTCGGTTAATAGATATGGATATTGAGCCTTTTTTAGTTGCTTCTTCTGTAAATTTAATTATTGCTCAAAGATTAGTTAGAGCCATATGTACCAAATGCCGGGAGAGTTATGAGATTAAAAAAGATGACCTTAAGCCCTTAAATTTATCTAAAAAAGTTCTCGAAAAAATATTTAAAGGTAAAGAAAAAATTACCTTTTACCGAGGAGTTGGCTGTGTATCCTGTGTTCGGACTGGTTTTTTGGGAAGAATTGGTATTTTTGAGGTCTTAGAAATGGAAGATAATATAAGAGACCTGGTTATGCAAAGGGCCAATAGTGATCAAATTCAAGAGTTAGCCATTAATAAAAACGGTATGATTCCTATGTTTGAAGATGGGATTAAAAAAGTTTTTTCCGGAATTACTACCATCGAAGAGGTGATTAGAGCAACTAGCGAATAAATGAAAAATAAATCTAAACAAAAAATTGATGAATATAAGTTAACTGAAGCCACTTCAGTTATTTCTCATCAATTAAAGTCTCCTCTCTCCACCATAAAGGGATATGTTGAAGTATTGCTTTCAGGAGATTTGGGTAAATTAACCCCAGAACAGAAAAAATACTTACGAGGTGTTTTAACTAATACCGCTCAGATGATAGCTCTAGTCAGGGATCTTTTAGATATGGCAAGAATTGAAGCCAGTCAGCTGTATCTTCAGAAAAAATCCTCTAGCTTGTCAAAGATTGTCAGGGAAGCGGTAAAAGATTTTTCTTTATTAGCCAAAGCTAAAAATTGTGAACTTTCTTTAGGAGCGGTGGAAAAACTACCTCTTTTGAAAATGGATGCAATAAAGATAAAACAGGTCATGCTTAATTTTATTTCTAATGCTATTTTATATAATAAACGAAAAGGAAAGGTTGTTGTTTCCTTGGTAAAAAAGGGTAAAAATGCTGTTTTTTGCTGTAAAGACACCGGGCTTGGAATTACAGAAAAAGAAAAGAAAAAGATTTTTTCAAAACTTTATCGAGGTAAAAGAGTAATTCCTATGGTACCAGAAGGCCTTGGCTTGGGTCTTTTTATTGCCAAAGCAATAATAGAAAAAAGCGGAGGGAAAATATGGTTTGAATCAAAAGAAGGCGAAGGAAGTGAGTTTTGTTTTTCTCTTCCTTTTTGAAGATTTATGAAAAAAGGTAAAATTCTTATTATTGAAGACGATAGATTTCTAATCAAGCTATACAGTGACAAGTTGAGTCGCGAAGGTTTTAAGGTTAGAGCGGCTATTTCTGGAGAGGAGGCGCTTCATAAAATTTCTGCAGAAAAACCAGAATTGATCCTTTTGGATTTAGTTTTACCTCAAAAGAGCGGCTTTGAAATTTTAAGCGAACTAAAACTTAGTTCGAGAACAAAGGATATTCCGGTTATTATCTTAACAAATCTAGGTCAGGAGACCGATATTAAAAAGGGATTGGGTTTGGGGGCAGCAGCTTATTTGGTAAAAACAGAATTTTCAATAAATAAGCTGCCAGCATTAGTAAAGGAACACTTACTTAAATCAAAAACAAAATGAAATTTCGTTATTCAGCCAGAACTAAAAAAGGAGAAAGAAAATTAGGCACCCTTGATGCCTTAAACGCAAAAGAGGCTAAAAATATATTATTAAATAGAGATTTAATTGTAATTTCTATAACTCCCATTAAGCTCAGAGTAAAAAGAGCAATTTTAATTCCATTTTTAGGGGGAGTTTCTTTTTTAGATAAGCTTCTTTTTGCTAAACATTTATCTTTAATGTTAAGGTCAGGTCTTCCTCTTAGAGAATCGATAGCGATTATTAAAGAACAATCAAGCGGCGGATTCAAAATAGTCTTAGGGGACATATTATTATCCATTGATAACGGTTATCCTTTGGAGAGAAGTCTTGCTCGTCATTCTAAAGTCTTTAATCCATTTTATATCAACATGATTAAAGCCGGAGAGGAGGCGGGAAGTTTAGATGAAAATTTAGAATATTTATCATTACAAATGGAAAAAATTCATGCTCTCAGGAATAAGGTGAGAGCTGCTATGATATATCCTTTCATCATCTTAGCTTCCGTTACTGTTTTAGCAGCTGCCATTATATTATTTGTACTTCCCAGAATAACTCCTGTTTTTAAATCTTTTAGAATTCAGCTGCCCCTAGCCACCAGAATACTAATTTCCATAGCAGGAATAATTGAAAATTACGGCCTTTATATTTTACTTGGCATAATTTTATTTTTAGTACTTTTGGTTGCTCTTTATAGAATTAGATTTTCAAGGTATTTACTTCACCAACTGATATTGAGAGTACCGGTTTTTGGCGTTATAACCAAAGGTGTTCATTTGGCTTCTTTTAGCCGTAACTTGAGCACTCTTTTGAAAAGTGGAATACCGGTAGTAGAGGCCTTAAATATAACAGCAGAGACCCAGGAGAACTTGGTTTACAGACAAGAATTAATAAGAGTAATGGAGGAGGTTAAAAAAGGTAAGGCAATATCTGACTATATCAGAACAAGAGAATTGGTTTTCCCAATCATGGTTTCCCGGATGATTGAGGTAGGAGAAAAAACAGGCAATCTGGAAGAAGTATTAATGTATTTAAGTGATTTTTATGATTTAGAGGTAGATCGAGCTGCTAAAAACATCTCTTCATTTTTAGAACCTATGCTCTTAATCGCTATTGGGGTGGTGGTAGGTTTTATTGCCTTGGCGATCATTACTCCTATTTATGAAGTTACAAAAGGCTTACGTCTTTAAAAAAAACTTTATTCATTTTCATTCCCAAAAAGTAAAAGAAGGTTTTACTGTTCTTGAAATAATGTTGGTTTTGGGGCTGGTGGCTGTTTTAGCCAGCGTTTTGACACCCATAACTCTTAACTTTTACAGATCAGAACAACTCGATTCTCACACAGGTGCTATTGTCCAAGCTCTAAGAAGGGCCCAGATACAGTCAATGAATTTAGAAGACGACTCTTCTTTTGGAGTTCGTTTTGACTTTGAGCAGTATGTTTTGTTCAAAGGAGTTTCTTATCTCAAGAGAGAACAGGATTATGATGAGATCTTTAAACTTCCTCAAGGCCTTTCCCTGGATGGTTTATCTGAGGTGATTTTTAGCAAGATAAGAGGTGTTCCTTCTGATGCCGGAGAGATTGTTTTAACTGTCGCTAGCCAGAGAGCAGTGATAAGTATTAATGAAATGGGAGTGGTTCATTATTAATGATTTTTAATTATTAATTAAACCTAATTTCTTAAGATGAATAATCAATCGGGTCAATCATTGGTAGAACTGCTTGTTGCATTGGGGTTTTTTGCATTGATTGTATCTTTGGGCGTAGTTTTTATTCTTGATATTTATTTATCTGATCAATTAGGTCGAGAAATAACCAAAGCCACCTTTTTAGCTAGAGAGGGGGTGGAAGCTGCAAAATCAATCAAAGATAAAGCTTGGGACGATTTATTAGCCGGAGTGCATGGATTAAGTATTTCTGATCAAAAATGGATATTTGATGGGAACGAAGAAGATATAAATTTCTATCTCAAAGAAGGGAAAAGAAAAATCATAGTAGAAGACATAGATGAAAACCGTAAAAAAGTAACCTCTATAGTTTCTTGGGAATTAAAACCTCATCGCCCCGAAGAGGTAAGTTTTGTTGTCCTCTTAACCAATTGGACCCGAGTGACTCCGATATCTGAAGATTGTAACACCCATTGTCAATCTTTAGGATATGTAGCTGGTGTTTGTAGAACTAATTCCGCACAATGCAAAGCCCACAAAGAAACCTATGAATCAACTGGGGATGAATATTGTACTGGTGGAAAAAAAGAAGATACTTGCTGTTGTGCACCATAATTATTATGGAGACCATTTTAAAACAACTTTCAAAAATAAAAGACAATAAAGGATTTACCTTAATTGAATTGATAATATATAGTGCGATTTTAATCGTGGTTTTATCTGTTTTCTTGAATTTTATCTGGGAGATTGTTTATGGGAATGTTAAAACCCAAGCCATAAGAGAAGTTCAGCAAAATGGAAGATTTGCTATGGAAAAAATTATGAGAACAGTTCAAGGATCTACTTTAATCAATAGTCCCGTTTCAGGAGAATCAGCTGATTTCCTTTCTTTGGAGATAGAAGATAAAAAATTAAATCCCGTAATTTTTGATGTAGTTGATAAAATTCTTCGTATAACGCAAGAAAAAGAAGATCTTTATTCATTGACTAATAACCGAGTGAGAGTAGATAGCCTTCGATTCACTAACCTTTCTTATGCTCAGACTCCTGGAACAATCAGGATAGAAATGACAATTAGCCACCAAAATGAAGGCAATAGAAGGGAGTATGATGTTTCCCAAGATTTTGTCTCAACCATCTCTTTATTTAAGGGAGGAGCTCTTCTTTCTGAGTAAAATAGATAAGATTCAAAATGAAAAATTCAAAATTACAGCAAAACTTAAAGTTAGAGCGGGGCTATACGGCTTTAATTTCAATAATTATTGTTTCAGCCTTAATGGTTCTTCTTCTTTCTTCAAGCTTAAGCAGTATTAACGAATTTAATACAAGTTTTAAAGAAAAGAAAAGCTGGGAAGCTTTTTATTTAGCTACAGCTTGTGCAGAAGAAGCCCTAGTAAAATTGAAAGATAGTTTAGACTATGTGGGAGGTGAAACCTTGGAGTTTGATAATGAAACTTGTCAAGTTCTAATTGTTCGGGGAGGAGGGAATAGAAATCGCACCATAGAGACTCTGTCTTCAGTTGATAGACATACCAGGAGAATTACGGTGAGTGTGGGGGAGGTGAATCCACGGATGATTATACAACACTGGCAAGAAGTATCTGATTTTACGACTTTCTAAAAAAGTATGAAAAATATATTAAGATTGTTATAATGTATTCAAAGAAACTAAATAAAAATGAAACAAAAGAAAAATAGATTTTTTTCATTTTCTAAGATTATTGACTATCTTTTTCAAGCTAATAATGCATTTGGTCTTGATATAAGTGATTTTTCAATAGAGGCTTTGCAGCTAAAGAGGTATTTTAAAGGAGTAAGGGTTGAATCTTATGGGCGGATAAAATTAGAAAAAGGAACGGTAGAAGATGGAGAAATCTTCAGTAAAAAAGAATTGCAGAAAAAAATTGAAGAACTTTTAGAGAATCTTAAATTTAAAGGGCCAAAACTTCCTGAAGTTATTTTTTCTTTGCCAGAATCTAAAATCTTTTTACACATTTTTGAACTGCCAGCCAATATTTCAGCTAAAGAATTACCCAGAGCCATAGAGAGTGAGGTTTTGAAAACTCTTCCCATTGATCTTTCAAAATTATACTTTGATTTTCAAGTCATATCTAAAAAAGTAACTATTCAGGAAATTCTTTATGTAGCAGTTGAAAAAAGAATCGTAGATGATTATTTAGAGGTGATGGATAGGGTAGGATTAATGCCTTTAGCATTAGACATTGAATCTGCTAGTCTGGCTAGAACTTTTAAGAGTGAGGTGCCTCTTAATGGGGGAATGATGATTCTTGATATTGGCGCCAGAAGCACTATTTTAACAATTTTTGACCAAAGTGCTATTAGAGTAAGCTCAATTATTAAGATAGCGGGTAATCATTTTGCCAAAACTATTTCTCAAAAATTAAATATAAGTTTTAAAGAAGCTGAAAAATTAAAAAGAACCCACGGCTTAGATGAAAAAAGAGGAGAAGGAAGAGTAATGTTTATTTTACAAAATATCTTAAATGATATTTTGGATAAAACAAAGAATCTAATTAATTTTTATCAGGTAAAAACTAATCGGGAAATAAGAAAAGTCTTGCTAGTCGGGGGTTCTAGCTTAATACCAAAATTAATTTCTTATTTTGCCACTAATTTAAATATTGAAACAAAATTGGGGGATCTCTCAACTTTATATCCTGGTTTGAAAAAGAAAATACAGCAAAAATTATTTATTAAAGATATTATAGGCCCCAAAGATATCACCAAAGAACAATATATTGAAGAAAGACTTCATCCGGTTTTCTTTTCAAATGTTATTGGTCTGGCGTTAAGAGGTTTGGAAATAGACCCTGAGAGAGATGGAATAAATTTGATACCCGAAGCAGCCAGACTTAAAGAGCCCGCTTTTATCGGAAGAAAATTGTATAAAAGTAAAGTCTTTAATTTACTCGTTGTCATGGTAACAATTTTTAACCTTCTCTTTTTTGCCTGGGTGATTTATAATTATATAGTCAAACCATTTTTATCAACTTTGATTTTCTAGAGTTGATTGTTATAATATAATAATCTATTAAAGGTCAACTATTAATAATTTTTAAATAAAATTATTTAAAGCCAATGAAATACAAAAGAGGTTTTACGTTAATTGAGGTATTGATTGTTTTGACCATTATTACCATGTTGGCAGCTATTATAATAATTGCTGTAAACCCGGCCAGACAGTTTGCTCAAGCAAGGAATACTCAGAGATGGGCAGGGGTAAATTCTTTACTTAATGCCATTCACCAGAATATGATTGACAACGATGGGATTTTTGACTTTTCAGGTTGTGGGGCCAGTTCACTTCCAGCTGCAAGCACAGTTATCGCTTCCTCGGGGGGAACTGATCTTTGTGGATGCTTGGCTCCTACTTATTTACCTGAATTACCAATTGATCCTACCGGAGGTTCTTATACTGACTGTACTGCTTATGATACAGATTATGATGCCTTTGAAGATGCCGTCACTGGGAGAGTAACCGTTGAAGCTTCCTCGGCTGAACTCGGAGTAGCAATTAGCGTTACAAGATAAATTCAAATCTGTTTTGAATACCAAAAAAGAGCATTTTTTAAAAATGCATTTTGGGATAATATTTAGTGTAATGATTTTAAGATCCCGCCTTCGTGGCGGGTTCCTTAATATATAGGAACAAAATTAATGAATATTTTACTTAATATTATCATTTCTACTTTCTCCATTAGTCTTATAGCTTTTATTGGAGCTTTAATCTTGTTTTTGAAAGAAGAATTATTGGATAAAATTCTTTTGATTTTAGTGGCTTTTTCAGCGGGCGCTTTATTAGGAGGAGCTTTTTTACATTTAATCCCAGAAGCTATTGAAAGGGCTGAGCCTAATCAAATTTTTACTCTCTTTATGTATTTAATTTTAGGCTTTTGTACTTTTTTTGTTTTAGAAAACTTTATTAATTGGCATCACCACCACGCCAGAGAGCATCCTGAGATAATGCCATTTTCTTATCTAGTTTTAATTTCAGATGCCCTGCATAATTTTATTGACGGATTAATTATTGCAGCTTCTTTTGTGGTAGCATTTCCCCTGGGAGTAGTTACGGCTTTGGCGGTAGCTCTCCACGAGATCCCCCAAGAAATAGGGGATTTTGGAATTTTAATTTATGGAGGATTTAAAAAGACAAAAGCTCTATTTTTAAACTTTTTATCAGCTATCACTGTAGTTTTAGGTGGAATTGTTGGATTTTTCCTTTCAGAAGAAATAGGGAAGTCAATTGTGTTTTTATTGCCTTTTGCTGCTGGAAATTTTATTTATATAGCTTCTATAGATTTAATTCCTGAACTTAGACGTCAAACAAATTTTAAAAAATCAATCGTTTATCTCTTAGTCTTTTTGCTGGGGATAACTTTGATGTTATTGATAAAATTATTCTAAGTAAAAAAAGTAAGGATTTAGTTTTCCCCAAAGTGTCATCTTGACAACTATTCTTATTAGGAATAGAATCTAAAAGAGAATGATTACTATTAGCCAAACGGAGAGAATTACCTCTCAGAAAAAAATTGTTTCAGATTATTTGAAAAGTGTAACTTCCCACCCTTCAGCCGAACAGGTCTATTTGGCGGTGAGGAAAAAATTGCCCAGAATAAGCAGAGGAACAGTTTATAGAATTTTAAAAAATCTAAAAGAAAAAGGAGAAGCCCAAGAGGTCCTCTGCAAGATTTGTCATTATGACGGTGATACCTCTCCCCATTCTCATTTTTTCTGTCAAAAGTGTGGAAAAATCTCTGATGTTTTTGACACCTTTGGCCTTTCAAAACTTAAGAAACTAAAGGTTGGCGAAATAAAAAATTATCAAATTAATCTTTATGGTTTTTGTAAAAACTGCCAAAAAAAATAAAAAGCTTAAAACAAACTCGTCAAATCCTTATTGTTATGATTGCAAAAAGGAAATTGAGGTTAAGGGCAAACAAATTAAAAATGGAGTTTTGCTAGCTTACAAAGACGACATGGAAAAGATAAAGGTTTTTAAATGCAATAGTTGTTTTAAAAAAAATCCAAGTTTGACGAACTTTAGAAAATGCGAAGTTTATTCCAGAGTCGTAGGTTATTTGAGACCGGTTCAGCAATGGAATATAGGAAAATTCAAAGAATTTAAAGAAAGAAAAGAATATAAATTATCCAAAGAATATCTCTAAAACAATAAAATGCTTATTAAACACGACAAAAATATTTGTGAAATTTGTAATACTCGCTTAGAAAATTTATTAAAAGATATCAAGCTCTCTGATTCAGAGTTGATGATGCTTAATCGGCCCAAAAGAGTGCTTACTTTTAATATTCCTCTCAGGATGGATTCAGGAGAGATTCGTTATTTTAACGGTTACAGAATTCAATATAATGACGCTCTAGGTCCCACCAAGGGTGGCATCAGGTTTCATCTTGATGTTGATTTAGAAGAAGTTAAAACCCTGTCTTTTTTAATGGCTTTAAAATGTGCAGTCTCTGATTTGCCTTTTGGAGGAGCCAAAGGAGGTATTGAAGTAAACCCTAAAAAACTTTCCCAATCTGAGCTAGAAAGATTAAGTAGGGGGTATATTAGAGAGATTCATAATTTTATAGGTCCCCACGTTGACATACCAGCTCCAGATATTAATACAAATTCTCAGATAATGGCTTGGATGATGGATGAATATTCAAAAATAAAAGGGAGGTTTGTTCCAGGAGTAATTACTGGTAAACCCATTGAGCTGGGAGGTTCCAAGGGCAGGGTAGTGGCGACCGCTCTCGGGGGTGCTTTTATCTTAAGAAGATTACCAGAAATTGAAAAATTGAACCCTAAAAAAATAAAAATTGTAATTCAGGGATTTGGGAATGTGGGTTCCAATATTGCCAGAATCCTTTTTGATTGGGGTTATAAAATAATCGCTGTTAGCGACGTCAAGGGAGGAGTTTATAATGAGAAGGGATTGGATATTAAAAAAATTATTCAAAAACAAAAAGAAAAAGGATTTATTCCGGAAATAGAAGGTATCAAAAAAATAACTAATAAAGAATTGTTGGAACTAGATTGTGATGTTTTAATTCCTGCTGCTACCTCACATCAAATCACTAAAGACAATGCCAGCGCCATAAAAACCAAAATAATTTTAGAAATGGCCAATGCGCCTACTACGCCTGAGGCTGATTCAATCTTATTTAAAAGAGACATCAAGATTATTCCAGATACAATTGCTAACTCAGGTGGAGTGATCGTAAGTTATTTTGAATGGGTGCAGAATTCAAGTAATGAATACTGGTCAGAAAAAAAAGTCTTTAAAAAATTAGAAGCGAAAATAACTAGAGCTTTTGATAGAGTGGCTTCTACCTGTTACAGCGAAAAATGTGACTTAAGGTTGGCGGCTAACATGGTTGCAATAAGAAAAATAATTCAAGCTGAAAAATTAAGAGGGAATTTATAAGAAAAAAAGCATTTATTGTTTTCTAACAATAAAGGATCGTATTTATAATTAAAGAGTATAAAAATATTAATTATGGAAAACACAATTAAAAATTTAGCCAAAGCATTTATCGGTGAAAGCCAGGCAAGGAACCGTTATAATTTTTATGCCAAAGTTGCTAAGAAAGAAGGATTTGAACAAATTGCTGAAATTTTTCTAATCACAGCTGAGAATGAGAAAGAACACGCTAAAAGATTATTTGAGCATATCAATGAATTAAAAAAGAAAAGCGGTGAAAATTTAGACGAGATAAATGTTGAAGCAGCGGCTCCAACAATACTTGGTACTACCGCTGAAAATCTCAAAGCTGCAATTGCGGGAGAGAATTACGAATATACACAGATGTATCCAGAATTTGCTGATATGGCAGAAAAAGAAAACCTTCCAGAAATCGCCAAGAGACTTAGAGCAATTGCGATAGCAGAAAAGCATCACGAAGAAAGATACAAGAAATTACTGAAAGAAGTTGAAGCCGGCACTGTTTTCAAAAAAGAAGAAAAAATAGAGTGGGTTTGCCTTGAATGTGGCTATGTTCATTTTGGAACCGAGCCTCCTGAAAAATGTCCTTCTTGTGACCA
>Ga0114923_10001478_pt1 | contig 16336 bp, 12 predicted proteins | sample SumtaG_FD_89578 | JGI IMG/M metagenome (GOLD analysis project Ga0114923, IMG submission 89578) | Deep subsurface microbial communities from Indian Ocean to uncover new lineages of life (NeLLi) - Sumatra_00157 metaG | ecosystem: Environmental > Aquatic > Marine > Oceanic > Sediment | place: near...
CAATTCCATCGGTGTCTCCGGCAACCAGTTGCTCTCCCAGGCATCGCCCTTGGTGGGGCCCCTGGGCGGGTATGCGGTGAATCTACCGGCCGGTGGTGCCACGTCCGGAACCGTATTTTCACTGGGTAATGTGGCCAACACCTTTCGGTTGGACATGGCACTTTCCGCTATGGAATCCAAAGGTAAAGGCAGGGTTATTTCAGCCCCTAAAACAACTACGCAAAACAATATGCAAGCTTCCATCATGCAAGGGAAACAGATACCGGTACAAACCATCCAGAACAATACGGTAACCGTTGTATATCGACCGGCGGCATTGGAATTGAAAGTAACACCCCAGATTACACCGGACGGACATGTCATCACTACCCTAAGTATAGACAATAATTCCGCGGATTTTGGCAACCTGGTGAATGGGATCCCCCCAATCACCACCCAATCCATTAAAACCACGGTTATGGTACCGGATGGCGGCACCATTGTAATCGGCGGAATGTACAAAGTTGAGAAGACCTCCACCAAAGAGGGGGTCCCGTTTTTGAGCAAGATACCTTTGCTGGGCAGCTTGTTTAGAAATTCAAGCAAGCGAAGGGAGCAAAAAGAGCTTTTGATATTTATAACACCACGAATTATTAAATAGGAGAATAACGATGAAAACGAATAAATCATTAGTAATCATTTCATCATTCATTTTTATACTAATTTTTATATTGGTTCAATTTACCTGTTGTAATGCGCTTGAAAACGTCAGTATCTCGGCGTCAAAATTAATCGTTGAGTTGATTACCGGAAACGATCTGGACGGTGAGGCCGGTTCTACAACAGTATTTGTCGATGTGATTGCCGCCAGTGGTACAATCTTTAATGATAATGCAACAGCCACGTTATCATCAGTACTTTTAGACCCGGCGCAAGCCAGCGGTACATTCTACCAGGATATTATCGTGGATCAAATCGATATCAGCTATTCCCGCACCGACGGTTTAAGCGTGGAAGGCAGGGATGTACCCTACAGTTTTTCGCAGCAAGTTTACGCCAGGGTTCCGGTGGGCTCAAGCATTGAGTTGGACTTTGTCCTGGTTCAGCATATAGCAAAATTGGAATCACCACTGGTGGAGCTGATCCCTATCGGACAGGAGAAAATATTGAAGCTGGAAGCCCATATTACTTTTTATGGGAAAGATATAGCAGGTAACCGGGTAGACCCGGCTGCCGGCTCCATATCCCTGTGGTGTGCCGATTTTGCCGACGATAATTAAAGTAAAGAAAAAAATGGAGGTTTTATAATGAAAATAAAAAGGAACTGTTTATTATTTATAATAATTTTTATAACCGGTATTGGAATTTTAAGTATGACCTCCTGTAAACGGGGTTCAGTAAACGATCCCTCTATGGGCGGTCCTGCGGGTTTTCGCATCAATTTATCCGGTATTGCCAATCCTTCAACCCTTTATGTACCGGAAACACAGCCAGCGGTTTGGTCAGAAATTACCGTTACGGCATTGCATAATAACGGCACCCCGGCTGCCGATTTTGATATTATTTTCGAGGACGGGGGATACGGATATTTCGATACTCCCGAAGGTCTCAAAATCAGCGTTAGGGACACCACCAATGCCAGCGGTGTGGCCCAGGTCACCTATTATATTCCTGCCGGCGCCAGTGTCAGGAGCACGGTGATGACCAGTGTTAAAGTCACACTGGTGGATGACGGTAGATTTGATAACCCTCTAGCATTGATCTACGATATAATACCCATTCGTATTATTCCCTACAGACAGGAAGGTGTTATCATTCATGGCCGTGTAACAACGCCGGCCGGTAATGGCGTCGAAGGTGTAGTCATCAGTTTGGCAGGGGCTGACGGTAATGTCAGTGGTGTTGCCATTACGCGTCCCAGCGGTAGTTACGAATTCCTTGTGGCTTCGGGATGGTACGGAACAATTGCCCCCAATGCCACAGGCTATACATTTGTCCCGACATCTTACCCCTTCCCCGAAACGGCTCCTATCGTTGTCGATATGATGAACCTGGACTTCGTGGCTAATTTTGCCGGCGGTAATACCCTGGCGGCAGATGTCCAATCGTGGAATGCCCTGATGGGAGGCGACAGCCAGATGGTTAATGTATACAATGCCACAGGGGATGCGGCCATCGGGTATTCCGTCGTGCCTGACAGTACATGGCTCCATATCTCTCCCACTTCCGGTACAACCCCGGGAAGTTTTACCATTACTGCCGATGCCAATACCACCGGCCTGCCCCGGAACGGTAACGTAATCATTACCGCTACAGACACCCAGGCCTCCAGTATTACAATTCCTGTAAGTCAGAACGGCAGCGCCGGCACGCCGACATTGACAACAGATATCACCACCCTGAATGTTGACTCCGCCGCTTCTACCACCACTATTAATGTTTACAACAGCACTACCACCACCAGCATCAATTATATTGTTACTTCCAACGCTACCTGGATAACCGATCTGAAAAGCTCCGGCAACACCGATGATACCATTGCCATAACAGTCGAAGTCAATGGCGAAGGTGCCAGGTCCGGTACGGTAACACTTACCCCAACCACCCCTGGCGTGACGGGAACCGTGACAATTACAGTCAACCAGCTAGCAGCCCCGTTACTGCAGACGGAGTTTAGCAGCTACTTTTTGGGCCAGGGTGTTGGAGAAAGTACACGGATCTATGTATCTGCCAGCGACGGTAGTTCCAGGGACTTTGAAGTCCAAGAAAATGGTGCCAGTTGGCTGGGTATTGCGCTGCCAGCCTCCGGAACAACAGCAACACCCAGTAATTTCCTTTTTATTACAACACAAACGGCGAATAACACCGGCAGCAATCGAACCGGTACCATCATTATTAAGGCTACAAATGGCGATGCTCAATCGGTATCTGTAACAGTTACTCAATCAAGAATATAAGGTGAATAATGGTGAAATTCTCAGATCCCCGTCTGTGGAATTAAGAAAATGGTCGATTTGAAGAATGAAAAACAGCAGTTAAGAGCGTTGGAGAGTCTCTTTAAACAAAAGAGATTCTCCGATGCTCTTGCCATTGCCAAAAAATTGAACCATGATTTTCCCAACTCCTTCCAGATCAAATTTCTCTATGTCCGGACGTTAAAAGAATTAAATAAATTGGCAGAAGCAGAAGAGGAATTAAAAGAGTTAATGCTGTTGTTTCCCAATAATGTTAAGCTGCTTTTAGAGAGTGGAAATATATCGCTTGAACTGGATAAGATCGATAACGCCCTTGAGTATTACAATAAAATCCTGTTCCTGGATCCCTTTAATGAAGAGGCTAAAAATTCAATCGACAAAATTGAAGCAATGAAAAAAAGGGGTTTGGGAGGTGGGGAAAAAGAAGTGGATTTTATCACCTATCAACAAGAAACGCTGGATAATGCAGACACCCTGCCCGAGTTTGATAACAAAGCAATTCATAACCAAATACAGGGGAAAGAAGAAGTGGCCGACTCACCACCCCTTAACCTGGAGCCGGAAGACCGGGTAGAACCATCTCCCGTACTCGTACAAACACCGGAAGTTAAAGAGCCCTTTATGCCTTCGACAATACCGGAAGCAGATGAAAGTGAAAGTAAAGAACCGGAACCGGCAGAGGATAAAGAAATGCAGCCGGCGGCTGAAGCGGAAGGCACGGAATTCGTGACCGAAAGTGCAGCTTTACTGTACCTGGAGCAAGAGCTTTTTGATGATGCCATGGTTATATATGAGAAGTTGTATGGTGCCCGAAAAGAAGAGAAATATTTATTGAAAATAAAGGAAATAGAAAAAACAAAAGAGTTGAAAAGGCAGCAGGTTATCCGAAAAAAAATTAACGTGCTTACTGAATTTTTAGGGGTGATACAACAACGTTGTCAGGCATATCAGCAGCAGGAAGGAGACCAAATTGTTTGAAGAAATATTTGCAGCTTTTTATAAAAAAAATAATGAGATTAAAGTCATGGGTGTGTGGGGTAAAGATGGGCTGGAACTGGAAAAAAAATATTTTTCCGAGATAAAAGACATCGACCTGGAATTTTCCGGCGCTGAAATAGCAGACATTGCATCCAAACTGGACAGTACACGAATTTCACCGGAAGCATTTTTTATAAAGCTTCATTTTCACAAGTACTTTTTAATCATTTTTTCTTTGACACCTGATTATTTCTTAATGATCTTATCCGACAAAAATGTTATCGAAGGCAAATTAAAGTTCTATTTAAATTTATATAAAGAAAAAATAATTGCGGCTTTATAAGATTACTATTTTCGGCCCCTTGCGCCGCGGGGTAATTTTAATTGCCAGGAGTAACGTTGAATATAAAAGGTCTTAAGATAAAAAAATTCAAAGTGATCCCGGATGTGCCGGCAAAACTCTCCGGGCTGTATGCTGTTGCCTATAATATCTGGCTGACCTGGAACCCCGATGCCATTAAACTGTTTATCCGGTTGGATGCCGAGTTGTGGAATAAAACCCAGCATAATCCTGTAAAAATGCTGGGAGAGATCAGCCAGGAACGGTTGGATGAGGTGGCAAACGATGAAGGGTATGTGATCGAGGTGGCCAGGGTAGAAAAAAAGCTGGCGGACTACATAAACAATAAAAAAACCGACAGCGGGGTGCAAAGAGAGGAACCCGGAGCACCTAAACCTGCACCCCTTATCGGTTATTTTTCATTGGAATACGGGCTGACAGAAGCCCTGCCCATCTATTCCGGCGGCCTGGGTGTATTGGCCGGAGACCATATCAAGTCTTCCAGCGATATCGGCTTGAATCTTGTCGGCATCGGTCTCCTTTATCAATTGGGGTATTTCCGCCAGTATTTAAACCAGGATGGCTGGCAGCAGGATTTTTATAATACCAATGATTTTTACAACATGTCCCTTACGGAAGAAAAACAGGCCGATGGCCAGCCGGTTGAGATAGAGTTGAAATTCCCGGGGAGAATCCTCTATCTAAAAGCCTGGAAACTCCTGGTAGGAAGAGTAAGTATCTATCTATTGGATGCCAATATCGAGAAAAACATCGAACCTGACAGAAAATTGACGGCTCAACTTTACGGCGGTGATAAGGAAATGCGCTTGCAGCAGGAGATCATACTGGGCATCGGGGGGGCAATGTTATTGGACAAATTGGCAATAGATATCGATGTGATCCATATGAACGAAGGTCATTCCTCTTTTGCCATCTTTGAGCGGGCCAAAGTACTGATGAAAAAACATTCCCTTACCTTTGAACAGGCCCTGGAAGTGGTAAGAAAAACCGGGGTTTTTACCACCCATACCCCGGTGCCGGCGGGAAATGATGAATTTCACCCCGATCTCATCCGGAAATATTTCCAGGAGTATACCAAAGACCTGGGGATTTCCATCGATGATTTTTTAGCCTTTGGCAGGATGCACCCTAACAATCCCAATGAGGATTTTTCCATGCCTGTGGTGGCAATTAAGCACTTATCCTATGTCAATGGGGTGTCGAAACTCCATGGCCATGTCGCCCGCAAGATGTGGAAAGATTTGTGGCACCAGGTCCCGGAAGAACATATTCCCATCCGGTCGGTCACCAACGGCGTTCATGTTGCCTCCTGGCTCTCCTTTGAAATGACGGAGTTGTTCCGGCGGTACCTGGGTGATAATTGGCAGGAAAAACAGGATACGGAAAAGCTCTGGCAGCGAATCCATAACATTCCCGATCCTGAGTTGTGGCGGGTCCATTCGGTGAGACGCCGCCGGCTGATCTACTTTATCAGGAAACGGCTGAAAAAACAATTCATTGAAAAAGGCGCGTCCCGGTTATTGATCAACCAGGCCGGGGAAGCATTGAATCCCGAAGCATTAACCATCGGGTTTGCCCGCCGGTTTGCCACCTATAAGCGGGGGGACCTGGTCTTCCGTAAAATAGAGCGGCTGTTAGAACTCTTAAACCAGGACCCCCAGCGGCCGGTACAGTTTATCTTTGCCGGTAAAGCCCATCCCCAGGATCATGAGGGTAAGGAGATCATCAAATCCATTATCCATTCGATTAATTCCAATAATTTGATCAAGCAAATTGTTTTTATCGAGGACTATGATATGAATGTGGCCCGGTACATGGTCCAGGGTGTGGATGTCTGGTTGAATAACCCGCTGCGGCTCCGGGAAGCCAGCGGTACTTCCGGCATGAAAGCTGCTGCTAACGGCGTTTTGAATCTTAGTGTCCTGGATGGATGGTGGGATGAAGCCTATGATTATACAAATCCCAACGGATGGGCCATTGGCAGCGGTGAAGTTTACAGTGACCGCAGCTACCAGGATGAAGTGGAAAGTAAGGCCATCTATTCGATCCTTGAAAATGATATCATACCAATGTTTTATGATTCAGGGCCGGATGGTCTCCCCCGCGAATGGATTAAAATGATGAAGAACGCGTTTATCTCTATTGTCTCATTTTTTAATACCCATCGCATGATTAAAGAGTATTTCAATACATTCTACAGTCCGGCCGGCCGCAATTTTATCACCCTCAGTAAAAACAATTTTAATCATGCCCGGGAACTGGTGAAGTGGAAAAATAATATTCGCAAAGAGTTCAGCAAACTTGTAGTCGGGGATGTTCACTTTAATGAAAAAAAGGTCTACAAAATAAACGATCACATCAACGTTGATGTGAACGTCTTCACCGGCAATCTTAAACCGGAAGATATCAGGGTAGACCTTTATTATGGAAATGTTTCCAGGGACCACGGTTTAATGGATACGGGCATGGAAAATTTAAAAGAAATCACACCTGTAGGGGATAATAAATACAGGTTTTCCGGTCACCTGGTATGTAAAAAAACAGGAAATTTCGGCTTTAAAATACGGGTCACCCCATTTCATTCACTGATCATCGACCCCTATGAAATGGGCATGGTATTATGGAAGTAAGTGGAGATTTCTATTTTTACTTCTTTTCCAGGTTGTATTTTTTCATCTTCCGGTAAAGGGCAGGACGGCCGATACCCAGGATGCGGGCACTCTTCTGGATGTTATGCCGGGTGAGACGAAGCACCTTTTTGACATGAATCTTTTCCAACTCTTGCAGGTTTAACAGGGGGGATTCCGAAAGGGTGGTATTTTCCTGTTTCCTTAATTTTGCCGGCAGATGATGGGCTCTAACCTCGGTGTCCCGGATAAAGGCAATGGTTTCATCGATGGTGTTTTTCAACTCCCGTATATTTCCGGGCCAATGGTAACCGGTAAGCAATTTTTGCGCCTCTTTATCGATGCCCCTGATCTGCTTTGAATGGGTGATATTGGCGATCAAAATAAAATGGTGAACCAGGGGCATTATATCGGTTTTTCTCTCCCTTAACGGGGGAATATCGATGGTTATTTCCTCGATGCGATAGTATAAATCACTCCTGAAGTCCGTGTCTTTGGCCGGCCCGCTCAAATTCTTATTGGTTGCAGCAATCACCCGGATATCCAGTTTTTTGGACCGGGTACTTTTCAATGAAGATATCTCACGGGATTCAAGAACCCGCAATAGTTTTGGCTGGATTTCCGGGTGCAGCTCCCCGATTTCATCCAGGAAAATAGTGCCGGTGTCACCCAGGAGAAATTTCCCCGGGTAGGCATTGTCGGCACCGGTGAAAGCCCCTTTTTCAAAACCGAACAATTCGGATTCCGCCAGGTTGATGGGAATGGCAGCACAGTTGACAGTGATGAACGGTTTTTTTTTCCTCTCGGATGAATTATGGATAGCCTGGGCAATCAACTCTTTACCGGTCCCGGTTTCACCGCTGATCAGGACCGTTTTGTCGGATCGGGCCGATTCTTTTGCCTTCTTTACCACCTCTGCCATGGCCTTACTTTTGTAAATAATTTTTTCAAAAGTTGAACCGTCGCTTAATTCATCTTTTAATTTCCGGTAATTATCCAATTCCCGGTTTAATTCAATCGCCTTTTTTACAGTCACTAAAAGCACGTCGCGATCCACGGGTTTTTCCAGGAAATCGAATGCACCCCTGCGCATGGCTTCCACTGCGGTATCGATGGTCCCGGTCCCGGAAACGATAATAATCCGGTTCCTGTAATTAACGGCGATTTTCCTCAAAATGTCCAACCCTGAACCATCGGGCAGCGTTAAATCCAGTAAAATGAGATCAAAGAATCGCTTTTTTAATTGATGGTGCGCTTCCTTTACCGTACCGGCTTCACTCACTCTATAGTGCCGGCGTTTCAGTAAATTTTTCAACGTCTCTCTCAACGAGCTATCGTCTTCAACGATTAAAATCCATGGCCTGTCATTCATTTTCATGCTCATATTAATCTCCGGGTAAAATGATATAAACAGTGGTCCCTTTGGCACTGCTTTCAATTTCAAGGTCTCCCTTCAAACTCCTCATAATACCGTAGGAAATATAAAGTCCAAGACCGGTTCCCTCTTGTTTAGTGGTAAAAAAAGGCTCCAATATTTTTTCTTTGATTTCATCTGAAATTCCCGGGCCACTGTCGCGAATGGCAATATAATGTTTCATATCTTTATCGGTCTCTTTGTGCTCCGAATAGGTTTTTATAGAAATTTCTCCTCCTGTACCGGCTGCGTCAAAAGCATTAAACAGGATGTTTAAAAAAACCTGGTGGAGCCTGTTTCTATCGGTGAATACCACCGGGTTGTTTTCCAGGTGGGGGGCAATTTTAAGATCGGCGGGTATGCGTTTCCTGGGAATATCTTTGAGGGTTTTTTGGACAAATTCGTTTAATGCCAACTCTTCGTTTGATATCTCTTTAAATTTTGAAAAACTCAATAACGAACGGATAAATTGATTAATCCGGGTGATCTCTTTTTTTATCTTTTTACAGGTCTGGTCCATCCCCTTTTGATCGTTCAGCATATCATGCATCTCTTGAACTTCCAGTAGGACGGTGTTCATAGGTGTTTTCAGCTCGTGGGCGATGGAAGCGACCATTTCACCCAGCAGCACCAGGCGGTCGAATTTGAACAACCGGTAGTAATTCCTGTCGTTTTCCACTTCAAGACGCTCGGTTTCAATGATGGGGATAAATATATCGGCTGCTGTTTGCATTACTTGCTCCAGGTCCTTAAAAAATCCTTTCTTTTTGGGGTCCAGCCAGGAAAGAAGCAGACCCCGGCTATAACGCCTGCAGTAAAGGGGAATGACTACATTTAAATCATACCGTTCCAAAATATGATCGGAATTTTTATTAAAAATCTCCTGGTATATGTTCTCTTCTTTATCCAGTATGATTGCCCGCCGATGACTGACAAAACTGCGGATTATATTGGATTTTTCATCCAATGGGGTGATACGGTTGTTTTCAAATTCTTCCGAGTAGGGATTAAAGTGGTTGCCGGTTTCACTCTTGTAAAATATAATACTCCGTTTAAGAGGCAAATACCGTTGAATAATACCGGGTAATTGCTTCAGGAAATTACTCATGGAAAGAGCGGTCCCTACGGCATCCGAAATGGCTTGAATAAATTCATATTTCTTTAATTGTTTCATTCTACCCCCTCAATATACGATTTTGAATGATTCTTGTCAAGTCGAAACATTCTCCAAAATTTCAACATCTAAACGGCAATAATCAATGGTCAATCGTCAATTTTTTTCTCAAAAATCGCATATGTTTTATTTTTTTTTGCGTTTATATGGTCCAACACCCGGTTCATCATCCGGTTGTTTTCCAGTATCCAGGACAGTTCAGCCCTGTGATAATTATAGCGGAGGGAATTCTCCATGATTTTTTTATAAAACATCAGGTCGATACCTTTACTCCTGAACTCTTTCCGAACTCCCATCAGCACCACGCGAATTTGGTTGATCTTTTTTAAATTCCTTATTAGCTTGATCCAGTTAAAGGGCAGCAGTCTACCGTTAAAAGATTTTATCGCCTGGTGGATGTCCGGCAGGGATAAAGAAAAACCCACCGGTTGACCTTTATGCTCTGCAATGAATATTAAATCCTTTTTGGCAAACAATTTAACCTTCCGAAAATCTTCAAGGGCTTCTTCAAAAGAGATGGGGATAAATCCCCAATTTTCATGCCAGGTACTATTGAAAATATCCACGATGATTTTGGAATCTCTCTCCAGCTCTTTAAAATCGATCGTCCGTATGGTAATTTCATTCTCTTTCAATCTCTTTGCCAATTTATCCAATAGAGAAGGAAATTGGACGGTATCATGTGTCACATCGTAAGCAAAGAACCGCATGGCAATATCAAACCCGTTTTTTCGATAAAGCTCTTCATAATAAGAGAAATTGTAGGGCATTAAGATAAAGGGCGGCTCGTCAAATCCATCGATCAGCAGCCCGGACACATCGTTCAAAGAGAAGTTCGTGGGACCTCTTAAGGCATCGGCACCTTTGTTTTTTACCCAATGGGAAACGGCCCGGAACAATTGCTCTGCCACGGAATCATCCCGGATGGATTCAAAAAAACCGAAAAAAGCTGCCTTATCCTTGTGGATGCTGTTATGATTTTGATTGATGATGCCGGCAATCCTACCCACAGGGGTTCTGCCCCGGTAACAGACGTACATTACCACGGGATTTTTCTTTAAGAAGGGGTTAAGCTTCTTATTAAGCATCCGTTTTTCTTCAGAGAGCAGTGGTGGTACCCAATGGGGATTGTCGCGATACAATCGATACGGCAGCCGGATAAAATCTTTGAGTACACCCGGCTGATCGGTCTCTTTAACAATAAAATTTTCTGAGTTTTTCATAATAACCCCTTAGCCATTTTAATAGTCTATTTTATAAAAAAAAAAAGTAAATTTCAAGCCCCCCCCGCGGCGCGGGGAACCTATATGCGGAGGCCCTGTTGGAATACGCGCTAACCGTTTGTTCCCAAAAAAAGCAAGGGACGGAGTTTTGAAATTTGGAAATTTAACCTTATTTTAGCGGTATTCGCGTATTCGTGACAGTCACAAAGCCCTTCTTCTCCCTGCACAAAGTAACAAAGTAACTCCCCAGTTTTTCCTTGAATTCCCCTCCTTACCTTTACATAAAAAATGGTAAAATCCATGACAGAGGGCAGGCACGTGTCACCAGGAACGTGGCCCGGAGCGTGCCCCGGCTTCAAAATTTAAAATATGTCGGAGGCAAGATATGAATACTGAATTGAAAAAATTGGGGACAGGCAAAGATAAATGTGAAAGATAATGCGTAATCGCAGAGAGGAAAAAAAATATCTTTGTTAAACCTCTGCGGCCTCCACGCTCTCTGCGGTTAAATATAAGCATATTAACCGATATTAAAAATAACCCAATATCTCATTGAGGAGAAGAATTTTACCGGGATTTACCGCAATCTTATCCTTCTGTCGGATTAAAAACCCATTCGATAACAAGAATTCCAATTCCTGCCTGTAATTGGTGAAATGAGCGTTTGAAATTCCCTCCAACAGTCGCAAACCCATGACAATTTTTCTTAAGGCAGGGGCTGTCGGATTCGCCTCTGATCCGGGTAATGTATTATCATTGATTTTTTCGAAATAGTCATCGAATTCCCCAGTGTTTCTGTAATCAACCCCGTCCTCATAACCGGAGGCGGAAAGGCCGATTCCAATATAATTCTTGTTTTTCCAGTACTTGAGATTGTATTTGCTCTGGAATCCCGGTTTGCTAAAATTGGACACTTCATAATGGATATATCCCTGGCGTTCTAAAACATCTTTTGTAAAAAAATAGAGCTCATTGTCCCTGGTATCTTTATTTTCACCCTCTTCTACTCCCTCAAGAATGTAGGCGGAAATATGAGGGATTTCATAATCTTTAAGAATCGAAAAATTATCCTCCAGGGTTTCTTTTGTTTGCAGCGGCAGGCTGATAATAAAATCGACATTGATATTATTGAAACCCACTGCCAGGGCTTGTTGGATTGCCTTTAGGGATTGATTACCGGTGTGGGTTCTTTGCAGGTAATCCAGGTCTTTTTGGAGAAAAGACTGGGCACCGATACTGAGCCGGTTGATCCTGTTTTCTTTGAGAAACCGCAGCTTGTCTTCGCTTACATCTTCCGGGTTCATCTCGATGGTACATTCGACGGTTTTATTCATTTTGAAATTTTCGTAGACAGAGCCGATAATGGCAGAGACTTGGCGCTCATTCAAAAGAGAGGGAGAACCCCCTCCGATGTAAATGGAATCAATCACATAATCGGGATTTGAATTTAATTGGATTTCCTTTACCAGGGCATCGATGTATTTTTTCACCAATGTGCTGTTATATTCGTATTTTACAAAGTGGCAGTAAAAACATTTCCGTTTACAAAAGGGAATATGAATGTAAATTCCTGTTTTTCTCATATATAAGCACCCCGCGCCGCAGAGTCACTTTTCGTATTTCCAGCGCGCTCCGTCGGGGGTGTCGATTAATACAATCCCTTTTGCTTTTAACTCATCCCGGATGGCATCGGCTAACTGATAATTCTTCTCTTCCCGGGCGTTGTTTCTTTGTTTGATTTTTTCTTCTATCTCTGCATCCAGGACAGCCTCTTCTTCCTTTTTTATAACACCGAGAACCCTATCGATGCGATCCATAAAATCCAGGATGTTTTTTATATCTTCTTTCTTCAAATCGTTTAGCCCCAGGTTGACCTGGTGGATAAATTCAAACAAAATACCCAGGGCGCCGGAAATATTAAAATCCCCATCCATATTCTCCTGGAATTTTTTCTCACTCTCTTTTGTCAACCGGGAGATTTCTTTTGTTTCGCCATCAGCAGGGGTTAACCCGTTAAGAGAAAATATAAAGTCGCTGATCCGTTTTAACGACTGCCGGGACTGTGCTAAACCGGCGAAGGAAAAATTAAGCAATTTTCGATAGTGGGTGGAGATCAGTAAGTAGCGAATTTCCATGGGATCATAGCCCCTTTTTAACAAATCTCTCAGGGTGTAAAAGTTGCCCAGGGATTTTGACATCTTTTGATTGTCTACGATCAAGTGCTGGCAGTGTACCCAGTAATTGACAAACTTTTTGCCAGTGGCGCATACCGATTGGGCGATCTCATTTTCATGGTGCGGGAAAATATTGTCAACACCCCCCATGTGAATATCAAAATGGTCGCCCAGGTATTTGGAGCTCATGGCTGAACACTCCAGGTGCCAGCCGGGCCGTCCTTCCCCGTATTTGTCGCTCTTCCAGGAGGTCTCACCCTCTTCTTCTTTTTTACCCTTCCACAGCACAAAATCCTGGGCATTCTCCTTATCATATTCATCGGCATCTACACTGATCCCGGTTCTCAAGTTCTCTTTGGAAATATTGGCCAACCGGCCGTAATCACTGAACTTCTCGATGCTAAAATAAACCGAATGATCCTTTTTATAGGCATATCCTTTTTCTTCCAGCTTTTCCACGATCTCCAGCATTTCATCGATATGTTCGGTGGCCCTGGGATAGTGATCGGCCTTTAAAATGTTCATTGTCTCGATATCCTCCATAAAGGCCTTTATAATGGGTTCCGTCACTTCCTCCAAACTGACCTGCAATTCATTGGCTTTTTTTATGGTTTTGTCATCGATATCGGTAATATTCATCACGTGTTCCATGTGAAACCCGCGGTAAATAAAGTACCGTTTAACCAGGTCCTCGAAAACATAAGACCTGAAATTCCCGATATGGGCAAAATCGTAAACCGTGGGGCCGCAGGTGTATAAACCGATGGCTCCTTTTTTTATTTCCTTAAAGGTTTCTATTTTATTGGTTAATGTATTGTAGAATTTCATACGTCCTCCGTGAAATCGTCCGTTGTTTTGTTTTGAATGAACCAGCGCACTTGTTTGCAGACCCTGTCAAAAACAGCGATGTCTGCATTGGTCCATCGGGTTCGATTTAATGACCGTTTCAATGACCGGTGGAAAAGGCCCTTGTCATCTTCCCTGATTTGCAGCGATTTCATCATGCGCCAGGTATTGTCGTACAACCGTTCAAATTCTTTTTTGGTGGCCGTTTTCGGGTAGATAAGGGGTGGTGTTTTTCCCACTTTGCGGAAAATTTCATAAAGTACTACCAATACGGCCTGGGATAGGTTGAGGGAGGGGTAACTGACTGCCGTGGGTATATGGATTAAATAATTGGCCATCTGGCTTTCATCGATGGTTACCCCGGAATCTTCCCGTCCGAATACAATGGCGATTTTCTCCTTGTGGAACCGTTGGGTCACGATTTCCGCGGCTTGCTCCGGCAATATAAAATCCCGTTTCCACTTTCCTTTTTTGCTGGTGGCCAGGAAAACAAGGGAAATATCTGCCAGGGCTTTGCCCAGGGTATCAAACTCTTTGCTTGCCCGGGTGATCTCCTGGGCCCGGTACCCGAATTTAATTTGCTCGATTTCATCCCGGTACGGCACAGGGCTCACCAACCGCAAATGGGGAATCCCCGTATTTTTCATTGCCCGCACGACTGAACCGATATTGCCGGCATTTTTCGGTTCCACCAGCACGACGTAGAGATTATCCAGGTAATTGGTGTTGTCATTCTCCATGAAATTTCACTTTACTGTAAATTTTGGTTTAAATAGGAATTATATTATAAAACACATGATTGAGCAAATTTTCTGTCATCTATCCCCCGGCCGACGGTTCTCTTCAAATAGTTTCAAGCCCTCTTCTTTGCTGTCGAATTCTCCATCCAACTGCCGTTCATACAACTGTTTTAAATAAATTCCCATCTGTACACCCGGGGGAATACCCAGCTTCAACAGGTCCCTGCCCATGATGATGGGCTGAATGGTTTCCCGGGTAATGTTGAATTCTTCTTTTTTATTCATATACCATTTGCTGATTTCATCCATCTCTTCAAAATCCAAAGGGTTTGGTTCGCGAGACTGGCGGTCGGCAAAATCCAAAAGCAGCAGCAAAAAATCCCGGCCCTCAAGGTCTTTGACCAACCGCGATATGGCCTTGAAGCCAATCTCCTCCCGGTTTCGATAAAGATCGTAAATACGGTGATGATTTTTGATGAAATCCAAGACGGTTTGTTTTAAAGGGAAATTTTTTCGCGTCTCTATTTTCAACTCCGTTAAAAACCTGTCGGTGATATCCACACCCCGGGAATCGTGGAACATGGAAGTGATAACCATCCGGCCCCGTTTAAATTCCCATTTTGTGGTTTCCCCTTTGCCGACATCATGAAACAATACCCCCAACAGCAGCGCCAGGGTCTCTTCATCATCCAGTTCATATTTACGGCTTAATTTTTTGGCGATATCCAGGGTAATCAACACATGAAACCACACCGTGTGATGCCCGAATTCATCCTTTTCCGGATGAAAAATGGCATCCTGGATGGTAAGTGTCAAGGGGTACAGGGGGGGGAAAAGTTTTTCCAATACCGTTAACTTGAAATACTCATTTAACCCCAGGGAAGGCTTTTTTGATTCCATCAATAACCGGAACAATTCTTCAATAACCCGCTCTTTACTCAGCTCGTCCAGTTTAACCCCTTTTGAGCTCATATATATATCTTCATCGATGGTAAATTGGTGCACCGAGGCAAAGCGCCCGGCCCTGAGGATTCGTAGGGGATCATCGTTAAAGGTCTCCGGTCCGGTCATTACGATCCTTTTTTCCTCTATGGCTTTGATCCCGGCAAAGGGGTCAATGATTTCGTTGTCTATCAATCGCAGCGCAATGGAATTGCAGGTGAAATCCCGGCGTTTCAAGTCTTCTTCCAGTTTAATATGGGGCCCGAATTCGATGATAAAGTTTTTGTGGGTGTGGCTGTCAGGGTCTTTTCTCACATCTTTCCTGGGTACGGATATGTCAAAGGTTTGATTCTCTTTGCTGAATTTGACAACGGCGAAACTTTTGCCTACGGTACTGGTTTTCCCGTATTTTCCCAGTTTTTTTTCGATTTCTTCGTAGGTGTGATCGATTACCACCAGGTCAGTATCACGGGTTTCATCGATCCGGTGGTAAAGCAAATAATCCCGGATAGAACCCCCGACCAAATACACCTTCTCTTTAAAAATTTTTATAAAAAAATCCTTTAAGGGAAAATCGAAGGGCTTAGGTTTACGCGTCATCCGTCATCTTTGTTTTTTAAAAATTCATCCAGGTAGGCCATGAATTTCTTGAGGCTGTCAAATTGATCCTCGTCGATTTTCAAAATGTGAAAAGCGATTAGTCGTTTCTCCTTGTGCTGTTCGATGCGGACGGTTTTCATTTCTTTAATGGCAAAGGTATTTACCGGCGTAACCACCCGGGTGTCGGTTAACAGGGTATGCAGCGGGAGTTTTTTCAGGGAAAAATCCGGTTTTACGCAAAACCCGGAGAGGGACATGTCTACCACGTGAGCTTTTAGCCCCTTATATTCATTATCGGCAAAG
>Ga0114923_10001479_pt1 | contig 16330 bp, 38 predicted proteins | sample SumtaG_FD_89578 | JGI IMG/M metagenome (GOLD analysis project Ga0114923, IMG submission 89578) | Deep subsurface microbial communities from Indian Ocean to uncover new lineages of life (NeLLi) - Sumatra_00157 metaG | ecosystem: Environmental > Aquatic > Marine > Oceanic > Sediment | place: near...
CCTCTAGCGGATTGGAAGAGACTACACCACGGCCTAGCATCCCGTTAGCTTTGGCTAGGGGAGGATTGCTGCCGTTACCGTTCTTCAGAAGTGCAGAGCGGGCGTTGAGAGGTGGACCCGCTGATGATGTAGGATCAGTGAGTGAGTTAGCTTTTGAGCTATCTCGTATTCTGACTGGAGGCCCGCGCCTATTCCCAGGTGCATTCAGAAGTAAAGAAACCGGTAAACCCTTTGGAGGACAACAGACAGGTGCAGCATTTCTTAGAGGCTTTGGTATCAATGTTCAAGACATTGAAACCGAGTCACTCAAAGAGCGAGAAGTCGAAGACAGACTCTCAGCCGTCAAGCGAATCATCGAACAGCGTAAGAAGCAGCGGCTCAACCAGTAGTCAACAGCACTACTTTGCGCGTGACCTTGCCAAGTTAATCGACAAGATACATGAGCTAGGGCTGGAGGTATCTCTTAAAGACCTCTACCGCTCAGGAGAATGCCAACAGCTAATGTTTGACAAGGGTGTATCGAAGGCCCTACCGGGACAGTCCCTACATCAGAAGTCACTAGCCATTGACCTAGTGGTGTTTGAGAACCTAGATGAAGACCCAGAGCTAGAGCCTAACTGGAGCTTCGAAGCCTATCAAGCACTGGGAGACTATTGGCAGTCTCTCGACAGTAAAAATGTTTGGGGTGGTGAGTGGCCTACGCTTCGGGATGCGGGTCACTTTGAACGTCGCCCTTAATGCCCTCCCCAGAGGTTAATTGTCGCTGTAACTCCAACTCTAACTTCGCCGCCAAACCCTCCAAACACTGCTGGACTAATACGTATTCGTCGTCCACCGAATGAGACAGGGCCTTCAAGTATGGCACCTCCCGTAAAGCTTCCACCAGAGAGATCAATACCCGCAAGACCTGTGAGTGATGCTTCAAGTTGGATAAATCTAAATCGCCTAGCTTCACGAAGTGTTGCTGCAACCGAACCCGCCCTAAGTACGTAGTCTGTATCGTCGTCTGAGAGGATGAAGACTCTTCGCTCGGCGGCACCTGTTTCCCTACTGAGTGAGGCAACGGTAAGCTTTGGCCCTCGCTTTTCAACCACTTGGATTCCCCACTCGGGAAGTACGAGGGGTTCAGAGGGCAACCTATCTGGTGCTTCGTAGGGTCTGGACACAAGCACCGAATCCGGTTTAACTTCTTTAGTGAAGATCTTTTCTTTGATTCCTTGCGCTTTCTCTGCTCGACTGGCAACTTTCAGTACCTCCTTCTGGAATTCGCCAGCATCCTGCGTTACTACTGGTTGGTCAGGGGTGGTCGCTATGAGGCTTTCTTCCGTAGTCGATCCAAAGATCCTGGGCCACATCAGATAACATATCAGTGTCAGGTACACCACATCCCGTAACGGAACCCGGCGTAGTAGCTTCTTCAACCATCCCCCTAAGAATGCAAAGATAGACAATAGCATCATTAATCCTCCCGGTTATACTCTCCCTTTGAGATTCATGTCCGTTGATATAGGCTATAATTCCGTCGATATGCTTCATCAAGTATACAATTAAAATGGCTCTACGGTCTACGTCTAGGTGTTGAGAAGCTCGGTCAAAATTAGAGAAGGCGTTGCCCCTGTCGTGAGCGTACTCCTTCTGTCCTGCTTCCCGCAAGATGTTACACTCCAGAAACACCTGCTGCATTACTCTTTCCATCTCTTCTTGTGTCATCTTCCTCCTTTACAGTGGAACAAACTTGGACCTATATCGCTTCACAGACTTCCTTCCTCGATGATACCGGAGGCATGAAAAACACTGGAACTGCGGAAAGGTTCCCGCATTAGTGCGATAATACTTCTTGATCTTGAAGTTATCGTCTCCTTCGGCCCCACAATTCGGGCAGATAGGCTGCTCTTCAAACCGCGCATCGTAGAGTCGTCGCAGCTTCTTGACATAGGGCTTCATGCGGTTGTACACCTTCTCCAGAAGCTCCACGTCCCACTGACAATACTCATCCATATCCTTCAACGCTGTGACATCCCCCGCATAAGCTTCCTTCCAGAGAGCGAAGTCCGTCTTACGCTTCTCCCCCACCCCTAGTTGCTGCGCGATCCAGTCGAGCCGCCTGTGCATCAGACCAAAGCTCGCCTTCACCAACTTCAGTGTGTCGATGGAGGCGACAGGGCCAAGAGGCTCCAACCCAAGGATCATCAACCGGCTGTTCACTCGTACAGTGTCGAACCTGTCTACGTTATGCCCAACTACTACATCAGCCTTCCGCATCAAGTCCGCGAGCTTCGTCACGATACGGCTATCATCTTGTTCAATGGCCTCTGTGCTAGTCATGCGAGCCGAAAGAACCTTATCGCTACCCTCCCATTTCGCTGCCCATGTTAAGATGAAGAACTCATGCACTGTCTGCGTGGGAGCTATCCACTTCTGGTTCGCCCTCCAAAGATAACCAAGGGAGGGGGCTGTCTCGATATCAAAAAATAGAACACGCAACTTATGGTTGATGGTCTTCAACTAAACCTCTCTCTCTATTCGTTCGGCTCGACAGCCTGTTCGTTTGAGATGGTATCTAACAAGGAGCCTGCGAATCCATGATCCTGAAGGTAGTCTACGAAGTCTTCTAATAGCTTCTGGATATCCCCGCTTCCTCCCCCGCTCAGACTTGACCTCGATAACAACCATTTTGATTGTGTCGCCACTGTTCCTATTAACTGCGAGAATGTCGAAGTCGCCTCTGCTGGCGTAGTTACGGTGTGTATAATAACCAAGTGCTCGCCAGTACTCAACTTCCCTTCGCTCATAGTAAGTCCCTCGGTTATAGTTCCTTGCTGTCATCATCCACCGCATCAACAACGATGTCAAGTTGCTCGCTGTCTCGGACATCCTCAAATACAGTAGTGTTCTCAACAACGATGGTGTAGTATGACGTGCCTCCAGGTGTACGAGTCTCTCCAATGAAGAGAATAAACTGTTCATCCCCGATGGCATTTAGTGCTCTGTCTAGGGTGTTCCCGTCATTATCATAGACACGGATAACTTCAAAGCGATTCATTACTTCCTCCTAATAGGGTGTGTTAGTCTTTGATCCAAACTCTTCTTGATACATCTTCTCATCACCAACGAACATCTTACCGTAGTCAAGCTTCAGGATTGAGAACCCCTCCGCTTCATAGTCTCTAATAGAGTGGTAGATTACATGCCCTCTTCCCCTGAATGCGGGATACTGACGACCCACATTGTGTAAGTAGAGCACCTTATCAGCCTCACCATGAAGCTCATTCGTCCAACGGGTGCCCATCAACTGTATGGTGTACTCAAACTCACCTGCCTTGTTAAGATCAACCCACCCGTCTTTGAACAGCACCTGTGACAGCACCATAATGGGGATCTCTTGTTCTACCGCCAACTGCTTCAACCCCTGAGCTACATGCTTATAGCCCTGTGCTAGGTTGTCAGTCTCTGGGTCCATGCGCTGGAAGTGATCAACTACAACCAACTCGGGTTGATACTTCTCAACTGCTCGCTCTATGACCTCTAGGGTGGAGCCATTCAACACCGTCAGTCGGGACTTGTCAAGGTTGATCAACTCTTCCTTTACTCGTACCCTCTGCTCGGGGGTGAGTGCTCCCCTAACCTTCAAGCTCTTGAGCGAGAGGCCAAGCTTACGTGCCACCAAGCGATAGACTATCCACTTAGCTGAGATCTCCATTGTCACATAGAGGACACTGTGCCCTCTTCGGATGTTATGGTACGTTGTGTTGATCGCATGTGTCGTCTTACCATGCTTGTTCTCTCCCCCCACCACCACAAAATTCCCTGGCTCAAGCCCCAGTATCTTATCGTCTATCTCTGCTCCCCATCCAAAGGTGTACGCCAGATGACCTCCCTGCTCCACCTTCTCAAAGTGATCTAGTGCCTCCTGAATGTGGCTGTGTGTTATCTCGATTGCATTTCCTCCTTGATCATCCACCACAATGCGCTATCCTCCCTAGGATTCCAACCGGCTCCATAATCCTTTGGTTCAATCTTTGACGGTTCCTTCTCGTTCAATGCAAAGTACATGTAGACCCCCTTCTCTTGCATGATGGGAGCCATCGTAGCTGTATCTACCAGGGGTGCCTCCACCTTTACCTCTTCAAGGTCACCATTCCAGTAGTGTAAGTACGCAGCCTCTACTGGCATCAGCATACACGCTTCCCACATGACCTTGTAACAATTCATCTGGAACACGTTGTACTTCACAAACTTATCAGCCAGAATCTTGGGCTTGGTCATCTTCTTCTTCTTATCAATCGCCCACCATTTCTGTGTCTTCAGGTCGTGAAGTGTTTGATCAATCACATCGTAGCGGTCAGGAGTACCATACAGATACAGCCCTGAATTAATTGGCCAACGTAGCGGCTGCTCAATAATAAACCGGGGGCTACGTGACAGCCTAGCTACGGCCTCATGTGCTACTGTACCCTTCAGCATCCACCTGTTCTTAAGTGGGTCCAACACAAAATCGTGGTTACGTTCGAACCACAAGTGTAGCGGACATGCCGTTAGCATCGTAGCAGATACGATTGGGTCTAGTGAACCATACCGCATGTGATCCGTTGACGTTTTGAACAGAGCTTCCGCCATTCCCCTATCAAAGGGTGGGTCAGGACAGATACGAGCGAAGTGATCTAGCTTAAAGCAGTCCACCTCATTCCCGTTCTTGTACGGGTGCCTGAAGTCAGGCTCACACTTGCAGGGTGTCTTGTAATCCTTACTTTCCTTCGTCCATCCAATCAGTGGCATTTAGAAACCTCCATCTGTTACGTCCCACTGCCCCTTGTTCTCTATCCTAATTAGGGGACAGACCTTATCCTTCTTAGCTTTCACATACTCTTTAAGCAATGTTCCCCTCCCTGTATTTTTTAACGCGTGTTCTATATTAACACCAACCAATACCACTGCCAGCATAACGACTACAGTAGCAGCTATCACAAGCAACGCAAACCACTGATGAGCAAAAGCAAGTACAGGTAGTATTGAAGCAACACCTAACACAAGCGCAAACTTAAACGGGGTCAAGAGTACACACCTCCAGAACAGCTTACACAAATTTGTTTCAAAAGGAATATCATTCGTTGAAGTTAAGAAATACGCCCACTGAAACAACAAACTTCCCTTGGTTAGCTTCATTCTACCTCCATGATGTGACCTTCATTATCCTCAACAAATACCCGCACTATCTTACCTGCATCTCTCGCAGTCTTAATCGTGTACGCCGTACCTTTGCTAAGCCCATCCCAGAAGGCTACTACTACATCAGAGTCTTCAACGATCTCTCATTGCGTTGGTAACCTGCACCCTTCCCGTACAGTCTCCAGTTGGGATAATGTACAAGCATCGAGAGTCCTGCCTTTTTGACAGCCTCCATTGCTGCTGTATCAACACCCAATGCACCCCCTGTAATCACCGTATCCCCAGGGTTCAGGTCATTACTCACAAACTCCCGCACTTTCTTGAGTGCTCTGAATCCTCTACTCCCCACTATCGCTACTCTCAATGACCTTCTCCGTATACGGGTTAACTATACTACCATCGGGGGTGATAATACCTGCCTCTGCTGCTGCTATCTTATCACCTAGGTTAGGATAGGCAGAGTAGTCACGCTCAAACAACCCAAGCAGGGCTGACCCCACCTCCTGCATGATCTGGAACATGGCATGTTTAGGGTGTAGAATGAAGTAGCCCACATCCATTGAGATAATTAGGTTCGGAGCATCACACGGCCTAAACTTACCTTCATGCGCCCTCACTTCAATGTATCCCCGCTTACCCTTCAGGCTGAACGGTCTGGCTTTCACGCTTCTTGTCCTCCCACCTCTTGATCTGTCGTAGTGATCGTCCTAGATCCTGTCGTGTGCCACTCAATGTTACGTTGCTTCCGGGCATGAACAGTGACTTAGTATCGGGAAAGGTTGCTGTCCACCTTGGCCCCTCACTAGTAAGCTCTGCACCTACATCAACAGCCAACTGTTTCAACTCTTTCTTGCTCACTCTCGTAGTCCGCATACACAAACCCCCTAATACCCAGAAAAAATTTTGTCCAAAAATACTCTCTACACATTTAGTTGTTAGGCGCACTGGCTAGGATTCCCCACCCCAGCATTCGTTTGGTTTCTTACGTCACCGTCTTGGTTCCCGTACCCTCTGTGATTGCACGATTCGCTACGGTACCTTGCTCAACCGCACTTCTTACACACCCCGGCTCACAGCAGCCGCAGTACACCCGATTAAGGGCTCCTTCTAAACTTCTCCCTTCTCCTGTGAAGAAGAATGTCATAACACACCTTACAGTATGACTTCAACTTACGGGGTTCATGCATGATAGTCCAATCTGCAACCTTCCCCTTCCACACTTTGTAAGTGAGTTCTGCCCCACAACCATTACATACTAACCCCATCTCTCTTGCACCTCCGCATCTGCCTTCGGGTTCAACCCCCCTATGGCATTCTCAAATATACTTACTATCTCAGGCATGATCTCTTCAACGTCATCTATTGGCACACTAAACAATACCTCATCATGCACCTGAAGCAGCGGCTTCGCCTCTGGAATATCTAACTTACAGGCGATCAATGCCGAGTTGATTAGCTCTGCCGCAGTACCCTGTATTCTAGCATTCACCACTTGATTCTCTGCGTGGATTCGTTCCTTAAAGTCTGAAGAGCAGATGCTTGGGACTCTTCTCTTCCGTCCCAGATAAGTAGTAACGTAGCCTCTCCGTCTAGCCGCTGCCTTTGTCCGTTCAATGCCGTCAAAGAGCGCAGAGTAGCCACCTGTAACCTCTTCATAAATCCTATGTGATTCACCCTTTCCAATGTTAAGGCGGCGAGCGAGGGTAGCAGGCACAAGGCCGTATAGAAAACTGAAATTGATAGTTTTACCTCTATCGTAATCAACACCAGCAATCTCCGCAGTACGTCTGTGAAGATTCTCCCCATTTTTATACGCCTCCAGTATTACTGGCTCTTCATAGACCAAGCCAGCCAAGTACATCTCAAGTTGAACATAGTCTACCTTAATAAAAGCGTGACCCTCATCAGGAATAAAGACAGATCGAACAGCCTTGGGTATGTTTTGAAGATTAGGAGAATCACACGACCATCTTCCAGTTCTAGGTAGAAAGGGCTTAAGATTAGGGTGGAGTCGATCCCCTCCACTCTCAAGGTAGGGTTTGTAGAACGTGGTCAACAGGTTAGCTAGTTTCCTACGTTCCATCAGTCGGTGGACGAAGATAGCAGCAGTAACATCCCCCTGATCTCTCAGTTTCAGGAGTGACTCATGGCTAGTGCTGTTGTTCCCTGCCTCTGTCTCGCCCACCGACTTCAGGCCAAGCTCACCGAAGAGGATTTCTTCTAGCTGTTTGGGGCTATTCCATACTTTGACATTGATCCCGGTCCCGTTACAGGTAGGACAGATGGAAACCTTACCTCCCCGCTTCCAGTGATAAGTACCATCAATACAACCCTCCTTTGGACAGGCCCAAGGACCGCCGGGATAAGCTTGCCGTATGGCGTATTCGACTCCGTTAAGACAATCAAGGGTTGTAGATGCTCGTCTTTCCAGTTCGGCACGATCAATTCGTATTCCTCTACTTTCCATCTCAGCCGTGATAAAGGCTAGTGGACACTGAAGCTTGAGCCAATAGGTTAGCAACCCCTCATCTTTCAAACGGGGCCACAGATATAGACCCAGCCTTCTAGTCATCTCAATGTCTATCGTAAGGTAAACATCCAACTCTTCCCGCGACATGTTAGGTAGCCACCCTAATTCATACCACTTGTTGAACACCTCATCTGGTATACCTTCATTGAGGCCATACATCTTGACCCGCCCCTTCAGTCCCTTCGGGCTGTTCTCATCTAACAGCGCACAACCTGCCAGTGTATCAATGAGCATCCAGGGTGGCCCTCCACCATCAAATCTCCGCTGCTCCGCCAACACTCGGATATCATACTTTCCATTGTGAGCAGCCATCATCTCTTTGAACCTCACAAATCCAAGCTGTACCTCGCCGTCCCGCCAGCAGCCCATCTCTTGAATCTCTCCATAGAAACCATCAGTCTCTACGTCAAAGGCACTCATGGGATAGCTAAAATCACCTTTGTTGACTAGTTCAAGATGCTGCCTAACGTGTCGTTGTGAATCATACACTGTTTGCTGCCTCCATCAGAACCTTTTGGGTGTCACTAGGGTACAGCTTTAATTCAGCGCAGTAGTGCCTAAGCTCTTCAATGTGGTGCATCACATCATCCATTGCTCGATGATTTCGTTGATCTGCACCTGCATCCTGCATGAGGGCCGGATGTTCCATCAAACTTAGTGCTCGACGGATGCAACCCACGTCCATGTTTGGATAAGCTAACACCGCCTCAAATCTAGGTAGATCACGACGCAAGAATGCTCGATCAAAGTGAGATACTCCTGAACCTGCCAGCATCACATCAGCCTTTGACTTAAACCCCCGTGCTTGCAAAGCGTACACCAACTGACTATCTATTAGGGGCAGTGGAAAAGTCTCTGCATTTTTCATATCCGCCAGTAACCCATTATCTGAATGCATCCGAGTAACAAAGGCTGACATGCTTTCATACCAGCCTTCCCTTGTTGGAGTAACCAACCACTGCCGCTCATCCAATACATTAAGCTTGGGGGTTGCATCGGTCAACACTAAAGCCATTTCTAGGATAAGGTCGTGCTCCTTGGATGACCCCGTAGTTTCAAGATCAACCCATGCAAACGCCTTTTGAGGTAACATCATCTTCCCATCCTCCACACTCGCACTCTCCGTCTTCCGTATCTCAAAGCTTCTCCTTTCGTATCCATGAAGATGTCTAGCTCAGATGAATGCCCTATCAAATCCTCACACACCCGCCCACCAATACCTTCAATCCATACTCGGGTACCGAACGGGTTCTGATCTTGACACCCTTTGTCTGAAGCTAGACAACAGGCAGCAGTGCGACCAGCTACGGGCCACACCCCTGAAGCCGTCTTATTCCCCGTATATGTGTATGCAGTTGTGGTCATAGTAAGAGCTAAGATATAAGCAATCCAAGTCACTTCATTACTACAATGTCACCGTCTGCATCGACACACCGCACCTCTTGTGCTGCAAACGAAAGGGCGCACCACTGACGCTCTACTACAGGTACTGGTATAGGCAGGGGTACTGGTACGGGCACCTTAACCATAGGTCCAGGCACTTCCTTCTCTACCTCAATCACTTCGATAGTACACTTGTTTTGAAACAAGTCAGGAGCTATCGCATTCATAGCAAACACCCACAAAGAAACAATGAGTAGCGCCACAAGGACAGCCGGTATCACCTCTTTAATCTCAGAAAGGAAGGTCATTGTCTGTGTCACCATCAGTAATAGGGTAATCCACCTCTGCCTTTACCTCTGGCTTTAGTGTACGCTTTCTACCCTTCGGCCTACCCGTTGGGTCGCCACGCTCCACAATTTCTACATTGTCAGCACCCTCTTTGTCTGTTCCATACATGCGAAACTCCGGGAAGAGGGCAAACTTTTCTTCTGCGTCGTCATCATCTACCTTGTACCTCTTCCAAGTCTTAGACTCTGAAAAGTGTAGCTTCATCCCGAACAGATTCACCTTGTCCTGTGAATTCAATTCGATTAGCATACCTTCAGCGTCTTCGGGGGAGAAGAGGGTCAACTGCCCAAGGCTGTTGACAAAATCTCCCTTCACCCGTTCAGACCATGAGAAGAGTACACTAAGGAGTGATCCCTTTTGGGTGTCCACTTTCTTAGATGATAGGATGCGAGCGTTAGTGATGTTAACTTCTGATCCCATACGGTAGGAACCTCCGTGGCATGTTGTGGTAGGATTCATATGCTTCGTGCATTAAGTGGTCTTCTCTGCTCAGATATACTCCTTCCTGAGCCATTCTATCCAGATCCATCAGTGTGACTGGTCTTTGTAAGTGGTCCCTTACTAATGCGAGGTCCACCAATACAGCTTTCGTAGGCTTTGTCAAGATAACCTCCGATCTGTTCCTCTAGCTTTTCGGCAAGGTGCTCCAGCCTTTCAGCAACCTCTACACCCTGTTGGTCGATACAATCGAGATGGAAGTTCACCTTCTCGATGAAGTCATCCATGTCTTCAATCGTCATCACCTGATAGAGAGCCTCATCCAGTAGCTGCCGGATGATGTCAGTCTCCTTCATTTAATCCACCTTTCATATCCCTAATATAGCACATGGGGTAGTCCACTGTCAAGACACAAATGCACAGATTTGCATAGAGAATGGACCGATTGCCCAGAAAAATTTTTCTCATTTTTTCGTCTTCCAAATCACAAACCACATCCCGAGTACGATCACTCCTAATACTACTGCTACGATTGCTTCAGAACTCATCTTCTCCCTCCTTTCTATCTACACGACGCGATCTTCTACGACCATCGCACCGAGCCGGGCGTAGGGCAGCAGCCACAAAAGCTCGTCGATACTGACCTGACTTGTACCACCAACCGAGAAGGCGTTTGCTCGTTTCTCGATCTCGTCGATGCGCTGCGTGGGGTCAGTCACGGAGTCCTGCGCGAAAGATCGGTTCCCATATTCCCAATCGCTTCGTTTAGCCGTTCGTTCTCGGCCCGTAGGCGCTCGACCTCGGCAATTAGCCAGTCAACCCGCTCGTCCTCCATCAAGGCACGCTTCCACTGATCGCGCCATTCCTTAATCTCAGCTAGGCGGTCGTCGGTCATCTTTCATTACTCCATCCATGATACACTTGACAAACTCCTTCCTAGTTGTTATATTTAAAACCGTAGGGGATACTAGTCAAAGAGTCCTTCATCCTTCGCTAGATCCACCATGTAGTCGGCATCGGCCGCCATCCTGTCACCCTCTCTGACATTGAGTTCATCTTCGATGTTATTCAAAAGCTCTTCAGCATCATCCCGCATCATTTCCAATTCAAACGTATCCATCTCTTCTAGGTCAGCAGTAATTGGAAAGTTATAATCAATCATGGTATCCTTCTTCCTCTTCTTCGAATTGTTCAAACTCTTCCGTGGTTTCGAATCCTTCATCCCCAATGCACCCATCAGCACACCGGATAAAGCCTGACTTGGAGGGGCTAGCGTTGTAGCAGGCTACCGTAGCTTGGCAAACCTCACACCCTCCCATGATTGGGATACCTACCTTCGCAAAACCGGCTCCATTGTAAGCATCACCAATAGCTTCTAGTCCCCTAGCTTTTGCTATATCTAGTAGTGTTACATACTTGTATGCCATTTAACACCTACAGTTAGGGTCAGTTGCTCCAATTATCTCGATTACGTTTCCTTCCTTGTCAACCCTAAGTATCTCTGCACATCCAGCTTCAATTGTGATCCAATCTGCTGGTATGTCTTGAGTTACTCGGAGTGTGAAACATGGTGCAGTGGGATTGCTTGTACATCCCAACAGTAAGAGTGCCCATAGGTATTTCTTCAATCCTGAAGCACAATCCTTCCTTTGACATCTGTTTTCAATCCAGGAACACGCATACTAAAATAGCGGCTCAGAGTACCATCTTTCCTGATCCCTAGGATTGAACCTTTTGTTAGCCTCTTCCCCCACTCATCAACTGCTACCAGTTCAATAGTACTACCCAGCTTTCGTAAGCTAAGTCTCACCGCGTTATCTTCCTTGATTTTCTTTTCTTTATAAATCTTTAATTCCATTATTCTTCCTCCTTAGCGCGAAAATGCGCTGATTAAGGTGCACCTGTACCTATTGATTAACAGCTTGACTCGCATCTCGTAGTCTTTAGTGGTAGTGTCCACTATGATACGGATGCCGTTTGGTGCCTTGTATTCCAGTTTCATTTATCCCTGCCATCTTAGAGAATTGAATGGTAATCCTCTCTCTCTTCCACTTGTATGCGTCCAGTTCTGTACATAGCCGTCGCTTACGTCTAAACTCAGAACATGTACATCGTCAATGTACAGCCGGACCCACCCCTCACAAGCAGCAGGTCTAACCTCTACGAATACCTCTACAACCTCATCCTCTTTCTCTTTCTTATCTGTAACTACCCTGTACTGTGTCATCTGCTAGTCTCCTTTTCATTGATTGTACATGAATGTCCTGTAGGATTTCTCCATACGTGACAAGGGCTTCAATGTTTCTTTGGTGCTCTTCTTCATCGTCTGTGAACAGTTGCATGATAGCATGAAAGTTTAGCTCACCACTACCAAGCACAGTCCCATCTTCATCAACGTCCATCACTGCTACTGCCATGATTAGCAAGATAATCCTCCCTCCATTTAATCATCTTCTCAATCCAGTCGATGTGCTTCGTCCACTTACAAAAGTTATCCCGATAGTCTATACATGATTGTGCTGACAATACACCGGGATACTTTTTTCTGTGTTCGGTGAGTGTAAAGCTCTTATTGACAAGCATAGTCAAGCCCCTCTTCCTCAAACATGTCGTTTCCAACTTCCCAACCTTCAAGGGATACAGGACAAAAATCAATCATTACAGGGCTACCCTCCACATAGCCCGTATTTGCAGAGTGAAGATCCCCCGTTCTGAATCCGAGTTCGCACATAGTCTCTCTTAAGGTATCCTCATCTCCTTCGTCAAGATAGTCAATATCCTCTGCGACCTCAGTCAAATAGCCCCACTCGAAAGCGGTTTCTTCACCTCTAAGCTCCGCCACATACCCAACAAGAGCCACCTTACCACCTACACTTGGAGCTATTCCAGCTTCAAAGGCTACCTCCTGATTTTCCATTGCATAATCTCGGAATCTTTCACCCGGAAATAGTTTAACTCCCCAACCATTTCCAAGATCAAAGAACCGACAGCACACACCCCTGCTAGTATGCACTGCACCATCAAGATCATCCGATGTGATGTCCGTGTTTGGTGGACTAGAAGTGGTCACTTGATAACTCCGAGTCTCCAGAGCCAGTAGATGTAGGCTCTCCGCCACATTTTAGTAGTCTCCCCTCTTGAGCCAAGTAATTCAGAAAATCTAGAGCGATCATCCCTGCCTGTAGAGGTGGTTGGTAGACCTCAATCCCATTCTCTACTAGCTGGATTAAGGTTTCACAAACTTCATCACAGTTACACTTCTTCTTTGTCACCCCTTACCTCCTTTACATAGGCGGTTACATACACCTGGAATTGTCCAACCTCAGTGACCGCCCAGTATACGGACACTGGAGAACGCGACTCGATCAGCTTTCGTGCCTTATTTTCAAACTGATCGTGAGTGAGTGCGGGTTCATCTTCTTCCCCGAACCCACTAGCGTCTACGAAAAACTCTGCGATTTCTTGAAAGTTGTCACTCGCATCCATGTATCCAATCACAGGGATTGGAAAGGGACGCCGGATCAATTCTTGCTCAGTCATCGTCATTGGTCGCTGATCTTCTTCAGCAGCCTCCAACGCTATCCGAGTGTTAACCTCTTCAATCATTCCTCCACTCCACATATTTACTCCTTTCCTTCGTAGGGTGAGTGGTATGGATCAAAGTCAATACACACTAATGTTTGTGTACTTCTTCTGATCCCGACATTATTTGAGTGAAAATCACTGCCAGAAAATCCGGCTGCTTGGAGTTCATCAAATAGATCACTCATTGCCCCGCCACATAATCCGTAGTTCATATACCATGTTTCATTGTAGTCATCGTCAGTACTCCGCACGATGCAATTCTCTGTGAAGTATCCCCAAGCATTTATCCATTCACTGTATGATTTAAACCCCTTTCGAATAAAGAATACCTCACTGAAAACCTCTGGCCCTACACCATAACTGAAGGCAATTTTTTGGGCCTTCTGACTCTCAACTGCGTCATCTACGTCGCTGAAAACTTTGAATCCTATTTCTTCTGTGTACTCAAAGTAAGAGCAGCAGCAACCCCAATTAGTCCTGCTACTCTTTTCCAGCTTCAGGTTCAGGTCAACTTCCATGCCCTTACCTTTCGTCAGAAGTTTCCGTCCGCTACTTGCAGACAAGTAAGACCAAACTCATGCCTCCACATCTTCACAAGCCGGTCACGATCATCCAGCACTAGCCAAACTTGCTTTTGTACCTTGGGATCTATTCGGTTGAACATCTCCCACTTGACCCACACATCCGATTGATAGTCTCCGTCTGGACGCATCCAGAGTAGCTCACGGCAGATACCGTACTTGTCTAGCCACTCTTCGGTAGTTTCCCTTAGCTTCTCAGGACGGCCAGTGAACAGCCAGATTTCACTGTCTATCGACAGAGTGTCCACTAGCTCAATTATATCATGCTTCGGTTTGTCCTGCATGACATTGTAGGGGTAGAAAAACGAGTCCCAATCTTGTTCACCACCCTCTACAAAATGCCTCCGATGCGTGAGATCGGCTAGTGTACCGTCGATGTCACAGATTACGATACCCACACATACCCCTCTTCTGGAATATCTCCTTCTCTTTCATCATCAGAGATTCCATCTTCTCGGATGATTAAAACGCTTTCGTCCAAGCAGTACTCAGATACCGTTATGTACTTACCACTGTGGTATCTGCCTTTGCGCTCTTCTTCGATGTAGCCGGTATCTTCTTTATTAAACTCGCAGTTTCGTTCATACCCAGTTGCATCTTCCAGCGTATTGCTCTCACCGATAGAATAATCCGGTCCGCAACAAGTGCAACTCACTCGGTCAGGGTTATGCCCGAAACGATTAAAGAAGATAATTTTTGCTTCATCGAGTGGCGCTTCGATGTAGATATACTGGTGGGGATACTCTTTTGAGCTACCTCCACTATGCATATCCATGAACCGAGTCCACATTCAGTTAAGCCACCTTTCTATCTTGTCTCTCGTTTCAAGTTTCGCTGGCACTGTGCAGACTGAGATCTGTCCACCTGTACCTAGCGGCTGGAGATAGTTTCCCCTACCTTGTACTCTCTCCGTTGGGAGAGTCGCTAGCGCTTTTTCCGCGCTCCCTGTCTGGCGTCTTACCTTCTGCCAGTGTCGCTTTCTTCTGCTCACGTTCCCTCGCTTGTTGTTGACGTTGTTTGCGTCCGTGTCTCAAGTGAGCGCCTCTGTTTCTCTTTCTGTTAGCCATCTTTTTTCAGCTTTCTCTTTTTTACTCTTTTTACTCGTTGTTCAGCTAAGAAGATAAACTCTCTCAAAGCAGCTAAAACGGGTTCACCAAACTTAACATTCCCGCCGTCGCCCATAGCCATCTCCTTCAGTTCCTCCAATACCTCAGAGGCTATGGAGTTTTCCATCTTTTTTACCTCCCGATCCGCTTGTACGCCTTCTTCTCGATCACTGTCTCTTCCAAGAAACGGAAGAATACTACCTCTCTGTCCCACTTTTCTAGCAGGCTATCGAGTAGTATCCTAGCGTCGGTCTGAAACTCAACAAAAATCATGCCGTTGATTTTCCATAGCTTGTGATTCTTGTCTGGACCGTCGCAACCAGACCTCCACAGCTTGAAATCTCCCTTGTCCAGATCGCCACTACCTGAGATTTCCAGCACAATGTCACGAACGTTCGCACCTTTCAGCAGCAGATCCATAACCTCACCGCACAGCCAGAATTTCAGCTTACCTTCACCATTCCGGCATGTCCAGCCGTAGACCGCGCTTTTCTTAAGCTCGAAACGTGCTTCCACTTGGGTTTCCTCCTTTCCAGTTTTTGAGGTTGGCTTTCAGGTTAGGAAAGATTATCGGAACATGAACTCTGCGGCTTGCTTCGGGTTCAGCTTGTGATCGGCTACGATTCTGCCGAGTGGAGCCTTGATCTTGTCGGCTGTTTCGTTGTCACCATCGGCAACGAGTGCCAACCTGACCGCATCCAATGCCTGTACAGCATCGAAAGTCGGTTTCCGCATTGAGCGGTTTGCCTTTGCCACCTTATACCTCCAGGGGCGTGAATTGACCTAGCTTTTTCTCGATTAACACGGCGTCTAGGTCACCGCCGAGCCTCAAGTAGTCGTTCCCACCATCCACGAAAATCGCTCCGCAAACGCACTTGCGAAAGTCGTGCCGGTGGACGGATCGGATAATGTCGCCACACTTTCGGCACATCAGGCGTGTTCCGCCTTCGCCTGGAGATATGGCGACATCCCCCGTTCTGTAGTCACTCACTCTCTGCAAGCTCCTTTCGTGCCAAATCGCCAAGCTCCTGACGATCATCGGCGCTCAAATCCTTTAACTCTTTCAAGCTCACCGGCTTTTCAAAGTCTTCGAAGTACGCCCGAATTGCGGCGACGTTGCTAGGCTCAGCCACGATTGACCTCCCGTCTTTTAGGTTCCACTAGGTACAGGTTCCTAGCGTATTGCTGACAAC
>Ga0114923_10001480_pt1 | contig 16327 bp, 16 predicted proteins | sample SumtaG_FD_89578 | JGI IMG/M metagenome (GOLD analysis project Ga0114923, IMG submission 89578) | Deep subsurface microbial communities from Indian Ocean to uncover new lineages of life (NeLLi) - Sumatra_00157 metaG | ecosystem: Environmental > Aquatic > Marine > Oceanic > Sediment | place: near...
GACCCTAGACCCTAGACCCCATGATTCCCTTACGCGACAACATTCCCTCCAGGACGGTCCCCTTTGTGACTTATTTTCTCATCGGGGCCAACGTTCTGGTTTTCCTGTTCGAGCTGTCCCTCGGACCGCAATTGCAGCAGTTCATCCACATATTCGGGGTTGTTCCGGCGAGGGTGACCACCATCGTCTCCGAGGCGCCCCAACTGATACATTATGCGGTCTTTCCTTTTGTTACCTCCATCTTTCTCCACGGCGGGTGGATGCACCTGCTGGGCAATATGCTCTACCTTTACATATTCGGTGACAATGTGGAGTCGGCCCTGGGACATCTTCGCTACCTGATTTTCTACCTGTGCAGCGGGGTGGCCGCCTCCCTGGTACATATATCGTTCAACAGTGGAAGTGACATCCCTACCGTGGGGGCCAGCGGCGCCATCGCTGGTGTGCTGGGTGCCTATTTTCTTCTTTTCCCACGTGCCAAGGTAGTCACCCTTGTGCCTATCTTCTTTTTCATCCAGATCGTGGAGATTCCGGCATTGCTTTTCCTGGGGCTGTGGTTCCTCATCCAGTTCCTCAGTGGGTCAATGAGTCTCGGGAGCGGCGCCTCAGCGGCGGGAGTGGCTTGGTGGGCCCATATCGGGGGGTTTGCTGTGGGGGCGGGATACACGGTTTTCAGGTTCCGGATGATAAAGGAGAGAATGGGAAGGGTTAAATAGACAAGAGACAAGAGACAAGAGACAAGAGATAAGAGATAAGAGATAAGAGAATGAGCCAGGTGTTTACTTCTGCACTTATCACCTTGAACTTATCTCTGATTTTCCTATTCCCCCTTTAGAATAAGACTTTACTGCGATATAATGATTAGTTGAAGGGAGGCTCATCATGATGCTGGATGAATATCCTAAGGAAGTCACGCTCAGAGACGGGTCCTTGGTAACGTTGCGTCCTGTAGTGAAGGAGGACGAAGACGCTCTGTACCATTTCTTCAGTGGAATGAGCAAGGAGGATCTGCTGTATCTCAGGGATGATGTCGCGAACCGTGATGTCATACACGGATGGATGGAGAGCATCGACTATGAAAAAGTGTTGCCCATCCTGGCTATTGACAGTGACGTAATTATCGCAGACGCTACGCTCCACAGGAACCCCCACGGCTGGATGCGTCACGTCGGGGAGATCCGGATGTCCGTAGCGGGGAGCCACCGTGGTAAGGGGCTTGCGCGGATCATCGCTGCCGAGATCTTTCAGCAGGCGGTCGGCCTGGGACTGGATAAACTTGTGGCTCAAATGCTAACCATCCAGAAAAGCGCCCAGCATGTGTTTACACGACTTGGTTTCAAGGAGGAAGCGATTCTGAAGGACCACGGCATGGACGCTACGGGTAAGAAGCACGACCTCATAATAATGAGCAACGACGTGACCACACTCTGGGAAAACTGGACCGAGTTTGCGGAATCGATGTCCGGGACCTGGAACATGGAAGACTAGGAGTCTGCCAGAGGTTCATTCAAACCGAAAAGGGGGGTTAAAGATGCTCCTCGAACGTTATCCTCAAAAGGTCACCCTGAAGGACGGAACAGAGTTGGTCCTGAGGGTCATGAACAAGCAGGATGAAAGAGCACTCATGGATTTTTTTGAGGGCCTTGAGGATGCGGACCGCCTTTACTTGCGTAACGATGTGTCCAGCTACAGGGTGGTGCGCAAGTGGTTCAACAACCTGAACTATAACAGGGTGTTCCCGCTGCTGGCAGTGGACGGTGATCGCATCGTCGCCAACGCGACATTGCACAGAAAGCCTTTCGGGTGGATGCGCCATGTTGGTGAGATCCGCATCGTGGTTTCCCCGGATTTAAGAAAAAAGGGACTGGCCTACACCATGTTCACAGAACTAATTCACACTGCTGCAGATGCCGGCCTGGACAAACTGACCGCTGAGATGGCGGCGTCCCAAGCCGGCGCCATTGAGGTGTTCCGGAAAATGGGCTTTAAGGAAGAGACCATCCTCAAGGGCTATATTAAAGATGCCACGGATAAAGTGCACGACCTGCTCGTCATGACCTTGGATATAGAATAACAGCTAGTCACGCCAGCGGCGTGATTGAGGTTCCAGACACGCTGCCGGGAGGAGTGAGCACCATGAAAACCCGATTGCTGGTAATGTTGGCGACGATCCTTTTTGCCTCCGCGGCCTGTGCCCCCACCTTCAATGTGACGATGGGAAATATGCCGACTCAGGACCCGGGTGCCTGGATCGAGGCTGACATGACAACGAAGGCCGAAGTCGTGGAACTATTCGGCCAGCCCGATTTCACTGGAGTCGACGCCGACGGCCTTTTGAAGTGGACCTGGACACATCTCGGGGTCGAGGTCACGGCAGGCAAGGACGCGACCATCACCTCTTTTTTCAATCTGGAGGTTTCCTTCGACAGGGAGCTTGTAAGTTCCTTTTCCTATTCACGGAAGACGGAATAGGAAAAGGAACAGTGTAGAGTGTAAAGTGCAGGGTGCAGAGGACAACGCGCAATCTGAACAGCATGTCCTTTAGATTCCCTCTGCACTCTACACGCTGCACTCTGCACTAAAGCGCGTTCCACAGGAGAGGAACTTTATGATTTACGGTCTCGGCATGCAGGAACTTTTAGTAATCCTCGCCATCGTCATGCTCCTGTTCGGCGGCAAGAAGCTGCCTGAGCTGGGTAAGGGGCTGGGCAAGGCCATCCGCGGGTTCAAACAGGCTGAGGAGGAGACCATCAAGGAACTGAAAAAAGCAGCTGAAGGGAAGGAGCCAGACGAAACGAGGGGCGACGGCGCGACTGAAACCGCCGAGGCTGAAAAAGAAGAAACCGACGAAGAGACTGAGCGACCGAGCGACTAAAAACAAAGAATCAACACATCCTAATCATCCAGGAGGCTTTGGCCTCCTTTTATATTTGGGACAAGGAACAGGATACAAGGGACAAGGTAGAGTACGGTTCCTGCAAAAAACGGTAAGAGTTTATCCACCGCAGCGCAACCCATTCCAGGTTGCACCACCAACCTTCGCCAAGACTACGGCTGGCTGGCAGAGTTTCATAGGGCTAAATTTCTTGAATTTTAGATCTTAGATCTTGGATCAATTCCAATCGTTCACTGTTCACACCGTACCGTTCAGGATATACTGAGTTGTTATTGAAATCTTTTAAGGCTTTCAAGGGTGCGTCAGATACGAGACTCGACTGACGAGGGATCCAGAGCGTACACGGAAACGTACGCGTGGATTGCCGAGGAGATAGTACGAAGTAGATGACGTGCTATTGAAAACCGCATTAACCCCTATTTATAATGAAACTACTTTTGTTCCACATGCCATCTTTTTGGTACCAAACCCATGAAAAGAGCATCCTCGATGCTCCCGATATGGATGTCTCAGTTGAAGTTACTGATTGCATCGTAGCGTTAATTCAGGCGGAGGAGGACGATCCCGAAAAAGGGAAAAAGGTCCTGGATAAACTCATCAAAAACATCAAATGGCTGGCTGGTAAGTTCGGAACAAAAAAGGCAGCCCTGCACTTCTTCTCTCACTTGTCGGAAAGCAGGGCAGATCCTGAATACGCCAGGGACCTCCTCGACCGTGCCGCCGAGCGCTTGGAGGGGGCCGGTTACGAGGTCCACGTGACGCCCTTCGGATATTTTTGTGAGATGAAACTGCACATTGGGGGTGAGTCACTGGCAAAAGTTTGGAAGGAGTTTTGAATTATCGGCTGCCAGCTTTGCTTTGTGTTACTTAGTGTCCTTCCATATTTGCCTTAATGGCTACGCCGTGACAAGTCGTGTTGAATGAACTGCCGTTTTTATGGGAACCACGCCTTTTCCAAATCCAAGGGCTTTTTCTGCGACACTTCGAGTACACTGCGTTAAAATCGCAGCCTTTGAAATAACTGCGCCTTTACCAATCACGAGTCACGAATCACAAGTCACGGCCCTTTTCCTGTTCCCCTTTCCCTGCTAAAATCCTCATCGGGTCGGACCAGTATTTACTGTTTTGGAAAGGAAAAACCACAATGTCTCGGAAAAAGGATAAATCGGCAGCAAAGATATCCCAGCCCACATACCGCGGCAATCTCGTCTATTCTTGTATCGACTGCGGTGAAGAGTATCCTGTTGAGGAGTTTTACTACACCTGTCCCGCCTGTGGGTCGCTCCTGAGGCTCCATGACCGTTCCTTCGACGAGCTGAAAAAGGTCTCCGGTTCACGGTGGCAGGAGATCTTCGACGAGCGCAGGCGGTCCAACGAGGCCTGCATGTCCGGGATATTCCTCTTCCACGAGTTGGTAATGCCAACGGTTCCACCCGAGGACGTTATTTACCTGGGTGAAGGGCACACTCCCATGATCCGGGCTAATGACGATCTTGCTGGTTGGCTGGGTGCCCCCTTCTTCGTCAAAAATGACGGACAGAACCCCTCTGCCAGTTTCAAAGATCGGGGGATGGCAAGCGCCATCAGCTATTTGAATCACATCATCAGGAAAAGAGATCTGGACCAGGTTCTTGGGATCTGCGCCAGTACCGGAGATACATCTGCCGCAGCAGCCTTGTATCTGTCCTATTTACCTAAAGGGCGCGTCAAGTCAGTTGTGCTTCTGCCCCGAGGGAAGGTGACTCCCCAGCAGCTGTCTCAACCTTTGGGTTCGGGAGCCACGGTAATAGAACTGCCCGGAGTGTTCGATGATTGCATGCGGGTCGTCGAGGAGTTGTCGGAAAACTACGAGGTGTTCCTCTTAAACAGCAAGAATCCCGTACGGATCAACGGACAGAAAAGCTATTCCTACGAGGTGGCGCAACAGCTGAACTGGAAAACCTCGGACCTCGTTGTCGTAGTACCCATAGGCAACGCGGGGAACATTACAGCGCTCATGGAAGGGTTTCTCGATCTGTCCAGGCTTAAGATCATCGACCAGCTTCCGACTGTAGTGGGTGTGCAGAGCGATCACGCGGATCCGATCTACAGGTGGTCCATGACAGGTAATTATCAGCCGGTGACCGTTACCCCCAGCGTGGCTCAGGCTGCCATGATCGGGGATCCTGTTTCATTTCCGAAGGTCCGCAAGCTAGTAGAGGAAAGTTTCAAGAGCCGGTTTTTCATGGTCAGAGTCACTGAGCAGGAGATTATGGAGGGGATGCTCACAGCCAACCGTCATGGCCACATTGTGTGCACCCAGGGCGGAGAATCCGTTGCGGGACTGAAGAAGGCAATCGGCTTGGGTATCGTGAGCCCCGAGGACACGCTCGTAGTGGATTCCACTTCCCACCAATTGAAGTTTGCCGAATTCCAGAGAATGTACTTCGAGGATTCATTCCCCTCTGATTATGAGATCAAAACCCATGACTCCCTCAAGAACACACCCGTTGCCATGGAAGGGAGCGCGGATGTTGTTGCAGAGTATCTGGGACTCAGGAAGAAATAAGTTCTAAGAGATAAAAGATAAGTGATAAGGAATAAGGAATAAGGAATAAGGAATAAGGAATAGGGGATAAAAGATTAAAACCTTATACCTTATCTCCTGGCACTTATCTCCAGGACCACGATTTCCTCAGTCAGGATATGAATACTCATGGTGAATCCCCGACCAAGATGGTTCATAGTGTTCATCATACTGCTAACAGTAATGAGTGTTATTCCTGGAAAAGCCCTGGCCGATGAGATCGTGGTCCTTCTCCACGGTATCGCAAATATTCCCCTGTCCATGAAGTACCTCGAGAGCAGCCTTGAAAAGGAGGGTTACCAGGTCCACAACCTGGGGTACCCGAGCACCGATGTGCCCATTGAAGTAGCAGCCGCAAGGATCAGGGAAAAGGTGATGGCGATAAGCGGTGGCAAGCGCATCAATTTTGTGGGTCACAGCATGGGGAATCTGCTGATCCGCATGGTGCTTGCAAATGACCTGCCCGGCCTCGGGAGAGTCGTCATGATAGCCCCGCCGAATCAGGGTTCGTTCATGGCGCAACGCCTGGATGACCTGGGTATCTACAGGTGGATCTTTGGACCGGCCGGTCAGCAGTTACCTTCCGACAACAGGGTGTTTTTTGAGAACCTGCCCATTCCGGACTGCGAATTCGGGATCATCGCCGGAGGGAGAGGAACGGAAGGCGGCTACAACCCGCTTCTCGAGGGTGACAATGACGGAACGGTCCGCGTGGAGGAAACGAAACTTCCAGGCGCTGCCGATTTTACCCTGGTGAACAACACTCACACGCTCCTTCTCTTCGACCCTGAGACCGTGAAGCAGACGATTCACTTCCTGAAGAACGGAAAATTTAAAAAACCTTAACCATAAAAAGCCTGGTTTCTTCAAAGGCGCTGATTTGAAACGCAGAGGTCGCGGAGGGACGCGGAGGAAAAACAGGAATCAATGGGGGAATAACAGTTCCCAGAGATGCGGCAAATGCAACTCACACCCGTACTTCACTCCACTGGAGTTACTCGCTAGAGACACATAGGGTCTTAAATGTGGAAAACAATGTAAATTATGCCTGCTTCAATCCTTCTCCGTGATTCTGTGGCTCTTTGTGAGACCGCTTTCAACGCTTTTAAGGAAACTGCTGCATCCCCCAGGTATTAGATTTCTTCTGCGTTCCTCCGCGACCTCTGCGGTAAATCAGTCCTTACCGCTTTTAAATGGACCACTTAATATCCCTGAATTTGATTTCCTCCGCGGTTAAATTTCAGATTTTTCTGTAAATACACTTTGAAATTTTCTCGAATGGCACCTCCTCCGGGAGCTTTTCCGTCCTTCCGATGATCAGGTATCCCGGCGACAACAGGCATTTATGGATCCGGTCAAGGACTTTACGCTGGATCTCCTCGGTGTTGTAGGTCAGGATAGAATTCCTCAGTAAAACCAGGTGGAACTGCCCCGGTGGGCTCATGGTGAGAAGGTCGTGCCGGCGGACCTCCACCAGGTTCCGGACCTCCTCGGCCAGGGTCCAAAGCCCATCATCCTCCTTGAACCAGCGACCCAGCAGGTGTCGGGGGACCTCCCGCACTGATCCCCATCTGTATGTCGTCTCCCGAGCGCGCTCCAGGGAAGGCGTGTCTGTATCGGTGCCGAGGATGGTCCAGGGATGCTTTACGTGCCCTGATCTGCTGAGATCATCCAGGAGCATGGCCATGGAGAAGGGCTCCTCTGCACCCGCGCATCCGGCTGACCAGATCCTCAGGCTCTCGTTTTTTCCCAGGCAGCTCTCGCCATCCTGGATCAAGGATGCCAGGTCCGACCAGAGCCAGGCGTTCCGGAAGAAGCGGGTGATGGTGAGCCTGAGGAGGGAGTCCAGTGTGGCTTGCTCTGCCTCATCCCGGGCGACAAGTTGGGCGTATTTTTCAAGGTCATATATCCTGAGTGACTCCATGCGTGAGCGCACCCGTCGCCGAATATTACGCCTGTCAAAACGCCTCCACCGATACCCCATGGCGGGGAGGACGGCACTGAGAAATGCCTGAAATTCGCCGGAATGCACGCTAGTGATCACTTTCATAAAAGAAGTTGTTTTTGAGTGTCAATTATGTCATATTTTAGCAGTATTTGACAGGGTGGGTAATATAAGGAGGCTGCTTATGCTTCTGGCTGTTATGGGTGACAGTCACGACAACCGTGAGGCGCTTCAGATTGCCGTAAAGATCGCGGTGGACAAGGGAGCGAAAACCCTTTTCCATACAGGCGACCTGATATCGGCCTTCATGCTTGAGATACTCCACGATTTTCCCGGTCGGATCTACCTGGTCAAGGGCAACAACGACGGTGATCCTCTCGCCGTTTCCCGCACTATTCCACAGGAATGCCCCCAGGTAAAGGAGTTCGGTGGGTTCATCATTGTGGATTTCGACGAATTTCGCGTGGCCATGACCCATTACCCGGAGAACGCCCGCGCCCACGCCATGGCGGGGGATTTCGACATGGTTTTTTACGGCCACACACACGAGTATGCAGAGAAAATAGTGGGAGAATCTCTGCTGCTCAACCCCGGAGATATCATGGGGCTTAAGGAAAGCGCATCCTTCTGCATTGTGGAGAGCGACACGAAGGAGGTCCGGAGGTTATTTATCTGATGGACTCGGTACCGTTCCATCATAAGTATTCCGGTGTTAATGAACTACTTGAGAACTGTACCGGATAGATGTCACGTAAGATCTATATAGCCTTTGGGGATTCCATCACCGACGGTTACGGTGTTCCCAGAGGTTTCGTTTCATTCCTCACCGAACAAATATCAAAAGCCCACCCTGACCTGGACCTCGTAACCATCAATACCGGTATGAGCGGCGATACCAGCCGAGGCGGCCTGTACCGACTGGGCCGGGACGTCATCGACCATCGGCCTGACCTGGTGACCATAAACTTCGGGGTCAACGACGCCTTTTCCGGCATCTCTCCCAGGCAGTTCTCCGACAATCTCCGTGATATGGTATCCCGTATACAGGCAGCCGGTTGTGACAGTGTCCTCATGCTTTCATGTGAGGTAATCCCGGAGGATTGGGCGGAGAAGCAGGTTCTGCCTTACTGGGAGGCCATGAAGGCGTTGGCCGGGGAGATGGGCTGTGTCTACGCCGACGTTCACGGAAAGTGGGTCAAGGAGCTTAAGGGAGGACGGCCGGAAGGCGATCTGATCATTTCCGGCGACCTTCATCCCAACGAGGAGGGGCACAGGCTCATTGCCGAGGCGGTGTTCGAGGCGATGGAGGAAAGCGGCCTGCTTGACGGTCTGCAGGCTCAGGAGGGGGAGAGGGGATGAGTGGGCGAGGGGGAGAAAACCACCGGACGCGGAGACTCGGTGACACGGAGACACGGGGAAATAGCGGTGATCGACAAAACCGAGCCCGCACCCGAGTCCGCACCCGAACCCGATAGTAATGCTTGATGTCATTGCGAGAGAAGCGCGGCAATCCCGCTTTACATAAATGCGACGGTTTTTACCACCCGTTCGTCACTTATTTCGTTGATGTGACTCACTGGAGGCACGGAGAAAGGCGGAGCAGGACGTTAAGCATGAATAAAGCGCAGCTATCATTAAGGCGATGATTTTCACCATTGAGTTCACTGAGAACTCTGAGAAAATCTAAAAAGAGATAAAATTGACGTCATTCCGGAAATTACGACGAAGTCGAAATTGTCCGGAATCCAGTCGCTCTTGCCTATCACGGAGTAGTCCTGAACTCATCCAAGGACAAAGATGAAATCTGAATGCGAAGACGGGTTATTCCACCTCCCCAATTCCATATTCACTATTCCAGCTTTTTGAGATCTGAAGTGAAGACCGAACCCCGACACCTGACACCGGCACTTTAAAACTCGCAGATCCTGTGAAAAATCGCCTTTGATCTTCCTCCTGCATTCTGCATTCTACATTCTGATCTTATCTACGGTCCCCAATCGGCCAGATCCTTTCCAATAACCAGTAATATATCAACACTTTTGAGCTTGTATCGCGCCGGGGTGATGGCCCCCGGATCGGCGAGCATACCTGCGATCTCCGTTGCATGATCAGCTTTTTTCCGGGTGTAGTAGATAATGGAATCATCCCACTTGTCCCCGGTTCCCTCTTCCACGACAGGTACCACGTAGCCGGTTTTTTCAAGATGTCTGGCTACCTTCTGACCAAGTCTCATGATGCCGCTGCGGTTCGATACCTGTATAAGGACATCCCCCTTCCCCGGTTTTATGGCAGCGATGAGGTCTGCACCGAGGACCCGTGGGGGCTGCGGAATGAAGACCTGCTCGGGAGTCTTTTCCCCGGCTTTTTCCCTTTCCGTAGACACTTGTGAGGCCTTTGTCTGGCCTGGCACCCATACGATAGTGGCCTGGGTCCTGAAGTCGGCGTAAGAATCGGACAGACCGCTTCCGATGCCGAGTCCCAGAGTAAGGCTGTCATTAGCCCGGTATTTGACACCCACAAGCGCGGTGGCTTCGATGATTTTTTCTTCCATGGGGCCATCCGAGTGGGTGTGTCTGGATGCCGAATATTCAACGATGCCTGTAAGGCGTGGAGACATCTTACCCTCGGCGTAAGCTCCGTAAAACAGGTCGCTGTCATCGCCGGTTTCCGATTCCAGGTAGGATTGGTACCCCAGGTTAAGGCCGAAGTCCCAATCAGGCAGTGTACTTGACGCCGCCAGAGAAAGTTTCAGCAAGGTCGTGTCGAGAGTCAGTGGAATTGAGTCTCCCTGGGCGGCTGTAGGAAAGCTCGCCAGAAGCTGGACTCCCAATCCGGAGTCGGTACTCTTCCCGGTGAACTTGTACCTGGCGAAGACTTTCATATCCAGGAAGTCTGAATTGTTGAATTCAGGATCACGGATGATATAGGGGAAAATGGCGCCCATCATCAGTTGGTCGCTCAGGCTGTAAGCACCGGTAACCGAGAGGATAATGTCTATATCACGACTGTTGTCGGCGTTGCGAAGGAAGTCAGCCGAGGTGCCTACAGCCCAGCGTCCCTTCTCAACCTCCTCTGGCTTCCAGAGATTGAAGACCTGCCCTGGGACAACAGGATCGATGGTGACAAGGGGTCCAGTGACATTGCCGAGGTAGGTGTATTTGGCAAAGGATGTGACTGGCAGAGTCAGAAGGAGGAATACAAGACTGAGTGCCGTTGTTCTTCCTGGTAGCATTTCGTCTGCTCCCGGCAGCGTGTAAGGAAATCGCGACACGCTGCTCTATAGGAAATGCTACAGCCCCCCGGAGGGGAAATCAAGGCATGGGATGAAATCCGGGGCCACTTATCCAATGTTCGTCGCAATCCATAAAAAACGCACCCAGTAGATGGATGAGTTTTTTGTGTGTCGAACCAACATGGTCGGGTGCCCCTCCCCTCGACAGGCTCGGGGCAGACGACGCGGTGCCCAGGCAGTTAGCACCTTGCTCGGGACAACTCTCCGCTGCTCACGGTGTGCGTCTGTCGCCCTGTGGCCTGCCAAAAAAAATCCCGCTGTCGCTCCCCTTTAAAACCCAGATTAGGGTTGAGGGTGAGCTATAGCGGGCAGCCTTCGTTTTCCAAGCTCTTTAAGATTTATATGGCTTGCCAGCCGTAGCTGTCAAAGCAGGGCTGGGAGCTTTTGCGAAAAAGGTCCGCCGTCGCTCACCTGAAAACCCAGATTAGGGAGGAGGGTGAGCTAAAGCGGACAGCCTTCGCAATCAAAGCTATCGCTTTGATTGCGAAGGCTGGTGGAGCTGAACGGGATCGAACCGTCGACCTCTTGACTGCCAGTCAAGCGCTCTCCCAGCTGAGCTACAGCCCCACACATTAAGCGAACAATTTATATACTCTGCTGGCCCTTTGGTGTCAACCCCACCTCGGCGGGATTGCAAGCGGGGCCGATGGTGGGACAAGCGGGCGTTAGACAGCTCTCATTGTTTTAATATTGCAGGGCTTAACCCCAGAAGTTAGCCTACCTCTGCGTCTCTTCCGTCTTCGCTTTGGGTCGTCGCCTGCGGCTATGCCCTCACAAGTCAGCTTCGCCGTGACTAGTTGCGTATTTTACGTTCAAAAACATTGTATTAATAAAAACCGTTGTTCAACCCAGGTACGCATTAACCGGAAAAACCTGAAATCAGTTGTTTTTAGGATTTTTCTTCCCCTGTTCCTGGGGTTTCCTCGGTAGTTGCTTTTTTGGCTGCCGGTTTTTTAGGAGCTGCCTTTTTAGCTGCAGCGGGTTTCCCGGGTTTCGTTTTTGGGGCCGCTTTCTTTGCGGGGGCCTTCTTCGCAGCTTTTTTCGCAACCTTCTTTTTAGCCTTCTGGTCAGCCTTCTTCTCAGCCTTCTGGGCTTTTTTGGCCATTTCTTTTTCCAGGTCTTTAACCTCTCTGTCGATCCCCTTGATCTGACGGAGGATCTCTCCCGTGCCGGCTACAGTGAGGGACGAGTCCTTCTCTACCAGGTCCCAGTATCGCTCGCCCAGCATCTTAAGGACCTTTCCTCTCTTGAACTTGAGGGTCTCGATATCCACCCTGGTCTTGGCCGAGGTAGAAACTTTGGTGGCCTCCTCTGCTCCAAGTGAGGCGTATTCAATCACTTTGCCCCACACATCACGGAAAAACTTCTCTACATCTTCAGTAACTATTTTCTTTGCTTCCTTCTCTTTGTCTTTCTGTTTTTTCTCGGTCATGCCTAACCTCCAATGGGGTCATTGTTAATTTTAAATATAGTTAAAAGATTAACAACGGGATTTACACGTGTCAATGAGACCGTATCCGGAACGCAGAACGCAGAATGTAAATCTTGAGTCCACAACTCTAAAACACCCAACCAAACCCCGGACCCCAAACCCCAAACCATGCCTAATCCGTTGGTCGTTGAACGTTGGACTCTGGACTTTCCTTTACTTCCCGCCATGGCAGCGTAAAGGATATGGTCGTACCTTCTCCTTCTGTGCTCACGACATCGACGGTTCCCCTGTGGCTGTGGACGATTCTCTGAACTGAGGCCAGCCCGATACCGGTTCCGGGTATCTCCTCTTCAGTCGGAACCCGTGTAAAAGGTCTGAATATGTTGGTAATATAATCTGCTGGGATGCCTATCCCGTTATCTGAGATCGAGAATCGGTGGCACGTCTCACCTGCTGTTGTCACTCTTTCATAACCCACCGTGATCCGGGGGTCTTCCTGGGCACCCATGAACTTGAAAGCGTTGGAAAAGAGGTTCGTAAAAATATTGATAAGGTGGGTGGGGTATCCCTTCAGACATGGGAGGTCTTCTGAAATATTTATGATGAAGGAATTACGGATCCCCTCGGGGTCCGCCTCCACTATACCCTCTTCGATAACGCTTCGCACGTCCACCGCCACAGGATCCTCGTCATTCTGGTTGAAGGCGATACGGAAAACAGCCAGGAGGTCATCGAACCTTTTGGAAGTATCTTTTGTTTTGCGAAAGATCGTTTCGGCGAACTGCCTGCGCTCCAGGGAGTCCAATTCATCCCCCTTCGTTAACAGCAGGGAAGCGTAACCCCCGATTGTTGCGAGAGGGCTTCGAAGGTCATGGGATATGATTGAAAGAAGTTCTTCCAGATCCTGGTTTTGCTGGAAAAGCAGCCTGTTGTTTTCCTTCAACTCTTCAAGGAGACGGGCATTTTCGAGATATATCCCGAGCTGCGACCCGAGAGTGAGAAGGAACTCCATGTCGGACTGATTCAGCTTGTGGGGCGCCGCGGTGCTCACGGACAGCACCCCGATAGCATGATCCCGGATCAAAAGAGGTATAAGTCCCAGAGACATGGACCCTTCCGGGTAGTGGATGGCCCGGGTGTCGGCTGACACATCCTCAATGAGAACCGGTTCCTTCCCGCGGACCACTTCCCCTTCAAGGCAATCGTCCCAGCTGAGCAGGCGGTGATAACGATCAATCTCCTCCAAGGGAAGATTGTACGCTTCATGAAAAACAAGGGTATTGCCGCCGCCGTCTTTTAGTAGAAGGAGGGCCGTCTTAATAGGCAGAAGGGCTGCAATGGCCTGCATCGCCTCGCGGGCCAGGCGACGCGTGTCCCTGTAAATACCTATTCGAGCGGCAATACTCGCCAGGGCGCCCAGACGATCGTTGTTAGATCTCAGAGCATCCAGTGTTGCTTTGTGATCGGTTATGTCATCTGGCATGTTGAATGTCACCCGGCAGCACTGTAAAGGTGCAATTCCAGAGTCTCCGATCCCCCAGTATCTTGATTGATCTTATTTTTCGATGCTGGAGTCGGATCTTAAAGAGTTGGATAACGTGTTCCTGAGGGAAAACTATACCCGAAATCCGCAGGAAATGCCCATCTGATCGGGGCAGTACGGTTAACGGGTAACGTAGGGCGGCAAATTCAACAGCAACATTGATAGGGCCGCAAAAAGTCCATTCGTGGCTTTTTGCGACCCTATCAATATTAAGAAACAAAAACGTTAAAAAAATCTTCCGAAAAATTCACAGTCACGCCGATGGCGTGATCGAAGGTTTTCCGACACGCTGCTAGGCCCCGACTGAGGGCCGGCCAAAACCAACTGCGGAATTCGGGTCGGGTCCTGGCGCTGGATTTGCTTCATGATAGGTGGTAATTTGCCCAGTACACAGTACCCAGTACTCGGTGACTTCGGTGCGCATTTTGAAGATCCTTAACTCTAGTGTGGAGATTCACATGTTTAGATCCTTTTTCTGTTTTATTCTGTCGCTAACCTTGTTCCTGGCCCTTTTATCCGGCTGCGCGACGCCGCTGCCGTCCACCTATGGGATAACCGGTCCCGGCCGTGTTCTTAACGGGCCTGTTCTGGCTCTTGCGGGGGCAGATGACCTGGTTGTTGCAGTGAACCGAGATGGTCTGTTTATAAAAGATGGCGATGGCCCTTGGGTAAACCAGGAAGTACCAGGGATCCGCAAGTGGAGCCGGGTCACCTCTCTGGCTGTGGATAAAGGCGTGATCTATCTTGGATCCGATGGTGAGGGCCTGCATATCTTTTCTGAAGGCACGTGGGAGGTCAAGACCAGCCGCTATGGTGGACTCCCTGATGATGGAGTGCTCAGTATCGCTGTTGATGGCAGTGAGGAGGGGCTTCCCGGAACGATCCTGTGGGTAGGAACCAGGAAGGGTGTGGCGGCCTACAGGGGAGGCAAGTGGGTTGTCTACAGGCCTGAAGGTGATTGGCTGGTCGCCATGACCGGAAAATCCGGATCAGGTGCGGGTAAGGTCTACGTTGGCCCGGGGTTCAAACTTGGGATTATGGGTGATGATTCAAACCGGTTTCGCCCTCCTGTTTCGGCCATATCGGTAGGTCCAGACCGGGTCGTATTCGGAAATCGAAATTCCGGTCTGGCGATTGTCAGTGAGAGTGCCGTTGCTACTTTCACCCTCAGAGAGAACCTGAAATTTACCCATCTTGCGGTAGGCGGAGACGTTATTTGGGCCGGAACAGATACGGGGCTGCTGTGGGGAGGGCTCAAGGGCCGTGCGGCAGGCAAACCCTGGCCCACCAACCGAACTTACATGGGATGGTCCGGAACCCTTTTCGGATCAAGGGATACGAGCGATTTTGAGTACAGATGGAAATTGGTGGGATACAATACGGCGACGGTAATGGGATTGGACAACAGTGGGCTCGATGTCTGGGTGTCCTACAGAGGTGGCAAGCAGACATCTGGGCAACAGAAGCAGTCTACGAACGATCCTGAACAATCGACAATGGACCCCATAACCGATACCAGGCGATATGTGAACATTGATGAATATATAGCACGGAAACAGAGTGGTCGATATGAAAGCTACGGGCTGGGCACCGGCATCAAAGGTAATCCCAGCACCCTGTACGTAAGTCAGGACAACAATAAAGTATGGATAGGAACCACGGTGGGGTTGTGGGAATTGGAACAGTAGGGGGTAAAAAAAACCAGAACGCAGAACGCACCCTTCGACCAAGCTCAGGGCAGGGAATGTAGAACGCAGAACGAAGCCCTGGATCTAGGAGCCTGCCGGAGAACCCCATACAGGCTCCTAGATATAGTTTTTCGGAAGTAGCATTTAGCTTGAAAAGAAAAAACGCATGGCATATTTGGTAATTTACTGCAGTTATGCACCGGTTTAATGGTCTTGTTTTCAAGAGAAAGCCCAAAAAAAGAGCTTTCCGAAAAACTCACAGTCACGCCATAGCGTGATCGGAGGTTTTCCGACACGCTGCTAGGTGTCCAAGTATCTACGAATTGAGGTAGCACCTGAAACCCTCCTTCGGCCTTCGCCTAAGCTCAGGGCCCGAGCCTGTCGAGGGGGAGCCGGAATCCAGGAGTCAGTAAAAGAATAATAATGAACCCAAAAGGTCTTTATTCCCCCCAGACTGCTGAAAACCGATCCTCGATGCCCGATCACTGCTTTTTCCCTATGGAACCCTTGACTAGAAATCGTTCTTGCTGTTTAAATAGGCCGCTGTGCTTGATCAATGTAAACAAACCGAAGAGGAGCATCATGACCGGATCGGAAGCCCTTGAAATATTACTGAATGGAAACAAACGCTTTGTTGATGGTGAAAAATCCGTTGCAATAGCTTGAGTGGACCTGGCGGCTTTGGTTGACGGGCAAAGTCCCATTGCCGCGGACCTGTGCTGCGCAGATTCTCGGGTGGGACCGGAGCACGTCATGGACCAGGGCCTGGGTGATATTTTTGTTGTCAGGGTAGCAGGTAACATTGCGGGGCTTTCCGAACTCGGCAGCCTGGAGTATGCTGCCGAGCACCTTAAGGTCCCTTTGCTGCTGGTACTGGGACATGAGGGGTGCGGGGCTGTCAAGGCCGCCCTTCAGGGAGATGCCACGGGTGCCATCGGTGAACTGATAAAAGAGATCGGCCCTGC
>Ga0114923_10001481_pt1 | contig 16314 bp, 25 predicted proteins | sample SumtaG_FD_89578 | JGI IMG/M metagenome (GOLD analysis project Ga0114923, IMG submission 89578) | Deep subsurface microbial communities from Indian Ocean to uncover new lineages of life (NeLLi) - Sumatra_00157 metaG | ecosystem: Environmental > Aquatic > Marine > Oceanic > Sediment | place: near...
GTAGAAGGATTGAAGCCAGCTAAAAAAGGTTTATGGGTGATTTTAGATGTGGCTGAGGGAATTGAAGAAGTGAGGGTGATTGAGGATGTTGAAAGGTTGGTGGATGAGCGGCGAGTGAGCTTACATGATTATGATGTAGCCATGGAGTTGAAGTTGTTAAAAAAACTAGGGAAGATGGGAGAGGTGAAGATAATGATGGTGGGAATGGAGATGGGGGAGAAGGAGGCTTTGGCTGGGGTGGTAAAAAAGTTAAAGAAGATTATTGCCAAGGAGCTTCACCAAAAATATTGATGGGGGTGCCGGGATTGTCGGTTGAGGCCCAGGCAGTGCGTTGACCTTGAAGATCTGGCTGGGTCCAGTAATAGAGTTTTTCAGCATCAGAGGTGTGGAGGTTGACACAGCCATGAGACATGGGGTGACCAAAGTTATCGTGCCAGTAGGTGCCGTGGAGGCCATAACCGCGGCTTCTGGGGATTTCAGAGCTGGAGAAGTACATGACATAAGGGACATTAGGGAGATAGTAATAGGTGTTGATGGCTTGGGAGCCGCCTTCCATTTTAGAGTAGCGGAGTTTGATCCAGATATTAAAGGTGCCGGTAGGGGTTCGACCCCAAAGACCAGTGGAAACAGGGAATTCATAGATAAGTTGATTGTTTTCATAGGCATAGAGTTTTTGATGACTAAGATCAATATCAATGCGTTTATCAGCAGTGGTTTGGCCGAGAACTGAAGGTTGAGAAGGAACAGCGGCAGAGGGGGGTTGAGGGACATCGATGGTTTGGTTGTTGAAGACAGCAGTGGTGGCAGTGGAGTCATAGTCGCCGGTAAGGGTTTGGGTATCAAGAGATTTTTGGCGAGAGAGAAGAGGAATAAGCTGAGGTTTTATAAATATAGCTAAAGCAACTAAGAAGAGACTGAGGGCGACAAATTTAAACGAGCCTTTCATTAAGACCATTTTACTTTTAAGAAATGAGCAGCGCAACTCATGCAAGGGTCGTAGGAGCGGATGAGAACTTCGATATCATGTTCTAGTTCTTGTTTGAGTTTTTCTGAGAGATCGGCTGAGGTTTGAGCGGGAAGGTTTTTAAGCTTTTGGTTAACTAAGAGTTGGATGTCAGATTCAATGTTGAGCTGGTTTTGACCGGTAGGGACAAGAATTTCAGCGTCTTTAATAATTTGGTTGTCAATGGTGAGATGGTGATAGAGGATACCACGAGGAGCTTCGATGATGCCAAAGCCTTCACCTGAAGTTTGAGTGGGTTTAAGGAGTGGTTCAGGTTTAAAGGTAGTGGTTTTTAAGATGGCTAGGGAGTCGTCAATGGCATTGAGGATTTCAATGGCTTGAGCGAGATTGTTATGATAAACATTGTGAGAAGGGAAGAGTTTGAGTGTTTGAGGGATGTCTTTTTGGGTGGTGGGGTTGAGGCTATTTTTGTTTAGATTAAGCCGGGCAAGGGCGCCAACCATGTAGCTAGTGTTTTTGTAGGTATAGGCAGAGGCTTGGGAATAGTCTAGTTGGATGTGTTTGAGCTGAGATCGATATTGTTCAGGGGGGATATTAACACCATCAGAGGAAACAATGTTGCCAGTAAGATAGTTGTAGTCTTGGTTTTGAGTGGCGAGATAGGGGATGGGGCGGGTGAGATTCCAGGAGCATTGATGAAAGAGCTTGATAAGTCGAAGAACAGCTGGTCGGGCGGCGGTTAGTTTAGCAATAACTGGTTTGGTTTTGGTTGGGTCAGGAAGTTTATTAAAGCCACTGAGTTGAGGGAGAGGGGCGTGAACACTGCGGCCACCAGTTAAGATACTGAGTTGATTGCCGGATTCTTTAACTTCAAAGGTATCGTGAAGAAGTTGGTGTTGTTGGGGGTCTTGGTCATTGAAGTCAAGGAGGCTGTCTTGGTTAAACAGGTCAGGCAGGATAAAGATGTAGAGGTGGAGAGCGTGGTCGCGGATAATCAGGCCGTTAATGATGAGGCGGCGGAGGGTCATTGTTTGAGGGGAGGGGGTGATTTTAAGGGCGTTTTCGACGGCTTCTAAGGCGGCCATAATGTGAGCATTAGAGCAGGTGCCGCAGATACGGGCGAGAAGAGCAGGAGCGGCAATGGCAGCTTTTCCACGGATGGCTTGAGTGTAGAAGCGTTTGTATTCAGTGATTTTAAAGTGGCATTGGGTGACTTGGCCGGCTTCGATTTTAAGGTCAAGGCCGGCTGAGCCTTCGATTTTAGAGATGTCTTGGAGAGAGAGATCGAGATTAACTTTGTGCATAAACTAAGTAATTATTCGTTTTTGAAGTTGATTATTAATTGATTAATATAGTCGAGGAATTTTTGTTCATCCATAGGGCAACCAGGGATTTGGTGGTCAACAGTGACAAGGTCAGCGAGCGGTTGGACTTTGTCAGCATAGTGGAATTTTTCTAGGATAGGCTGGATTTCTTGGAGACGAGTAGGGTCAAAGTCGTTTCTTTGGGCAGCGGGTTGGCCGATAATTGCGCAGGCGCCAATAGCAACCAGTTGCTTGGCTAAGGATCTAATTTGTTTGAGTTTGGTAGCTTGTTCAACTGAGGAAATGGCGCCTTCAACAAAAGCGACATCCATGGAACCAAGGGTTTTAACTGGGCGGAAGATTTTGGCATATTTAAAGTCAAAATGTTTGATCCAGGCTTGCCAATGTTGATTGAAAAGTTCGGTCATTAAGATAGTGGAGTCTTCACAGCAGGTAAAAGTGAACCAGCCGATGATGAGTTTTTTTTGAGGTGATTCCATGGAATTAGTGTAGCAGATTTTAAGGAGCTTGACTAAAGAGGTGATAAAGCGTATAAAAGAGGCATCTTATGGAGCATAGTTTAGCGTTACAGCTATCTCATGCCACTGAGGTAGGAGCGATTGGCGCAGCCAGAGCGGCTGGATTTGGTGATAAGAAAGGGGCGGATAGAGCAGCAGTTAAAGAGATGAGAGGGTATTTGAATAAGGTGGAGTTTAATGGTCGGGTGGTGATTGGAGAAGGAGAGAAAGATAAGGCGCCAATGTTGTTTATTGGTGAAAGGCTGGGAACGGGTAAAGGAAGGGCAGTGGATATTGCGGTGGATCCGTTGGAGAATACTAATGCAACAGCTAATTTAGGTCCAAGAGCGATTTCGGTGTTGGCAGGAAGCGAGAAAGGTGGGTTGTTTCATGGGCCAGAACTATATATGGATAAGTTGATTGTGGGTAATGAGGCGGTAGGTAAGGTGTATTTAGATGAAGCGCCTAAGAAGAATTTAGGGGCAATTGCTAAGGCTTTGGAGAGGGAGATAAGAGATTTGGTGGTGGTGATTTTAGATAGAGAGAGAAATGAGGAATTAATTGCTAAAGTGAGGGAAGTAGGAGCGAGAGTTAAACTAATTCCTGATGGGGATTTAATGCCAGGGATTGCGACATGTATGCGGGGAACAGGAGTGCATGCGGTGATGGGAATTGGTGGTGGTCCAGAGGGAGTGATAGCAGCAGCAGCGGCTCGATGTTTGAAGGGAGAAATGCAGGCGAGGTTTTGGCCTAAAAACAAAAAGGAAGAGAAGAAGTTAAGAAAAATGGGGGGTGACCCAAAAAAGATTTATACTCAGAAAGAGTTAGCTAGTGGAAAGACAGTGATTTTTTGTGCGACTGGAGTGACAGATGGACAGGTGTTAAAGGGAGTGAGGTTTTTTGGCGGAGGAGCCAGAACTCATAGTTTGGTGATGAGTACACAGACGGGCAAGATTAGGTTTATGGATACGACTCACGTGTTTGAGAGAAAAGAGATAGATTTTAGATTGTAAGGAGGCTGATGTTGCCTAGCTCAGTGGCAAAATTGATTAAGGGGATGGTGGAGGTGAGAGAAGGGAAGGTGGTGTCGGTGGTGGAGAACAAGCTAGAGAGTGAGGGGTGGAATGTGGTGATGGAGAAGGCGGTGTTTGGTAGCGAGGAAGAAAAAGCAGCAGCTAAGTGGTTGATTTGGGAGGTGGGTCAGTATGTGGGAGTTCGGCCAGCGTCGATCAATGATTTGTATATGGCAAGAGGTAAGAAAGAGGTAGGTTTAAATTTTACAGTACCGGCAATGAATCTGAGGGGGATGGGTTATGATATGGCTCGGGCAGTGTTTAAGACAGCCAGGCGGTTAAAGGTGGGAGTGTTGATTTGTGAGTTGGCTAGAAGTGAGATGGGTTATACTGATCAACCGCCAGCTGAGTATGCAACGATGATGATAGCTGGGGCAATTAGAGAAGGTTGGCGGGGGGGTTTACCAATTCAAGGAGATCATTTTCAAGCTAAGGCAGCGGGTCCAGGAGAACCAAAGGAAGGGGAGATAGAGTCGATTAAGCAGTTGACGAAAGAGGCGATGGAGCTAGGGTTTTACAATATTGATATTGATATGAGTACGTTGGTGGATTTGGAGAAGCCGACAGAGGTAAAACAACAGAAGGGGAATATTAAGTATTCGTTGGAGATGGCCAAGTTTATTAGGGAAAATGAGGCTGAAGGAGTAAGGGTGTCTTTGGGCGGGGAGATTGGCCATATTGGAGGCAAGAATAGCACGATTGAGGATTTTGAGGCATATATTGAGGGGTTTAATCAGGGATTAGGCAAGGGAATGGTGGGGATGAGTAAGATTAGTATTGCCACAGGAACACATCATGGAGGAGTGGTGCTGGCAGATGGGAGCTTGGCAGATGTACCGGTGGATTTTAAGGTGTTAGGAGATGTTTCTAAGGCTTGTAGGAAGGCAGGGATTAGTGGATCGGTACAGCATGGAGCCTCGACTTTACCAGATGAGTATTTTAAGGAGTTTCCTAAAGCTGAAGCAATAGAGGTACATTTAGCGACAGGTTTTCAGAATATTATGATGGATCATCCAAGATTTCCTAAGGAACTATTAAAAGAGATGTATAGTTGGTTGGATAAAGAGAAGGCTGAGGAGAGAAAGGAAGATCAGACAGATGAATAGTTTCATTACAAGCTAAGGAAAAAGGCTTGGGGAGAGTTTAAAAAAGAGTGTTGGCAGATTGACAAGGAAGTAAAAGAAGAGATTCGAGAGGCTTTGGAGAAGAGGTTTGAGTTTATGTTTAAGGAGTTAAAGGTGGTGAATACAGAAGAGATGGCTAAACAATGGATTAAGGGGGTGGAGGCGCATAAGACGGTGGCGGATTTTAGGGGCAAGAAAGAGGTAGAGGAGGTAAAGGGGTTGGCGGATTAAATTAAAAAAAGGATTAATAATTAATTATTAAAATTATTAAATAGGAGACATATGGCGATTAAAAAGAAAACATTGAGGGATGTAAATCTTAAAGGGAAACGGGTGATTCATCATTGTGATTTTAATATTAAGCTGAGGCAGAATGGATTGGGAGAGTCAGTGCCTGTGTCTGAGGTGCGGATTAAGGCTTATTTTCCATCGATTTTTTATCTTTTGGATCAAAAATGCAAGATTATTTTTATCTCGTATTTAGAAAGACCAGGTGGAAAGCGGGTGAAGAGTTTAAGTTTAGCGCCGGTGGCAAAGAGATTGTCGCAGTTAATTAATCGGGAGGTAAAGCATTTACCGGACTTGGTGGGTCCAAAGGTGCGTAAGTTTATTGACGAGATGAAGCCAGGAGAGATGGTGATGTTAGAGAATACGCGGTTTTATCCGGGAGAAATGGCAGATGATGATAAGTTTGCTAAAGAGATTGCCAGGAATGGGGATATTAAGGTGATGGATGCGTTTGGTCATGCTCATCGGATACATGCGTCGGTGACCGGAGTGCCTCGGCATATTCCAGCAGTGGCAGGAATGTATTTAGAAGGAGAAATGGAGACGTTTAATAAGCTGAAGAGGAATCCGCAGAGGCCGTTGGTGCTGATGGTGGGAGGGACTAAGGTGTATGACAAGATTAAAGCGATTGGGAATTTGATTAAGAAGGCTGATTATGTGTTGACTGGAGGAGCGGTGGCGAACAACTTTTTGAAGGCTAAAGGATTAGAGGTAGAGAAGTCGTTTTTAGAGGAGTTGTTTGTGGATAAGGCTAAAGGAACCCAGGTTGATCCGGTGGAAGAAGCCAGAAAATTGATGGAGAAGTATCCGAAAAAGGTGATTGTGCCGGATGATTATATAGCCGGTGATCAAATTAAAGAGCCGAAGAGAAGGAAGTTAGTTGATTTAAAGACCGGTAAGAAGTTACCTAAGAATTGGGCATATTTAGATATTGGGCCAAGGACAATTAGAAAGTATGTAAAGATAATTAGGCAGGCAGGGACAGTGTTTTGGGATGGACCAATGGGTAAGTATGAGGATGATCGGTTTAGAGAAGGAACTTTGAAGATAGCTGAGGCAATAGCGGAAGATGGCAAGACGAGTATTTTAGCTGGAGGAGATACAGCGGCTTTGGCTGAGAACTTTGGTTATATTTTTAGATATTCTCATGTGTCGGTGGCTGGAGGAGCGACTTTGCAGTATTTGGCGAATCGGCCAATGCCGGGGATAGAGGCGTTGCTGGATAAGTAGATTTATGGTAAACTCCGACTAAAGTAGTAGGAGTTTATTATGTTAAGAATATCTCGAGAAGTGGATTTAGGTTTGTTGCTATTGGTGGATTTAGCCAGAAGCAAGAAGTTGGCGGGGTTAAAAGAGTGGGCGGAGAAGAGAGGTTTGCCGTATCGGTATTTGAGTAAGGTAGCGGTGAGGTTAAAAAAAGCAGGGTTGTTGAAGAGCAAGGAGGGGAGAGAAGGAGGTTATAGTTTAGGGAAAAAAGCTAAGCAGATTAAGATAGGAGAGGTGATAGAGGTGCTGGAAGGGCCGATTGCGCCGGTGAGTTGTATGCGGGGGATGAAATGTGCTTGTTCTGATTATTGTGGTCATAAAAGCTTGATGGTTAAGCTGACAGAGGTGGTGGAGAAACAGCTTAATGAAGTGAGCTTAGAAGATTTATGTTGAGAATTAAGGGATTAAAGGCGAGAGTGGGGGGTAAGATAGTCTTAAAAGGAGTGGATTTAAATATTAAGGCTGGTGAGGTAGTAGCAGTAATGGGTCCGAATGGATCTGGTAAGAGTAGCTTGGCATATAGTTTGGTAGGTGATGAAAGGTATGAGGTGAAAGGGGAGGTAAAGATTGATGATAAGAATTTATTAAAGATGAAGGCGGCTGAGCGAGCTCAAGCAGGGTTGTTTTTAGGGTGGCAAAGCCCAGTGGGAGTAAAGGGAGTGTCGGTGGAGCAGTTGTTAAGAGTGGCAGTGTTAAGGTGTAGGGATGGGTTGTGTCAGGAGTGTCAGGAGTGTTTAACGATTAAAGGATTTAGAGAGATGTTGGAAAAGGAGGCGAGAAAGCTGAAGATTGATAAGAAGTTTTTAAGACGATCAATGAATGTAGGGTTTTCTGGGGGAGAGAAGAAAAAGATGGAGATTTTACAGTTAGGGGTATTAAAGCCCAGATATGCGATTTTAGATGAGACTGACTCAGGCTTGGATATTGATGCTTTGAAGGTGGTAGCAGAGAGGATTAATAAAGTGAGAGAAGAGAATACAAAGATGGGAGTGATGTTGATTACTCATTATCAGCGGATTTTAGAATATATTAAGCCGGATCGGGTGGTGGTGATGAAGCAAGGACGAGTGGTTAAGTCAGGTGGAAGAGAGTTGGTAAAGAGATTGGAAAAGGAGGGCTATGAAGGGATTGAGTAAGCAGGTGGTGAAAGAGATATCTAGGAAAAAGAAAGAGCCTAGATGGATGTTGGAAAAAAGGTTGAGGGCTTATGAGGTGTTTAAGGAGAAACAAATGCCAAGTTGGGGAGCGGATTTATCGGGTTTAGATTTTAATGACTTTATTTATTTCAAAGAACCAGGGGTTTATCGAAAGAGAAGGTGGGAAGAGGTGCCGGAGGAAGCTAAGAAGACTTATGAAAGGTTAGGGATTCCCCGGGTAGAGAGAAAGTTGTTAGCTGGTGTAGGAGCTCAATGGGATAGTGGAGTGGTGTATCAGAGCTTGAAGAAAAAGCTAGAGGATCAGGGAGTGATTTTTTGTGATATGGATGAGGCGGTGAAAAAGCATGAGGTAATGGTGAAGAAGTATTTTATGACTAAGGGCGTAAGTGTGGGATTGCATAAGTTTTCGGCTTTGCATGGAGCAGTCTGGAGTGGAGGGAGCCTGGTGTATGTGCCTAAGGGGGTAAAGGTTAAAGAACCATTACAAGGGTATTTTTGGTTGAATCAAAGACAAGGAGGGCAGTTTGAGCATACTTTGATTATGGCTGATGAGGGTTCGAGCTTGGAGTTTATTGAAGGTTGCAGTGCGCCGAGTTATAAGGCTGAAGCGCTGCATGCAGGAGTGGTGGAGATTTTTGTGGGGAAGGGAGCTAAAGTGAGGTATTCAACGGTCCAGAACTGGAGTAAGAATGTGTATAATTTGTCGACTAAAAGAGCAGTGGTGGAAGAAGATGGAGTGATGGAGTGGGTGTCAGGCAGTTTAGGCAGTAAAGTTACTATGGTTTACCCTGCTAGTATTTTAGTCGGCAAGAGAGCTAGAGCAGATCATTTGAATTTAAGTATGGCAGGTAAAGGCCAGGAGATTGATACTGGAGGTAAGGCAGTGCATATAGCTGAGGAGACAGCTTCAAATATGGTGGCTAAGTCGATTAGTAAGGGTGGAGGGTTGAGTAGCTATCGAGGGTTGGTGAAGATTTTAAAGGGGGCTAAAGGAGCAAAGACGAATGTAAGCTGTGAGGCTCTGATTTTGGATAAGAAGAGTAAGAGCAATACTTATCCGCATATGGAGATAGCTGAGGATGAGGTGATAGCGTTGCATGAGGCGAAGACTGGCAAGATTGCTGAGGAAGAGTTGTTGTATTTACAGAGTAGGGGGATTAGTGAGGAAGAAGCGATGGGGATGATTGTTAATGGTTTTATTGAACCGGTGGTGAAACAGCTGCCATTAGAGTATGCTGTGGAAATGAATCGTTTGATAGAATTAGAAATGGAAGGGAGTGTGGGATGAATATATTAAAGATTAAAGAAGATTTTCCGATTTTAAAGAGAAAGATTCAGGGTAAGCGGTTAGTGTATTTGGATAATGCGGCGACTTCACAAAGACCGAGACAGGTGTTAGATAAGATCAGGGAGTTTGATGAAAAGCATAATGCCAATGTGCATCGGGGGATACATCAGTTAAGCGAGGAAGCGAGTGAGATGTATGAGGAGGCTAGAAAAGTGGTGGCTGGATTTGTGGGGGCTAGAGAAGATGAGATGATTTTTGTCAGGAATGCGACTGAAGGGATTAATTTAGTGGCTTGGGCTTGGGCGTTTAGGAATATTAAAAAAGGAGAAGAGATTTTAACAACAGTAATGGAGCATCATGCTAATTTAGTGCCTTGGCAACAGTTGGCTAAGAGTAAAGGGATTAAGTTACAGATAGTGGATGTTGATGATGAGGGTAGGTTGGATATGAAGGATTTGGAGAGAAAGTTGTCTAAAAAGACTAAGTTGGCGGCAGTGGTGCATGTTTCTAATACTGTGGGGACAATAAATCCAGTAGAGAGAATAGTGAAGATGGCTAAGAAAGTGGGAGCGAGGGTGTTGGTGGATGCGGCTCAAAGCGCTCAACATGTAGGCGTGGATGTTAGAAAATTAAAATGCGACTTTTTGGTAATAACTGGACATAAGATGCTAGGGCCAATGGGGATTGGGGGAGTGTATATTAAAAAGGAACGACAGGTAGAGATGGAGGTGTTTTTAACTGGGGGAGGGATGATTAGTGAGGTGTATAAAGATAGGCCGGCGGTTTGGGCTAAGGGAGTGGAGAAGTGGGAGGCAGGTACACCCAATGTGAGTGGTGCGATTGGATTAGCTGAAGCAGTTAGATATCATCAGCGATTGGGAATGGATAAGATTAGGGAGCATGAGAAAGAGCTGACGAGGTATAGTTTAGATAGACTAGGAGAGATAAATGGATTAAAGGTAATTGGACCTAAGGATGTAGAGATTAGAGGCGGGGCAGTGACGTGGGTGATGGAGGGAATACATGCCCATGATGTGGCACAAGTATTGGATAATGAGGGGGTAGCGGTGCGATCGGGTCATCATTGTACTATGCCGTTGCATGAGCGATTAGGGATAACGGCTAGTACTAGAGCCAGTTTTTATGTTTACAACACTAAGGAAGATGTGGATCGGTTGGTAGAGGGATTGGAGAAAGTAAAGAAGGTATTAGGATAGTATGGATATATATAGAGAGGAGATTTTAGATCATTTTAAGAAGCCTAGGAATTGGGGTTTAGTTACAACGGCAAGCAAAGGGTGGGTGAAGGCTAAGGAAGTGAATGGTAGTTGTGGAGATGTGATGGAGATGGGGTTGAGAGTTAAGAAAGGGAGAATTGAAGAGGTTAAGTTTCAAGGAGAAGGTTGTGCAATTTCTATGGCAGCAGGGAGTATGCTGACAGAGATGATTAAAGGGAAAAAGATAAAGGAAGTGGAGAAAATGAGTGATAAGGAGATGATAGACAGGCTGGGGATTAAGATTAGTTCAGGAAGAAAAAAATGTGCTACATTAGGTTTAGAGGTATGTCAAAAATTACTAAAAAAACTAATTTAGGAAAGTTGGTTCAAGAGTATCCTGAGGCGGGGAGGGTGTTGGCAGAGGAGTATGGTTTGGATTGTGTGGGTTGTATGGCGGCGAGTTTTGATAGTTTGGAACAGGGAGCCAAGATACATGGTTATGATGATAAGAAGATTGAGAAGATGGTGAAGGAGTTGAATAAACTAGTTGGCTCCTAGTTGAGTGATGATTTGAGAAGCAGCTTGAGTCGCCTTTATCATGGCTTTTTGAATGTTTTGGTGTTTAAGGTATTCAATTGTAAAGATAGGGATATAGGCATCGCCGGCGCCGGTAGTGTCTGTGGCTTTAGTTTTTATGGCTGGTTGATAGTAGTCTTTTTTTTGAGTAAAGATTTGGCTGCCATGTTGGCCTAAAAGAACGAGGATGATTTTATGGTGTTTTTTAGCGAGAGTTTTTAGATAGTTAAGCTCTGTTTGATTATGATAATCTACATTTCTAACAGCAATATCTAGATGAGGAAGGAAGCGATCAATGATTTTAATGGTAGGACTATAGATGGAGCCGCCAGAAAAGTCAGCTAGTTTGAGAGTTTTAGATAAAGAGAGCTGGATGAATGATTCAAGCAGATGTTTGATAGGTTTAAAGCAGGTAATAATGATAGCAGCCTGAGTGGAGAGGAATTTTTTATGGGTTGGGGTTAGTTTGAATTTTTTTAAGACACCTAGCTGCCATTTAGAGTATTGAGGAGATTTATGTTTATCAAGAGTGATGCTAATATGGCTGGTTTGACCTTTAATAATGGAGAGGTGATTAGTGTTAATGTGATGGGATTTAAGAGAGGTGAGGTATTGTTTACCCCAAGAGTCAGTAGCGATGGCAGAAATTAGGGTGGTTTGGGTGCCAGCTGATTGAGCTTTAAGAGCGCGATTGTAGGCAGTGCCGCCTAAAAAGGTTTGTTTTTCTTGAGGGTATAGGTCAACAACGCAGTCGCCAATGGTGGTTATTTTCATATAGGCTTTTGATATAATACCACGTTATAGTTTTTATCAGTGAGTTAATTATGGTTAGTTCTGAGACAGCAAAACGGAAAGATATTTCCTGGGAACAGGCAGTGGAGGAGGTTAAGGGGGTGGTTGGTGGAGAGGTGTTAATTGTTGAAGAGATGATGGGTTATTCGGCGAAGGATGAATGGTTTCCTCATGGGCCAGCAAAAGATCATGAAGGAGGCCATGGAGGAAGAGTTTTTGTACTAGGCATGGTGTTGGCAAAGACATTAGAGGCTGGAGCAAAGAGAATTAAAGATTTTGATCTAGGTATTAATATAGAGGCGCTTGGTTGGGCGTTGGGGCTTCATGATATTGAAGCAAATATTAAAGAAAATGGAAGGGAGTATAGAGATCATGGATTGGCAGCAGCTGAATGGATAGAGGAAAATTGGCAAGAGGTGGGGGTGTCTGAAGAAATAGTAGGGTTGGTAATGGATATTTGTGAGTGGCATATATCAGCTGATAAAGATATACCAGGAGATAAGAGGACAATGGAGTTATCAATAGTAAGGAATGCTGATAGTTTAGATAGGGTTAGGTTTGAGAATGGAAGGCAGGCGGAGCATGCTTTGGATGAAAGTTTTTTAACATTTGAGGTGGCTAAAGCTTGGTTGGTGCCTATAGCTCGTGAGTTGTTTAGATTGACTGAGTTGGGAGAGGGTAAGGAGTATGATTCGGTGGAAGAAGGTTTTAAGGCAGTGGTTAAGGCAGGAGTTGAAATGGGGTTGATTAGAGCTTAGGATAGTAGTTATGCAGAAGGCGCAGAAGTTTAAGGCGAAAGTTTCGGAACATATTTTGATTAATGAGAAGTTTCAGTATGTGCATCTGGAGTTGATGGAGCCACATAGAATGGAGTTTTTAGCGGGACAGTATGTATCGATTGATATTGGTGAGGGAGAGAGGCGGAGCTATTCAATTGCTTCAGCGCCGTCAATGAAGCATGCTGTGGAGATATGTATTGATGTAACTCCAGGAGGGAAGGGGTCGAAATATATTGAGGGTTTGAAGCCAGGGGATGAGGTGAGGTTTTTAGGGCCCTTAGGTCAGTTTGTGTTGGGTGATAAGGAGAAGGAGAAGAAGTTGTTGTTTGTAGGGACTGGATCAGGGATTGCGCCTTTACGGAGTATGATTTTAGATTTGTTGGTGGATAAGGAAGATAAGCGGGAGATGTGGTTGTATTGGGGATTGAGGTTTGTCAAGAATATGTTTTGGGAGGAGGATTTTAGGCAAAGACATGAGTTTTTTAAGAATTTTAATTATGAGTTGATGTTGTCTAAGCCGCCTGAAGGCTGGCCGGTTATTAGTGGCCATGTGTGTGGAGAGATAGAAGGATTAGGTTTAGGGCCTGATTGGGGAGTGTATTTGTGTGGTAGCCCAGAGATGATTAAGGAAGTAAATCAATTAGGGATAGATAAAGGAGTAGGGAAAGAACAGATTCATTTTGAGAAGTTTTTCTGAGGGGGAGGTGGGTTGATTGATGGTTAAATACAAGATTAAGATTATTAAAGACAAGTGTATTGGAGCAGCTAGTTGTGTGGGAATTGCGCCAGGAACTTATCAGTTGGATGATAGTAATATTGCTTATGTGGTAAAGGAGGATGGAGATTCGCCGGAGAATGTGTTGTTGGGAGCTCAGAGTTGTCCGACCAATGCGATTGAGATCTATGATGCGGAGACCAATGAGAAGGCGTGGCCGAAAGAATAGCCCATAATATTCTTGAGGGAAAAGACTTGACAAGGGGTTGAGTTTTACTTTATGCTACCTCTGTAATAGAAAATCTGCCCAGATTAAAAATAAGGGAGGTGAGAAGAAATGGCTTTTACATACAAGAACTCTAAAGGTGTGACCTATTACCTTCATTTTAAAGATGTGACTTTGCGTGGTGGTAAAAAGCAAAGGATTTACTTCTTTGCTCGCGATGTTCGCGATGGTTCTTTAGACGAAATACCAGCTGGTATGGAAGTTATGGAGACCAAGAGAACCGGCATGCCTGTGCTTAAGAAGAAATAAAGCACTTTAAATTTATAGATAAATCCCGAGGTAAAGTCGGGACAAACCAGTTTCCCAGGTTGGGGAGCTGGTTTTGGTTTAAGAGAGGAGTTGTTGGTAGGCTTGAAGGTATTGTTGGCTGGTAATAGCAATATCGTACTGTTTAGAGAGTTTTTGGTTGTTACGCGAGATGGTTTGATGAAGTTTTTTATCTGAGAGGAGTTTTTGGATAGCGGTAGTTAGAGCAGCGGGATGGTTAGGTTCAAAAAGGAGGCCGTGATGATTGGGCTTGATAAGATTGGATTGAATCGGGAGATTAGAGGCAACAATGGGAAGGCCAGCGGTCATGGCTTCGAGAAAGGAGACGCTATGGTTTTCAATAATTGAAGGATTGGCAAAAAGGTGGGCAGCGTTATAGAGGTGACTTAAAGTTTGATCTTGATTGTCGAGTTTGCCGAGAAAATGAACAGCTTGATCAAGATGATATTTATGGGTGAGGTTTATGAGTTTTTTCTTTTGATTACCGTCGCCAACAAAGACTAGACTGGTTTGGAGATTATGGCGATGGATGGGTTTAAAGGCTTCTAAAAGAAGGTCAAGGCTTTTATCAAGATCAAGGCGACCAACAAAGAGAATGATGTTTGAACCTTTAATGTGATATGTTTTAAGGATTTGGGAAAGAGGTCGTTTGTGGGTAAAGTTTTTGGTGATGATGCCGTTAGGAATGGAAATAATGGGGGTTTTTAGCTTAGCTTGTTTAATAAAAGGAATGAGAGCGGGATTAGGAACAGTGACGAGTTGACAGCGATTGTAAAAGAGATTAACCAAGCGATAGATAATTTGTTGACTAGTAGAGCTTAAGGAGAGGTGATGAGATAGTTTTTTAACAGGAATGATTGATTTAACGATAAATTCGGCGGTGAAATGGTGGGTGATGATGGTGGGTAGGTGATTTTCTTGGGCGAGATTGAGGGCGGAGAAGCCTAAGGGGCTGAAGTCCTGGAGGTGAATAATGTCGGGCTGAAAGGAGTTAATAATGGTTTTAACTTTTTTTAGGCGGGGATAAGGAAGGGTGAAGTTGGTTTTAAAATTTAGATTAACGCCAGGGAGAAGATGGAGAGTGAGGTAAGGGTTAGGAATTTGAGTTTGAGGGCGTTTGTTAGGAGTAGAAGTAAGGACGGTAACAGGGTGTTTTTTAGAAAGCTGAAGAGCGAGGTTGGCGGTAGAGGTGGAGACACCACTAGCGTAGGGAGGATAGGCGGCAGAGACTAAGAGGATTTTCATAGACTAATTATACTAGATTAGTTTTTTGGTATTGAAAATGATTGGCATATAGGATAAATTATAGGTAAGTTCAATTAATTAAATTGTAGAGGAGACATATGGAGAACCAACGAGTGAAGCAGATAGTAGGAATTTTAGCGATGTTAGTGTTGGTAGTAGGCGGAGTTTGGTTGGTAAGCAGGGACGAACAAGAAGAAGAGGTAGCGCCAGAGATTGTATTAGAGTCGTCTGAGCAAATGGAAGTAGAATTACAGTCACCAATGACAGAAGTAGAAAAACAAGAGATTGAGGAGAAGTTTGCCAGTGAAGGAGTAGAGATGGTGGTGTTAAAGGATGTGGTTGGTGGTCAGGCGGTGGGGACAGCTTGGAGGCAGTTTGACGGAGAAAAGTTTTTTCACAAAGTTGAAGCCAATGGTTTAACGGCTTTAGAAAAAGGCTTTTTTTATGAGGGTTGGTTGGTAGGAGAGGATGGTTTCTTTTCAACTGGTAGACTGGGAGAGATAGATGGACAAGGCAGTTTATATTACAAAGCTGACGAGGATAAAAGCGGATTTGAGGGAGTGGTGATTACGCTTGAACCAGAAGATGGTGATTCAGCCCCAGCTGAGCATATTCTGGAAGGGAACTTTTAGTCGTGTTATAGTTGTTTAACTATGGCATCAGATAGGTTTATTAAAAATATAGCTTTTTTTGGATTTTCGGATTTTAAGAAGGAGAGTGAGGAGTACAAGCAAGCTTTTGGAGTGGCTCAAAATTTAGCTAAAAAGAGATATACGATTGTTAATGGTGGTGGACCGGGAATTATGGATGCCTCGACTCAGGGAGCAGAGTCGGTGGGAGGAGAGACTTTGGCAATTACTTTTTCACCTAAGGATGCACCAGGATTTGAGGGAAGGTATGTGGCTAATAGGGCGGATAAGGAGATTAAGACTGGGAATTATATTGAAAGAATGTTTAAGTTGTTGGAGCATGCAGACTGTTTTATTTTTTTTAAAGGCGGAACAGGAACGATTTCAGAGTTGGGTACTACTTGGGTATTAGCGAGATTATATTATCCGCATTACAAGCCGTTTATTCTCTATGGTAAGTTCTGGAAACCAATTATTGAGGTTTTAAAGGCGGAGATGAAAATTAGAAAAGAAGGTTTTAAGGTATTTAAAATTGTGGAGAGCCAAGAAGAAGTAGTGAAGGCGATTAAGGAGTTTGAGAAAGAAATGGCTGGCTTTAATCATGAACATTGTAAGATATGTAAAGAAAAAGCTTTTATGACTTAATATGATTTATTTAGCAGCAGATCACAGGGGTTTTAAGTTAAAGGAAAAGATTAAAAGTTGGTTAAAGGAATGGGGAGAAAAATATGAGGATATGGGAAATGTAAGTTATGACAAGGATGATGATTATCCGGATTATGCCAGTAAAGTGGCGGAGGCAGTGAGCGAGGGGGGGAGAAGAGGA